>Ga0209810_1001110_pt1 | contig 44734 bp, 43 predicted proteins | sample Coa_R1_7_FD_187159 | JGI IMG/M metagenome (GOLD analysis project Ga0209810, IMG submission 187159) | Surface soil microbial communities from Centralia Pennsylvania, which are recovering from an underground coalmine fire - Coalmine... | ecosystem: Environmental > Terrestrial > Soil > Unclassified... | reverse complement strand
ACCCGGCCGAGTACGCGGCCGCCGTCCGCCTCGAGGCGCAGGCGCTCCGCCACCGCGCCCACGAGCGGCTGATGAGGGCGTTCCTCGGCCCCGAGGTGTTCGAGGGCACCGTGGTGGTCGCCGGCGGAACGCCGGCGCGCGCGCCGAAGCTCCGGCTCGCCTGAGGGGGCACGGGGCCGGCGCCGCGGCCGGGCGCCCGCCCGCCGCCCGCTCACGGGCGGCCCGAAAGGGGCTTGTCCTCGCCGGCCAGAGGCGGTAGCGTGAGCGCGACGATCGTCTCGAGCCGGACGGCCCCCGGATGCGGCAGAAGCTCCTGATCGGGTTCGTCGCCGCGGCCGCCGCGGCGGCCGCGGCGAGCGCTGCGCTCGGGTCGGCCGCCGGCGCCCGGCACGGCGCGGCGAGCACGTGCTCGCCGGGCTTCGTCGCCGCGAGCCTGAGCTGGGGGAGCAAGTGCCTCCGCGCCGGCGAGTTCTGCAAGGTCGGCGAGGCCGAGTACCACCGCTACGGGTTCGACTGCCCCGCCTCGGGCCACCTGGTCGCCACCCGGCCGGGGTCGGCGGGCGCGAGCGCCGGCGGGGCGGCGCCGGCGGCGGCCGGCGCGACGGTCACCGTCGGCTCGACGGTGCTCCTCGCCCCCCGGACGAGGACGAGCGGCTGCGTGCGCGGCGCGGAGCCCGACCGCCGCTGCTCGCCCGGCGCGTACGCGAGCGGGCTCACGACGGCCGTGCTCTGCTCGCCGGGCTTTCGGACGAGCGCGATCCGCGACGTGCCGCAGTCGGAGAAGTTCGCCGTCGAGGCCGAGTACGGGCTGGCGCCGGGCTTCTACGGGCACGAGATCGAGATCGACCATATCGTCCCGCTCGAGCTCGGCGGCTCGAACGACATCGCGAACCTGTTCCCCGAGCCGGGATCGGGCGCGCGGAGCTACCGGGTGAAGGACGCGCTCGAGAACCGGCTCCACGACCTCGTCTGCTCGGGCGCGATCGCGCTCCGCTCCGCCCAGCGCGCGATCGCGACGGACTGGGTCGCCCTGTACGCGAGGGTGTTCGGTGACGCTCCGGCCGGGCGACCCTGAGGACGGACGGCAGGGACCGCGCGCGGCCGCTCAGCCGGCGTAGGGCCGCACCGGGTTGACGGCGACCGCGCCACCGTCGACCGAGTAGACGCCGCCCGTCACGAACGAGGCGCCGGGCCCGAGCAGGAACGCGACGACCTCGGCCACCTCGTCCGGCGTGCCGGCCCGTCGCAGCGGGGCGAGGCGCGCCCGTGCCGTGGTTCCGCCGCTTCCCTGCGCGCTCTCCGCCGGCGGGCCGAGGAGGCCCGTGGGCACGATGCCCGGGGCGACCGCGTTCACGCGGATCCCGCGTGGCCCGCCGTAGACCGCCGCCGAGCGTGTCAGCCCGAGGATCGCGTGCTTGCTCGCGTGGTAGGGGACGAGATCGGCCCCGCCTCCGAAGGAGCAGATCGAGGCGGTCGTGACGATCGCCCCGGTCGAGCGCTGCGAGGCGTACTGGCGGAACGCCTCGCGAAGGCCGAGGAAGATGCCGCGCACGTTCACCGCCATGACGCGGTCGAAGTCCTCGGCCGTCACCTCGGGCAGCTCGACCTGCGCACCGGCGATGCCGGCGTTGAGGTGGTAGAGGTCGACGCGCCCGAAGGCGGATAGCGCCTCGCGCATGTAGCGGCCGACGCTCTCCTCCTGCGAGACGTCGGCCTCGATCGCGCATGCCCCGGAACCGAGCTCCGCCGCCACGGCCCGTGCGGCGTCGCCGTTCTCGTCGACGATCGCAACCGACGCTCCGGCTGCGGCGAGGCGCCGTGCCACGGCTGCCCCGATGCCGCTTCCCGCACCCGTCACGAGGGCGACCTGCCCTGCCAGGGAGTCCATGCGTGAGCTCCTTTCGCTCCTGCGACTTGACACCGAGCGCGTGGGGGAGGAGGATGTCCGCCGCCTGGATTGTTTGACGATATGGCAAGAGTACGGCGTGGCGATCAGACCAAGCCTGAGTACGACGCCAAGAGTCTCGTGCTCGCCACTGCGCGCTACCAGGACAAGCCCCTGATTGTCGCCTCGGGGCTCGCCCCGATCCGCACGACGCGCGGAGCCCCGCGCTTCAAGCTCGGGTACGAACTCGGCGGGAGCGTGATGGAGCTCGCACCCCCGACCTGGATGCTCAAGATGGAGGGGGAAGCCTTCATCGCCGCTTACCGCCGGCATCTGGACGAGGTAGGCGTAGCGGCCATTGCTTCGTCCCTGGGCAGGACGATCGCATCCTCGGGCAAGAGGGGAGCGGTCCTGCTCTGCTTCGAGGATGTCACCAAGGGGCAGCTATGCCACCGGCGAGTGTTCGCCGAATGGTGGCAGGAGAGGGTCGGCGCCGAGGTGCCGGAGCTGAGCGCCTCCGTCCTGGCGGACGGATAGCGTTCAACGAGTGTTGAGACGGGCCTTCGCCACGGGACAACGGGCAAGGTCGACGTGGGCTGGTTCGGCGACCACCTCGACAGCTCCGCGAAGTCCGAGAAAGGCTGCGGGCTTGCCCTCGGCGCCCCGCTCGTTGACCGTTCCACGACATCCGTCTGTAGCCCGTGCGCGTGCCTGGTTGGGGTTTCCCCCTAAGCCGGCTGAGCTCGGGTTGTTGACCCTCTGTTGACCCTGGCGGATCCGGCTCGGCGTGCAGGTTCCCTGCCCCCAGTTCTCGGCGGGCTTCTCGTGATGGGCCGGGCTGGACTCGAACCAGCGACCTTGGGATTAAAAGTCCCCTGCTCTACCGACTGAGCTACCGGCCCGCGGACTCCGAGGCCCGCACGCCCGCATACTGTGGGCTGTGGGGAAAGGGTACGCAGAGGGCTCCGCCGTCGAGGAGCGGCTCGCGGCGCTCGAGCGGGGCGGCGACGCGGAGGCGCCCATCGGCGGCGGCCGCGCGGCGCTCTTCGGCAGCACGGAGGACGACCCGGAGCAGCACTTCCTCGGCTGGGCGGACGACGTCGACGCCGACGAGCTCTTCGCCTCAGGTCGCGCCTGGGGGCTTCAGGTCGTCCACGTCACCGAGTAGCTCGCGCTCCCACTCCTCGAGCAGCCGGCCGACGTGCCGGCGCTGGGTGTCGGTGAACGCGAAGCGCGCGACGACCCGTCGCGCCTCGGCCGGGTCGTCGTTCTCGATCGCCGCCTCGAGGTGCTCGCGCAGCGGCTCGGGCTGGCGGAGCTGGCGCCGGAGCCAGCGGAGCAGGCTCACCTTCGCGGCGCGGCTCGCAGGCTCGGACCCCACGGCCTGGGACGATACGCCGCCTCGGGCCGCGAGCGGATCGGAGCGGGCCGCTACGCTCCGGCCGGGCCCCCATCGTCTAGCGGCCCAGGACGCCGGCCTTTCACGCCGGTGGCGCGGGTTCGAATCCCGCTGGGGGTATGTCGGCGGGACGCGAGCGGCGCGGTGCTCGGTCAGAGACGGCGGAGGAACCGCTCGGCGGCGGCGATCCCCGCGGCGCCCTGCCTCCCGGGCCAGGAGTGGACGCCGTCGCGGTAGACGAACAGGCTCACCGGGACGTGCGCGGCCCGCAGGACCCGCACGAGGTTCTCGGTCTCCGAGAGCGGGATCGCGTCGTGGGCGCCGCCGGAGAGGAGCAGCGTCGGCGGGAGCGCGGCGGCGCCGGGGAGCCTGACGCGCGCCGGGAGCCCGGTCGAGAAGCCGACGAGCGCGTCGAAGAGGTGCGGGTGCGCGAGGGCGGTCGCGAGCGCGAGGCCGCCGCCGAGCGACCAGCCGACGAGCGCGATCCGCCGCGGGTCGATCGCCGCGTCGGCGCGGAGGACGCCGGCCGCGTCGGCGACGACCCGCTCCCAGACCGGGAAGGCCGTGCCGAGGGCGGGCGGGCCGCCGCAGAAGCCGCGCCTCCCGGGCGGCGGCGTCGGGCCGAAGTAGTCGAGGTACAGCGTCGCGATCCCGGCCGCCGGCAGCGCCACGGCGAGCCGGTGGTCGAAGGTGTCGAAGCCGCCGCAGCCGTGCAGCACGATCGCGGCGGCGCTCCGGGTGGCGCGCGGTGGCAGGCAGAGCGCCGCCCGCACGGTGACGCCGCCGCTCGGGACGGCGGCGGCGTGGCAGCTCGCCGGCAGGCGCGGGAAGACGGACACGGCGGCCCGCCCCGCGACGAGCGAGCAGGCGAGGACGAGCAGCGCTCCTGCGACCCTCAAGCCAGGCACTATCGCGCACGCCGCCCGCCCCGGGCGCTTGACAGGGCCCGAGCCCGGATGCGGTAATGCGCCCGGGTGGGGCGAGCTCGGCTCGTTGCGATCGCGCTCATGCCGGGGCTCGCCGCCGGCGCGGCTCGGGCTGCGACCCCGTCGCCGCTGCGGCTCGCTCCGATCTCGGCGACCTTCGTCGCGAGCGCGTTCGCGACCCGCTACACCGCCGCGGCCAGCGAGCCCGGGGCGAAGCTGACCTACAGGTGGACGCTCTCCCTCCGGCTCGTCGACGGCAAGGGCGCGGCCGACCCGTCCCTGCCCGGCGCGAGAGCGGCCGTCGACGCGGCTTGCGACAACCGCGGCGTCCTCACCTCGACCGCGCCGACGTTCGTGTGGCACCACGGCGACGCCGACCACTGCGACCACGCCAAGATGGGCCCGAGTGGACACCAGGGGCTCGTCACGGTCGTCGTCGGCGACGGCACCTGGTCCTGCACGGCGACCTACAGGGGGACGAACAGCGGCACGGGCGGCGCCGCCACCTGCAGGAAGGCCGCGCCCGCGACCCGGGCGGCGTACACCTGCCGCGGCGCGCGGGTGAAGCTCGTCGACTCGAGCAACGTCTACGGAGTGGTGAACGGCGGCAGGCCCCCGGCGTTCCTCACCCGCGGCAAGGCGTACTGCCTCGTCTCGATCACGACCTACCACTGGAACGGCGGCCGCGGCGCCAAGCCGGGGACGCTCGGCCTGACGAGCTCGACCGGCACGATCGGGCCGTTCAAGGCGAGGTCGAGCGCCGGCCAGGGCGGGGCGCCGAACGTCAACTGGTTCGTCGACGTCCCCACCGCGCCGAAGCCGGTCGTGATCGACGGCCTCTACTCGTGCAAGGACTCCGACCCGAAGACGTGGTCGTCGAACCCGCAGAGCCACGGCACCGGCTTCTGCATCGTCTACGGCGTCCCCGCGGTGAAGAGCACCGCGTCGACGACGCCGAAGACGACGACGCAGAGGAACGCGACGAAGCCGGCCGCCAAAGGCAAGGGCGGCAAGGCGAAGCTCTCGATCAAGGCATCGCCCGACACGGGCAACCCTCCGCTCGCGGTGACCTTCACCCTCTCCTCTCCGAAGGTCGTCCAGTGGCGGATCGACTACGGCGACGGTCAGTCGAAGGTGGCGACGGGCACCCCGCCGCCGACGATCGCGCACACGTACACCCGCGCCGGCGACTACAAGCCGAGACTGACCGTGCTCGCCTCGCCGAGCGCGGCGTCGGCGAGCAGCGCGACCACGAGCGTCCAGGTGGGAACGTCGCTCATGAGCTTCGCCGCCGCCCCGGCCTCCGGCAACCCGCCGCTCAGGGTGACGTTCACCCTCGGCACCTCGGTACCGAACATCAGCAGCTGGTCGCTCGACTTCGGCGACGGCACGCACACGGGCGGCGCCGGGAAGCCGCCCCCCTCGCTGTCGCACACCTACGCGACCGCTGGGAGCTACCGGGCGACGTTCGCGGTGAAGCCCGGTCAGTACGCGCTCGTCGCGGCGTTCGCGGCGATCACGGTCGGCGGCGGCACGCCGCCGGTGCTGAGCCTGACCGCGACTCCGAGCGCCGGGACGCATCCGCTCGCGGTCTCCTTCGCGCTCGCGACGAACGTCCCCGGCCGGATCGTCTCGTGGAAGCTCGTCTTCGGGGACGGGCAGCAGACGGGCGGCGCGGGACGACCGCCCGCGTCGGTCTCGCACACCTACGCGAAGGCGGGGACCTACGGCGCCTACCTCGTCGTCGCGCAGCAGCAGCAGTACGGCGGCGTTCAGTACGTCGTCCCGCGCGGCGGCCTCGCGATCAGCGTGCGCTGACCGCGCGCGCCGGACGGCGCCGGCGGACGGGCCGCCTCACGCGACCGGTCTGAGCGGGTCGCCGGCCGAGTATCGTCCCGCCCTATCCGCCCCTCTGCCCGCCGCCACGCCCTCGTCGACCGCTCCGGCGTCGCGGTCAACGCCGCCGCCGCCGCGTCGCTCGCCGCGCTCGTCCTCTGGCTCGGCCCGCCCGGCGCCGACCTCGCCGCGCACCTCTACCAGCTCGACCTGTTCGTCCGTCACGGCTTCGCGCTCTGGACGAACTACTGGTACTCGGGCCGCTACCTGTTCGTCGGCTACAGCGTCCTCTACTACCCGCTCGCGGCGCTGGTCGGGATCAAGCTGCTGGCGGTGCTGAGCGCCGCGGTCGCCGCGGCCGCGTTCACGGCGCTCGTCCGCCGGCTGTGGCCGGACTCGACCGTGTGGGCCTCGCGCCTGTTCGCCGCCGTCGCCGCCGGGACGTTCGTCACCGCGGCGTTCCCGTACGGGCTCGGGCTCGCGCTCGCGCTCGTCGCCCTGCTCGCGCTCGCCTACGGGCGGATGCTGCTCTTCGCCCTGGCGGTCGTCTCGACGCTCGCCGCGAGCCCGCTCGCCTTCCTGTTCCTCGTCCTGATCGTGGGCTGCGTCGGCGCGGCGCGCCGCGGCAGGGCGGTCGTCAAGCCGGCCGCGGTCGTCGCCGCCGCCTGCGTCGCCGGCCTGCTCGTCTGGCGGCTCTTCCCCGACTCCGGCCTCTACCCGTTCGCGACCGGGGAGTGGCTCGCCGCGCTCGCCTTCTGCGCCGGTGGGCTGGCCATGACCTGGCGGGTGCCGCGGGCACGGGTCCTCGCGACCTTCTTCGGCGCGTACGCCGCGCTCTGCACGTTCTCGTACCTGATCCCGTCCCTCGTGGGCGAGAACGTCGACCGCCTCCGCTACGCGGCGCTGCCGATCACCGCGCTCGTGCTCTCCCTGCGCGGCTGGCGCCCGTGGCCGGTCGCGGCCGCCGCGCTCGCGCTCGCCTGCGCCTGGAACCTCTCGCCGTTCGCCTACACCTTCGCCCACTCCGCCGAGGACCCCTCCGCCGCGGCCGCCTTCTGGCGGCCGGCGATCCGGTTCCTGCGCCGCGAGCTCACCCCCGACTACCGCGTCGAGGTCGTCGACACCGCCGGGCACTGGGAGGCCGTCTACCTCGCCCGCGCGCGCATCCCGCTCGCCCGCGGGTGGTACCGGCAGGACGACTTCCCCCAGAACGAGCTCCTCTACGACCGCTTCGACGCCCGTGCGTACCGGCGCTGGCTCCGGAGCCTCGGCGTCCGCTACGTCGTGCTGACGAGCGCGCCGGCCGACTACAGCGCCCGCCGGGAGGCGTCGCTCCTGCGGAGCGGGAGGTCGGGCCTCCGCGTCGTCTTCCGCAGCCGCACCACCGAGATCTTCGCCGTCCCGCACCCGGTCCCGATCGTCACCGGCCCCGACCGGCCCGCCGTCCTGCGCCTGACCCAGACGGCCATCGACCTCTGGGTCCGGCGCGCCGGCCACTACCGGGTCGCGATCCGCTACTCGCCGTACCTCGCCGCCGGCGGTGCCTGCGTCGCGAGGACGCGGTCGGGGATGACGCTCCTCGACGTCCGCCGGCCGGGCCGTCTCGACCTCGCGTTCGCGCTCACCGCCGCCCGCGCCTTCGCCGCGCTCACCGGCAGCACGAGCACCTGCCCGGAGCGGGGGCGGCGCGACCCGGACGGCTAGCAGGCGACGTCGACGTCGAGGCCGGCGGAGCCGCCTTGCCGGAGCCACACCGGGCCTCCGGCGAAGCCGTGCTCGCACGCGGGGGGCGGGGTGAGGGCGGCGGGCACCCACTCGGGGAGGCCGATGGTCCGCCAGCCGCCGGTGATCGCGCGCCACCAGGAGGCGGCGGAGTAGAGGCCGACGAGCGGCGCCGGGCGCAGCCCCCGCAGGTAGTCGAGCATCCCCCGGATCGTCGCCACGTTGAGCGCGCGGTTCGCCGACCACGCGTTGGACGGCTCGACGTCGAGCCAGTAGAGGGAGGGCCGGATCGCCGCGCGAAGCAGCGAGTGCGCGCTCGCCGCTTCGCTGCAGCCGAGCGCGTAGGCGCGCCGCTCGGCGAGCGGCAGGTCCTGCCGCGAGCCGAGCCGCCCGCAGGAGGGACGCGTCCGGCCCAGCAGCCGCCGCGCGTACGCGGCGTTGAGGTAGACGGCGAGCGGCCTCGACGCCGCCCGCGCCCGCGCAGCCTCGCGGGCGAGGCAGGGGTTGGCGGTGAACGGGCGGCCGCCGTTCACGCCCACCACGACGAAGCCGTGCGCCGGGAGCCTCGCCCGGCAGTTCGGGAAGCTCACGTCGAACCCGCGCAGGCCGGGCGGGAACGGGTCGCCGGCGACCGCGGCCGCGGGCACGGAAGGCCGGCCGGGCGGTCGCGACGCCGCCGGGCTCGCCGTCGGCCGCGGCTCCGCCCGCACGGACGCGGGCGCGGCACGGGCCGGCCGCCAAGGGTGGGTCGCCCCCTGGCAGGCGCCGCCGGTCGCGGCGATCCAGGCGCGCACCGCCTGCGCGGACTGCTTCGGGATCGGCGTGCCGGTCGGCGAGTCCTCGAAGAGCCCGCTCTGCCAGCCCGCGAGATCGGGCTCGTCGACGAGCTTGAAGATGTTCACGATCCTCACGTTCGGGTCGCACGCGAGCAGCCCGAGCATGCGCCGGTACCACGCGGCCTGGTAGCTCTGGGTCGCGAACGAGCCGACGACCCCGCCGGCCGCGTCGGCCGCCGCCTTCACCCCGTAGTAGCCGGGCAGCCCGGCCTGCGCCGTCTGGATGCCGACCTCGTTGACGCTGACCGGCAGCCCCCCGCCTGCCTGCTCGCCGATCGTCGGCTGCGGCGTTCCGTGGAAGGCGTCGTAGAAGGCCTGGTAGAGCCGGGGCAGGTTCGAGACGGTCACGTCGTCCGGGTTCGCGTACCCGGTCGCGAACGGGAGCGACTGCGGCACCGGGTAGGGGTGGACGTCGAGGCCGTCCATGAGCGGCGCCCTCCGTCCGGTCTGCGCCGCGAAGGCGCGGAACCACGCCCCGAGCGCGGCGAGGAATCGCACCGGCGAGGCCGACGAGTCCGTCGGGGCGCTCGGGTCGTCGTTGCCGCGCGGCGACAGTCCGAGCCCCCAGACGACGTTGCGGTCGCTCACCGCGTGCAGCGCGTCGTAGGCCGCCGCGAGCGCGCGGCCGCAGACCTCGGCCGACTGGCTCGTCCCGGCGGCGGTCCACTGCGGCTGCGAGAAGGCCGGCTGGTTGCACTCGTTCATCACCACGAACTCGTGCACGGAGGGGAAGGTCCGCGCCACGAGCGCGGTCCACGCCGCGAACCGGGCGATCCTGACCGTGTCGCCGCACTGCTGCGGGCCGGCGACCGACCGGCACCGCACCCCGTCGTCGAGGGCGGCGGCGTGCAGCGGGTAGAGGTCGAGCTCGATCGTGACCCCGGCGCGGGCTGCGGCCTCGATGTCCGTGGTCACCGCCGCGATCTCCGCCGCCGGGATCGCCGACGGGCTCGACTCGTCCCAGCGGAGCGTCACGGTGTCGACCGAGAGCCCCTCCGCCTGCATCGCCGGGAAGAACCAGGAGGCGGTCGCGGACTCGACGGTCGCGTCGTCGTTGACGCCGACCGAGATGCCGGCACCCGCCGCCTGCGCGCTCGCGAGCGCGAGCGTCGCCGCCGCGACGGCGGTGAGCGTGCGCAGGCAGCGCGTCTCGTTCCCCGGCGACATCGGTCCAGACGACCCCGGCCGGGAGTCTGAGGCACGCCGCGCGCGGGCGCAAGCGCCGGGCGCCGGCGGGCGCGCCTCGCCCGGCCCGCGCGCGCCGCGGCGGGTCAGGCGCTCTCGGCGCTGATCTCGTTGGCGCTGTAGCCGCCGCCGCTCCTCGCGACCCGGAGGGAGACCGGCTCTCCGACCCGGAGGGCCGCGACCGACCCGGGCCGGCCGTCGATCAGGATCGTCGTCTTCGGCGTGATCGCGACCGTGAGGACCTGCCCTTGCAGGCGCGTGTCGTGCGGGCCGGTGGCGGTCACCTGGACGGTGAGCGTCGCCCCCGCGAGGCTCGTGATCGAGCCGGCAACCGCCATGCCGGGCCCGGCGGGGGCGGCCGAGGGCACCGGGTACTGGGGGAGGATGAGCGGCGGCCTCGGCTTCATCCGGAAGTCGAAGTCGGCGGTGAGGTTGCCGAGGATCGGCTCGGTCTCGCGGACGTCGGGGCGGGGATCGGGGCGGCCGTCCGTCTTCGGGTCGAGCCGCTGGCCGCCCAGGAAGTCGTCCTCGATGAACTTGACGTAGGCGTCGAAGCTCAGGATCTGGTGGTCGACGTAGCCCCGCTTGGCGAAGGGGCTGATCACGAGGCCCGGGACGCGGAGGCCGTAGCCGTTCTCGTCGACGTGGGGCGGGACGACGTGGTCGTAGAAGCCGCCCCAGTCGTCCCAGGCGAGGAAGATCGCCGTCGAGTCCCAGTCGGGACCGCGCATGATCGTGTTGATCAGCCCGGTGACGTAGTCCTGGCCGACCGAGACGCGCGCGGGGGGATGCTCGCTCACGGCGCCGGTCGGCACGACCCAGGAGACCGCCGGGAGGGTGCCGTCGCGGGCGTCGACGTAGAAGGCGTGGATCGGCTGGATGTTGCCGAGCTGTCCGTCCTCGTCGACGGTGTCGAAGTAGGGGAGCGGGTTCCAGATCCCGGGTGTCTTCGCGTTCTGCGGGATCGCCGGACAGGTCGCCTCGTCGTCGGCGCAGTCCGGCTGCGTCCCCGGGAAGACGAAGTAGCCCCAGCTCACGTGGTGGGCGTGCAGCAGGTAGGTGAGGTCGGTCCACGCGTAGTCGGGCGGCGGGTTCGCCTGGCCGGGCTTCGCCTCGAAGTCGGGCGGGTTGCCGGGGTTCTGCAGCGCGTTCACGCAGCTCATCGGGTCGCCCTTGACCGTGCACCGCGCCGACCACTCCGAGACCATGAAGAGGTGGGCGGGGAGGCTCCAGGACGCGTTCGGCTCGAACATGTGGTCCTGGAGGACGAAGTTGCGCGCGTACGCCCAGTAGTTGGGGATCTCGCTGGCGTCGTGGTAGCCCATCACGTCCACCTGCGCGCCGGCGCAGCTCGGGCTCGTCGAGCTCGCGCAGCCCTTCCGCGCCTGCTCGGCCTGGGCGACGAACCCGTCCATCTTGCCGCCGTCGATGTCGGCTGCCGCGTTCGCCTGGCCGTGCGGGCCGCCGCCGTTCACGTCGCTGCGGTCGTGGTACGGCCGTTGGCAGCCGCCGGTCGCGGGATCCGGGACGCACACGGTCGGCACGCCGTTCTGCATCGGGATCCCGTCCGCGCCCGGGTAGGTGCCGAAGTAGGAGTCGAAGCTCCGGTTCTCCTGCATGATCACGACCACGTGGCGGATCCGGTGGATCCCCGTGAGCGCCGGCGCGGGACGCCCGCCGGGGCGGGGCACCGCCGCCGCGCCGCCCGCGGTCGCAGCGGCCCCCGCCGCGGCGAGCGCCACCGCGCCGCGGAGCAGCCGCTCGACGATCCGCCGGCCGTTCACCGTCGGGCGGATGGTCGCCCGGGCGCGTCAACGGCAGGTCTCGGCGCCGCAAGCCCGACGTAAAGCGTGGGCGGCGCGGGCTCGCGGCCCTACGGCCGCGTGCCGGCGGCGGCGAGCGGGACGACCGCGAGCCCGCGCTGCCGGAGCCCGTCGAGGATCCGGGGGAGGGCGTCGACCGTGTGCCGCCAGCTCCCCGCGGCGCTGTAGGTGTCCGCGTCGTGGAGGAGCAGGATGTCGCCCGCCCGGACGCGCTCGAGGCAGCGGGCGGCGATCGACCGGGGGGTCGCCTGCTCGGCCCAGTCCCGGCCGTCGCGCGTCCAGAGCACCGTCTCGAAGCCGCGCCGGCGCGCGTGCGCGAGCGCGGCGGCGGTGAGGATCCCGTAGGGCGGGCGGTAGCGCCGCGGCGGCGCGCCGGCGGCGGCCGCGATCGTCTCCAGGGCGCGCTCGAGGTCGCCGCGGGTCTGCCCCGGGGTGAGCCGCATCAGGTTGCGGTGGCGGTCGCAGTGGAGGGCGACCTCGTGCCCTGCGGCGGCGATCTCGGCGGCGAGGGCGGGGCGCCTCCGCACCTGCTCCCCGACGAGGAAGAAGGTGGCGCGCACGCGCTCGCGCTCGAGCAGCTCGAGGACGGCGGGTGTCGCCTGCGGGTGGGGCCCGTCGTCGAAGGTGAGCCCGACCGCGGCCGGCGCCGCGACGCGAGCCCGGACGGCCAGGGCGCGGCGGGCCGGGCGCGACACGAGCGCGACCGCCGGCGCCCAGGAGCCGACCGCCGCGCCCGCGCCGGCGCCGGCGGCGAGGAGCGCGAGCGTGCGACCGCGGCCGCTCCGGGGGCCGGCCGGCATCGTCGGCTCACTCGCTCGTCCCCGCCGGGGTGCGGCGAGCGGCGAGGAGCTCGCTCAGCGACACCGGCCGGAGCCCGCGGCTTCGGAGGTCGCGGACGAGCTCGACGATCGAGGCGCGCACGTCCGCCGAGCGGGGGAGGGAGAGGACGATGATCGCGCCCGGGCGGAGCGCCCGCGGGAGCGCCTGCCGGGGACGGAGGAACGTGCCGGCGAGCGGCCGCCCGCCGAGGCTCTGCCCGGCGAGCGAGTCGGCGAGCACCACCCGTGGCGCGGCGGGGAGGAGGAAGTAGAAGCCGTGCGGGAGCCCGCAGGCGTGGACGACGCGCTCGAGCTCGCTGCGGGTGCGGAGCGGGTGGGCGAGGTCGAGCGGCTCCATCGCCGGCAGGAGCGACCGCGTCCAGTGGCGGAGCCGGGTCGCGTCCCGCCGCCGCGCGAGGTCGGTGAGCGCGAGCGAGGCGTGGACGTGCGCGGCCGCGAGGGCGCGGGCGGCCTGTCGCGCCTGCCCGGCGGAGACGCGGACGACGAGCCCGACCACGGGCTCCCGGGTCGCGACGGCGGCGAGCGGCTCGAGCCCGAGGACGCGGGCGACCAGCGGGTAGGGCTCGGGGCTCGCGAGCAGGAAGCCCCCGAGGCTGAGGAAGAGCAGGGCGGCGCCGGCCGTCGCCGCGACGAGGCGGGGGAGGACGGGCCGCGGCACCGGGCGGGGCGCGGCGGCGAGGATGAGCGAGGCGGCCGAGGGGCCGTCCGCGAGGGCGGGCGAAGCCCGCGCGGCGCGCACGCGGCGGAGGGCCGCCGGGAGCGCGTCCGGGGAGCGCGCGTGCTCGGCGAGCCCGACCCGCGCGATCGCGTGGGCGTTGTCGCGGGAGTGCCCGGGCGGCGTGCCGGCGACGACGATCGGGCAGCCGCACGCGAGCGCCTCCAGGCAGGTCACGCCGACGCCGGTCTCGACCAGGACGTCGGCGGCGGCGAGGAGCGCCGGCATCTCGTCGGTGAAGCCGAGGACGCGGAGGCGCGGCTCGCCGGCCGCCGCCCGCTCGAGCTCGCGGCGGAGGGCGTCGTTCTCGCCGGCCACGCAGACGACGGTCGCGTCCCGCAGCGTCACCGCCGCCCGGGCGAGGCGCTCGATCGCGCCGACGCCCCAGCCGCCGCCCGAGACGACGACGACCGTCCCCTCCGCCGGCAGCCCGAGCGCGGCCCGCGCCGCCCGCTGCGCCGGGGGCCGGCGGAAGGCGCGGGCGACGATCGGCCGGCAGACGCGTGCGCTGCCCCGCCCCGCGACCCGCTCGACGGCGGCGAGGCAGGAGGGGTGCACGACCAGGTGGAGGTCGACCCCCGGGTGCGCCCACAGCGGGTGGACGCCGAAGTCGCTGATCGTCGCCACCGCCGGGACGTGGAGGAGGCCGCGCCGGCGGAGCGAGCCGAGCACGGCGGTGAGGGTCGGGTGGGTGGAGACGACGACGTCCGGCGCCGTGCGGCGCAGCAGGCGCAGCAGCGGCCTGGAGCCGAGCAGGGCGAGCCCGGCGCGGGCGACCGCGCGCCCCGGCGGCAGGCGCGTGAAGAGCAGGTACTCGAGCCCGTACGACCAGGAGAGCCGCCGGAGCTGGACGCGGTAGGCGTCGCGGGTGAAGAAGGGGATGACCCGGCCGAGGCTGTCGGCGAGCGCGTCGTGGACCACCACCTCGGCGCCCTCCTCGGCGAGCTCGGCGGCGAGCGTCCCGGCGACCGAGGTGTGCCCCCTGCCCTCCTCGGCGGTGAGGACGAGCACGCGCGGCCGGCGGCGCGCCGCGTCGCTCCGGCCGGCCGGTCGTTCCGCCTCCCGGCTCGCCTTTCGCCGGCCGCGCGCGAGCACGCCCGTCACCGCCGGGGCGCGGGCGATCGCGGCGGTGCCGAGGACGACCGCGGCGAGCCCGGCGAGGAGCGCGCTGCGGGCGAGCGGCCCGGCCGGGACCTGCTCCCGGGCGAGCAGCGGCGCGAGCGACACGACCGCGAGCGTCGTCAGCGCCGAGACGACCGGCGCCACCCGGGTCGCCGGGCCCGCCTGAAGCGCGGACATCTCGCTCAGCGTGCCGAAGCCGGAGGCGACGAGCATCCCGGCGAGCCAGAGCGCCGCCCCCGGCCAGCCGCGGGCGGAGAGGTCGTCGGTGAAGAACTTCGTCGCGAGGCCGTCCCAGGCGTAGGCGAGGCCGGCGGCGGCGGCGAGCGGCAGGGCGGCCGAGCGCCGCCGCGGGGCGGCGTAGGGGAGCAGGGCGAGCGCGCCGAGCCCGGCCAGCGCGGCCACGAGCGTCGGGCCGCCGGCGTGCCGGGGGTCGCGGGCGGGGGCGGCCCAGCCGAGCGCCGCGAGCCCGCCGGCGACGAGGAGCACCGCCGCCGCCTCGCGCCGCCGCACCGGCTCGCCGAGCGCCCGCTTGCCGAGCGGCAGCAGGAGGACGAGCCCCGCCGGGAGCGCCGGCTGGACGAGGGTGAGCGGCGCGACGAGGAGCGCCGTCGCCTGCAGGGCCCAGCCGGCGAGTCCGGCCAGCGTCCCGGCGACCCAGCGTGGCCGCCGCACGAGGTGGCGGAGGAGCGCGAGGCGGAGCGCCCGCTCGGGCGGGGCGGCCCGGGCCTCGAGCGCCTGGAGGGCGATCCCGCCCGCGTACAGGGCCGCGGCGGCGAGCGCGAGGGCGAGCCCGAGCAGCGACCGCCCCGTGCTCATCGACGGCTGGCTGACGACGGTGCCTTCACGCGCCCGGTCCCGCTCCGCTCGCTGGTCGAGGAGAGATCGGCTGACACTACCCAATCGGGCCGGCGGCGACCGCCGCGGCCCGTCGCCGCACGCGGATCGCGACCACGCGGCTGCGCGCGACGAGCCCGTGGTCGCGGACGGCGAGGGCGAGCGGGTCGAGGCTCGGGCGGCGGACGGCGAGCACGAGCTCGGGGCGCGTGCCGGCGCGGACGAGGAGGGCCGGCCGGCCGCGGATCCGGCGGGCGGCCGCCTCGACCGGGCCGCCGGCGAGCAGGTCGGCGGTCAGCTCGTTCGCGAGCAGCACCGGGCAGAGGGCGAGGTCGGCCTCGAGCGCCGTCGTGGACGGGGCCTGGCGGGGGCCGGCGGCGAGGCGGACGTGGGTGCCGGCGACGAGCAGGACGCGGCCGTCGGGGAGGCGGATCCGGTCGCCGTGCCCGGCGGCGGCGCAGCGGCCGGCGACGGTGCGCCCGCCGGGGAGGCGGATCAGCGTGTCGACCCGGGCGAGCCGCTCGAGGCGCCCGACCACGTGCGCGGCGAGCCGCGCGCCGGGGCCGGGGAGCGGGAGCGTCGTCTGGAGCGCGAACGCGGCCGCCGCGATTGCGGCCGCGAGCGCGAGCGCGAGCGCGAGCGTCGTCCTCACGGGAAGCGGAGCGGGATCGTGAAGGCGCCGGCGGCGAGCAGGGCGATGCTCGCCGGCACGAGCAGGCGGTGGAGAAGGCGGCGGCGGCCGGCGGCGGCGAGGCCCCAGAAGACGGGCAGGGCGAGCAGCCCGAAGCGCGCGTCGGAGGTGAAGGAGCCGCTCGCGAGCGGCATCAGCACCGTCGCCGCGCCGGCGAGCACCCAGGCGCCGGGCACCCCGGCCGCCCGGGCGGCGCCGAGCAGGACGAGGTCGAGGAGGCAGAAGGCGGCGTCGCGGTAGAGCCAGGCGTGGTGGTGCCGGGTGGCGGTGGCGAGCGCGGCGAGCGCCCGGTAGAGGCCCCCGGGGGCGAAGGAGCGCCCCCAGGCCTGCTCGGCCGTCGTCCAGGCGAGCGGGTCGGAGGCGGCGTACCAGAGGTAGGCGGAGAAGGAGGCGAGCGCGGCCGGGCCGGCGAGGACCGCGGCGAGCGCCCGCCCCCGGGCGGCGGCGCCGAGCCGCGGCCAGGCGCGGCGGGCGATCGCCGCGAGCGGGAGGGCGAGCAGGAGCCCCTGCGGCCGCGCGAGCGTCGCGGCGGCGACGCAGGCGGCGGCGGCGAGCCACCGGTCGCGGAGCGCGAGCAGGCCGGCGCCCGCGCAGAGGGGGAGGACGATCCCTTCCGGGTAGGCCATCGAGAAGACGAAGCTCATCGGGAAGACGGCGAGGTAGACCGCGGCGCGGCGCGCGTCCGGCTCGGGGAGGTAGTGGCGGCCGAGCTCGTAGAGGGCGAGCAGGCCGAGGAGGAAGCCGCCGTTCGCGAGCACCACCGCCCCGGCCGTCGGCGGCGCGCCGGCCGCGGCGAGCGCGTGCTCGGCGAGCGGCAGGAGCGGGAAGAAGGCGGGGTCGCTGAAGCGGCCGGGGATCGGCAGGTAGCCGCCGCTCGCGACGATCCGGTACCAGCGGCTGTCCCACCAGGTAAGGAGCGTGAAGGGGTGGGCGAGGAAGCTCGCATGCCAGCCGTGGCGGAGGATCCCGCTCGCCTGCGCGGCCGCGACGGCGGCGAGGACGACGGCGCGGGAGGCGAGCCACCAGGCGAGGATCGCGCGCCGCCCCGCCGCCGCGGCGCCGACCGCCGCGCCGCCCGGCCGGCGGGGTCCCCGGCGGCCCTCGTCGCCGCGTGCCACGCCTGTCATCTTCCTCCTTCGAGCCGGGCGGAGCGGCGCCGGCCGCGCGAGTACGCTCCCGGGCGATGCCGCGGCGTTCCCGCGTCACGGGCGGCCGGATGCGCGAGCTCCTGCTCTCGACCGAGCAGGTCGGCGAGTCGCGGCTCCTGCCGACCGCCGCCGTGCTCACCGCCGCGTCGCTCTACGCGACGCTGCCGGCCGGGTTCATCGCCGGCCCCTCCGCCGGGGTCTTCTCGGTCGCGCGGCTGATCGTGCCGGTGCTGACCGTCGTGCTGCTCGTCGTGCTGCTCGCGAGCGTCCCGCGCGGCCGGGTCGTCCGCGCGCTCGGGCTCCGGGTAGCGCGGGTGCACGTCGGCCGCCGCATCCTCGCGTTCGCCGTCACCGCCGTCGTCAGCGCCGCGAACGCGGCCGCGATCGTGTTGCTCGTGCACCTGCTCGTCAGCGGCGCGCAGACGGTCGCGAGCGCGCTCCTCCGCGCCTCGATCCACATGTGGTGCGTGAACGTGCTCGTGTTCGCGCTCTGGTTCTGGGAGCTCGACAACGGCGGGCCGGCCGCGCGCCGCGTCGCCGGGCCGGAAGGCCGCGACTTCCTGTTCCCGCAGCAGACGATGCCGGAGACCTACCCCGACTGGCAGCCGCTGTTCCTCGACTACCTGTACCTCTCGTTCACGAACGCGACCGCGTTCAGCCCGACCGACACGATGCCGCTCAGCCGCTGGGCGAAGATGCTGATGCTGGTCGAGTCGGCGGCGAGCCTCCTGCTCGCGATCATGGTCGCCGCCCGCGCCGTGAACATCCTCAAGTGACCCGGCCGCGGCGCCGCGGCCGTCAGCCGGCGCGGCTGCCGAGCGCGCGGGCGAGGGCGGCCCGCGTGCGGGCGCCGACCTCCCCGTCGACGGCGAGGCCGGCCGAGCGCTGGAAGAGCATCGTCGCCGCCACGGTCGCGGGCCCGAACTGGCCGTCGACCGCGACCCGGGTCGCGCCCGGCTGCCGGGCGAGCCACCGGTCGAGCGCCTGCTGCCACGCGCGCACGGCCGGGCCGGTGGCGCCGAGCTTGAGCACGGTCGCCGCCGCCGTCGCGGCCGGGACGCCCCGCAGCCGCGCGAGCACCCTGCTCATCGCCGCCGCCGTCGCGACGGCCGGGTCGGCGACGAAGAGCGAGGCGGGGACGGTCGTCCCGTGCGCGCCGTCGCGCGCGAGCTGGGCGGTGGCGGGGGCCTGGAAGAGGTCCTGCCAGACGACGTCGCTCGCGGTCAGCCTGTCTGCCTGCGCCGCGAGGAGGGACGGCCACGCCGCCTTCTTCGGGCTCGCCTCCGCCTGCCGGAATCCGGAGCGGAGCCCGGCGAGCCCGCTCACCCGCAGCCGCAGCGCCTCGACCGCCCGCGGGTAGAGGGTGCGGAGCGTCGGGGAGGGGCCGAGCGCCGCCACCGCCGCCGCGTCGCGGGACTGACGGGCGAGGAGGGCGGCGAGCGTCCGCTCGAGCGTGCTCGGGGTGAGCCGGGGCTGGGTGAGCAGGCCGACGAGCGCGCGGCCGACCGCCTGGGAGTCGCCCGCGGGCCCGGCGAGCCTCGCGAGGAACGACCGGTCGGCCGCGGCGCGGCTGTCGCCGGCGACGAGCGAGCCGATCGCGCCGGCGAGGACGACGAGGGCGAGGACCGCGAGCGCGAGCCGCGTGAGCGCCCGGCGGCCGCCCGGCCTCCGCGCCGGGCCGGCGCGGGGGAGCCGCGTCGGCAGCGGCAGCCGCCGCGGCCTCGGCGGGGGCTCCGGGGCGGGCTCGCCGAACCAGTCGTCCTCGGGCGGGAGCTCGCTCACGGACCCATCGTACGGCTAGTCCGTTCCCGCCGGTCCGGCGGTTGAGCGGCCGCGGCCACGGCGGCTACGACCCGTCCGGATGCGCGGGTGGAGGGGCAGGCCGCGGGCGGGTCCGGGGCGCTGGGCGCTGCTCGCCCTGCTCGCCGGGACGGCGGCGGCGCCGGTCGCGGCCGCCGACCCGGTCGCGGTCTCGGCGAGCGCGAACTGGGCGGGCTACGCGGCGGTGGGCGCCCCGGGCGGCCCGGCGGTCGTCTTCACGAGCGCGACCGGAACCTGGCGGCAGGTCGCGGTGGCCTGCTCGCCCGCCGACGCCGGCGCGGCCGCGGCCGTCTGGGTCGGGCTCGGCGGCTACGACCTCGGCTCGCGGGCCGTCGAGCAGATCGGCACCGACGCCGACTGCGACGCCGCCGGCGCGCCCGTCTACTACGCCTGGTACGAGCTCGTGCCGGGGCCCAGGGTGAAGCTTGCGCTCCCGGTCCGGCCCGGCGACCTCGTCACCGCGTCCGTAAGCGTCGTCGGGACGGGCCTCGTCCTCCAGCTTCGGAACCGCACCCGCAACGCGCTCGTCACCGAGCGGGTGACCCCGGCCGGCCCGCTCGACCTGAGCTCCGCGGAGTGGATCGCGGAGGCGCCGTCGCTCTGCGCGGCGTCCTGCCGGCCGCTCCCCCTGGCCGACTTCGGCGCCGTCACCTTCTCCCGGATCGCCGCGGTCGGCAACCACGTGGCGGGGACGCTGACCGCGCCCACCTGGAGCGCCGTCCCGCTGCGGCTCGTGCCGCGGCCGGGCTCGGCGACCCCGGCCGGCACCGCCCCGCCGAGCCTCGCCGCCCCGGACGGTAGGTCGTTCACCGTCGCCTGGCTTGCGGACGCGACCGCCTCGGCGCCGGCCGGGTAGATCCCCCGTCGGGGTGAGTGGCGGGGCGCGAGGCCGCCCGATACAGCGGGCGTGATCCGACGATCACCTCGCGGCATCTACCCCTCCGAAGGAGGCACTTCCTTGAAACGATCCCTCGTACTCGCCTGCGCCGCCCTCGCCTTCGCGGCCGCTCCCGCGGCCGGCATCGCGGCCGTCCCGCCGGCCAACGGCGACGACGTCGTCCTGCCGGACGGGAGCGTCTACCAGCTCGGCGACGACGGCGCCTACCACCTGATCCCGGACGTCGCGACCGCGAACGCGATGCACCTCGACTGGAACGGGCTCGTGCAGGTCGAAAGCCTGGACGGCCCGGTCGGCGACCCGATCGCGAGCGTGGCCGCCGCGGCGGCGCCGCAGGTCGTGGCGTCGACCCGGACGGCGACCGTGAGCGTCCCGCCGGCGAACGGCGACGACGTCGTCCTGCCGGACGGGAGCGTCTACCAGCTCGGCGACGACGGCGCCTACCACCTGATCCCGGACGTCGCGACCGCGAACGCGATGCACCTCGACTGGAACGGGCTCGCGCAGGTCGGAAGCCTCGACGGCCCGGTCGGCGACCCGATCCCGAGCGTCGACTGAGGAAGGCGGCGACCGAACGGCCCGAGCGAGAGCGGGCCGTTCTCCCGCCACGCCGCCGACCGCCCCTCGCCGCCCTTTTAAGGAGCTTCTTAGGCGCCGTTCAGGGAATGCTCAACGGGCGGGTCGATACTGGGAGCCGATGACGATCTCCTGGCGTACGCTCAGCTTCGCCGGCGCGACCGCGCTCGCCGCGGTGGCGCTCGGGGCCGGCGCCGCCCGGGGCTCCGCCCACGACGTCGCCGCGAGCGTCGACCAGGCGATCGTCGACATCAACACGAACCTCGGCTACGAGCAGGCGCAGGCGGCCGGCACCGGGATCGTGATCGGGGCGAACGGGCTCGTGCTGACGAACAACCACGTGATCCGGGGCGCGACGGCCATCCGCGTCACCTCGGTCACGACCGGCAGGAGCTACAAGGCGACCGTGCTCGGGTACTCGGTCAGAGACGACGTCGCGCTGCTGCGGCTCGCGAACGCCTCCGGGCTCGCGACCGCGACGATCGGCGACTCGAAGGCGCTCAGGGTCGGGCAGTCGGTCACGGCGATCGGCAACGCCGGCGGGGTCGGGGGGACGCCGAGCGTCTCCACCGGCACCATCACCGGCCTCAACCGGTCGATCACGGCCACCGACGACCAGGGGTCGAGCGAGCAGCTGACCGGTCTGATCGAGACCGACGCCGGCCTGCAGCCGGGCGACTCCGGCGGCGCGCTCGTCGACGCGAGCGGCCGGGTGGTCGGGATGAACACCGCCGGCTCGACGGGCTTCAGCTTCCAGGGCTCGGCCTCCGACGGCTACGCGATCCCGATCGCGAAGGCGCTCGCGGTCGCGCGGCAGATCGAAGCCGGGAAGTCCTCCGCGGCGGTGCACGTCGGGCCGACGCCGATGCTCGGCGTCACCGTCCAGTCCGCTGGCGGCTTCGGCTTCGGCTTCGGCTTCCCGGGCTTCAACGACGGCGGGGCCGCCGGCGCGACCGTCGCCCAGGTGCTCGCCGGGCTGCCCGCCGCCCGCGCGGGCATCGCCCCGGGCGACACGATCACCGCGCTCGGCGGGAAGACCGTCTCGTCCCCGGACGACCTGACCGCCGCGCTCCTCCTGCGCCACCCGAACGCGACGGTGCTCCTCGTGTGGATCGACCAGTTCGGGACGAGGCACCGCGCGAGCGTGAAGCTCGCGGCCGGCCCGCCGCAGTAGGCGTCGAGGCGGCGCGCGCAGCCCGGCTCGACCGTCCCCGGGCGGCGGGCGCGCCGGGCACACTACGGCGGGGCGGTTAGCTCAGCCGGGAGAGCGCCTGGCTTACACCCAGGAGGTCGGCGGTTCGATCCCGTCACCGCCCACTGCGCTCGGCGCCTGCCGAGCCCGGCTTGGCCGATCAGGCCCTCGGGGCAACTCTCGCCGCGCGGACGACGTGTGGCACGAGCGCGACGACGACGTCTCGGGTTGACGTCGGTCACCGGCACGGCGGGCTCGGATCTCGCGGGTGACTGGGAGCTCGACAGCCGCGAGTTCCACGACGATCCAACCGCTCGGGGCGGTCGCTCCCGGGACGCCGCCGGCCATCGTCGCTCGTGACCGTGCGTCCTCGGCACAGCTCTCGCGGGGTCTCGATCGACTGCGACGCAAGCGGCCAGTTGGCGCAGGCGACGCGTCGCGCGCCGCGGCGCCTCCGCAGGCTGCGCGTGCCGAACGGCACGAGCGCGTGCGCGCCGCGCCCGGCCGCGCCTGGGGCGGCGCCGCCGTCTGGAGCGGCTCTTAACATCGGTTTCACAGCGAGCGCCTAAGCTCGCAGCCGTCCTTTGCTCTCTGCCAGAGGGGGTTCTCATGATCGTGTCGCGGCCGCTTCGTCTCGCCCTGATCGCGTTCGTCGTGCTGCTCGCCCTCCCGGCGGGCGCCGCCGAGGCGTCGCCGCGCATGCCGATCTGCTTCTACGACGACCCGAGCTTCCGCTGGGCGCCGGCGTCGGACATCCTCGCGAACCTGAACGCGGCCCGAGCCGCCCACGCCTCGCTCGTCCACGTGCTCGCGGACTGGTCGCAGATCGCCCCCGAGAAGCCGAAGAACCCGCTGAACGGCGACGACCCGGCGTACCGGCTGAGCGACCTCGACGCGCTCGTGCGGACGGCGCCGAGGTACAACCTGCAGGTCTTCATCACGATCTCCGGCACGCCCAAGTGGGCGAACGGCGGCCAGACGCCGAACCATCCGCCGACCAACCTCCAGGACCTGACGAACTTCGCGCACATGCTCGCCGCCCGCTACAACGGCCGCCGGCCCGGCTTCGGCGCGGTCACGCGCTGGGCGGTCTGGAACGAGCCGAACCTCGGCCTCTTCCTGACGCCCCAGTTCGGCCCCGGCGGGAAGATCGTCAGCCCCGCCGAGTACGTGAAGCTCTACCTCGCCGCGTACAAGGGGATCAAGGCCGGCAATCCGTCCGCGGTCGTCGCCGCGGGCGAGACCTCGAACCGCGGCCGCAACCATCCCACGGGCGGGATCAGCGACTCGGTCGCGCCGGCGACCTTCGCCCACCTCGTCGCGCTCGTCGACCCGAAGCTCCCGTTCGCCGCATGGTCGGAGCACCCGTACCCGAGCGAGTACCGGCTCGGGCCGCTGCAGAAGGTCGCCTACCCGAACGTGTCGCTGACGAACATCGACAAGTTCGGGGCCTCGCTCCAGCAGTGGTTCCACCGCCGCGTCCCGATCTGGATCACCGAGTGGGGAGAGCAGACGGCGCCCGAGTACGTCGGGCCGAGCCCGGGGCTCGGCGGGGTCAGCCACGCTCAGCAGGCGAAGGACGCCGTGACCGCGCTCCACCTCGCGGCCGCGAGCCCCTACGTGCAGATGTTCTGCTGGTTCATCCTGCGCGACTCGTCGAGCCAGACGTGGTTCAGCGGGCTCGAGACGAAGTCGGGGGCGAAGAAGCCCGCCTACGCGCGGTTCGCGGCCACCGCGGGGACGATCGACGGGCAGACGATCGCGGTGGCGCCGAACCGCTACTTCACGGCCACGATCGACGTCCCCTTCCTCACCTACCACGACCTGCCCGGCGCGCCGGTCGGCGTCACCTACCGCGTCTACCTGGGCAGGTCGGTGGCGGCGATCGGGCAGCCGCTCGTCCACCTCGCGGCCGACCAGACGGTCTCCTTCCGGGTCAAGTTCAAGCCGGCGAAGGGCATGAGCTACACGATGACCGTCGTCGTCAACGACAAGCACGGGCAGAAGGCGACGCGCACGGTCGCGCTCGTCCCCGCATAGCGATCGCGCGTCTCGACGGCATCACGGCGATCGTCACCGGCGCCTCGAGCGGTATCGGCGCCGCCACCGTCCGCGCGCTCCGGGCCGAGGGCGCGCGCGTGGTCGGCGGCGCGCGCCGCGTCGAGCGCATCGACGCGGACGTCGCGCTCGCGCTCGACGTCCGCGACGTCGCGAGCTGCGAGCGCTTCGTCGAGGCGGCCGGGCCGGTCGACGTGCTCGTCAACGCCGCCGGGCTCGCGCTCGGCCGCCACCCGGTCGACGAGTCGTCCGAGGAGGAGGAGCGCACCGTCCTCGAGACGAACGTGAACGGGCTCGTGCGGATGACGCGGCTCGTGCTCCAGCGCACGCTGCGCGAGCCGGGGCACATCGTCAACATCGGCTCGGTCGCCGGCCGGTGGGCCTACCCGCATGGCGCGAGCTACATCGCGTCGAAGTTCGCGGTGCGCGGCTTCACCCGCGCGCTGCGGGAGGATCTGCTCGGGCGGGACATCCGCGTCACGACCGTCGACGCCGGTCTCGTCGAGACCGAATTCTCGCTCGTGCGCTTCCGCGGCGACGCGCAGCGGGCGAAGGCGGTCTACGAGGGCACGCGGCCGCTCTCCGCCGAGGACGTCGCCGAGTGCGTCCTGTTCGCCGTCACGCGCCCGCGCCACGTCGTCGTCGACGAGCTCGTCGTGATGTCGATCGACCAGTCCTCGGGCGGGCGGATTCACCGCCGGTCCGACGCCGGCCTCGTCCCCCAGTAGCGCTTCAAGCCGGCGTAGGACATGGCGAAGGACGCGACCGTGTCGTAGCGCTCGGCGTCCCCGGCCGCGTCGGCGCCGGCGGCGGCGACGAACTCCTCCTCGCTCATCCCGTCGCGGACCCTCGCCGCCCAGCGGTCGAGCTCCGCGACGAGCCGGTCGAGGTGCTCCTCGACGTCGTCGTGGACGCCGAAGTGGATCAGCGCGAGGCGCTCGGGCGCGCGCCGGCGGATCTCGCCGATCGTCGCGTGCCAGGCCTCGACGTCGAGGTCCGGGGGCGGCGAGACGGGGAGGACGTACGCGCTCGGCGGGATGCGGACGCCGCAGGCGTCGCCGGCGAGCAGCGTCCCGTCGCGGTAGTAGCAGACGTGGTGGGAGGCGTGGCCGGGCGCCGGGAAGCACTCCCAGCCGAGCACCTCGCCGGCGGCGACCCGGATGCTCGCCGCCGGGACCGGCGTCACCTCGCCCCAGAGCACGTCGAACGCCTCGCCGTAGATCCGCCGCGCCGAGGCTTCGAGCCTCGAGGGGTCGGCGAGGTGCGGCGCCCCCACCTCCGACACCCAGACCTGGAGGCGCGGGTGCTCCCGCACGAGCGCGCCCGCGGCGCCGGCGTGGTCGAGGTGGATGTGGGAGAGCAGCAGGTGCTGGACGTCCGTCAGCGCGAGCCCGGCGGCGCCGAGCCGCTCCCGCAGCCGCTCGAGCGTCGTCGCGGGGCCGCAGTCGAAGAGGGCGACCCCGCCGGCGGTCTCGACGAGGTACACGCCGATCGTGCGCTCGAGGCCCTGGAAGCGGAGGTCGAGCGGCTCGATCACGCCCGCGCCGGCGCGGCGGCCGCGGGCGCGAGCGCGGCCTCGAGGTCGGCGACGAGGTCGTCGGCCGACTCGATCCCGACCGAGAGCCGCACCAGGGAGGGCGGCGGCGCGAACGGCGCCCCGGCGGTCGAGGCGTGGGTCATCCGCGCCGGGTGCTCGATCAGGCTCTCCACGCCGCCGAGCGACTCGGCGAGCTGGAAGAGGCTCGTGCGGGCGCAGAAGGCGACCGCCTCCTGCTCCGACGCGAGCAGGGCCGAGACCATGCCGCCGAAGTCGCGCATCTGCCGGCGCGCGACCGCGTGGCCGGGGTGGGAGGCGAGGCCCGGGTAGAGGACGCGCTCGACCGCAGGGTGGCTCTCCAGGAACCCGGCGACCCGGCGCGCGTTCTCGCAGTGCTGGCGCATCCGGACGGCGAGCGTCTTGATCCCGCGCAGGACGAGCCAGGCGTCGAACGGCCCCGGCACCGCCCCGAGCGACTTCTGCAGGAAGCGCAGCCGCTCGGCGAGCCCGGGGTCGCTCGTCGCGACCGCCCCGCCGACGACGTCGGAGTGCCCGCCGAGGTACTTGGTCGTCGAGTGCACGACGAGGTCCGCGCCGAGGGCGAGCGGTTGCTGGAGATACGGCGTCGCGAAGGTGTTGTCGACGACGAGGAGCGCTCCGACCGCGTGGGCGGCGTCGGCGGCGCGCCGGATGTCGACGACGTTCAGCATCGGGTTCGACGGCGTCTCCACCCACACGAGCCGGACGTCGTCGTCGAGGTACGAGGCGAGGTGCTCGTCGAACGCGTCCGCCGGCACGTAGGTGAAGCGGTACCCCTTCGGCTCGTACACCTGCGAGGTCATCCGGTAGACCCCGCCGTAGACGTCGGCGATCAGCACCACGCGCTCGCCGGGCGCGACGAGGTGCATGATCGTCGTCGTCGCGCCGAGGCCCGACGAGAACGCCGCGCCGTGCTCGGCGCCCTCGAGGCTCGCGAGCGCCGTCTCGAGCGCCGCGCGCGTCGGGTTCGCGACGCGGGAGTAGTCGTAGCCCTTGTGCTTTCCGACCGCCTCCTGCACGTAGGTGGAGGTCTGGTAGATCGGCGTGATCACCGCCCCGGTCGCCGGATCCGGCTCCTGCCCGGCGTGGATCGCGCGCGTCTCGAAGTCCATCGGCGAAGCGTAGTCGCGGCGCACCGTCGCCGGCTCGGTCAGGTCCTATGCGCGAGGTACTCGAGCAGGTCGGAGCGCGTGACCACCCCGACCGGGCGTCCCTCGCGCGCGACGAGGACCGCGTTCGCCCGCCCGGTGAGGGCGGCGACGATCTCGTCGACCGAGGCGCCGGTCTCGACCGCGGCGAGCGGCGGCTGCATCACCGTCGCCACGTCCTCGTGGAGCACGTCCGCGTTGCGGAAGACGCGGTCGAGCAGGTCGCGGTCCTGCAGCGAGCCGATCACGTCGGCGAGCGAGTCGACCGCGCCGTCGCGCACGACGGGAAGCTGCGAGATCGAGTAGCGCTGCATCGTGTCGATCGCCTCCGCCACCTTCTGGTGCGCCGAGATCGTCACGAGCGCCGGCACCTCGCGCTCCTCGACGCCCTTCGACTCGAGCAGCACGTCGACCGTCGGCACCGGAGCCGTGCGCTCGAGGAAGCCATGCTCGATCATCCAGTTGTCGTCGAAGAGCTTCGAGAGGTACGAGCGCCCCGAGTCGGGGAGCAGCGCGAGCACCTGCGCCTTGGGGCCGAGGCGCTTCGCCACCTGGAGCGCAGCCCACACGGTGGTGCCCGACGAGCCGCCGGCGAGCAGTCCCTCCTCGCGGGCGAGCCGGCGCGCGGTCTGGAACGAGTCGCGGTCGGAGACGCGCACCCACTCGTCGACGACCGTCGGGTCGAGCGTCGCCGGCCACGAGTCCTTGCCGATCCCTTCGACGAAGTAGGGGTGGACGCCGTGCTCGTCGTCGGCGGTGAAGACGGATCCCTCAGGGTCGGCGCCGACGACGAGCACGCCCGGCGCGCGCTCCTTGAAGTAGCGGCCGACGCCGGTGATCGTGCCGCCGGTGCCGACCGAGACGACGATCGCGTCGAGCTCGCCGCCGGTCTGCTCCCAGATCTCCGGGCCGGTCTGCCGGTAGTGCGCCTCCGGGTTGGCGAGGTTCGAGTACTGGTCGGGCTTGAACCCGCCCGGGATCTCCTCGGCGAGCCGCGAGCTGACCGAGTAGTACGACTCGGGCGAGTCGGGGTCGACGGCGGTCGGGGTGATCACCACCTCCGCGCCGTACGCCCGCAGCATCGCGATCTTCTCCTGGCTCATCTTGTCGGGCATCACGAAGATGCAGCGGTAGCCCTTGAGGGCGGCGGCGATCGCGAGGCCGACCCCGGTGTTGCCGGACGTGGGCTCGACGATCGTCCCGCCCGGCCGGAGCAGCCCGTCGCGCTCGGCCGCCTCGATCATCGCGAGCCCGATCCGGTCCTTGACCGAGCCGCCCGGGTTCAGGTACTCGAGCTTGGCCAGGATCGTCCCCGGCACCTCGCGGGAGATCCGGTCGAGCCGGACGATCGGCGTTCCGCCGACGAGCTCGAGCACGCTCGGGTACGTGCGCGCCATCGGCCGAAGGCTAATCGCTTCGCCCGCAGGCTCGCCGCCCGCTCCGGCGGGGCGGTAGCCTTCGCGCCGATGAACGTGGTCGTCTCCAACCTCAAGGGGGGGGTGGGGAAGACGACGACCGCCGTCTACCTGGCGGCGGTCGCGGCCGAGAACGGCCACGCGCCGGTCGTCCTGATCGACGCCGACCGCCAGGCGTCGGCCGCCGAGTGGCTCGACGAGCGGCCGATCGACGGCGTCGAGCTCGTCGAGGCGCCCTCGGAGCGGACGCTCACCCGCGCGATGGAGAGTCACGGCGGCCTCGGGATCGTCGACACCCCGCCCCACGACGAGCGGATCGTGCAGACCGCGGTCGCGCTCGCCGACGCGGTCGTGATCCCGACGCGGGCGGGCGGGGTCGAGTTCTCCCGGGTGGTGGCGACGCTCGGGATCATCCCCGAGCGGGCGCGCTACGGCGTCGTCATCTGCTCGGCACGCCTCGGGACGAACGACCTCGACGAGACGATCGCCTGGTGGCGCAAGGAGCGCGTCCCGATCTGGGGCGTCGTCCCGGAGCGGGTCGGGATCGCCGCCGGCCCCGAGGCCCGCCTGTACCGCGAGGGGCTCGAGCACTACGCGGGCGTCCTCCGGCGGGCGCTCCGCCAGAAGCGCTGAGCGGCGCCGCCCCCGGCCCGTCCGGGCTCAGTGGCGGAAGTGGCGCCGGCCGGTGAAGACCATCGCGGCCCCCGCGGCCTCGACCGCCGCCACCACCTCGGCGTCGCGCTTCGAGCCGCCGGGCTGGATGATCGCCGCGACCCCGGCCTCGAGCGCGAGCCGGGGCCCGTCCGCGAACGGGAAGAAGGCGTCGCTCGCGAGCACCGCGCCGCGCAGGTCGTGCCCGTGCTCGCGCGCCTTCTCGAGCGCGATCCGGACCGCGTCGACGCGGCTCATCTGGCCCGCCCCGATCCCGATCGTCTGCCGGTCCCTGGCGATCACGATCGCGTTCGAGGCGACGTGGCGGCACACCTGCCACGCGAACACGAGGTCGTCGAGCTGCCGCTCGGTCGGCGACCCGGCCACCGGCTCGAGGGGAGGCGGGGCGAGGTCGGCGTCCCGCTCCTGCACGAGCAGCCCCCCGAGGACACGCCGGTAGTCGAGCTCGCCGGGGGTGTCCGCGCGCCGCTCCTCCTCGCGGAGGATGCGGAGCGCCGGCTTCGCCCGGAGCGCGGCGAGCGCCTCTTCGTCGTAGCCCGGCGCCTCGACCACCTCGACGAAGTGCTCGGCGATGCGCGCCCCGAGCGGGCCGGTCACGGGCCGGTTCGCGACCAGCACGCAGCCGAACGCCGACACCGGATCCGCCGCGAGCGCCCGCGCGTACGCCTCCTCGATCGTGTCCGCGCTCGCGACGCCGCACGGGTTCGCGTGCTTGACGATCACCACCGTCGGCGCCTCGAACTGCCGCGCCACGCGGCGGGCGCCCTCGAGGTCGGCGAGGTTGTTGTAGGAGAGCGCGCGGCCGCCGAGCTGGTCGACGCCCGAGAGCAGGTGCCGCCGCGCCCCGACCTCGCGGTAGTAGGCCGCGCGCTGGTGCGGGTTCTCGCCGTAGGGGAGGTCCGTGACCTTGTCGAAGGCGAGGGTGAGCGTCTCCGGGAACTCCTCCGCCTCCCCGAACCAGCGCGCGATCGCGGCGTCGTAGGACGCCGTGGTCGCGAACGCCTCGCTCGCGAGCGACCGGCGCAGCTCGAGGGAGATCGAGCCGCGGGCCCGCAGCTCGTCGAGCACGACCTCGTACTGCTCCGGCCGGCAGACGGCCACCACGTGCGCGAAGTTCTTCGCCGCCGCGCGCAGCATCGCCGGCCCGCCGACGTCGATCGCCTCCACCGCCTCCGCCTCGGTCGCGCCCGGCCGCCCGGCGACCGACGCGAACGGGTAGAGGTTGACGCACACGAGGTCGATCGGCTCGATCCCGTGCTGGGCGAGCTCGAGCAGGTCCTCCGGGACGTCCCTGCGGGCGAGGATGCCGCCGTGGATCTTCGGGTGGAGCGTCACCACCCGGTGCCCGAGCAGCTCCGGCGCCCCGGTGACGAGCTCGACGGGCAGCACCGGGATTCCGTCGGCGGCGAGCCGCCTGGCCGTCCCGCCCGACGAGACGATCTCCCAGCCGAGGTCGACGAGCCCGGCGGCGAAGCTCTCGATCCCCGCCTTGTCCCAGACGCTGAGGAGCGCGCGCATCAGCCCATCATCTCGCGCACGACGGTGGGCAGCAGCCGGTGCTCGACCGCGTGGATGCGCTCCTCGAGCGTCTCGCGCGGCTCGACCGGCACCGCCTCCTGCCGCAGGACGGGCCCGGTGTCGAGCCCCTCGTCGACGAGGTGGACGGTGACGCCGGTCGTCTCGACGCCCGCCGCGAGCGCGTCGCGGATCGCGTGCGCGCCGGGGAAGGCGGGCAGCAGCGAGGGGTGGACGTTGACGACCCGGCCGGGGAAGCGGTCGAGGAACGGCCGCGTCAGCAGGTGCATGTAGCCGGCGAGGACGACGAGCTCGACGCCGTGCCGCTCGAGCCACGTCGCCATCACGAGGTCGCGCTCCTCCCGGCTCGCGTGGCACTCGAGGCTGAAGGTCGCGGTCGCGACCCCGGCGGCGCGCGCCCGCACGAGCGCGTAGGCGTCCGTGCGGTTCGAGGCGACCGCGACCACCGGCAGCCCCGCGTCGAGGAGCGCCTGGAGGTTGCTGCCGTTGCCGCTGACGAGGACCCCGATCACGCGATCCGGCCGATCACGAGCTCCCCCGGGGCCGGCTCGGCGACGACGGCGCACCAGCCGATCCCGAGGTTGAACACCCGCCGCAGCTCCTCCTCGGCGACGTGCCGGGCGAGCCACTCGAACACCGGTGGCCGCTCCCAGGCCTCCCAGTCGACCTCCGCGCGCAGGCCCGCCGGCAGCACCCGGGCGAGGTTGCCGAGGATGCCGCCGCCGGTGACGTGCGCGAACGCCTTCGCCCGCCCGCGCAGCGCCCGCGCGACGTCGAGGTAGAGGCGCGTCGGCGCGAGCAGGTCGGGCCCGTCGTAGTCCTCGACGGCGAGCACGCGCCGGACGAGGGTGAAGCCGTTCGCGTGCACGCCGGCGGAGGCGAAGCCGATCACCACGTCGCCGGGCGCCACCGTCCGTCCGTCGACGACGTCGCGCTCGGCGACGACCCCGACGCAGGTGGCGGCGAAGTCGAGCTCGCCCTCCCGGTAGACCCCGGGGAGCTCGGCCGTCTCGCCGCCGACCAGGGCGACGCCGGCGGCGCGGCACACCTCCGCCGCCCCCTCGACGAGGGTCGCGACCTCGTCGAGCTCGAGCCGGGCGGCGGCGACGTAGTCGAGCAGGATCAGGGGGTCGGCGCCGCAGGTCGCGACGTCGTTGATGCAGTGCGCGGCCATGTCGGCGCCGCAGTCGCGCAGGCGGCCGCGCGGCCGCGCGACGATCGGCTTCGTCCCGATCGAGTCGGTCGACGCCGCGAGCAGCCGCCCGTCGCCGAGCGGGTGGAGCCCGGCGAAGGCCCCGAACCCGGTCGCGCCGGTCGACTCCACCGCGGCGCGCAGCCGCCCGACGACCGCCTCCGCCGTCCGAAGCGACACGCCCGCCTGCTCGTAGCTCGTCACGCGAACCGCTCGGCGTAGAGCTCGGGGCGGCCTTCGGGCCCGCCGGCGAGGAAGCGGACGGCGGCGTCGCCGACGGCGACCGTGGCGCCGCGCAGGCCGGCGCCGAGGAGGTCGGCGAGCGCGGCCGCCTGCCGCTCGGGCCGGTCGGCGCGGAGCTGCAGCTCGCGCAGGCGGAAGCGACCGCGCTCCGCGAGCAGGTCGTCGAGCCAGTCCCGCGGCGGGTGGACCTCGAGCCGGTAGCCGGCGTTCGTCGAGACGAGCGCCTGCCGTCCGGCGCGCTCCTGCACCGGCAGGCACCAGCGCGTCGCCCGGCCGAGGACGGCCTGGAAGTCGTCCTCGGCGAGCGCGACGCCGACGTGGTCGACCCGCGGGATGCGCCAGCGCCCCGGCTGGACGACGACGTTCACCGCCCCCCGCTGCAGCTCCGAGAGGCGGAGGCGGAAGCCGTCGCGGTCGAGCGCCTCCCAGGAGGCGCCCGGCGCCACGGTCACGTCGCGGTCGCCGACGCGCCCGTAGCGGGCGACGAGCCGGAAGCCGAGCCTGCCGACGTAGCGGGCCTCCACGTCCCGGACCGCGCTCGTGACGAGGTGGTAGTGGAAGAGGTGCACCGCCGCCATTGTCCACACTGTGTGGCGATGCCAGTCGCCTCGATCGCCACGAGCTGGAACGCCGAGCCGCTCCAGACCGTCCCGACGATCCTCGTCGCGCTCGCCTACCTGCGCCGGACGCGCACGCTCGCGCGGCGCGGGCAGCCGGTCGAGCGCTGGCGCCGGTTCCTCTTCTGGCTCGGGATCGCGCTCGTGGCGCTCGCGCTCAACTCGCCGGTCGACACGCTCGGCGAGGAGCATTTCCTCTTCGTGCACATGCTCCAGCACGTGCTGCTCGGCGACCTCGCGCCGCTCTGCTTCGTCGCCGGGCTGACCGGGCCGGTGCTGCGCCCGGTGCTCGCGCTCCGCCCGGTCGAGCGGCTCCGCGTCCTCACGCACCCGCTCGTCGCGCTGCCGCTGTGGGCGGTCGACCTCTGCGTCTGGCACGTCCCGTACCTCTACGACGCCGCGCTCCACCACGCCCCGGTCCACGCGCTCGAGCACCTGCTGTTCTTCACCTGCGGCGGGCTGATGTGGTCGCCCGTGCTCGAGACGCTGCCGGCGCCCGCGTGGTTCGGGACGGGGTGGAAGCTCGGCTACATCGCGCTCGTGCGGATGATCGAGACCGTGCTCGGCAACGTGTTCATCTGGTCGAACACCGTCTTCTACTCCGTCTACCGCCACTCCCAGCTCTGGGGGATCGGGGCCGTGCACGACCAGAACCTGGCCGGGGTGGTGATGATGGCCGAGGGCGGGTTCGTCACCCTCGGGGCGCTCGCCTGGCTCTTCCTGAAGCTCGCGGCGGAGGGCGAGCTCAAGCAGCAGCTCATCGAGCAGGGCTACGACCCGGCCCAGGTGGCGCGGGCGGTCCGGTACGGGCGCGCGCACGCCCTCGGGGAGGGCCGGCCGCCGGGCCCGCGGCGCGCCTGACGTTTGGATCCGGCCGCCGGCGGGACCACGCTTCGGTGGTCAACTGCTTGCCGAAAGGAGAGCCCGATGGAAGGTCCGACGCAGCACCTGCCCCCGCCGCCGTCGCCACCGCCGCCCGGCTTCGGCCCGGGGGCGGCGTGGCAGGGCGCCCGCCTGCCCGTCCCCGGGAACGCCGAGTGGCTGCTCTGGCTCGCCGTCGAGATCGTGTTCGCGATCGTCTGGGCGGCGAGCCCGGCCGTGAACGGCCTCGTGTTCGTGCTGGCGACGGCGGTCGTCACGCTCGGCTACCTCGTCTCCCGCGGGATCGCGAAGGCGGGGAAGGTCCTCGAGCAGTAGGCCGACGGCCGGGGGCCGCGCCCTCGCGGGCCCTCAGCCCCGCCGGCCGGCGACCCGCGCCCGCTCGCCGCGGCGAGCGGCCTCGAAGCGCAGCTTGCCCGACTCGGCCGCCGACGGCACCCGGGTCGGGTAGCTGCGCGTGAGGCAGGCGCGGCAAAGCGCCGACTCCGGCCGGCGCGTCGCCGCCTGCAGCCCCTCGAGCGACAGGTACGCGAGCGAGGTCGCGCCGATCGCCTCGCGCACCGCCTCGACCGTGCTGCCGGCGGCGATCATCTCCTCCTCGCTTGCGAGGTCGATGCCGTAGAAGCACGGCGAGACGACCGGCGGCGACGACACGCGCACGTGCACCTCGGCCGCGCCGGCCTCGAACAGCATCTGGACGATCTGCCGGGTCGTCGAGCCGCGCACGATCGAGTCGTCGACGACGACGAGCCGCTTGCCCGCGACCTCGGCGAGCGGGTTGAACTTCATCCGCACGCCCTGGTCGCGCATGCTCTGCTCGGGCTGGATGAACGTCCGGTGGACGTAGCGGTTCTTGATCAGGCCCTCGCTGAACGGGATCCCGGTCGCCCGCGAGAAGCCGATCGCCGCCGGGGTGCCCGAGTCGGGGATCGGGAGGACGAGGTCGGCCGCGGCCGGCGCTTCCTCGGCGAGCCGCTCGCCCATCCGCACCCGCGCGCCGTGCACCTCGACGCCGGCGAGCCGGGTGTCCGGCCGGGCGAGGTAGAAGAACTCGAAGATGCAGAGCGCGCCGCGCTCCGCCGCCGGCAGCGCCTGGACCGTCCGGAGGCCGTCCGCGTCCGCCAGTACGAGCTCGCCCGGTCGCACGTCGCGCTCGAAGGCGGCGCCGACGAGGTCGAGGGCGCACGTCTCGGAGGCGAGCACCGGGTCGTCGCCGATCCGCCCGAGGACGAGCGGCCGGAAGCCGTGGGGGTCGCGGAACCCGAACAGGCGGCCCTCGGCGAGGCCGACCACGGTCGCGGCGCCCTCGAGCCGCGCCATCGTCGAGGCGATCGCCCGCTCGAGCGGCTGGTCGTCGTCCGCGATCAGCGCCGCGATCACGGCGCTGTCGGAGGTGGAGTCGAGCCGGCCGAGCTCCGCGCGCAGGGCGTCCGCGTTGATCAGGTTGCCGTTGTGCCCGAGCGCGACCGTGCGCGCGCGGCCGTGCTGCACGAGCGGCTGCGCGTTCGCCCACGCGTTCGAGCCGGTCGTCGAGTAGCGCGTGTGGCCGATCGCGAGCTCGCCCCGGAGGCCGTGCAGCTTCCGCTCGTCGAAGACCTGGGCGACGAGGCCGAGGTCGCGGAGCGCCGTCACCCGCCCGCCCTCCGAGACGGCGATCCCGGCCGACTCCTGGCCGCGATGCTGGAGCGCGTGCAGGCCGAAGTAGGCGAGCCGGGCGACGTCGCGGGACGGTGCGTGGATGCCGAAGACGCCGCACATCAGCGGGCCGCCAGCGGGCGCACGTCGGCGACGAGCCCGACGCAGCCGACGACGGGCGTCGGCGGGATCGGGCGCCCGTCGGTCTCGTTGTAGAGCGAGACGTTGCCGGAGACGACCGGGATCCCGAGCTCCTCGGCGGCGCGGGCGATCCCCTCGATCGCCTGGGCGAGCTCCCAGCCGATCTCCGGCCGCTCGGGGTTGCCGAGGTTGAGGCAGTCGGTGAGGGCGAGCGGCGTCCCGCCGGCGGCGGCGACCTTCCGCGCCGAGGTCATCGTCGCCTCGTAGCCCGCCCGGAACGGGTCGTCGCTCCCGAGCGGCGGGCCGTCGAGCGAGACGGCGATCCCGCGGACGCCGTCGACACGGAGGACCGCGGCTCCCGCTCCGGGACGGCGGACGGTGCGCGACCCGACGAGCTGGTCGTACTGCTCGTAGATCCACCGCTTCGACTCGGCGTTCACGGGGTCGGGCGTCCAGTTGCGGACGGGGCGCGGCCGCTGCGCGACCTCGTACCGCGGGGTCTCGTCGGTGAGGAAGGCGGCCGGGACCGCGCCGACCAGCTCGCCGTCGTGGTAGGCGCGGAGCTCGCCGTGCCCGGTCACCGCGCCGATCGCGGCGCACGGGAGCTCCCAGCGCGCGCAGACGGCGCGGACGCGGTCGAGCTGCTCGGGGGCGACGACCGCGACCATCCGCTCCTGCGACTCGGAGAGCATGATCTCCCACGGCTCGAGGCCGGGCTCGCGGAGCGGCACCCGGTCGAGGTGGACGTCGACGCCGACGCCGCGCGCCATCTCGGCGATCGACGAGGCGAGCCCGGCGGCGCCGCAGTCCTGCAGGCCGAGGACGAGGTCGCGCTCGACGAGCTCGAGCGACACCTCGAGGAGCGCCTTGCCCCGGAACGGGTCGCCGATCTGGACGGACGGGCGCTTGGCGTCCGAGCCCGCGAGGTCCTGGCTCGCGAGCACGGAGGCGCCGCCGATCCCGTCGCGGCCGGTGAAGGCGCCGTAGAGGACGAGCAGGTTGCCGTCGCCGCTCGCCCGCGCGCGGAGGAGGCGCTCGGTCGGGAGCAGGCCGACGCACATCGCGTTCACGAGCGGGTTCGCGGCGTAGGCCTCGTCGAACGCCGTCTCGCCGCCGACCGTCGGGATCCCGACGCAGTTGCCGTAGTGGGCGATTCCGGCCACCGCCCGCCTGAGGCGCCAGTCGGGTGCGCCGAAGCGGAGCGCGTCGAGGAGCGCGACCGGCCGGGCGCCCATGGCGACGACGTCGCGGATGATCCCTCCGACCCCGGTGGCCGCGCCCTGGAACGGCTCGACCGCGGTCGGGTGGTTGTGCGACTCGACCTTGAACGCGACCGCGACACCGCCGCCGAGGTCGACGACGCCGGCGTTCGCGCCCGGCCCCTGGAGCACGCGGGGACCCTCCGAGGGCAGGCGGCGCAGGAGGAGGGCGGAGTGCTTGTAGCCGCAGTGCTCGGACCAGAGGACGGAGAAGACGGCGAGCTCGAACGCGTTCGGGCTCCGGCCGAGCAGCTCCCGGATACGAGCGAGCTCCCGGTCGGTGAGACCGAGCGCGCGGTGGAGGGGCTGCTGCGCTGCGACCGCCGTCAGGCAGCCAGTGTACCCGGGGCCTCCGGACGCCCCGTGGGTGTTCGGCGCGGGCGAAGAGCGGGTATAGGGCTCGGCGGTTCTCGATCCGTTCGACAGAGGGAGGACACGTGGCTGAAGAGTCCCGGCCCGAGGCACAGTCCGCGGGCCCGTTCCTCGAGCGGCCGCTGTCGCGCCGCGCGCTGCTCTCCCGGGCGGCCGGTCTCGCCGGCGCCGCCGCGGGATCCGCCCTGCTCGGCGAGGGAGGGGCGGAGGGAGCCGCCGAGCCCCCGCCGCCGCCGCTTCGCTTCTTCACCCCCTGGGAGTTCGCCTACGTGACCGCGATGGCGGAGACGATCTGGCCAACCGACGACCTCGGGCCCGGGGCGCGGGTCGCCGGCGTCGCCTACTACATCGACGGTCAGCTCGCGGGGAGCTGGGGGCAGGGCCACCGGATGTACCTGGACGGCCCGTTCTTCCAGCCGGCGGACTCGGGGCACGGCTGGCAGATCCCGATGACCCCGGCCGAGGTCTACCGGGCGTTCCTGCCCGGGTTCGACGTCTACTGCAAGACGACGTACGGTAACCCGTTCACCGTCCTGTCGCCGGCCCAGCAGGCGCAGGCCCTGACCGACCTCTCGACGGGCGCGGCGCCGATCCAGATCGGCGGCTCGACCGCGTTCACCAGCGCGAGCTTCTTCTCGCTCTTTCGGCAGAACGTGATCGAGGGGATGCTCTCCGACCCGGCCTACGGCGGCAACCGCGACATGGTCGGCTGGAAGTGGGTCGGCTTCCCCGGCGACCCGATGCGCCGCGGGGATCCGTACGAGAAGTACATCTTCACGACGAAGCCGTACCCCTACGAGAGCAAGCCGCTCCCGCTCCAACCCGCCGCTGCCAAGCAGGGCGTCACGTCCGGGGCGGCCCGGCCGTCGTTCCACGTCCCGGCGAACGCGTCGACGAACACGACGAGCGGAGGGGCCTGAGATGGCGAACAAGAAGGCCGACGTCGTCATCGTCGGGATGGGCTGGGTCGGGGGCATCATCGCCGCCGAGCTGACGAAGGCGGGGCTCGAGGTCGTCGGCCTCGAGCGCGGCAGCGCCCGCGGGGTTGGCAACTGGGCCGACGACCACGACGAGCTCCGCTACGCGATCCGCTACGAGCTCTTCCAGAACGTGGCGAACGAGACCTGGACGCTGCGCCACAACCTGCAGGAGAACGCGCTCCCGATCCGGCAGCTCGGGTCCTTCCTCCCGGGCACCGGCCTCGGCGGAGCCGGCGTGCATTGGAACGGGCAGACGTGGCGCTTCCACCCGCGCGACTTCACGATCCGCACGAGCACGATCGAGCGCTACGGCGCCTCCGCGATCCCCGACGGGATGTCGATCCAGGACTGGGGGATCACGTACGACGAGCTCGAGCCCTACTACGACAAGTTCGAGTACATGGCGGGGATCGCCGGCAAGGCCGGCAACCTCCAGGGGAAGACGGTGCCCGGCGGCAACCCGTTCGAGGGGCCGCGATCGCGTGAGTACCCCGTGCCTCCGCCCCCGGACACGGAGATGGAGGCGCTCTTCCGCGAGGCCGCGACCTCGCTCGGATACCACCCGTTCTACGCCCCGACCGCGAACCTTCCGCGTCCCTACAAGAACCCCGACGGGATCGAGCGCGGCCCGTGCACGTACTGCGGCTTCTGCGAGCGCTTCGGCTGCGAGGTGGGTGCGAAGGCCGACCCGACGGTGACCGTGATCCCGGTCGCGTTGAAGACGGGTCGGCTGAAGATCATCGAGCACGCCAACGCGTACGCCATCCGCAACGACGGCAAGACCGCGCAGAGCGTCCTCTACTTCGACGCCGCCGGCGTCACCCAGGAGCAGCCGGCCGACGTGGTCGTCCTCGGCGCCTACGTCTTCAACAACGTTCGGCTGCTGCTCGTCTCGAAGCTCGGCAGACCCTACGACCCGGTCGCGAACACCGGCGTCGTCGGGAAGAACTACTGCTACCAGACCGGCGGCGGGGGTGCGACGGCCTGGCTGAGCGAGAAGCAGTTCAACCGCTACATGGGCTCGGGCGCGAACCAGGTCGCGATCGACGACTTCAACGCCGACAACTTCGACCACACCGGGCTCGGCTTCATCGGCGGGGGCTCGATCTCCCTGGGCCAGAGCGGTGCGAGGCCGATCCAGGGCCTGAGCGTTCCGCCCGGCGTTCCGGCGTTCGGCCGGGACTGGAAGGTCGCGATCCGCAAGTACTTCAAGAGCGTCGTCAGTATCGGCTTCCAGGGCGAATCGCCCGCCTACCGGTACCACTTCCTCGACCTCGATCCGAACTACCGCGACCGGTACGGGCAGCCGCTGATCCGGATCACGTTCGACTGGGAACCGAACGAGCGGGCGATGGTCGCGTTCGCCGGCCAGAAGACCTTGCAGATCATGCAGGCGATGTTCCCGAAGGCGGCGAAGGCCGGCGCCGCGCCCTACTCGCCGACCGGCCCGGACCTGATCCAGGGCGGCCCGGGCTCCCTGCCGGCGCACTACGACACCGTCCCGTACCAGTCGACCCACAATACGGGCGGCGCCATCATGGGCGCCGACCCGGGAACGTCGGTCGTCAACAGCTACCTGCAGATGTGGGATGCGCCGAACGTGTTCGTCGTCGGCGCGTGCAACTTCCCGCAGAACGCCGGCTTCAACCCGACCGGCACCGTGGGCGCGCTCGCCTATCGGGCCGCCGAGGGGATCCTCAAGTACCACAAGAGCGGAGGGATGCTCGTATGACTCCGGACCCGAAGACGCTCCTCGCGCAGGAGCTCGACGACTACGACGGGCGCTGGGTGGCGATGCGCGACGGCCTCGTCGTCGCCCACGCAGACGACGAGGAGACGCTCCGAAACCACCCGGACGTCCGCCCCGGCGACCTCCGGTTCCCGATCGGCGAGCCGGCGACCGGCTTCTACATGCTGGGCGTGTAGTCGAGCGCCCCGGGGGACGCGGCGAGCTCCCGGCGACCCCGCCCCAGCCGGCCGGCGGCGGATGCCGTCGCCGGCGCGCCTCGGCGCGCGGGCGAGGTGTGTCCGCCGGGGCTCGCCGCCGCCTCGCGGGGTCGTGCGAGCCCGGCGCGGTCCGCCGCCTGGCGCCGGCGGCGCGCCCGCCGCGGGGACGCGGTCCCGGCCTTCGCCGGGGGCCGGCGCGGGAGCGACGCGCCGGGCGGAGCGGGGCCTCTAGGATCCGTCCGGTGGCGTCTCTTGCGCAGACGATCGGGCGAAGCGGCACGGCGCCGTCCCCGTACCGGAAGGGCCTCGCGTTCGGGGGAGCCGGTCGCTGAGCCGCTACCTGCACACGATGTACCGGATCACCGATCCGGAGCGGAGCCGCGTCTTCTACGAGGCGCTCGGGATGGAGCTGCGGCGCGAGCTTCCGATCGTGCGGAACGGCGAGCTGGAGGCGACGAACTACTTCTTCGGCTTCCCCGGCCAGGAGGAGGAGCTCGAGCTGACGTTCAATCACGACGGGCGGACGTACGAGCTCGGCACCGGCTACGGGCACGTCGCAATCGGCGTGGACGACCTCGGGCAGACGCTCGCCCGGTTGAAGGAGCTCGGGATCGAGCCCGAGCGCGAGCCCTACCGGGTGCGCGAGGGCGGGTCGCTCCTGTGCTTCCTGCGCGACCCGGACGGGTACCGGGTGGAGCTCATCGACCGGAGCGGGGCGTAGCGGCCCTCGCCGGCCGGCGCGATGCGCGCCGGCCTCGCCGAGTGGGACGGTAGCCTCGGGAGGCGGCGAGCGTCGAGCGCCTGCCTCCTGCCGGCGGCGGTGGCGTCGCGGCGCGGCGACGACCGGTGGTGTCGCTCGCGGGCGCCGCCGAGAAGTTCCACTTCTTGCTCGAAGTCGTCTCACACTCGTTCCAGCTTCCTCGCTACCGTCGTCTCATGGCGAAGAGCACGGAGACGCCGTGGGGCCGGGCTCGGGTGGTCGAGGAGGTGCGGGTGCAGCAGCGGGCGGCCGACCGGCGCTTCGCGTCGCTCGTCCAGCGGCTGGAGGACGAGCGCGGCGAGACGCTCGTGCGCATCGCCTACACCACCGACGGCGTCGTCCGGCGCGGACCGGTGACGCTTCGGCTGCGCGACCTCGAGCGTCTCCGGGCGAAGGTCGGCGCCGCGTCTGGGCTCGCGGACGTCCTCGGGTGGAGTGGGGCCTAGACGAGCGCGGCAGCGGACAATCGACAGGCGTCGACGAGCGATCCGAGGAGGAGGGCCCCGTCGGTCGAGCCGAGCAGCGGGTCGACCGCGTGCTCGGGATGCGGCATCAGGCCGAACACGTTGCCGGCCTCGTTGCACAGGCCGGCGACATCGCCGACCGCGCCGTTCGGGTTCTCTCCGCGCTCGTAGCGGAGGAGGATCTGGCCGTTCGCCTCGAGCTCGGCCACGACCTCGGGGGGCGCGAACCAGCAGCCGTCGCCGTGCTTGACCGGGATCGTGATCACCCGGCGTTCGTCGCAGCGCGACGTGAACGGGCTGTCCGTGCGCTCCACGCGCAGGCGGACGTCGCGGCAGACGAACGTGAGCGACGCGTTCGGACGGAGCACGCCCGGCAGGAGACCGGCCTCGGTCAGGATCTGGAAGCCGTTGCAGATCCCGAGGACCAGGCCGCCGTCCCGGGCGAACGCGGTCACCGCGCGCATGATCGGCGAGAAGCGGGCGATCGCCCCGCAGCGGAGGTAGTCGCCGTACGAGAATCCGCCGGGGAGGACGACCGCGGCGGTGCGGGGCGGCAGCTCGCCTTCGTCGTGCCAGACGGCCACCGCGCGGGCGCCGACCCGCTCGAGCGCCGCGACCGCGTCGCGGTCGTCGTTCGAGCCGGGGAACACCGGCACCGCCACCAGCGGCCGCCCGCTCACGGCTCGTCCGCAAGCTCGATCTCGTAGCTCTCGATCAGCGGGTTCGCGAGCAGTTGCTCGCACATCCGCTCCACCTGGGCGCGGGCCTCGGCGCCGTCGCCGGCCTCGACGTCGAGCTCGACGAGCTTGCCGACCCGCGCCTCGCCCACGGCGAAGCCGAGGTGCCGCAGGCTGCTCTCGACCGCCTGCCCCTGCGGATCGAGGATGCCGGGCTTCGGGCGGATGAGCACGGTCGCCCTCACCCCAGCACCACCTCCGGGCGCGCCGTGTAGGTGTCGAACGGGATGCCGGTGAGCTGCTCGAACGCCTCGAGGTAGCGGGTACGGGTCCCGGCGACGACGTCGTCGGGGAGCTCGGGGCCGGGATCGGTCTTGTCCCAGCCGAGGCGCTCGCAGTAGTCGCGGACGAACTGCTTGTCGAACGACGGCTGCGGCCGGCCCGGCTCGTACTGCTCGGCCGGCCAGAAGCGGGACGAGTCGGGCGTGAAGGCCTCGTCGGCGAGGACGAGGCGGCCCTCGGCGTCCACGCCGAACTCGAGCTTCGTGTCGGCGAGGATGATCCCGCGCTCCGCGGCCCGCTCGGACACGAACCGGTAGAGCGCGAGCGAGATCCGCTCGACCTCGTCGAAACGCTCCTCGCCGACGAGCGCGACCGCGGCCGTGCGGTCGATGTTCTCGTCGTGCCCCGTCTTCGCCTTCGTCGCCGGCGTGAAGATCGGCTCCGGCAGCCGCTGCGACTCGACGAGACCGGCCGGCAGCGCGTGGCCGCAGACCTCGCCGGTCGCCAGGTAGTCCTTCCAGCCGGAGCCCGAGAGGTAGCCCCGCACGACGCACTCGATCGGCAGCATCTCGAGCCGCGTGCACTCCATCGAGCGGCCGTCCTCGCGCAGCGCGAGCAGGTGGTTCGGCACGATGTCGGCGGTCTGGGCGAACCAGTACGCCGAGATCCCGGTGAGGACGCGTCCCTTGTCGGGGATCTCGGTCGGCAGGACGACGTCGAACGTGGAGACGCGGTCGCTCGCGACGAGCAGGAGACGCCGCTCGTCGAGCGCGTAGAGCTCGCGGACCTTGCCGCTGCCGACGTGCGTGGCAGCCTCAGACATTCACCACCTCCTTGACCGGGAGCGCGTGCAGGCGCTCGAAGACGACATCGACGTTTGCCACCGTGGCTGCGAGGTCGAAGACACGCTCGAGCGCGGCGGCGTCGAGCGCCGCGGCGATCTCCGGGTCGCCGGAGACGAGCTCGCGGAAGTCGCGCTCTTCGTCCCAGGCCTGCATCGCGCGGCGCTGGACGAGCCGGTAGGCGTCGGCGCGGTCGAGGCCCGACTCCACGAGGGCGAGCAGCAGCCGGTGCGAGAACACGAGTCCGTGCGAGGCCTCGATGTTGCGGCGCATGCGCTCGGGGTACACGACGAGGCCGTCGACGATCCAGGTGAAGCGGTCGAGCATGTAGTCGAGCGCGATGAACGCGTCGGGGATGACAATCCGCTCCGCGGAGGAGTGCGAGATGTCGCGCTCGTGCCAGAGCGTCACGTCCTCCAGGCCGACGAGCGACGCGGCCCGCACGACGCGGGCGAGCCCGCAGATCCGCTCCGCGACCTTCGGGTTGCGCTTGTGCGGCATCGCCGAGGAGCCCTTCATCCCGGCCGCGAACGGCTCCTCGACCTCGCGCACCTCGGTCCGCGCGAGGTGGCGGATCTCGGTCGCGAACCGCTCGAGCGAGGTGGCGAGGAGGGCGAGCGCCGAGAGCAGCTCGGCGTGCCGGTCGCGCGCGATCACCTGCGTCGACGCCGGGTCCGGCTCGAGCCCGAGCCGCTCGCAGGCGATCCGCTCGACCTCGGGGTCGATCGCTGCGTACGTACCGACCGTCCCGGAGAGCTGCCCGACCCGGTTCGACTCCAGCGCGCGCTGGAGTCGTGCCCGCCCCCGGTCGAGCTCGAACGCCCAGCCGGCGAGCTTCCAGCCGAACGTCGTCGGCTCGGCGTGGATGCCGTGCGAGCGCCCGATGCAGACCGTCTCCCGGTGCTGCTCGGCGCGGCGGACGACGGCGCCGAGGGCGCGGTCGAGCCCGGCGAGGATGAGCCTGCCCGCGTCCTGGATCTGGAGGGAGAGCGCGGTGTCGACGACGTCGGAGGAGGTGAGGCCGTAGTGCAGCCAGCGTCCCTCGGGGCCGAGCTGCTCGGCGACCGCGTCGACGAAGGCGGCGAGGTCGTGGTCGGTCGTACGCTCGATCTCGGCGACGCGCGCGGGGGACGGGGTCTTCGCGGCCGCCCGGATCGCGGCGACGTCGGCGGCGGGGACCGCGCCGACCTCGGCCCAGCCGTCGAGCGCGGCGAGCTCGACCTCGAGCCACCGGGCGAGCCTACCCTCGTCCGACCAGATGCGGCTCATCTCGGGTCGGGAGTAGCGGGGGATCACCGCCCACACAGTAGCGGCGGCCCAGGCGGGACCCGGGCCGGGAGACGCCTACGCGAGGGCGAGAGACGCCTACGCGAGGGCGAGGATGCGCGCCGCGAGCACCGCGGCGTTCTTCGCGTTGTCCACCCCGACCGTGGCGACCGGCACTCCCGGTGGCATCTGCGCGATCGAGAGCAGCGCGTCGAGGCCGTCGAGCACGCTCAGCGAGGAGCGCAGGGGGACGCCGATCACCGGGAGCTCGGTGTGGGCGGCGACCACGCCGGGCAGGGCGGCGGCGAGCCCGGCGCCGCAGATCAGGACGCGGATGCCGCGATCCGCGGCGGCGCGCGCGTACTCGGCGACCGCCTCGGGGGTGCGGTGCGCCGAGCGCACCTCGAGCTCCCAGGCGATCCCGCGCGCATCGAGCTCGTCGAGCGCGGGCTGCATGCGCGCCCGGTCGGACTCGGATCCGACCAGGACGCCGACGGCCGGCTCAGGCATCGGTCACCGCTGCGATGTCCCTGCGGTAGCGCATCCCTTCGAACCTCACGTGGTCGACTGCCCGGTACGCCTTCCGGCGGGCCTCCTCGAGGCTCGCGCCGAGGGCGGTGACGGAGAGGATACGGCCTCCGCTCGTCACGACCGACCCGTTGCGCACGGCCGTGCCGCCGTGGAAGACGATCACCCCGTCGCCCTCGACCTCCTCGGCGCCGGCGATCGGGGCGCCCGCGTCGTCGCTGCGCTCCGGGTAGCGCGCTCCTGCGAGGACGACGGTGACGGCGGCCTCCTCGGACTGGGTGAGCAGCCCCGGTCGGGCCCGGCCCGCGGCGGCTTCGGCGAGCGCGGCGAGCAGGTCGCCGCCGAGCCGCGGCACGAGCACCTGCGTCTCCGGGTCGCCGAAGCGGGCGTTGAACTCGAGGACTCGTGGGCCGTCGTCGGTGATCATCAGGCCCGCGAAGAGGCAGCCGACGAAGGGCGAGCCGCGGCGGGCGAGCTCGTCGACGACCGGCTGGTGGATCCGCTCCACGAGCGCCTCTGCGTCGCCGAGCCAGGGGACAGGGGAGTAGGCGCCCATCCCGCCGGTGTTCGGGCCCCGGTCGCCGTCGCCGGCGCGTTTGTAATCGCGGGCGGCGCCGAGCGGGACGGCGCGTGTGCCGTCGCAGAGCGCGAACAGCGACACCTCGCGGCCCTCGAGCAGCTCCTCGATCACGAGCGGCCCGCCGAGCGCGGCGGCGCGCCGCAGTCCCTCGTCGAGCTCGGTCCGGGTGCGGCAGACGAACACGCCCTTGCCGGCGGCGAGCCCGTCGGCCTTGACG
>Ga0209810_1001109_pt1 | contig 44767 bp, 40 predicted proteins | sample Coa_R1_7_FD_187159 | JGI IMG/M metagenome (GOLD analysis project Ga0209810, IMG submission 187159) | Surface soil microbial communities from Centralia Pennsylvania, which are recovering from an underground coalmine fire - Coalmine... | ecosystem: Environmental > Terrestrial > Soil > Unclassified... | reverse complement strand
ATCAGGGTGAAGCCGCGGTCCTCGGCCAGGCGCGCGCGAGCGGCGGCGCGCGGCCGGCGCGCGGCGCCGTCAAGGTTCCGGAAGGACGCCCCTCCCGCCGGGAAGATCCTGCCCATGCCGCCATCATCGGCAGCTTTTCCGGAATTCCGTAGACCGGGGCGCCGGATTTCGACGCATGGGCGGGCGTCCCGCCGCTACTGCTGCGCCGGCTGCGGGTTGGTGATGATCGCCGAGACCCAGATGGGCTTGCGTGCGCCCGTGCCGGCGTTGCTGGCCGGCAGCACCGCGATCGTTATCCGCAGCTCATCCGCGGTCCCGGAGGAGGCGCCCGACAGGCACACCGACAGGCCGCTCACGCACCCGTTCCCCTGGGCCGTGCTCGGCATCTCCTGGTGCTGGGTGACGTACACGTCGTAGGTGCCGGTCAGCCCCTGGTAGCCGGAGATCGTCTGGGTCGTGCTCGGGACGCAGGCTGCGCCGCCCGAGCAGGTGGTCTGGAAGGGCTCGCACCAGCGCGGCGTTCCGCCGGCCTGGAAGTCGTCCTGCACCGCCAGGCACGGAGTCCCGTTCACGCTGGTCACGTAGTAGTCGGGGTCGTCGGGGTTGCCCGGGTCGGCGCTGGGCGCGGCGCTCATGCCGAAGTTGGCATAGCCGACCGCCGCGGCCTCCTGGCGGAGGTTGTCGAGCTGCTGCTCTGCGAAGCCGGTTGCGGCCTCGCGGACCTGCGCGCCGGAGTTGAGCTGGTTGGAGGAGATCAGCGCGCCGAACACGGCGATCAGCCCGACCGTCACCAGGAGGATCGTGACCACGACCTCGACGAGCGTGAACCCGTGGTCCCGCGGGGTGGAGTGAGCATGCGCTGCCATCAGCAGTTGGCGTCCGGCGCCTGGCCGGCGGCGGGCGGCGTGGCGCTGCACTCGGTGTAGGTGGCCGGCTGGTACTGGGGCGGCGGCCCGCCGGCGTTGCTGGGCGGCGCGGTCGGGTCGTACTCCGAGGTTCCGGTGATCTTGATCGAGTTGGCGACGATCCCCCCCTCGATCAGCAGGTTGCCCGACGACCCGTTCACGGTCACCGACGAGTTGGGCGCGATGATGTTCATCGCCAGCGTGGCAGTGGAGTTGCCGTTGATGGTCACGGCGGCCGCCGGGGAGGGCCCGGCCACCTCGATGTAGAACGAGTTGGGCGCCCCGCTCACCGCCGAGCCGCACGAGCCGCTGGTGCAGTACACCAGCGAGCCGCCCTGGATCGACACGGTGGGGGTGACCCCGCCGCAGGCGCCGGCCGCCTGGATGAAGATGTAGACGGGGTTCTGCGCAGTCGCCGGCTGGGTCGAGGTGCCGATCTGGAAGATCGAGCCGTTCTTGATGTTCAGCGAGCACAGGGTGTAGGCGCCGGGGGGGAGCGCCAGGCTCGCCCCGTTGCCGTTGAGCGTGAGGCTGGCGGTGTTGCTGAGCCTCGAGGGGCTCAGGCTGCAGGAGCCGGTGCAGGCGCTGTACATCGTGGCGTTGCTATTCGTCGTGGGGACGGACACCGACGGCATCTGGAAAGGGGAGGTCTCCTGGGTGAAGGTGTTGGTGTGGCCGGGGCAGTCCTGGTTGAGCTGGGAGTTGGCCGAGTCGACGTAGTAGACGTCACCGCACTGGACCGGGTTGTTGGTGAGCTTTACCCAGCCGTTGGAGTGGATGGGGATCAGGGTCGGGGGGTTCGGCGCCGCCGGGGGGCGGCCGACCTGCGCGTTGCCGCTGACCGTCACCGACTGCTGCGCCACCAGGCCGTTCTGGGCCACCTGGCCGGGGTTGAACGCCTGCGTGGCCTCCAGCACGCGCGCGACCACCGACCGTGTCCCGGGGCCGTTGGTGGCGGTCCCGGTGGCCACGATCCGGCTCGCCGGCGTGACCACCGTGACCCCGCCGGGCTCGCTCCCGCTCGCCAGCGGTGAGGTCATCCGGTAGGTGAAGCTCTCCTCGTTGCCGATCGACTGCGAGGCCGACTGCGGGCACCAGGTCGCGCCGCCTACGGTGGTCGTCGGCTGAAGTGAGAGGCCGGCGATCGTGCCGGGCCCGCTTCCCGCGCCCGCCACCACGCACGGAGTGCTCGAGTTGGCCGGGTTGCTGAGCGTGGCCGAGAGCGCGTTCAGGCGGTACAGGGCCGTCTCCACCCCGGTGTCGGCCGCCTGGATCGCGCCCACCGAGAGGGGGTCGCGGTTGCTCTTGCTGGAGGTCTGAAAGGCCTGCGTCGCCACGGCCGCGGAGATCACGAGCGTGATCAGCAGGACGATCACCCCGACCGCCATCACCATCCCCTCCTCCTGGCGCAACCTGATCATGGCGTGGTGAAGTTCCGCAGCGCGATCCCATCCTGGAGCTCGAGGGTGCTCTTGAACGGCGCGGCCAGAGCCTGGTCGAGCACCAGGTAGACGTAGGAGGGGTCGGCGGCCTTGGCGGCGCGGAAGGCAGCGCCGGCGCGGGCGCTGCCCAGTGTCACGTGCTGGTCGATCAGCGGCTGCGCGGCGCCCAGCGTCCCGCTCACGGGGCCCACCGCCCGCGTGCAGTAGGGGTGGGAGGAGCAGTCGTAGACCACGTGCATCGTGGTGCTGGACCCTCCGGGGGTGGTGGCGACCGGGGTCTGGAGGTCGAGGACGCCCCCGCACACCGCGTAGCCCGCGACCGAGCAGCTGCTCGCCGGGGTGCCGCCGCTCCAGGCGGACCCCGAGGCGTAGATCGTCGCCGCGCCGGCGTCGCGGATCTCCCTGGTGATCCGCTGGACCAGCGCGCTCCCCTGCTGCGTGGCCACGGCGCGCGTGTTCGACGTCCCCTGGACGTGCAGCGTGACGATCATCAGCGTCATCGCGACGCCGAGCACGAGCAGCCCGATCACCATCGCCACCAGCACCTCGATCAGCGTGAATCCCGCCGCGGCCCCGCCGCGGGCCCCCGTCAGATCCCTTCCGGCAGCTTCCGCTGCGTCCATGAGCCGCCCAATCGTCGTCCGTCCGATTTACGCAATCAAGGTATAGCGGGTCGCCGGCGGGTTGTCGAGCCGCGGCCCGCCGAGCCCGGCGGCCGCTGACCCTGCGCGTCGCGCGCGCTCCGCTGAGCGTCCGTCCATCCCCACGCCGCCCGCTCAAGAAAACGGCCGCCCTGCCGATGTTGGCGATGCGGAAGGCGTCGATGCCGTCGTGCCCCCCCAACGATGCCCCCGCTTCACAAGAACGAGCGCGGTTTCACGCTCATCGAGCTGCTCGTCGGCATGTCGCTCACGCTGGTGATCGTGGGCGCCGCCTCGTTCGCGTTGGGCGCCACCTCACGCACGCAGAGGCGCGACCAGGCCTATCGTGAGGAGATCCAGAGCGCCCAGGTCGCCCTGGCGCGGCTGGTCCACGACCTGCGCGAGGCCACATCGTTCGTCCTCACCCCGGGCGGCGCGCCCACCCCACTGCAGCCGGGCGTCCTGGAGTTCCAGATGCCCAACCCGGCCCAGCCCGGCACCTACCTGAACGTGGAGTACAACTGCAATGCGCCCGACAGCCTCGGCCCGCCCTACACCCGCTGCGCGCGCACCCAGGCCGTCGCGCCGAGCCTCCCCCCCGCCGCCGGCTCCACGCCCGGTCCCGAGGACCTCCTCCACGTCTGGAACAACCCGACCAACACGAGCGACCTGACGAGCGGCTACAACTACGCCGCGTTCTGCAACACCTCCGCCACGGGCCCGTCCGGATCGGTCTTCTTCCCGCAGAACCCCAACATCGTCAACACCGACTCGAGCCCGCCGGCATGCGACTCCAGCTATGAGCTGCAGGTCGCCAACGACCCCGACTACATCCAGGTGCGGATCGACGTGCCCGCGGGCGGCGGGCTGACGTGGAACGCCCTCAAGCACCACATCGTCCTCCAGGACGGCGCCTACCTCCAGAACATCGACTGGGGGGCGTGATGAGACGCGAGGACGGGTTCACGATCATCGAGGTGCTGGCGGCGGCGATCATCCTGATGGTCGGGATCGCCTCCACGTTCACGGTGTTCGACTCCTCCCGGCGCCTGTCGCTGGTCTCCGAGCGTCAGACGACGCTGGCCCAGCGCGCCCAGAACGAGCTGGAGCGGGTGCTTTCGCTGCCCTGGAGCCAGGTCGCGCTGACCGGAACCTCCGCCCAGTGGTCGAGCGACCCGTCCAGCTACACCTATGTCAGCAACCCGGCCGGCGGGTGCCCGGGAACGGCGGGCGGAACGCCCCCCAGCTATCAGCCCGACCATTCGCACGGCGGCTCCACCGCCACCGAGCAGCTCGTGATCGACGGCTGCACCTACTCCTACACGGTCAACGGCACCCCCCAAACCCTCGCCCCCAAGCAGGGCACGGTCGCGCCGGTGCAGAGCTGGTCGGCCCAGCTCCAGAACGGAGCCACGGTGAGCGGAAGCGTCTACGACTTCATCACCTGGACGGCCGACCCGACGTGCTCGCAGACCTCCACCCCGGGCTCGAGCTGCTCCACCACCGACGACTACAAGCGCGTGACCGTGGTGGTCACCGAGAACGGCGCGACCCAGCCGTCCAACCCGGCGATCGTATCGGGCTTCGTCACGCCGCCCAACAGCGGCCCGGGGCCGGTCAACCCGGGGGCCGGCACCAAGTGCACCAACAGCCAGGGGCAGACCGTCTCGTGCACCAACACGCCGCCCCCGGGCAACGTCACGCCCGAGCCGATCTTCCCCGGCTGCTCGCCCAACAGCCAGACCAACACCGCCCCCGACGGCAGCACCACCACCCCTCCCACCACCGACTGCCCGTCGAGCTCGCTGCCGTGCGCCAGCAACTGCAACAACCCAAGCAACAACCCCGGCAGCAGCACCCCCTGCGTCTCTCCCCCCAGCGGCGCCCCGGCGTGGGTCTCGCCGGCGATCCCGGCGGGAACCACCTGGACGCTCACCGGCAACGGCCAGCTGACCGCCTACCTGCAGGGGAACAACGGCCAGGCGGTGAGCGGCCAGCTGTGCCTCGGCATCTACGTCTACCCGCAGGGGCCGCTCGCCGCGCTCCTCGGCGGCACCGTGCAGCTCGGCAACCTGGTCGGGACGCCGGTGCAGCAGTCCTTCACGGTGCCCGCGAACACGCCGCCGCTGCCCGTCACCTTCGACTTCAACCTGGGCTCGGGCAGCTACGCGATCGCCAGCACCGGCCTGGCGGAGATCGAGTACGTGCTGTGGGTGCAGACGACGACCGGCCCGGTCAACTTCTTCTACGGACAGCCCTCCCTCGCCTCCGAGCTGACGATGGTGGTGCAGACCTCGTGAGGGCGCCCCGGCACCCGCTGCGCTCCGAGCGGGGCTTCGCCGTCCCGGTTGCGCTGGCGATCCTGCTCGTGGCCGTCCTGCTCTCCGGGGTGGCGGCGAGCTTCGCGATCCAGACCACCCATCTCACCCGCCGGGACTCCAACAGCAAGTCGGCGCTCGAGGCGGCCAACGCAGGGCTCCGGGCGGCGGTCTACCGCCTGAACGCCTACCAGCCGGCGGGCAACCAGTGCCCGACGCCGACGCTCACCGGCGTCGGCGGCAGCGGAGCGCCGTCCAGCACCCTCTGCGCCCCGGACGGCCCGGACACGAGCAACGGGCTGGGCAATGGCGCCACCTACAGCTACTGGGTCTCCGAGGCGATGGGCAGCGGTGACAAGTGCACGGGGCCCACCGTCTCCAACGGGATCGACGGCGTGGTCCAGCGCTGCATAACCGCGCTGGGGACGGCCAACGGCGTCCAGGCGCGGGTTCAGGAGCGCGTGGCCGCCTACACGTCGACCCCCACCTTCCCCACCGCGATCTTCGGCACCAAGAGCGTCACGATCGGCAACAACGTCACCATCGTCTCCAACACCCCCGGCGATCCGGCTCTGCTCGGCACCAACGGGCAGCTGACGATCGGCAGCTCCAACGGCGGCGGCGGCGGGACGACCCTGATCGACGGCTACCAGCTGCCGCCCGGCGCCACCGCCTCGATCGGCGCAAACGTCACCAACGTCGGGCCGACCACCGGCATCAACGCCCCCTACGCCGTGCCGACGCCGAGCTACCCCTTCCCGACGGCGACCGACACCAAGTCGCCCTATGACAGCTCGACCACCTTCCAGGGCGGAACCTGCAACATGGCGGAGGCGCAGCAGTACTACAGCTGGAGCGGGAGCGCGGGCACGTGGCAGCAGACCAACTGCGACTACGAGATCCAGCGCGGGATCAGCTACCCCACCTGCCTGAACGGAATCACGGTCATCGCCGACTGCGACGCCACCACCGGGTCGGTCTCCTGGGACGCCGCCGGCCACAACCTCTACCTGGGCAACAACTCCTCGCTGGTCCTGGAGGGCGGCTACTACTACTTCTGCAGCCTCTACCTGTCCAATAACTCGCAGATCACGGTGGTCGGCGGGCAGGCGACGATCTTCATCGACAGCCCCTACGACACCAACTCCGCGGTGCCGACCAAGTGCGCCAACACCCCCAGCCCGAAGGGCGTGGCGCCGGGGACGTTCACGATGAACCAGAACTCCTCCATCAACCCCGGCGGCTCGGCGCTGAACGCCCAGATCCTCGTCTACGGCGACCCCGGCAACCCGACGGCCAACGTGGTCAACCTGACCAACAACGCCTCGAGCTCGTTCGCCCTCTCGGCCCCCTACTCGGTGGTGAACATGCTCCCGAGCAACAACAGCACGTTCATCGGCGCGATCGTCGGCTACGAGGTGACGCTGGGCCAGGCCTCGCACTTCACCTACGAGGCCGACACCCACAGCTTCCAGACGCAGGCCGCGCCGATCTACTACCCGAGCTTCTGGGAGCAGTGCGCCATCGCCGGCTACAGCTCGGGCGCCCCCACCAGCGGCTGCTGACGCTCACCGCGCGGCGCGGCCGCCATCACGACTGAAACCGGTACACGGTCCCCGCCGGCGCCGGCGGGGAGGCGACCAGGCGCGGCAGGGCGCCGCGCAGGACCTCGGCGAAGGCGGCCGCGCTGGCGCCCATCAGCTCGATCAGCCTGGCCACCGGCGTCGGCTCGGGCGCGACGTCGTTGGCGTAGTCGGTGACGTAGCCGATCAGCGCGAAGGGCAGCTCGAGCTCACCGCACAGCACGGTCTCGGGGCCCGCGGTCTGGCTGACCGCGGTGACGCCCCGGCGCGCGAGCTGGGCGATCTCGACCGGCGTGTTGAAGCGCGGGCCGTCGACGTGGCCGTAGACGCCGCCGTCGCGCACCGCGTGCCCGGCGGCGCGCGCCGCCTCGATCAGCGCCCGGCGGATCCCCTCCGAGAACGGCCCCCCGTGCAGGATCCAGTGCCCGCGGGCCGGGTCGCCCGGCTCGGTGAAGAACGTGCACAGCGAGCCGTCGGGCAGGCGGTTGGAGGGGAAGTGCAGGTCGCCGAAGACGACCAGCGACCCCAGCGCCAGCGAGCGGTCCACCGCCCCGCAGGCCGTGCAGCCGACCGCGGCCCGCGCCCCGAGCTCGGCCAGCGCCCAGATGTTGGCGCGGTGGGTCACCTGGTTTGAGAGGCGCACGTGGCCGGCGCCGTGCCGGGAGACGTGCAGCGCCTCCACGCCGGCGTACGTGCCGCGGCTGAGCTGGCAGGGGCCGAACGGCGTCGTCACGTCCACGGCCTCGGCGTCCTCGAACCCCGGCAGCGCGTGGGTTCCCGACCCGGTGATGATCCCGATCGCCATCTGCCCGACCGGTGTAGCACTAACCCGCCTGCCGCGGCACCCGCCCGCCCGCGGCGCCCGGCTCGGTCGCCGGCCCGCGCGGGGCGGCGATCCCCAGCACCCGCATCGCCTTCAAGCCCAGCGAGAGCTTCTCGCGCCCGTCGGTCGAGGAGACGTCCAGGCCGGTGAGCTCGCGCACCCGCTCGAAGCGGTAGCGGATCGTGTGGCGGTGGGTGTAGAGGCGGGCGGCCGTCTGGTTGACGTTGGCGTCGCAGTCGAGGAAGGTGGCCAGCGTCCCCAGCAGGTCGGTCTCGTACTGCTCGTCGTAGGCGACCAGCGGCCGCACCGTCTCCTCGTAGAAGCGCCGCAGCTCGGCCGGGTCCGACATGTGGGGCAGCAGCAGCTGGTAGGTGCCCGTGTCCTCGAAGGCCAGCTCGACGCGCTCAGGGTCGCCCTCGACGACGTTGGCGGCCAGCAGCGCCTCGTTGGCCGCGCGCGGGAGCTCGAGCGGGTCGGCGGTGTGGCGGCTGCGCCCGACGGCGAAGGCGAAGCCCGGCAGCGCCGACTCCAGCTCGCGCAGCACCGCCGCGCACGCGCGCCGGCCGGCATCGCCCGAGGGGTCGGGGACGAGCACCACGACATCGGAGGCGTCCTCCTCGCCGGGCGCCGCGATCGCGCCCGAGGCCACCGAGCGCGCGCCGCGCAGCGCCACGGCCAGCATCCGCCGCCGCCAGTCCTCCTCCACCGGCGTGCGCGGGTGGGCCCGGGCCACGACGACGCTGGCGCCGGAGCCGAGGTCGGTGCCGAGCTCCCTGCCACGGGCGAGGAGATCGTCTCGATCGGGGATCCCGCCCGTGAGCACCGCGCGCTGGAAGCTGGTGGCCGCCTTCTCGGAGGCGCGCTCGGGCGCGCGGGTGCGCTCCATCTCCGAGGCGATCAGCGTGCTCACCAGGCGCAGCAGGGTGGCGTCGGGACCGGGCTCGCGGGCGCGCAGCCGCAGGACCCCCACCGGCTCCTCGGCCACCCTGAGCTCGATCGTCGTCACATCGTCGCCGTCGCGCATCAGCGAGCGCTCGTCGGCGGGTGAGCGCGCCGCGACGGCCAGGACGGTGGCCGAGCGGTCGATCAGGATCAGGCTCGCGTCGAGCGCGCGCGCCGCGGCGCGCAGCACCTGCGGCAGACCGGCGCCCGCCTCCACGGCATCGGTGATCGCCCCGAGCGCGTCCAGGCCCGACGGTCGGCTCACGGCCATGGCGCGGAGCGGATGCTCAGAAGACGCGCGGCCACTCGAGCACCACGAGCGCGCCGAGCACGATGCCCACGCCGACCAGCGCCGCCAGGACGTAGAGCGAGAGGATCACGGCGGCGACGCGCTCCAGCGGCCGTCGGTAGGCGGTCACGGCGGGCACGAGCACGAGCGCGCAGAACGCCGCGAGCCCGAACACGCCGAGGCAGGCGCCGACCAGGTAGGTGATCTCCTGGTTGGTCATCGGTCCCGCGCAATTGTGACGCATGGCGGGGATGGCGTGGCGGTCTGGGCGCCGTCGATGCCCCGGGCCGCCCGCCCGGCCCGCTCGCGGGCGCCGGGGCCCCAGAAGACCCCCATCACCGTCGGCCCCGAGCCGCACACCAGCGCCTGCTCGGCGCCCGCCCGTCGCAGGGCCTCGAGCGTCCCCGACAGCGATGGCGCCAGCGACAGCGTCGCCGGCTCCAGGTCGTTGACGATCAGCTCGTCCGAGGGACGGGGGCCGGCGGCGGCCAGCCGCTCGCGCAGCCCGGCCAGCGACGGGCGCGGCAGGCCAAGGCGGTCGGCCTCGCGGTAGACCGCGGCCGTCGAGAGGCCAAACGGCGCCGTCACGATCACGAACGCGTGCTCGTCCAGGGGGGCCAGCGGCTCCACCTCGTCGCCCGCGCCGGCCCCCAGCGAGACGCCTGGGGCGAGCTGGGCGGGGACGTCGGCGCCGAGTTGGCGCGCCACCCGCTCGGCGAGGCCGCTGGGGAGCGGCGCGACCGCGTCGGCCAGCCGCAGCGCCGCGGCGGCGTCGGCCGAGCCCCCTCCCATCCCCGCCGCCACCGGGATGCGCTTGCGGATCTCCACCCGCACGGGCGGTCCGTCCCAGCCGCCGGCGCGCAGCGCCGCCAGCGCGTCGAAGACCAGGTTGCGACCCTCGACGCCGGGGCAGATGACCTCATCCTCGCCCGCGCCGAGCACGGTGAGCTCGAGCTCGTCGGCCAGCGACACCGACTCGAACAGCGTGACCAGCTCGTGTCGACCGTCGCGGCGCAGCGGCCCCAGGAACAGGCACAGGTTGACCTTGGCCGGCGCCAGCGCCCTCATGCCGCGAGCCTCCGCGCCAGCTCGGCGAACTCGGCCGGCGAGAGCCTCTCGGCCCGCTCGTCGGGCGGGTGGCCGAGCTCGACCAGGGCGGCCCGCGCCCGTTCCCGCACGTCGGCCGCGGCCCCGGGCGCCAGGGCCAGCGCGCCGGCGAGCGCCTTGCGGCGGTGGGCGAAGGCGTCCTGAACCAGGGCGCGAAGCTCCGGACCGGCTGCGCCGCCCCTGCGCCGGAGCCCGAGGAGCACCGAGTCCACGCGCGGCACCGGCCGGAAGACGGTCCGCGGGACGGCCCGCGCGACCCTCACCTCGCAGGCGATCTGGGCCAGCACCGACGGCGCGCCGTAGGCCCGGCTCCCGGGCCTCGCCGCCAGGCGCTCGCCCACCTCGCGCTGGACCATCACGACCCAGCTCGCCACGGTGGGCAGCTCCTCGATCGTGCGCAGGATCGCCGTGGCGGCGATCGAGTAGGGGAGGTTGGCCACCACCTTGGTGGGCGGCGGGTCGAGCGCGGCGAGGTCGAGCTGGAGGGCGTCGCCCAGGTGCAGCGTGACGTTGGGAAAGCCCGCGAGCGCTTCGCGCAGCGCCGCCTCCAGCCCCGCGTCGATCTCCACCACGTGCACGTGCGCGCAGCGCTCGGCCAGCCGGGTCGAGAGGATGCCCGGCCCTCCCCCGATCTCCAGCACCACGTCATCGCCCGCCAGTCCGGCCAGCCGCTCGATCACGTCGAGGAGGTTGCGGTCGACGAGGAAGTTCTGGCCTAGCCTGACCATCCGAACAGCTCCGCCGCGCACGCCTCGATCGAGGCCTCCAGCTCCCGATAGGCGACGCGGCGCTCCAGGGCCAGCGCGGCGGCGGTGTGTACGACGTGGGCGGGCTGGTTGGACCTGCCGCGCACCGGCTGGGGCGCCAGGTACGGCGCGTCGGTCTCCACCAGCAGCCGGTCGGCGGGGACCCGCACGGCGGCCGCGCGCAGGTCGCTCGCGCTCGGGTAGGTGAGGTTGCCGGCGAAGGAGATGAACCACCCGGGCTGCTCCAGGCACTCCTTGAGGCGAGCGGGCATCGAGAAGCAGTGGAGGATCACGCGCACGCCCTGCGCCCGCTCGCGCAGCAGCGCCAGCGTGTCGTCCTCGGCGGCGCGCGTGTGGACCACCAGCGGCTTGCCCAGCCCCCGCGCCAGCTCGATCTGCGCCTCGAAGGCTCGCCGCTGGTCGGGTCGGGGGGCGCCGTCGCGGTAGTAGTCCAGCCCGGTCTCGCCGATCGCCGCGCAGCGGGGGTGCGCCGCCAGCGCCTCCAGCTCGGCCAGATCCGCGGCGTCGAAGCCCGCCGCCGAGTTGGGGTGGCGGCCGATCGCGGCGTACACCTGCGGGAAGTCCTCGGCCGCCCTCAGCGCGGCGCGGCACGAGGCGCCGTCGGTGCCCACCGTGAGCATGCGGCGCACGCCCGCCTCCGCGGCGGCCTCGACCAGCTCCGCGTCCGGGGGCTCGCAGAGCTCCAGGTGCGTGTGGCTGTCGATCACGTGCGCTTGGGGAACAGCGGCTCCAGCGGGCCGACGGCGCCGCCGGGTGAGCCGAGGGCGTCGCGCAGCCGGGCGGCGGTCGCCGGCATGTAGGGCTCGAGCATCACGTTCACCGTCCGCAGCCCCTCCACCAGCGAGGCCAGCGTCCGGTCGAGCTGCCCGGCCGCGGCGGGGTCCCGCGCCAGCCGCCAGGGGGCCTGCTCCTCCACGTAGCGGTTCAGGCGCCGCACCCGCTGCCAGATGCGGTCGAGCGCCACCGTCGGCTCGGCGCGGTCCATCAGCGCCGCGACCTCCTGGGGCAGCCCCTCCAGCTCGGCCTCCAGCGCGGGATCGCGCCCGACGTCGGGCACGACGCCGTCGCGGTAGCGCTGCACCATGGCGATCGTGCGGCTGGCCAGGTTGCCGTACTCGTTGGCCAGCTCGGTGTCGTAGCGCGTGCGCACCGCGTCGATGCCGACCGCGGCGTCCGATCCGAACGGGACGTCGCGCATCAAATAGAAGCGCAGCGCGTCCACCCCGTACTCCTCGATCACCGCGAAGGGGTCGAGCACGTTGCCCAGCGACTTGCTCATCTTGCGCCCGTCGGCGCCCAGCAAAAAGCCGTGCACGAACACGTGCCGGGGCAGCGCCAGGTCGGCCGCCATCAGGATCGCCGGCCAGAACACCGTGTGGAACTTGAGGATGTCCTTGCCGATGATGTGGTAGGTGGCCGGCCAGAAGCGGTCGGTCAGATCCTCCCCCGCGCGCGCGTAGCCGAGCGCCGTGTAGTAGTTGAGCAGCGCGTCGAACCACACGTAGAAGACGTGCTCGGGGTCCCACGGGACGGGGACCCCCCACTTCAATCGCGCGCGCGAGAGCGAAACGTCCTGGAGACCGGACTCGATGAACGCCCGCGCCTCGTTGTAGCGCTGCGGCGGGAGCACGAAGTCCGGCCGCTGGGCGAACAGCCGCTCGAGCGCCTCCTGGAAGGTGGAGAGGCGAAAGAACCAGTTCTCCTCGCTCTCCCGCGTCAGCTCGATCTCGTGGATCGGGCACCGGTTGCCCTCCAGGATCTCGTTCTCGACCTTGAAGTCGGCGCACCGGGGGCAGTACCAGCCCTCGTAGATCCCCTTGTACACGTGGCCGTTGTCGTGCACCCGCTGGAGGACCGCCTGCACGCGGGCCACGTGCTCGGGGTCGGTCGTGCGGATGAAGAAGTCGTTGGAGATGTTGAGCTGGGCCACCAGCCCCTTGAAGCGCTCGGCATTGCGGTCGGCGAGCTCGCGCGGGTCGATGCCCTGGGCGCGGGCGGCGTCGGCCACCGGCTCCCCGTGCTCGTCGGTGCCGGTGAGGAAGAACACGTCCTCCCCGCGCTGGCGCATGTGCCGGGCGAGCACGTCGGAGGCGATCTTCTCGTAGGCGTGGCCCAGGTGGGGCTGGGCGTTGACGTAGTCGATCGCGGTCGTGATGTAGAAGGTCATCCGCTGGCTTGCGGGCTGGTGGTGAGCGCCCTGTAGAGCGTATTTGCCGCCACGCCGGTGAGCTCTGAGACGACCGCAGCCGCCGCCCGGGGCCTGGCCCCCGCCGCCACCAGCCGCCGCACCGCGTCGATCGCGGGGCCGCTGTCGGGGGGACCGGCGCCGCTCGCGCCGCCCACCACCAGCACCACCTCGCCGCGGGGAGGGTCCTGGCGGTAGCGGGCCGCCAGCTCGTCCGCGCGGCCCCGGACCACCTCCTCGTGGCGCTTGGTCAGCTCGCGGCACACCGCGACCGGCCGCTCCGGGTCAAGCGCGGCCAGCACCTCGAGCGTGGCGGCCACCCGGCGGGGCGACTCGAACGCCACCAGCGTCTCCGGCGAGCGCAGCACGTCCTCCAGCTCCCCCCGCCGGCGGGGCAAGAAGCCCGCGAACCGCCACCGGTCGGCCGGCAGGGCGCTCGCCACCAGCGCCGCGATCGCCGCCGACGGGCCCGGCAGCACCTCCACCTCGAGCCCCGCCGCCACGCACGCCCGCACGAGCACGAAGCCGGGATCGGACACCAGCGGCGTGCCCGCGTCGGACACCAGCGCGACCACCCGCCCGTCGCGCATCTGCCCGACCAGCTCGGCCGCCCGCTCGCGCTCGTTGTGCTCGTGGTAGCTGACCAGCCGGGCCCGGACGCCGTAGCGCTCCAGCAGCACCCGGGTGCGCCGCGTGTCCTCGCAGGCGACCACGTCGGCGTCCCGCAGGGCGGAGAGGACGCGCAGCGTGACGTCCTGGAGGTTGCCGATCGGCGTCGGACAGACGACCAGCCGGCCGCTCATCCGCGGGCGCCCAGCGCGTCGAAGGCCAGGGCGGCGGCGCCGATCATGCCCGCCTCCACGCCCAGCTCGGCCGCCACGATCCGCACCTCGTCGCGGGACGGCGGCAGCGCGCGGCGGAGCATCTCGGCCCGCGCGGGCTCCAGGAGCAGCTCGCCGGCGGCCATCACGCCCCCGCCGATCACCACCACCTCGGGGTTGAAGATGTTGACGAGGCTGGCGATCGCCACGCCGAGCCGGGTGCCCACCAGCTCCAGCGCCTCGATCGCCGCGGGATCGCCGTCGTGGGCCAGCTCGGTGACCAGCGGCCCGGCGATCGGGACCCCCTCGGCCAGCGCCGCCGCCAGCGCCGAGCCGGGGCGCTCGCGGGCCAGCCGCGTCGCCTCCAGCGCGAGCGCCGTGCCCGAGGCGAGCACCTCGACGCAGCCGTGGTTGGGACAGTTGCCCTGGCAGGGCGGCCCGTCCGAGTCGATCACGACGTGGCCGAGCTCGGCGGCGGCCCCGACCGCGCCCCGGTACAGGCGGCCGCCCAGGATCAGCCCGCCGCCGATCCCCGTCCCGATCGTCAGCAGCACTGCATCCCGGCAGCCGCGGGCCGCTCCCGCGCGGTGCTCGGCGAGCGCCGCCAGGTTGGCGTCGTTGTCGACGAACACCGGCAGCCCCAGCCGCTCGGCCATCACGTCGGCGAAGCGGATGTCGGCGAGCGGGAGGTTGATCGCGATCACCGCCCGCCCGCTGCGCTGATCGATCAGGCACGGGATCCCGAAGCCGACCGCCTCCACCTCGCCGCCCGCCTGCTCGCGCGCCTCCTCCACCGCCTCCACGGCGAGGTCGAGCAGGGCGCCCTGGTCGAGCCCCGCTAACGTGCGCTGGGTCCGATGGTGGACCGACAGCGCCTCGTCCACCGCGCCCGCGAGCAGCTTGGTCCCGCCCATGTCGACGCCGATCGTGCGCCGGCCCGGTGGCATGCCGTCACTATATGGATCCGTGCCCGAAGACCTGAGAGATCGCCCCTACACCCTCTACCGCGCCCGTCCCCGCGGGCTCAGAGCGCTGCTGCGGGGGGAGGAGGACGCCGGGCTGGGGCCCGAGCGCGAGCCGCGACCCGGGCGGGACCGGCCGTGGCGGCGCCGGCGGGCGCCCGGCCGCCCGCTCACCTGGCGCCGGGTCCTCAAGTGGGTGGTGCTGGCCCTCCTCGCCTGGATCCTGCTCTCGGTCGTGCTGTTCGTGATCAGCGCCCAGATCGAGCGCGGCAACCTGCCGAGCTCGGCCGACGCCGCCCTCACCTCGGGCGGCAACATGCTCTTCTCGGCCGACAACGTCCTCATCCTCGGCACCGACCAGCGCCCGCGCGCCGGCCCGGGGTCCAAGGAGCCCGGCTCCAACTACAACGACGCCGGCAGCCGCAGCGACACGATCATGCTGTGGCGGATCGGCGGCGGGGTCTCCCGCCGCCTCTCGATCCCGCGCGACACGCTGGCGTCGATCCCCGGCTACGGCCGGACCAAGATCAACGCCGCCTACGCCTACGGCGGCCCGGCGCTGGCCATCAAGACGGTCGAGGCGTTCACCGGGCTGAAGATCAACCACGTGATCATCGTCAACCTGGGCGCCTTCCCGCCGTTCATCGACGCGATCGGCGGGATCGACGTGAGGACCGGCCGCGTGTGCTCCGACATAAGCGGGGGGGCCCGCAACGGCGGCTTCTCGCTCTACCTGAGCCCCGGCGTGCACCACCTGAACGGAATCCAGGCGCTCACCTACGCCCGTACGCGCGAAAACAAGTGCAACCCCGCCGACAACGACCTCACCCGCGTCCAGCACCAGCAGCAGATCCTCAACGCGATCAAGTCCAAGCTGCTCTCCCCCTCCACCTTCCTCCGCCTCCCCCTCGCCTCCTGGGACGCACCCAAGGTGCTGCGCACCGACATGGGCGGCCCCACGCTCCTGAGCCTGTTCATCGCCTCCGAGCTCGGCGGGTCCGCCCCCGTCCACGTGCTCAGGGTCTCACCGATCCCCGGCTCCTCGGATCTGTACGCGTCGCCCCAGGACGTGCGCAGCGCCGTGGGTCAGCTGGTCGGCGGATGAGGGCGGCGCCACTCGGGGCCTGCCGCGCGCTCCTGGCCGGGGGGGCGGCGATCGCGGCCGCCTCGGCGATCGCGCTGCCAAGCGCCGCGAGGGGCGCCGGCAGGCCCGTGCGAGCGGCGGGGACCGTGCGCGCGGCGGCGACCGTGCGCGCGCTTCCAACCCGGAGCGGCCGCCCGGCCGGGACCGCGTCGCGCCCGCGCGTCGTTCCCCTCCTCTTCCGCGCACCGCGCCCGGCCACGCTGGGCCGGCGCTCGTCGAGGAGCGCCGAGGGGACGCGGACCGCAGGTCCCGCGCCGTCCGCGCCCGCCGCCGGCGTGTTCGGCGCCACCCTCGACCAGCCGGGGCTATCGGCGGCGGGCGAGCTCTCGCTCGTCTCCCCTCCGGGAGTGACGCCACCGGACTCCACCGGCGCCATCGGCCCCACGGCGTACATCGAGATCGTCAACAGCCAGATCGCGATCTGGAGCCGCGCCGACCTCACCACGATGGTGGCGTCGAGCGGGCTTGACTCCTTCACGGGCGGCACGAGCACGTGCGATCCGCAGATCCGCTTCGACCCGCAGTCCGGACGCTGGTTCTACTCGGCGCTGAGGTGCGACATGACCCCGAACCAGAACCAGCTCTACGTGGGCTGGTCGAAGACCGCGGACCCGACTACGCTCGGCCCGTCGGACTGGTGCACCTACACGATCCCCACCACCCCCTCGACATCGCTCGACGACTACGACAAGCTCGGCATCGACGGGGGGCACGTGATCATCGGAGCGAACCTCTTCACCGCCAGCTCCCTGCAGTTTCAGACCGCCCAGATCCTCGTCGCGGCCAAGCCCCCGGCAGGCACCATCACCAGCTGCGGTCCCGCGCCCGTATTCACCGTGTTCGGCTCGCCGTCGAGTCCCCTCCGCACATCGATCGGGAACCTCGCCTTCACGCCCGAGCCGGCCACGGTCAGTGACGGAACGTGGGCCGCCGGCTACGTGGTCGCGGCCGACTTCGACGACCCGCAGGACGTATCCGGCAGCCACCTGATGCTCTGGCGGGTGGGCGACTCGGGCCCGCACCCGTCGCTCACCGCGGCGGGTGACGTGCCGGTGTCGCCGTTCAGCGCGCCCGCGCGGGGAGTCGCCCAGCCGAGCGGCGGGGACCCGATCGATCCGCTCGACGGGCGGCTCACGCAGGCCGTGATGTCACTCGACCCGAACGTCTCCGGTGCGACGGAGGCGATCTGGACCCAGCACACGGTGGATGACGGCAGCGGCGGCACCGAGGTGCGCTGGTACGAGGTCGTCCCGTCGACGCTGGGCGAGCACGCGCATGGAACCGTCACCTCGCCCGCCGGGTTCGCGTTCAACGGGGCGATCGCCCCCACGCTGAGCGGCGGCGCGGTGATCGACTTCAACACCGGCGGCAGCTCGCAGAAGGTGGACGTGGAGGCACAGGCGATGACGTCCTCGGCCGGCACGATGACGCCGCTGGCCAGCCCGCTCGCCACCTCGAGCGCGATCGACACCGACTTCTCGTGTCCCAGCAGCGCCGGCGCCCCGCCCTGCCGCTGGGGCGATTACGCGGCAGCGACCCCCGACCCCAACTGCTCTGAGGTCGCCTGGGGCTCGAGCCAGCTCAACGACACCCCCACCGGGCCCGCGTACGCGCAGTGGCACGCGTGGAACTTCGCCGTCACCCCCAGCTCCTCGGCGATCCAGCCCTGCTTCACGGCGAGCCCGGATCCGGCCCCGGCCGGCACGAGCGTGAGCTTCGACGCGGCGGGCACCGTCGACTCCGGAGGCACTCCCAACAGCTGGAGCTGGGACTTCGGCGATCCGGCCAGCGGCTCGAGCAACACCGCGTCGGGCGAGACCGCCAGCCACCTCTACGCCAGCCCGGGCACCTACACGGTGACGCTGACGGTCACCGACAACCACGGCAACACGGATACGACCACGCACACGATCACCGTCGTCGGGCCGCCGAGCGCCTCGTTCGTCCCGTCCACCACCGACACCGTCGTCGGGAGGACGGTCACCTTCGACGCGAGCGCCTCCAGCGACTCCGGCACCACGCTGAACTACGCCTGGGACTTCGGCGATGGATCGTCCGCCACCGGAGATCCCGGGCGCCACAGCTACGGCGCGGCGGGAACCTACAACGTGACCCTCACCGCGAGCAACGGGTTTGGCGCCAGCGCCTCCACCTCCCACGGCGTCACCGTCGTCGGGCCGCTCTCCGCCTCGTTCAGCGCCTCGCCGACTCCCGCGCCGGTGAACTCGACGGTGACGTTCGACAGCTCGGGCTCGACCGACCCCGGGACCACGATCACGAGCTACCTCTGGAGCTTCGGGGACGGGACGACGAGCACCTCCCCGTCGCCCACTCACGTCTACTCGAAGGCCGGCGCATACTCCGTTCAGCTCACCGAGGGAGACGGCTTTGGCCAGGCCTCGACCGCCAGCCGCACGGTGACGGTCGTCGGTCCCCCGACCGCGTCCTTCACCGCCTCTCCGCCCACCGCCACGGCCGGCGCCCCCATCTCCTTCGACGCCACCGGCTCCACCGACCCGGGAACCCCCATCGTCGCCTACAGCTGGACCTTCGGCGACGGCAGCTCCGGCACCGGAGCGAACGCCTCCCACGCCTACCACCAGGCCGGCGCCTACACCGTGAGCCTCACCGTCTCGGACGCCTTCGGGGAGAGCGACACAGCCACTCGCGCCGTGACGGTCGTCGGACCCCCCACCGCGTCGTTCACGGCCTCGCCCCGTGTCGTGGCGGTCGGTCTCCCGGTGCGCTTCGACGCGTCCGGGTCACGGGACGTCGGAACCACCATCACCGCCTATTCGTGGTCCTTCGGAGACGGGAGGACCGGCAGCGGCGTCCGTCCGAGCCACACCTACCGTCGCGCCGGCACCTACAGGGTGACGCTCGCCGTGGGCGACAGCTTCGGCGCGACGGCCACCGCCGTCGGCACGGTCATCGTGAAGCCGCTCCAGGCCCGCCTCTCCGTTCCCGGCGGGCAGCGCGCGGCCCGGGCGCTCGCCCACGGCCTCGTGGTGGTGATGACCACGAACGAGCCGGCCACGGCGAGCTTCAGGATCACTGCTCGCGGCCGCCGAGGACCGACGCTGGCCGCCCGCCGGCTGCGACTCAGAGCCGGCAGGCGGACGATCACGCTGAGGCTCCGCCCGGCGGCGACGCGCGCCGCGATGAACGGGCGGACGCTCATGCTCACCGTCCGGGTCTCGCTCTCCGCCGCGTTCGGCCAGCGGCGCACGACCTCGGCCCTGGTGAGGCTGCGGGCCTGAGGCGCCGGGAAATCAAGCCACAGGTCCGATCCGGAGCAGCGGCTTCATCTGCACGGCCGAATCGCCGATAGGTATCCCGGGTGCCCCGTATGCCGTTCTCGCTGCCCGCCGTAGCGGCCGTCATCGGCAGCTCCCGCTGGGCGCGACAGCGGCACCGCCGGCGCTGGCCCAGACGAGCGCCACCGCCGCGGCCGCCCAGGGCCACCCTTACCGGCACGGCGTGGTGCCGACCCGGGGCTTCCAGCCCTCGGCGCCCGCCTTCAGCGCGTCGAGCACCGCCGCGTCGTCGCCGTCGAGCCACAACCTCTCCTTCGGAGGCGGCATCGACGGCGTGGGCGTGACGACGGGCCCGCCCCGGGTGTACCTGGTCTTCTGGGGCTCGCAGTGGGGCGCGCAGGGGACCGACTCCAACGGCTACCTCACCCTCGCCGGCGACACCGACGGGCTGGCTCCCTACGTGCAGGCCTTCCTGGCGGGCCTGGGAACCGGCGGGGAGACGTGGTCGGGCGTGATGACCCAGTACTGCGAGGGGGTCGCCGCCGGCGCGCAGACCTGCCCGGCCAGCAACGGCTACCACGTCGGCTACCCGACGGGCGGGGCGCTGGCGGGCGTGTGGGCGGACGAGTCCGCGCCGGCTCCATCTCAGGCCAGCGCCCACCGTCTCGCCGCCGAGGCGGTGGCGGCCGCGGAGCACTTCGGCAACGCCACCACCACCTCCAACCGCGACGCCCAGTACGTGGTCGTCTCGCCCACCGGCACCTCGCCGGACGGGTTCAACACGCCTAACTCGCAATTCTGCGCCTGGCATGACTACACCGCCGACGGGACGCTGGACGGCGGTGGCGCGGTGACGACACCGTGGGGCGGCCCGGTGGCCTTCACCAACCTGCCCTACATCCCCGACGCCGGGAGCTCCTGCGGCGAGGACTTCGTCAACCCGGGGTCGGCCGGCCTCCTCGACGGGGTCTCGATCGTCGAGGGCCACGAGTACGCGGAGACGATCACCGACCAGTTCCCGGTCGGTGGGTGGCTGGACGGCTCGAGCAACGAGAACGGCGACAAGTGCGCCTGGATCTCCTCCGGCCAGGGCGCCTCGCAGGACGTCACGCTGGGCACCGGCAGCTTCGCGGTGCAGTCCACGTGGGCCAACGACTACAACAATGGCCAGGGCGGCTGCGAGATCAGCCACCCGGTCGTGACCGACCCGACGGGGAACACCGTGACGGTCACCGATCCGGGCGGCCAGACCTCGACGCTCGGCGTCGCGCAGAGCCTGCAGATCTCAGCCGCCGACTCCGCCTCCGGGCAGACGCTCACCTACGCGGCCACCGGGCTGCCGACCGGCCTGGCGATCGACCCCAGCTCGGGGCTCATCTCGGGCACGCCCAGCACCAGCGGAACCTGGAGCGTCACCGTGACCGCCACCGACACCACCGCCGCCTCGGGCAGCGCCAGCTTCACCTGGACGGTCGGTGCCCGGTCGACCTCCACTTCGCTTAGCTGCTCCCCGAGCAGCCTGAGCACCGGCAGCGCCACCACCTGCGCCGTCACGGTCTCCGATTCCTCGGCGGGCGGTGTCAGCACGCCTAGCGGCACGGTGAGCTTCACCGCGTCGCCCGCCGGCGGCGGCGCCTTCTCGGGCTCGGGAGGCTGCACGCTCGAGCCGGCGAGCGCGGTGGGCTCGGCCGGCTGCCAGATCACCTACACGCCGACGGCGACCGGCACCCAGTACGTCTACGCCGGCTATGGCGGCGACGGGAACCACTCGGGCTCGAGCACGCTCGGAGCGCAGCTGAGCGTCGCGGCACCCGCCGCGCCGTCGAGCTCGCCCACGGCAACCTCGACCGCTGCGGCCGCGACGTCGCCCCCCGCCACGATCACCACCCTCCCGGCGGCGCCGCCGAGCGCCTCCCGCCGGGTGGGTTGCCCCGCCCCCCGGGGACGGCTCAGCGGCTCCGCGCTCGGTGCGCTCGCGCTGGGGATGACGCGCTCGCAGTCGCGCGGCGCCTACCCCGGCGCCGCGGTGCGCCCAGGGCTCACGAGCGACCTCTTCTGCCTCACCCCGAAGGGCATCCGCGCCGGCTACGCGACCTCGAAGCTCCTGCGCGGCCTGAGCGCCGAGCAGAGGCGCCGGCTCACGGGGAGGGTTGTCTGGCTCACGACCGCCAACCCGTACTTCTCGGTCGGCCGCCTGCGCGCCGGGACTCGGTTGGCCCGCCTCCGCGGGCTCCGCGCGGCGCTGCGCCACGCCGTGATCGTCACCTCCAACGGCCGCCGGTGGTACTTCCTGAGGGAAGCTGGGGCGTCGATCCTGCTCGAGGTTCGCCGCGGCGTCGTTCAGGAGGTGGGGATCGCCAGCAGACTCCTCACCCGTCGGCCCGTCGAGGACCGTCTCCTCGCCCGCTGGCTGAGCTAGACGTTCCGCGGCCGCGGCCGACACGGCCGGTGGGCGACGCGGCCGCCGGCCGAGCTCCGGACGCTAGTCCGTCGTGGTGGAAGCCTTGCTCTCGCTCTTCTTGGCTCCGCCGCCCGACTCGCCCGACCCGGTCGAGCCGCCCGACCCACTGTCGGAGCTTGCCTTGGCGTCGGATCCACCGCCCTCGGCGCCGCCCTCGCCCTTCTCCCGCGCCCGCTTGCGGGTGCCGTAGTCGGTGTTGTAGAAGCCCGAGCCCTTGAAGTGGACGGCGACGGGGTGGAACACCCGCTGCACCGGCGCCTCGCACGTCTGGCAATTGGAGAGCGGGTCGTCGCTCATCCGCTGCATGACCTCGAAGGTGTGCCCGCGCTGGCACCGGTACTCGTAGATGGGCATCGCTTCAGGAAGTATAGCCTCGGACGGCCTCTGCTTGGCACTCCGCACCGGGGAGTGCCAGCGTGGGCCTCTCCAGTTCCGGCGGGGCCCCTTCCGTCCGGCCGCGCACCTACGCTATCGAACATGTGTTCGACTACCCCGATCACCGGCGCAGACCCTTCGCCCCACGCCACCCGTTCCCTGGAGGACCTGGAGCGCGAGATCTGCGAGCTGGCGGGCCACCTCGCCGCGGCGACGTGCCGCTGGCTGCTGCTGGTGGCCGAGTTCGACCGGCGTGGCGGCTGGGCGAGCTGGGGGGCGAAGTCGTGCGTGCAGTGGCTGACCTGGCGGTGCTCGATCGGCCGCGTCACCGCCCGGGAGCACCTGCGCGTCGCCCGGCGGCTGCGCGAGCTGCCGCTCGTCCGTGAGGCGTTCAGCAGCGGCGAGCTCAGCTACTGCAAGGTCCGCGCGCTCACGCGCGTCGCCACGCCGGAGACCGAGTCCCAGCTCGTCGACCTCGCGCGCCACGCCACCGGCACCCAGCTCGAGAAGCTCGTGCGCTGCTACCGGGGCGCGCTGGACGCCACCACCGCGCGCGCCCAGGAGACGTTCGAGCGCAGGGAGCTCACCTACCACTGGCAGGATGACGGCTCGCTGCGGCTGACTGCCAGCCTGCCGGCGGACGACGGCGCGCTGGTCCTGGCCGCGCTCGAGCGGGCCCACGAGCAGGAGGGCGCTTCCGCGGAATCGCCCCCGCAGGGCACTCAGCCGGCGGCCCGGCGCGCCGACGCGCTCGTGTCGATCGCCCGCGCGGCGCTGGCGGACCCGGGCCGGGAGGGATCCGCGGCCAAACCGTGCGAGGTCGTCGTCCACGTCGACGTCCGGTCGCTGGCCGCCGAGGAGGTGGGCGAGCGCTGCGAGCTGGCCGAGGGCCCGGTGATCGCGCCCGAGACGGCGCGGCGGCTGGCCTGCGACGGGTCGATCGTCCGGATCATCGAGCGGGACGGGCGACCGCTGTCGGTCGGTCGCCGCAGCCGTGCTGTCCCTGCGGCGCTGCGCCGGGCGCTGCGCAGCCGCGACGACGCCTGCCGCTTCCCCGGCTGCACCCACAGGCGGTTCCTGCACGCCCACCACATCCAGCACTGGGCCAGAGGCGGGCCCACCTCGCTGGACAACCTGGTCCAACTGTGCTCATACCACCACCGGCTCGTCCACGAGGGAGGCTTCCGGGTGGAGCGCGTGGGCGGCCACGGGGTGCGCTTCCGCCGCCCGGACGGCCGCCTGATCGGGGAGGTCCCCGCCGGGCCGCCGGCGCGGGGGCCCGGCCTGGAGCGTCGGCACCTGGCTCGGGGCCTGAGAATCGACGCAGACACCTGCCGGCCGCGCTCGTTGGGCGACCCGCTGGACTATGGGATCGCGGTGGAGGGCCTGCTCGCCAGGACGCGCGCCGGTCCCGACGCATAGCATCCGCGCCGTGCCGACCGACGTGGTGACGATGGAGAAGATCGTGTCGCTGTGCAAGCGGCGGGGCTTCGTGTTCGGCTCCAGCGAGATCTACGGCGGCCTGGGGTCGAGCTACGACTACGGCCACTACGGCGTGCTGCTCAAGAACAACGTCAAGGCCCAGTGGTGGCGGGCGATGCTCCAGGAGCGCGACGACGTGGTGGCGCTCGACTCGGCGATCATCCAGCACCCCCAGACGTGGGTGGCCAGCGGCCACCTGGCCGGCTTCACCGACCCGCTGGTCGACTGCCGCACCTGCAAGCTGCGCTTCCGGGCCGACAAGCTCGACGAGGCGGCGTGTGGGCGCCGGCCCTCCAAGCACCCGGGTGAGACCGCGGAGTGCGACCTCACCGAGCCGCGTGACTTCAACCTCATGTTCGAGACCACGATCGGCCCGGTGCAGGAGGAGGGCTCGACGGTCTACCTGCGCCCCGAGACCGCCCAGGGCATCTTCCTCAACTTCCGCAACTACCTCCAGTTCTCGCGCAAGAAGCCGCCGTTCGGGATCGCCCAGATCGGCAAGAGCTTCCGCAACGAGATCACCACCGGCAACTTCATCTTCCGCACGCGCGAGTTCGAGCAGATGGAGATGGAGTTCTTCGTCCCCCCCGCCGAGGCCCCACGCTGGTTCGAGCACTGGCTCCAGCAGCGGATGGACTGGTACGTCGACCTCGGCATCCGGCCCGACCACCTGCGCCTGCGGCCCCATACCCAGGAGGAGCTCTCGCACTACTCGAGCGCCACCTCCGACGTCGAGTACCTGTTCCCGATCGGGTGGTCGGAGCTGGAGGGGATCGCCAACCGCGGTGACTACGACCTCACGGCGCACGCCCGCCACTCCGGGCACAAGCTGGAGTACGTGGACACGGCGACCGGCGAGCGCTACGTGCCCCACGTGATCGAGCCGGCGGCCGGCGCCGACCGGGCGCTGCTGGCGTTCATGGTCGACGCCTACGACGAGGACGAGATCGAGGGTGAGAAGCGGACCGTGCTGCGGCTGCACCCCCTCCTGGCCCCCGTCAAGGTGGCGGTGCTGCCGCTCGTGCGCCGCGACGGCCAGCCCGAGCTGGCGCGCGAGGTCTACCTCGCGCTGCGCGAGCGCGTCCAGGCCGAGTACGACGAGGGCGGCGCGATCGGCCGCCGCTACCGCCGCCAGGACGAGATCGGCACGCCGTGGGCGGTGACGATCGACGGCCAGTCGCTCACCGACCGCACGGTCACGCTGCGCGACCGCGACTCCCTCGCCCAGGACCGCATCGCGATCGACGAGCTGGCCGAGGAGATCGAGCGGCGACTGCGGGCCCCGTGGCGCTCGCCGAAGCTCGGCTAGCGAAGCTACACTGACGAAGGAATGGCCGGCAGCCCTGTCCTTCCCGCCGATCAGGTCTCCTACGAGGATCTCTACGCCCGCTGGGAGCAGGGCAACTGGTCGGCCACGGAGATCGATTTCTCCGACGACCGCCGGCAGTGGGATGAGGAGTTCACCGACATCGAGCGCAGGGCGACGCTCTGGACGTACTCGATGTTCTTCCACGGCGAGGACTCGGTGGCCGACAACCTCTCCCCCTACATCGACGCCGCGCCCAGGGAGGAGCAGAAGTACTTCCTGGCCACCCAGCAGGTCGACGAGGCGCGCCACGCGGTGCTGTTCGGGCGCTTCATGCGGGAGGTGGCCCGGCGCGGCGACGACACGCCCTCCGCGCTGGTGGCGACCCGCCCGGAGCTCACGTGGGGCTTTCGCAGGACGTTCGAGCGGCTGGACCGGATGGCCGAGGAGCTGCGCCGGGACCGCTCCAGGCCCAAGCTCGCGCAGGCGATCACCCTGTACCACCTGATCATCGAGGCGGCGCTCGCCCAGCCGGGGCAGCACCTGATCGAGGAGTCGCTGACGCGGCGCGACCGGCTGCCCGGCTTCCGCCAGGGCATCCGCAACGTCTCCAAGGACGAGCAGCGCCACATCGCCTTCGGCGTGAAGATGATCGCCGACCTCACTCGCGAGGACCCCGACTGCCGCCCCGCCATCGAGGAGCTGCTGCGCGAGATCTTCCCCTACACGGCCGCCGTGTTCGTCCCGCCCGACTGGGACGAGCGCTACGTGACCTCGTTCGGATTCACGCTCGAGGAGATCTACGCCTACGGGGCCGAGGCGATCGAGGCCCGGCTGCGCGCCGCCGGGCTGGAGCCCGAGACGATGCGGGTCGGGATGCCCTTCGACCTCCCCGCCGAGGAGCGGGCCAAGCGGGGGCTGGCGATGCTGCGCGCCGGCTACCTGGGCGCGCCCAACGGCCCGGCCAAGCCCGATCCCGAGGTGACCGCGCTCCTGTTCGACGGCCTGCGCCGCCAGCTCGACGTGGCCGCCGCGCCCCAGGCGAAGATCCAGTGGGAGTTCACCGACGCCGAGCCGTGGCACCTGCGGGTCGACAACGGCCAGGCGACGGTGGCGCCGGGGCGGGTGGAGGATCCCGACCTGCGCTTCCGCTGCCGCTTCCAGGACTGGATCGACCTCACCGCCGGGCGTACCGAGCCGCTCCGGGCGGTCCTCACCGGCAGGATCCGGCCCAGCGGCCGGCTGCGGATGCTCCTGCGGGCGCCGAGGCTGTTCGCCTGAGGCCACGGGCCCCGCCCGTCATTAGCGTGTTCTCACCGTCTGTTTAGGGGTTTCTTGCGGACATGCCCGATCCTTGCTAGCGGCCATGAATCCGACCACGAGCAAGCGCGACGCCGGTCTGCAGCTGATCTCGCGCATCAACCGGTGGATGGTGGCCGGCGCGGTCGGCCTCGCCGGCCTGATCTCGCTGGTCGCCGAGCACTCCTTCCACGGCCACACCGCCCAGGCGGCCACGGGTGCCGGCTCCGCCAGCCAGTCCTCGGCCAGCTCGTCGAGCACGGGCTCCTCGAGCCAGTCCTCGGGCGAGGACGGCGGCGGGCTCGCCCAGCCCGCCCAGGCGCCCGCCCCCGCGCCGGCGCCGGCGCCGGCGCCGCAGGTCGTGGTCTCCGGCGGTTCCTGAGGCAGGGCCATGCCATCGCTGGCCGCGGCCGGACCCACCGCGTACTGGTACCTGACCCGGGGCACCGGCACGATCGCCCTGATCCTCCTCACGCTGAGCGTCGCGTTCGGCGTGGCGAACGTGCGGCGGCTGCGCTCCGAGAGCGTTCCGCGCTTCGTGCTCGACGCGGTGCACCGCAACGTCTCGCTGCTGGCGATGGCGTTCCTGGCCATCCACATCCTCACCTCGGTCCTGGACAGCTTCGCCCCGATCTCGCTGGTCAACGCGGTGATCCCCTTCACCGGAACCTACCGGCCGCTGTGGCTCGGCCTGGGCGCCGTCGGCTTCGACCTCATGCTGGCGGTGATCGTGACCAGCCTGCTGCGCCGCCGCTTCGGCTACCGCTCGTGGCGGATCATCCACTGGTTCTCCTACGCGAGCTGGCCGGTGGCGCTGCTGCACGGCCTGGGCACGGGGAGCGACACCAGACAGGGGTGGATGCTCGTGATCGTCGCGGCATGCGTGATCCTGATCGTGGTGGCGGTGGTCGCCCGCGCGACCGCCGGGTGGCCGCAGCACCTCGGCGCCCGCCTGTCGGCCCTGTCCGCCTCCGCCCTGGTGCCGCTCGGACTGATCGTCTGGCTGCCCGGCGGGCCGCTGACCGCCGGCTGGGCCCGGCGGGCCGGCACGCCCACCTCGCTGCTGCGGGCGGCCGCCGTGACCACCGCGTCCGCGCGCGCGAGCCGGGCCGGCGCCTCCGCGCCCGCCGCGAGCTCGGGCTCCTCGTCGTCCCCCACCACCTCGGGCTTCACCGCGCGGGCCACCGGCACGATCCAGCAGGGCGAGCTGGGCGACGGCGTCTTCGGCGTCGACATCTCGCTGACCCTCCAGGGACAGCAGCTCAGCCTGCTCGCCATCCACCTGCGCGGCCAGCCCCTGGAGGGCGGGGGCCTGGCCATGACCTCGAGCGCGGTCTCGCTGGGAACCGGGTCCAACTCCGACGCCTACCGCGGCGCGGTCACCTCGCTGGAGGGAACGAACATCGCCGCCCAGGTGAGGGATCCCGGCGGCCACGTGCTCAACGTGCTCGCCCAGCTCCAGATAGACCCCTCCGGGGGATCGGCGTCGGGCACCGTGACGGTGAGGCCGTGAGCGTCGCCGCCGGGGCCGGAACGCTGCCCCGGCTGCTGGCCGGGGTGGCCGAGCACGCGTGCGCGGACCTCTCCGGCCACCTCGCCGTGCACGGGCCGATGGCCGACCCGCGCAGCGCCTCCTCCCAGCGGCTGGTCGAGCTGGCGGCGGCGGCGGGGCTGCGCGGCCGCGGCGGAGCGGCCTTCCCGGTTGCCGTGAAGATGCGCTCGGTCGCCTCGCGGCGGTGGCAGAAGGTGGTGCTGGCCAACGGAGCCGAGGGCGAGCCGGCGAGCAAGAAGGACCGCGTCCTGCTCCGCGAGGCGCCCCACCTGGTGCTGGACGGCGTCGCGGTCGCCGCCGCCGCCGTCGGCGCGCGCGAGGCGATCGTCGCGGTGGCGCAGGACGACCGCCGCGGGCTGCGCGGGATTGAGCACGCGATCGCCCAGCGCCACGGGCGCGGGCTCGGCGACCCGCGCCTCTCCCTCCTCCCCGTCCCGCCCGGATACGTGTCCGGCCAGGAGAGCGCGCTGGTCAACCTGGCGAATGCCGGGATCGCGCTGCCGACCTTCGGGACGCGGCCGTTCGAGCGGGGCGTGCGCGGGCGGCCGACGCTCGTGCAGAACGCCGAGACGCTCGCCCACCTGGGGCTGATCTGGCGCCATGGAGCCGAGTGGTTTCGTCAGCTCGGCACGGCGGAGGACCCCGGCTCGGCGCTGGTCACGCTCTCCGGCGCGGTGGATAGGCCCGGCGTCTACGAGATCGCGCAGGGGATGCCGCTGACCGACCTCCTCTTCGAGGCCGGCGTGGCCGCCGAGCCCCGGGCGGTCCTGATCGGCGGCTACTTCGGCGGCTGGATCGACGCCAACGAGCTCGACCGCGTCCTGCTCGACCGCCTCAGCCTGGCGCCCTTCGAGGCCGCCCTCGGCGCCGGGATCATCGCCGTGCTCGGCTCGGAGGGGTGCCCGGTGGCCGAGACGGTGCGGGTGGCCGACTACTTCGCCGCCGAGAGCGCCGGACAGTGCGGCCCGTGCGTCCACGGCCTGGCGGCGGTGGCCGACACGCTGGCCCGGCTCCAGACCGCCACCGCGCCGCGCGGCGCGTTCGCCGATCTGGCGCGCTGGTGCGCCGAGATCCCCGGTCGCGGCGCCTGCGGCCACCCCGACGGGGCGATCCGGCTCGTCTCGAGCGCGTTGCGCGTCTTCTCACCCGAGTTCGAGGACCACGCGCGGCGGGGCCGCTGCGAGCTCTGCCACGCTCCCGCCGTGCTGCCCACGCCGCAGTGGCACCCGTCTGCGCAGGCGGCGTGAGGCAGGGGCGCAGGCTCAGGGCGGCGGCCGGGCTCGGGGCCGCGGCCTCCCTCGCCCTGGCCGCGTGCGGAGGGGCGGCGCCCCACCCCGCCCGGCGCGCCACCCGCGCCGCCGCCTCGGCGGCCACCGCCACCCGCGCCGCCGCCTCCACGGCCACCCCGGCCTCCACGGTGCCCGCCCCCAAGCCGCCGCCGCCCGCCTTCCCCCGGCTGCTGCCCGCCGCCACCGGCACCGGCCCCACGCCGTTCGTCCCCGCCGTCAGCTGGCGGGGGCGAACCGCGGCGTGGGTCGCCCGCACCCCCTCGGGCGTCACGCTGCTGTCCTTCAACCAGCGGCTGGTCGAGCTTCACCTGCACTCGGGGACGATCGACGCCGGGACGCTCGGCTGGCGCTACGGCCCGTCGATCGGCGGCGGCGAGCGGCGGGGCCTGGTGGCCGCGTTCAACGGCGGCTTCCGGTTCTCCACCGGCGCCGGCGGGTTCATGGCCTACGGGCGGGTCGGCTACCCGCTGCACTACGGCCTGGGCTCGATCGTGACCTACGCGGACGGCACGACCGACATCGGCAGCTGGCATCAGGAGGTGCCCGCGCCGGGGCACCGGGTCGTCTCGGTGCGCCAGAACCTGAGCCTGCTGATCGACCACGGCACGGCGTCGAACATCGGCTGCCTGAGCTGCTGGGGGACGACGCTCGGCGGCGTGGTCGACCCCGCCCGGTCGGCGCTCGGGATCACGGCCGACGGGCGGCTCATCTGGGCGGGCGGGGAGCACCTGACCGTCGCCGAGCTGGCGGCCGCCCTGCAGGGCGCGCGCGTCCAGCGCGCGGTGGAGCTCGACATCAACCCCGAGTGGGTCGCCGCCTACCTCTACGCCCACCACGGGGCCGGCGCCCCGCCCCAGCCGGTGCCCGCGCTGGCCGACCAGCACGGCATCCCGGGCGAGTACCTCACTCCCTGGGGTCGGGACTTCTTCTCCGTGGCGGCTCGCTGAGCGAGGGCGGCCGGCGGACGGGGCGGCGCTCCGGGCGCCCCCGGCGGCGAGGCGCCGGGCGCCGGCCCGCTCGGCGGCGGTCCAGGACGAGGCTGATCCCGATCACGAGCAGGACCAGCAGCGCGACGATCCCGACCACGGCCAGGCCGGCCGAGACGACGATCAGGAGGATCGCCAGCGCCGCCGCGATCGCGAGGTCGATCCGCAGGGTGCTGCGCCTCACAGCGGCAGCCTCCGGAACACCGGGCGGGGTAGGTGGCGCAGCAGCGCGAAGACCAGGCGCAGCCGCCCGGGCACCCAGACGGTGTGCGCCCGGGTGCCCAGCGCGGACACCGTCGCCGCGGCGACCGCCTCGGCGGTGGTGGCCATCGGCGCGGGCTCGAGCCCCGCGGTCATCTTGGTCGTGACGAAGCCCGGGCGGACCACGAGCACCCGCACGCCCGTGCCGGCGCTCGCGTCGGCCAGCCCCTGGGCGAGCGCGTCGAGCCCCGCCTTGGCGGCGCCGTAGATCGCGTTCGAGGCCCGGGCGCGCTCGGCGGCCACGCTCGAGAGCACGATCAGCGTGCCGGACCCCTGGTCGCGCAGCCGCCGCAGCGCCTGCAGGAGCAGCGACCCGGCGCCGGTGAAGTTGACCCGCATCACCTCGAGGGCCTCCTCCATGCCGGCCTCCAGGCCGGCCTGAGCCCCGAGCACCCCGACCGCCAGCACGACCACGTCGAAGCCGTCGAAGGCCTCGAAGGCGCGATCCAGGACGGCGGCGTGCTCCTCGACCTCCTCGGCGTCCACCACGGCGAGCTCCCCGGCCTCGCACCCCGCGCGCTCGAGCTCGGCCAGCCCGGCGGCCAGGCGGTCGCGGTCGCGGCCGATCAGGTAGGGCCGCACGCGGCCCTCGCGCGCCAGGCGCCGCACGATCGCCAGCCCGATCTCCGAGCTGCCTCCGAGCACCAGCACGCGCTGGGCCGGCGCGTCCGGCAGCCCGCGCACCGCGTGCGCCCGGGCCCCGCGCACCGCGTGCGCCCGGGCCCCGCCCACCGCGTGCGCCCGGGCCGCGCCGGCCGGCTCCACCAGCCCGGTGCGCTGCGCCAGATCCGAGCGCCACAGGCCGTCGGGATCGGCGCGATCCCGCGCGCGGCGCCACTCCTCCAGGCGCGGGTACATCGCGGCCAGGGCGTCGGGGCGCAGGCGGGCGTCCTTGGAGAGGTAGACGCGCCCGCCGGCCCCCGCCACGATCTCGTCGAAGCGGTCGAGCAGCTCGGCCACGCCCTCGGCGGCCCGCGGGAGATCGAGGGTCAGGGTCCATCCCGCGATCGGGAAGGAGAGCGGCGCGCCGTTGGCCTCCCCGAAGTCCTTGAGGACGGCCAGGTAGCAGGGCACGCGCGAGGAGCGCAGCCGTTCGACCACCGCCTGGAGGGCGCCTTCGGCCCCGAAGGGCACGACCAGCTGGTACTGGAGGAAGCCGGCCGGGCCGTACAGGCGCGGCCAGGCGGCGAGCGCGTCAAGCGGGAACATGTGCCGTCCGATGCTCTCCACGCGCCCCCGCTCGGAGCGGGGGAAGCGGCGGAAGCGCAGCTCGTTGAACGCCCGCACGGTCGCGGGGCGCAGGACACCCCCCGGCCAGCGCTCCGGGACGGTCACTCGCGCCCGCACGGTCGCGCCGCCCCCCCGGCCCTCTCCTCCCCGCCGTCGCGGCGGCGCCTCGTGCGCCCCCAGGTGCTCGGCGCGCGTGACCACGCCGCGCGCCAGGCGCGCCGAGAGCAGGTCGACCCAGGCCACCCGATGCGATCCGCCGGGCGCCCGGAGCGCCGCGAAGAGCTCATCGAGGCTCTCGCAGCGGTCGGTGTCGACCGACAAAAGCGGGCTGCCGAGCGCCCGCAGGCGAACCCGGGCGCGGAGGATCAGCCCCGTCAGCCCCATCCCGCCGAGGGTGGCGGCGAACAGCGCCTCGCCATCGGCGGCGTCGAGCCCGACCACCTCGCCGGAGGCGCTCAGCAGCTCGAGCCACTCGACCTGGCTCCCGAACGTCCCCACGGCGCCGTGGTTCTTGCCGTGGATGTCGCCGGCGATCGCTCCCCCCACCGTGACGTGCTGGGTGCCGGGGACCACGGGCACCATCCAGCCCTGCGGGACCAGCTCGGCCAACAGCTCGGCGAGCGTCACGCCGGCCTGCGCCGTGACGGCGCCGGCGGCGGGATCGAGCTCGAAGGCGCGCAGCCGGCGGGTGTCCACCACCAGCCCACCCTCGAGCTGCGCCGCGTCGCCGTAGCTGCGCCCCATGCCCCGCGTGATCGCGCCGGCGTCGAGGATGCCCCGCTCACGGCAGCGCCGCAGCGCGGCGGGCAGCTCCTGCAGCCGGTCGGGGCGCAGCACGCGCACGGCGGCCTTCGGACCGCCGCCCCAGCCGCTGACGCGCGCCCGGGTCACGGAGGTCATCGCGGTCCCGAGGATCGGCGGCGCGCTGGCGGCGTCAGCCGGCGGCATGCACACCGAGCGCGAACAGCGCCACCCAGACCACGCCGGCCAGCTGCAGCGGCCGATCGTGCAGCAGCAGGTCCTCGGGCGCCTCGCCCTGGCCGCGCGCCAGCAGGACGGCGTAGCGGGCCAGCGCGGCGATCGCCGGGACCAGGGTCAGGGGCCGCCAGGGGATCCCGTGCACCGCCGGAAGCTCGAACGCCCAGTAGGCGTAGGCGCCGAGGGTGAGCAGGGCGCTGGCGAGCAGGATCAGCCGCAGGCGCCCCGGCGTGTAGCCCTCCAGCACCCGCCGGCGGGCCACCACCGCGCCGCCGTCGACGCCCGCCGAGAGCGCGAGCGCGTCGGTGCGCCTGAGCTCGGCCCGGCGCTTGCCGGCGGCGGCGAACACCGCGGCCCCCGTGACCACGAGGACGAACGCGCGCGAGAGCGTGACCGGCGCGGCGACGCCGCCCGCCACCGCGCGCAGGACGAACCCGCCGGCGATGGCCGCGATGTCGAGCACCAGCAGGTGCCGCCAGAGGAGCGTGTAGCTCAGGGTCAGAGCCAGGTAGCCGGCGCCCACCGCGGCCAGCAGCGGGCGGATCGCGCCGCACAGCGCGAGCCCGCTGGCCATCAGCGCCACCCCGAGGCTCACCGCCGCCGGCGGCGGAAGCTCGCCCGCGGCGACCGGGCGCAGGCACTTGCGGGGATGCAGCCGGTCCTCCTCGGCGTCGCGCACGTCGTTGATCGCGTAGATCCCCGAAGCCAGCAGGCAGAAGGCCACGAACGCCAGCCCCACCCGCACCGGCACGTCGTCGTGGCCCAGCGCCCCGGCCGCCCCGGCGGCCGCGATCACGAGCAGGTTCTTGACCCACTGGTGGGGGCGCAGCGTGAGCAGCGCGGCCCGCAGGAGCCGCCCGGCGCCGCGGTGGCCGTAGTGGCGCGCGACGCGCGGCGAGCTGGCCGCGGGCGCGGTTGCCGCGCTCGCGGGCGCGGGGGCGCGGCGCGTTTGCACGCTCACGGGCAGGGGCACAGTGACGTCAGTTTCCTGCATCCCCGGCGGAACGTATGCTGGTTCTCTGAAGCCAGCTTGTGCGGCTCATGAGGAGCCTTTCACCATCTCTTTAGCGTCACGTGCGAGCTGCGCTGCGAACCTGCCGACCGTCCTGATGCTCACGCCGACCCGCCAGCCGCCGCCCCCGGCCCGGCCGCAGGCCCCTCCGCGAGGGCCCGCCCGCCGGATCGCCCCGCCCGCCCGCCCGGGCGGCTGGGCGCGGTTTCGCCGCATCCTGCTGTTCGCGGCGCTGCTGAGCCTGGTTCCGGTGCTCATCTCCTTCGCGACCACGATGGCGCAGCCATCGAACTCGAGCTTCTTCATCAACGCGGTGGAATGGTTGCGCGACAACGGGGCGCGCGGCCTGGTCACGCGTGTGGAGAACTTCTACTACTCGCTCACGGCTCCTGCGAAGGGCGGTCCTCCGCTGAAACGGCTCCCGCACCAGGCGGGGGCGCTGACCTCGCTCGCGGCCGGGCACCGCGCCACGATCACCTACTACCGGCCGCCGAACATCCGGCCGCTCGTCGCCCACGGCCTGCCCGGCGAGGGGGTGTGGCACGCCACGTTCGCCAACGGCGGGCCGCAGCCGCCGGTGCTGATCACGAGCTTCCGGCCCGAGCCGATCGACTACCCGCAGGTGGTGGTCGGAGTGGCCTGGATCGACCACACCCGGACCTCGGTGTGGCTGTACCCGGGCATCCAGGAGCCCAACGTCTCGCTGCCCGACCGCGGCCCGGAGGAGGTGCCGATGGCGATGCGCTCGCGGCTGGTGGCGACATTCAACAGCGGCTTCAAGCTCGCTGACTCGGGCGGCGGGTTCGCCGAGGGCGGCCACACCTACGCCCCGATGCGCGACGGCTTCGCCACGATCGTGCGCTACACCGACGGCCGGGTCGACATCGTCGACTGGACCGGCGGCCCCGACGTCCCGCCCAACGTCGTCTACGCGCGTCAGAACCTGCCGCTGATCGTCAACAACGGCCGGCCCAACCCCAACCTCAACGACGGCCCGCAGTGGGGCGCCACGCTCGGCAACGCCGCGCTGGTGTGGCGCTCGGCGGTCGGGGTGGACCGCTACGGGAACCTGATCTACGCCGCCGGCCCCGACCAGGGGCTGCACTCGCTGGCCACGACGATGATCCACGCGGGCGCGGTCCGCGCGATGGAGCTCGACATCAACACCTACTGGACGAGCTTCATCACCTACCGCTATCCGGGCGCCCGGGATCCGGCCAACCTCCTAGCATCGATGGATCGCTCGCCGCTGCGCTACCTCAGCCCCGACGACCGCGACTTCTTCGCCGTCTACCTCCGCTGAGCGTCGGTGGACGGCGGCGCTGGCGGCCGCGGCGCTGGCCCGCGCGGCGCTGGCCGGGCTCGCGGCGCTGGCGCTGGCCGGCTGCGGCGGTGGGGGGACCGCTGCCCGGCGGCTCGGGCCCGGCCACGGCGCGCCGCGCGCCGGCACGACCGCCGACGCGGGCACGACCGCCGCCGCCGGCGCACGCCCCGCCCGGACACCCCCGCCCCCGCGGCCCGGGCCGCCGTTCGCGCTCGCCGAGCGCGTGCTCACGTTCATCGACCGCAGCCGCACCCTCACCTACCCCGGCGGCGTGCCGCAGCCGCGCAGGCTCGTGACGATCGTGCGCTACCCCCGGGGCGCGGGGCCGTTCCCGCTGGTGGTGTTCGGGCACGGGTTCGCGGTCACGCCCGCGATCTACGCCGCCCTGCTGGAGCACTGGGCTCACGCCGGCTACGTGGTCGCCGCGCCGGTCTTCCCGCTGGGCAACGCCGACGCGCCGGGCGGCCCCAACGAGAGCGACCTGGTCAACCAGCCGGCCGACGTCAGCTTCGTGATCAGCCGCCTGCTGGCCTCCAGCGCCCGCGGGGCCGGGCTGCCGCGGGGGATCGTGGACCCGCGCCGGGTCGCGGTGAGCGGCCAGTCGGACGGCGGCGACACCGCGCTCAGCGTCGCCTACGACGTCCACTGGCACGACCCGCGGATCCGCGCGGTGGTGATCCTCTCCGGCCAGGAGATCCCCGGCGTGGGCGGCTACACCTTCCCGGCGCCGGCGCCTCCGCTGCTGGCCACCCAGGGGCTGGCGGACACGATCAACCTGCCCAGCACCACCTACCAGTTCTTCGACGCGGCGCCGCGGCCGAAGTACCTGCTCACGCTGCCCGGCGCGTCCCACCTCGGCCCCTACACCGACGAGCAGCCCCAGCTCGGCGTGGTCGAGCGCGTCACCACCGCCTTCCTCGACCTCTACCTGAAGGGCGAGCCGGCGGCGCGGGCGAGGCTGCTGGCGGCGGGCGACCGGTCGGGCGTGGCGGAGCTGTCCGCCGAGCCCTGATCAGGCGACGGTCACCGCCAGCGGCGCCGAGCTGCCGGCCGCGTTCACCGGGTCGGGCGGGGTCCGCGCGACCACCACGTAGTCGCCCGGCGGGGGGTCGAAGCGAGCGGTGAACTGCCCGCCGGAGACCGGGACCCGCCGGTGGGCGAACGGCCTCCCGCGCGGCGGTCCGCTCGCCGGTCCCGCCGGGGCCCGGTAGAGCTCCACCCGCACGTGCGGCTTGCCCGGCGTGACGGTGCCGCTGAGCACCAGCGGCGCGGTGGACTGCACGCTCAGCGTCAGGATCGGGGCGACGGTGACCAGGAGCCAGTCCGAGACGGCCGCCGGCGCGGGCGCGTGCAGCGCCCGCACGAGCGTGTTTCGCTCCAGCGTGAGCTGCTGGCTCCACGTCCCATCCGCGCCGCTCGTCACGGTGGCGAGGGTGATCGTCCCGGCGGCGCGCGAGCGGAACCGCTGGACCTCGATCGGGGCCCCCGCGAGGGGGGCTCCGCTCAAGAGCGCGAGCCTCCCGCCGACCGTCGCCGGCGCCCCGGCGCTGACCGGCAGCGCCGGCGGGGTCGCGGTGAGGCTGGCCGGCACCCCGGCCAGGGCGATCGCCCGGCGGCGGACGGCCCCGAGCCGGTGGTACAGCGCGTCGCCCGGGCAGTCGGTGAGGTCGCCGTCGCGGTGGCCGGCGATCCGCGGCAGCGACACGTGGGCCCCCGGGGGAAACGGCGTGTAGAACGCCGAGGCGGGGTCGACGACCACGGTGACCCGGCCGTGCGCGGGGACCCCGTGCAGCGAGAGCTTCCACGCCACCAGCTGCTCGAGCGCCCGCATGGCGGGAGCGGGCGGCACGACCGCCATGAAGTCGCCCAGCATCGCCACGCCGGTGGACTCCATGTTGTAGCCGCCGGCCTGGGCGCCGATCACCGGCATGTCGATCCCCCCGGCGCGCCCCTCCCAGATCCGGCCGTAGGCGTCGATTAGGAAGTTGTAGGCGATGTCGAAGTAGCCGCGCACGTAGCGGTGGTAGTCGAAGATGCCGCGCAGGAGGGCGGGCACCTCGCCGGGGCTGTAGCCGTTGGGGTTGACCGTGTGATGGACGAACGCGAGCTTCACCGACCCGAAGCCCGAGAACGGGCCGGGCGGCGCCTGGCCCTCCGCCCAACACCGGCGGGCGATGATCGGGGGCTGGCCGGGGCCGGCGTCGAGCACGGGCTGGGCGAGCGCCAGCGCCTGGGCGGCGGCGGCGCCGGCCGGCCCGCCCGGGCCGGGCGAGACGAAGTGCACCCGCACCCCCTCGACCGTCCCGCCGGCGCGCAGCTGGACGGCCACCGCCTGCCCCGTCCACAGCGGCTCGCCGAAGTGGCCGCGGACGCGGGCGCCGCCGTCGGGGTCGTGGCCGGCCGCGACGGCGCTCACCCACGGCGTCCAGCGGCCGTCCGGGGCCATCGCGCGCAGCTCGATCCGCGCCGATGCCGGCGCGCTCCACTGCACCGCGGCGAGCGCGAAGCGGCGGGGGGCTCGAATCGGAGCCGAGGTCCCGCGCAGCCGGCCCACCCGACGCGAGTCCAGCCCGCTCGACGCGGCGGCGGCGGCGGCCGGCAGCGGACCGGCCAGCGAGGCCGCCCCGGCCGCGGCGGCGCCTCGAAGCACCGCCCGGCGCGTCAGCTTCCCGGGCTCCCCCATCGCGGCGCACGCTAGCGCGCCCAGGCTCAAGCGAGCCTAAGCGGCGGATGAGAGCTACCTCAGCCGGGCGCTGGCCCACACCGTGAAGCCGCCGGCGCTCGGGCCGCCGCCGATCGCCTGCACGGCCAGCCGGGGGCTGGAGAAGAGCGTGAGCGTCGCCAGGCCCCCGAACGGCACGTCGGGGGAGACGACCAGCGCGCCGGCGGCCGGCCGGACGGTGGCCTGGACGGTGGCGCTAACCCCGAGGAGGGTGCCGGTTCCCTGCAGCGTGAGCCGGCCGCCACCCGAGGCGACAGGCGTGACGCCGTCCAGGATCGGGAGCGAGGCGCGCAGATCGGCCTCGCTGACCGCGGCGCGGCCCGTCAGCTGTGCCCCCCGCTTGCGCAGCGTCGCTCCGCGCAGGGTGAGCAGCCCCACGTGGAGAACCCGGGCGCTTGCGTCCAGCGAGCCCGTGTCGCCCACCTGCGCCAGATCGCCCTCCAGCGCGCCCGCGCTGGAGGTGTAGCCGGCCATCCTTATCACCACCCGGTCGGCGCGGTGCCAGAGGAGCTCGATCGCCGGGAAGGCGTCGACCTGGACCGAGAGCACCCGCCCCCGCTGGGCGAGGCGGTCGCGCAGCCGCTGGGCGGCGATGCCCGGGAGGACGAGCTGCGCCACGCCGAGGACGAGCACGGCCGCCAGCAGGACGCCTATGGCGAGCAGTCGGCGAATCGAACAACTACCTGACTAGCTGTGTGTTAACGCGTAATGGCTCTGACACGGGAATCATCCCGGCATCCCGCAGAGTGTCCACCACAAGAGGAGTCCCCATGACCAAGCGCTTGACCTCCGGCATCGTCGCGGCGGTCGTGGCCATCGGCATGTCGGTCCCCGCCGCGGGCTTCGCCCACAGCAACAAGGGCCACCACTACGCCAAGGGCCATTCGATCTCCTGCCCGGCCAAGAGCAAGAGCGGCAAGAAGCACGGCAAGCAGAAGGGCACCAAGGGCAAGGGCAAGAAGTGCGGGCACAAGTAGCCCGCTAGCCGCCTGAGAGATCCAGGGAGGAGCAGGCGATGCGCGGACGCTGTCTGGCTGTCTACAGCAGCGTCCGCGCCGCCGCCACCGCCTTCTCCATCAGCGGGCGGACGTCGTAGCCGGGCTCCGAGAGCGTGCGCACGATGATCCCGTCGGCGAGCACGGACAGGAAGGCGGCCACCACCTCGGCGCTGTCGCGCAGCTCGAGCACGCCGTCCTGATCCTTGGCCCGCAGCGCGTCGGCGAGCTGGGCTCGCGTCCGGCGCCCCAGCTCCGCCACCTCGGCGGCGATCTCCGCGTTGCGCTGCGCCAGCGTGATCATCTCGTGGAGCATCACGACGGTCGTGGGGCCGTGGTCCAGCAGCTCCTCGAAGCTGCCCACCAGCGCCTCGAGCACCCCCTCGGGGCTGTCCGCCGCCTCGATCGCCGCCTCGAGCGCCGCGTTGCGCACCTCGCACTCGCGCCGCACGACCTCCACCAGCAGCCGCTCCTTGGTGCCGAAGTAGTAGTGCAGCAGCCCGCGCGAGACGCCCGCGCCCCTGGCCACCTGGTCGAAGGTGGCGCCGGCGATCCCCCGCGCGGCGATGATCGCCCGCGCGGCGTCGACGATCCGCTCGGCTGGGGAGGCAAGCGCGCTCACGCCGCCGCGATTCTACGGTCGCGGGGGGACGCGGTGGGGGCGGTCAGGCGGCCCCCACCGTCGAGGACTCAGTCTCCGCCGAGCCCGAGTTGGACGGCGGCGTGTACTGGAACTCCTCCTCGGCGCCGAACAGCAGGTCGAGCACCTTGGAGCGCAGCTTCTCCGAGCCGATGATGGCCACCGTGCCGCCGATACCGGCGATCACGAGCGCCCGCCCGGCGGTGAGGCCCTTCCGGGCCCGCCGGCGCTGCGCCCGGCTGAGGGTGATCGTGGCGTCCCGGGCCGCGCCCAGCGCCCGCCCGATGTCGGCGTGGAGCTTCTTGTCCTCCAGCAGGTTGCGCGCCGGGACCTTCCCGTTGGACACGCGCTTGTACGCGCTCTTGCCGGACGTCACCGCGGTGCGGACGTTCTTGCGCAGCTTGGGGTCCTCGAGCACGCGGCTCAGGTAGGGGTTGGACTTGGCGATGTTGGCGAGGTCTGCCGCGGTGAGCGGCAGCGCCTTTGACTTCTTGCGTCGTGATGGCATGGTTCTCCTCGGTGCGCGTGGGCCTCTCAGGTGCTCAGCATACGCAAACCGCGCCGTCTTTCTCCACGCCTCGCCCGCGACGGCCGCGGCCGCAGCGCCAGCTCGATCACCTCCTCCACGTCGGAGACGAAGCGGAAGTCCAGCGCCTGGCGCAGGTGGGCGGGGAAGTCCTCCAGGTCCTGGGCGTTCAGCGCCGGGGCGATCACGCACTTGATGGCGCTCCGCTGGGCGGCCAGCGCCTTCTCCTTGAGCCCGCCGATCGGCAGCACCTGGCCGGTCAGGGTGATCTCGCCGGTCATCGCCACGTCGCTGCGCACCGGCCGGCCGGTGAGCAGCGAGGCGAGCGCGGCGGCGATCGCGACCCCCGCGGACGGCCCGTCCTTGGGGATCGCGCCCGAGGGCACGTGGATGTGGATGTCGTGCTCGGCGAACCACTGCCCGGCGCCGGGGTCGGCGACCAGCTCCTCGGCGCTGCCCCGCACGTAGGAGAGCGCGGCCTGGGCCGACTCGCGCATCACCTCGCCGAGCTGCCCGGTGAGCGTGAGCCTCCCCTTGCCCGGCATCGCGGTCGCCTCGACGAACAGCACCTCCCCCCCGACCGGCGTCCAGGCCAGCCCCGTGGCCACCCCCGGGCGCGAGGTGCGCCGCCGCGACTCGGAGAAGAACCTGCGCCGCCCGAGCAGCTCCCGCACCCGCGGCTCGGTGATCGTCACCCTGCGGGTGAGGGTGCCCTCGGCCACCTGGCGCGCCACCTTGCGGCACACCGAGCCGATCTCGCGCTCCAGCTGGCGGACGCCCGCCTCGCGCGTGTAGTCGGAGATGATCGTGCGGATCGCCGCGTCGCTGAAGGCGATCCGCCCCGCTCGCAGGCCGCTTCGCCGGATCTGGCGGGGAACCAGGTAGCGCCTGGCGATCTCCAGCTTCTCGACCTCGCTGTAGCCCGCGAGCTGGATCACCTCCATGCGGTCGCGCAGCGGTCCCGGGACCGTGTCCAGGCTGTTGGCCGTGGTCACGAACATCACGCCCGAGAGGTCGAACGGGAGGTCGAGATAGTGGTCGCGGAAGGTCGAGTTCTGCTCGGGGTCGAGAACCTCGAGCATCGCGCTGGAGGGGTCGCCGCGGAAGTCGGCGCCCATCTTGTCGATCTCGTCGATCATCAGCAGCGGGTTGTTGGCGCCGGCGTCGCGCAGGGCGCGGATGATCACGCCGGGCATGGCGCCGATGTAGGTGCGCCGGTGGCCGCGGATCTCGGCCTCGTCGCGCACGCCGCCGACGCTGATGCGCTCAAACCTCCGCCCCAGCGCGCGGGCGATCGACCGGCCCAGCGAGGTCTTGCCGACCCCCGGCGGCCCCACGAAGCAGAGGATCGATCCGGCCGGGGCGGTGCCGTCGCCTGAGCCCTGCAGCGAGCGCACGGCCAGAAACTCGAGGATGCGGTCCTTGACCTGCTCGATGTCGTGGTGGTCCTCGTCGAGCACCTCGCGGGCGTGGCGCAGGTCGAGGTTGTCCTCGGTGGCCGTGTCCCAGGGGAGCGCGGCGATCCACTCCAGGTAGCCGCGCACGACGCCGTACTCCGCCATCGCCGGCTGGAGGCGCTCCAGGCGGCCGAGCTCCCGGTCCACCTGCTTGCGCACCGGCTCGGGGAGCTCGATCGCTTCGAGCTGCTCGCGCAGCTCGCGCACCTCGGCCTGCACCTCGTCCACCTCGCCCAGCTCCTCCTGGATCGCCTTGAGCTGCTGGCGCAGGAAGAACTCGCGCTGGCCCTTGGCCAGCTCGGACTGGACCTGGGACTGGATCTGCGAGCCGATCGAGACGACCTCCAGCTCGCGGGCGAGGATCTCGACGAGGCGGCGAAGCCGCTTGGTCACGTCGAGCTCCTCCAAGAGCTCCTGCTTCTCCTCGGTGGGCAGCCGCAGCGCCCCGGCGATCAGGTGGGCGAGCGCGCTGGGATCCTCCAGGTTGGCCACCATGATCTGAAGCTCCTCGGGCAGGTAGGGCACCTGCTCGACGATGCTCGTGAACGTCTGCTGGACGTTGCGCGTCAGCGCCGTGAGCTCGGGCGTCGGCTGCACCACGTCGGGCGCCTCGGCGATCGTCGCCACCAGATAGGGCTCGGTGGCCGTCCACTCGACGATCCGGATCCGCTGGGCGCCCTGGATCAGCACCCGCAGCGTCCCGTCGGGAACCCGGATCATCCGCGCCACCACGCCCAGCACCCCGACCGAGTAGAGGTCCTCGGGCCCCGGCGTCTCAGACTCGGTGTTGCGGCTGGCCACCATCGCCAGCATGCGATCGCCGCGCAGCACGTCGTTGATCAGCTCGATGCTCCGCGGCTGCCCGATGTTCAGCGGCACCCAGGTGTCGGGGAAGCTGACCATGTCGCGCAGCGGCAGGACCGCCACCCGTTCGGGGAGGCGTCGCGCCGCGCCCACCGGCACCTCGTGGCGCGCGCCGTCGGGAACGCCGATCTCGATCACCGCTCGGCGCCCTCGATGGGCACCGTGCGCGACCGCCCGGCCGCCGCGCGCAGCGGAATCTCGATCCTGAGCATGCCGTCCTGGTAGCCGGCCCTCGCCCCGTCGGCCACCACATCCCCCGCCAGGGTCACGACCCGCCGGAAGGGCCCCCGCTCGATCTCCACCTGCTGGTAGACGCACTCCTCGGCGGCGGCGCCCCTGCGGTGGCCCGAGACGATCACCTGCCGGCCCTGGATCTCCAGGTCGAGATCCTCCACCGCCACTCCCGCCACCTCGACGGTGACGATCGCGGTGGGCGGGTCGGAGGTGTAGGCGACGTCGACGGGCGGCGAGAACCCCGCCCGCCGCCGCATCCCCGAGCGCACGAGCCCGCCGCCCAAAAGCTCGTCCATCTCCCGGCGCATCCGGTCGAAGTTGGCGAACAGGTCGCGGTCGGCCATCGACGGCTGAGGTTACCCAGCGCTCAGACCGTGTAGACGGCGCCGTCGTGGGCCAGCTCGACCGGCCCCCCGAAGGCGGCCGCCGCCTCCTCCCGGGCCCAATCCGCGTCGAGCTCGTCGGAGAAGTGGGTGATGATGAGCCGCCGGGCGCCCGCGCGCCGGCCGTGCTCGCCTGCCTCGGCGGGGGTGAGGTGGCCCCGCTCGCCGGTGCGCTCGGGCCGCGGGAGCGTCGCCTCGATCATCAGAAGGTCGGTGCCCCGGGCGAACTCCACCAGCTCGTCGTTGGGGCTGCAGTCGGCGCTGTAGGTGAAGCGGCGGCCGCTCTCGTCCGCGAGCTCGATGGCGAAGGTCGGGGTGTAGTGCGGGACCTCGCGGAAGCGGATGCGCAGCGGCCCCGCCTCGAGCTCGTCCCACGGCTGGTACTCGTGGAGGGTGAACGCCTCCTCGATCAGCCCCTCGTTGCCCCAGCAGCCGACGATCTGGCGGAAGGTCTCGCCGGCGCCGAGCGGCGCGTAGAGCTCGGGGCGCGCCGGATCGCTCGTGCCCGGCCACCCGGCCACCGGGACCGGCTGCTGGCGCGGGGCGTAGGTGAGGGCGTAGCTGAAGGGGACCAGGTCGAGGAAGTGGTCGGCGTGCAGGTGGCTGAGCAGCACCGTGTCCACCTCGACGTAGTCGCAGTGGTCGCGCAGCTTGGAGAACACCCCGTTGCCGCAGTCCAGCAGCAGGACGTGCCCGGCCTCCTGCACCAGGTAGCCGCTGCACGCGCCGCCCGCGTCCTGCCAGGACGGCGATTTTCCGAGCACCGTGATCCGCACGCCAATCCTCTCTCGCGCGCACACTCTAGCCTCGTGGCCACGGTGGTCCGCCCCCTCCCCTGATGCCCGACAGCCTGCACTCCTTCGAGATCGCCGCGATCGTCCTCGGCGGCGCGCTGGTGCTGGGCGCGATCACCTCGGGCCTGGCCGGGCGCAGCTTCCTCTCGCTCACCGCGCTGTTCGTGCTGGTCGGCTTCGTGCTCGGCCCGGGCGCGGCGGGAGTCCTGCACTTCCACGCCCGCTCGACCTTCGTCACCGACCTGGCCACGGTGGCGCTGATCGTGATCCTGTTCCGGGATGGGCTGGAGGTGGAGGGCGAGATGCTCCAGACCGCCTGGCGGCTGCCGCTGCGCAACCTCGTCCTCGCCATGCCGCTGACCGGGGCGCTCGTCGCGGTGGCCGCCCGCTGGGTGATCGGCCTGTCCTGGACCGAGAGCTTCCTGCTGGGCGCGCTGCTGTCGCCGACCGACCCCGTCCTCTCCTCGAGCGTGGTCACCAACCCCCGCGTTCCGCGCGTGCTGCGCCACTCGCTCAACCTGGAGTCGGGGCTCAACGACGGGCTGGCGCTCCCCGCCGTGCTGGCGCTCAGCGCCGCGCTGGTGAGCGGCCCGTCGCACTTCGTGTGGTGGCGCTTCGTGCTGGAGAACGTGTTCGTCGGCCTCGCCATCGGCCTGGTCGTCGGCCACCTCGCCGGCTGGCTGATGCCGCGCGAGTCCGGCCTCGGCGAGGGGATCCCCGACTACCAGAAGTCGCTCTACGGGCTCGGAGCCGCCTTCGTGGCCTACGGCCTCACGCTCGTCCCCCCGCACGGCAACGGCCTGATCGCGGTGTACGTGGCCGCGATCACCCTCGGCATCCGCCGGCCGGACGTGCGCGCCTACTTCGCCCAGCAGGCGGAGGGGATGGTGGAGATCGTCAAGCTCGGGATCTTCTTGGTGTTCGGGTCGCTGCTCACCCTGCCGCACCTGTTCGCCGACGGCTGGGGCGCGGTGGCGATCGTCGCGGTCACGCTCCTGGTCGCGCGCCCGGTGGCGGTGGGGGCGGCGCTGGCCGGGTGCGGCCTGGACCTTCCCGCCCGGGGCTTCATGGCCTGGTTCGGGCCCAAGGGCGTGGCCACGATGACCTTCTCGCTGCTCGTGCTCAGCCAGCCGATCGCCTCCGGGCGGCGGATCTTCGATCTGGCCGCGCTCGTCGTCTTCTGCTCGATCATCCTGCACGGCGTCACCGACACGGCGGGCGCCGAGTGGATCGCGCGCCGCGCCGAGCGCGAGGTGGAGCCGCCGCCCGAGCTGTTGGCGGGGGCTAGTGGGCGCTCCCCGAAATACGGTTCGGGTCCGTTGAAGGAGTCATAGCGTTGGTGGCGAATCTTGCAGGCGATGGCGAGCAAGTACGTGATCGAGTTGAGCGAGGTCGAGGAGCGTGAGCTTCG
>Ga0209810_1001108_pt1 | contig 44831 bp, 41 predicted proteins | sample Coa_R1_7_FD_187159 | JGI IMG/M metagenome (GOLD analysis project Ga0209810, IMG submission 187159) | Surface soil microbial communities from Centralia Pennsylvania, which are recovering from an underground coalmine fire - Coalmine... | ecosystem: Environmental > Terrestrial > Soil > Unclassified... | reverse complement strand
AAGGAAAGCGTGACGGCCCACTTGCCCAAAGGGGTGAAGGCGCATCGCCGCCGTAAAGTCTCGACAATGTCGCCCGAACTCCGAAAGGCGGCCTGATTTACCGGAAACTAAAGTACTATGGGGCATAGGAAAGGAGGCGTCCCATGGCCCAAGAGAAAGTGCGCGAACCGGAGCTGTCGCCCGCCGGCTATACGCCGGAAGAGGAGCGGGTTCACCAGATGCTCATCGAGGCTGGCCTTTTGAAAGAGGTGAAGCCACGCAGCCGGGAGTGTAAGTTGGACCGGCCCACCGGCGAGATTTGCGGCAAGCCCCTGTCAGAAACCATCATTGAGGAGCGCCGCTGATGGCGGCCCTCTTCGTGGATACGAGCAGCCTAGCCAAACGCTACATTACAGAGACGGGAACCGCCTGGGTGAAAGCTCTGTTAGATCCCACTAGCGGCAACCAGGTCTACCTGGCCCGCGTCACCACCGTTGAACTGATCGCAGCCATCACCTGGCGGGAGCGGGGCGGCCCCTTGCGGCTCCTACCGCCGCTACTGCCCGGGCGCAGTTCCGCGTCGACCTGACCGCCGACTATCAGGTGATCGAAGTGACGCAAGCGCTCGCTAACCGCGCCATGCTCCTGGCGGAGACGCACGGGCTGCGAGGCTACGACGCGATGCAGTTGGCTGCCGGGTTGGAACTCAATGACCGCATCCTCCTGGGCGGGCTAGCGCCCATCGTCTTGATCTCCGCCGACAGCGACCTGAACGCCGCTGCCATCCTCGAAGGGCTCCTGGGGGACAACCCCAGCGGCTACCCCTGACCCATCCCCCTGATTAGGTAAATTCCTTCGCCCGCTATGAAACCGAGGCTGCCGCCGGTTCGTATGTATACCCGACAAGTTTGATCTGTATGAAATACATGAGAAACATGCGCCGCTTTAGGAGGCAGAGAGCCGTATTCTTGGGCCTCGGCCTCCAGAGCTGTGATCTCGATGGGGAGATCGGAGCGCGGCGCGATAGACGCGCGAGAAAGGCGAGGCAGCCCACCATGGAGAGTAGAGCCAACAAACCCCGCAGGGACGCCTGCTTCTACGGTTCGGTCACGGTCGGGGAGCGCGGCCAGATCGTCATTCCGGCGGAAGCGCGCAAAGAGATCGGTATTCTACCGGGAGACAAGCTCCTCATCTGGAAGCATCCCTCCGAAGAAGGGCTGATGCTGTTCAAAATCGAGTCGGTGCGTGAGTTTATGAGCCGCATGCTCGAATCGCTGGAACATGCCGAGCGGCATCCCGAAGAGGAGATGGACTGAGGCGCATCCCCCTTGCCTTCGCGCTAGAGAGTGGAGAAGAGCCCCCCTATGTTAAGAGAATTCCCGATTCTGGCCCGGCGGCGCGCGCCCGGGAAGGCTATGGCGCGCCCTTTGAACCGGAAAACCCGGCTTTTCCGGGCGGCAGGCGTTGCCGCCCTCGGCTGGATGGCCCTGCCCGGCGCGGCACAGACCCAAACGCCGCCCACGCCGACCCCGCCCCAGGGCGTGGTTCCCGTGCCCCAGACCCCGCCGCCGACCGGGCCGCAAGCGCCCCTGCCGCCGCCCGCAGCGTCCATCCCCAAGCCGGATCGGCCCAGCCTGGAATCGCCCACCCTGGCGCAGCTTGGTCTCCAGGCCCGGCCACTCACTCTCAACGATGCGGTCGCCATCGCGCTGGCTACCAACAAATCGCTGGCGCTGGCCGAGGAAGCGCTGCTGCGCGCCCAGGGCCGCACGTCGGAAACCCGCGCCGCCTTCAACCCGACGGTAAGTTCCACTTACACCTTCACCCATCTCAATCAGGGACAGACGGTCACTTTCAACGGGCAATCGTTCCCCCTGGTCAAGCAAAACCAGTCGCAGATCGGCGTGCAGGCCACGCTGCCCATAGATATTACCGGCCTGCTGCGGGCGGCAACCCAGCAGGCCCAATTCCAGGAGATCGCCGCGCGGCTGGATGTCAATCGGGCGCGCAACCAAATCGTGCTGGATGTTAAAACCGCGTTTTACGATGTTTTGCGCGCCCAGGCGCTGGTCAGAGTGGCCAATGAGGCGCTGCAAAACGCGCTCGACCGGCTCAGCGATGCCGAGAAGAAGTTCCGGGCCGGAACGGTAGCCCGCTTTGATGTGATCCGCGCCCAGACCGACGTGGCCAACGCCCAGCAGCAGCTCATCACGGCCAGAAGCAACGTCAGCCTGGCGATTGCCAATCTCAACAACACCATCGGCATTGACGTCAATACGCCGCTGCAGGTCGCTGACACAGGGGCCGTGGAGACGCCGCCGGATGTTGCGCCGCCGCCCGCGCTCGCCCCGGCTCCGGCCACCGGCGCCACGCCGCCCGGACAGACGCCCGTGGAAACGCCTGTGGCGCCGCCCGTGCAAAACCCAGCACCGGGCGCTCCCTTAACCGCACCGGGCGGCCAGGGAGCAGCGCCAGCGCCGGGCGCGACCCAGGAGCCGCTTATATTGGGCACGGCCTATGATGCCGTCTTGCGTGAGGCGCTGCAAACGCGCCCGGAGATTTTGCAGGCCGATACCACCATCGCCGCCGCACGCAAGGGAATTCTGCTGGCCCGGCGCAGCCAGTTGCCGACGCTTGGCCTCGCGTTCAACTTCCAATATACACCCGACGCCGCCGGCTTCTCTCCCATGACCACCTCCTGGCAGGCCGTCGCCCAGGTTAACTTGCCGCTCTACGAAGGTGGCCTCGCTCGGGCGCGCGTCACGCAGGCGCGCGCCGATGTGGCGACCGCCGAAACCAATCGGCGGCAGACCGTAGACCTGGTGACGCTGGATGTGCGGCAGGCGTACCTGAACCTGTTGGAGGCGCGCAATCGGGTGGCCGTGGCCAACCAGGCGCTTGGGGAGGCGCAGGAGTCCTATCGTCTGGCGCGCGTGCGGTATAATGCAGGTGTTTCGGCGCTGGTGGAAGTCAGCGATGCGCAGGCGGCGCTCACTCAGGCTGAGAGTAACCAGGTCAGCGCGCTCTACGACTACAATAATGCCCGCGCCCGGCTGGACAAAGCCGCCGGACGCTATTCGTATGTAAGCAATGGGCCGGGCTATGCCACGCCTCCGCCCCCCCAGGTGACCGGCGCTCCCGGTCGCGGAGAACGCAGATGAGGATTTTTCGTTGGGATAGAGACGCCCTCCGCAGGACAGGGCGCACCACGGCGTATGGGACCCTGGCCGCACTGCTGGCGGGCAGCCTGCTTCTGGCCGGGTGCCGGCGTGGAGCACAGGGCGGCGCCTCCGCGCCTGGGCCGCGGGCGACTCCGGCGGCGGCGCAGCGTCAGGCCACACAGGTAAGCGTGACGCCCGCCCGCCTGGCCACCATCACGGACACCATCACGGTCACGGGGTCGCTCAACGCCCTGCATGATGTGGTCGTCGGGGTGAAGGCGGCGGGCAAGGTCGTGGCGGTTTACGCGCGCGAGGGCGATATCGTGCGCGCCGGACAGATCGTGGCCCAGCAGGATCCCGCCGACTTGCAGGCCCAGCTTGACCAGCAGCGCGCCAATCTCGCCTCCGCCCGTACCAAACTGGCGCAGGCGCAGGCGACCTTTCAGAACGCGCAGACGACGCTGAAATGGACCGACGACCAGACGCGCACCGCCGTCCGTCAGGCCCAAGCCGCGTTGGATGCCGCCAAGCAGCAGGCCGCGATCGTTAAAGAAGGCGCGCGCCCGCAGGAGCTCCAGCAGGCCCAGGAGAACGTCGCCGCCGCCAAAGCCGACCGCGACAAGGCCCGCGCCGATCTGAAGCGCTACCAGGATCTCTACCGGGAGCAAGCGGTTTCCGCGCAGCAACTGGACCAGGCGCAGGCCGTCGCCGATGCCGCCGACGCCCGCTACAATTCCGCAGTGCAGGCGCTCAGTCTGACCAAGGAGGGCGCGCGGCCCGAAGAGATTCGCCGCGCCGAGGCGGCGGTCGTGCAGGCGCAGCAGGCGCTGGCTGCCGCCGTATCCAACCGGGATCAAGTGAATCTGCGCCGCGCCGATGTGGAGAACGCGCGGGCCGGAGTGGCCGCCGCGCAGGCGGGCGTGCGGCAGGCGGCGGCGGCGGTGCGGCTGGCCGAGCAGGCGCTGCGGGATACGGCGGTGCGCTCCCCGATCAGCGGGGTCGTGGCCGAGCGCAAGGTCGAGCCGGGGATGCAGTTGGGCGCCGGCAAGGACGTGATGCGCATTGTCGCCCTGGACTCGATCTATTTCGATGCGCAGCTTCCGGAAACTCAGTACGAGCAGGTGCATGTCGGGCAGCCGGTAACGGTGACGGTGGACGCGCTGCCGGGCCGCACGTTCCGGGGCACGGTCAGCAAGATCTTTCCGGTCGCCTCCTCGGGGCGCAGCTTTACGGTGCGCATCAGCATCCAGAACGAGGGCAACATCCTGCGGCCCCAGATGTTCGCCCGGGGCCAGATCCTGCTAGCCACCCACGCCAACACCGTCATCGTGCCGCGCGACGCCGTGCTGGATTTCAACGGCAAGACAGGGCGGGTCTTCGTGGTTGTCAATAACACAGCCCAGGAGCGGCCGGTACGAACCGGCTTCTCCAACCTGCGCGTCATCGAGATTCTCTCCGGCGTGCGCGCGGGCGAAGAGGTCATTACCGTCGGCCAGGCTCAGATCCAGAATGGCGACAAGGTGCAGGTGATGTCCGGCGGGGCGTCTTCTGCCTCCAACGAGGCGGCCTCCCTGCGCTAGCCCTTCGGGCCTCAGGAGCGCTGCCAAGACCTTGCGATAGCCGATGTAGGCGTTTTCGGATTTCCTTTTGCGGCCTATCTATGGAATAGATCCTCGGTCGCGTCCAGCTTGCTGCTGGGTTCGCGCCTACATCGGCTTGAGTAAGGAGCAGTATATGTTGGCAGTGTTTGTGGTGGCCGTCGCCGCCTCGGTCTGGTTTGTTGTCTGGTTCACCAAGCGGGCTTATGCCGCCTATGCGCAGGCGTGGGCGCCCCTTCTGGCCCAGGTCAACGGGACCGCGAAGGGAGCGACTCTGAGCGGAACCTATCAGGGGCATCCGGTGCGGGCTGCCATCAAGACGATCTCCGGGGAGGGGTCTTCCAGCTATGAATACTACCTGCACATGACTGTAGGCTCCTCCGGCAAAGGCTGGACCGTGTGCTATGGCGGAGAGAAGCTGCTGGGCACAGGCCCCAAAAGCTGGCATGTGCAGACTAAGGACGAAGCCCTCAAGCAGCATCTGCTGTCCTCCGGCATTGTCGAGAGGCTGCAAAACTGGGGCGGCTACCCGGACATCAGCTACAAAAATGGCGTCCTGGCTTACCATCTTACGGTCGGCGACATGTTCGATGTGCCGACGCCGGAGCAGTTTGCGGCGCAACTGGAGCTACTGGCGCATCTGGCCCAACTCACCCAACCGGCCCGCCTGCCGGAACTGAGCGCTAGTTGAGCGAAAGCCGCCTGAAATGGCCATGATGCCAGGCTAAAACAGACCTGCGCCCTTCCATACGAGAAGCCGGGCACGAATACTCTTTGTCTATCTCATTGGGCAGTTCCGAGATAGGAAACTACCTGATTTAGAGAACCAAAGGGCATCCGTGCCCGGCTTTTTATTCAGACTGATTTGTAATTTATCAGGCGAAGGCTAAGGTCGCCTCGTAGGGAGACATCTCCGCGTAGTCGCCTCGCTCCTCGGCGTCGGGCGCCGCCAGCTCCTCCTCGGAGTCTGGCTGTAGGTCGCAGGCGGGCGCGTGCGCGGTATCCAGGTGCGTCATCAGCCAGTCGGCAAAGATACGTGCCTCCTCCATTTTGCCGATGCCTTCCGCCCGGTTCTTGCCGATCAGGGCCATCAACTGCGCCTGGTGCTGGCCGCGTCGGTCATGCTCCCGCGCGAACTGGTGGAACAGCGCGTCAATGCGCGCCACCGACTCCTTAGCCGCCTCCACGTTTTTAAACCGCAGCACGCCGTTGAACATGCGCGCGTAAGCGTTCTGAGCGGCGCTGCTGGTATAGAGATCGCTATAGTCGCTTGGCTTACCGGAAGCTATCAGCACATTGGCGACATAGCTGGGTGAGCATTGGAGCGCCCGTGCAATTTCCTCCACTGTGCGCCCGGCAGCATGGAGAGAGAGGGCCAAATCTTTCTTCGAAATCTGTTTCATCCGCCAATATCCTTTCGCTAACCAACCCAATCCTTCCGGGTCTATTTTATCACAAAAGGTCCCCAATGTCAAATACTTATGTCTACATATTTAACTATTTGTCTACCGCTTTTTTGCGCCCAAATGCCGCGTGTGCCGCCAGGCCTTTCCGGGGCCATCGCTCAGGCTTCTCCGCTCGGCGAGGCTCGTAGGCCGCCATAAAACGCTTCTTAACAGTCAGGGTTTTCGCTTCGGGTGATTTCAGTCGGCGGGCGCGGTTGCGCCTGCTTTTTGGTAGACACTCCCAGCCGTGTGGATCAATCTCACGCAGCCTGCTGCTGAGGAGATACGTCCACACCGTTGGGAGGGATTACCTGCTTTTTGGTGAGTCGGGGATTTATGCGAGATTTGGAAAAGATCGTGCGTAAAAGGGGCGACGGGAGCGCCGTAGGGTGTAGAAATAAAAATCAGCATATGTCTACTAGTTGGAGGATAGGCCGATGGCTGCTTTGGGAAGCCAGACCCGGAAGGATGGGGAGGGGCCGCCTGCGCCGCCGCTGACGCTGGCGGAGTTGATGCGGGAGGAGATGACGGCGTGGGATGCGGCGCTGAAAGCGGCGTTTCGGATTGCGCCGTATAATCCGGATGAGCTACTCGCACAGAAGGGCTTCGATATTTACGAGAAGATGATGGGGGATGCGATGGTGCGGGCGGCGATCAATACGAAGCGGTTCGCTCTGTTGGCGAAGCCCTGGCAGGTCTTTCCGGCGGTGGCGCAGCCAGATGGGAAGCCGTCGGCGCGGGCGGTGGCGGTGCGGGATTTTGTGGAGGCGGCGCTGCGGGGGATGCGCGGGCTGGATGGGACGGCGCGGGATTTTCGGCAGACGCTGTTTCAGATGATGTCGGCGTTTTACCGGGGCTTTTCGGTGGCGGAGATGGTCTGGCGGCTGGAAGAGTCGGGGCCGTATGCGGGGAAGTTTGTGCTGGCGGCGATCAAGGCCAAGACGCCCAAGCAGATCGGGTTTGAGGTGGACGATTACCTGAATATTGAGGCGATCACAAGCTGGACGCCGCAGCGGGGGCTGGTAATGGTTCCACGCGGCAAGTGCGTGGTGTATATCTACAATCCGCACGATGAGATGCCCTATGGGGAGTCGGATTTGCGGGCGGTGTATAAGCACTGGTGGTCGAAGGATACGATCACGCGGTTTTGGAATCTGTCTTTGCAGAAGTATGGGATGCCGATGGTTTATGCGCAGGCGCCGGTAACGGCCGGGGATGCGGCGGTGAACAAGCTGCTGGACATGCTGCGGACGATGCAGCAGGATTCGAGCGCGGTGTTTCCGAGGGACGTGGCCCCGCAGTTGCTTCAGGCGGCGCATAGCAACGCAGATGCGTTTACGTCGGCGGTGGAGTGGCATAATCAGCAGATCGCCCAGGGGATTTTGTTGCAGACGCTGACGAGCGGCGAGGGGCGGCGCGTGGGGAGCCTGGCGCTGGGGAAGGTGCATTTCGACATCCTGATGTACGTGCTGGAGAACGCGAAGGCCGATATTGAAGCGGTGGTGAACACGCAGATTATTCGCCCGCTGGTGGAGTACAATTTTACGGATGCGGGGGCTGTCTGTCCGCGTTTTGCGCTGGGGACGCTCAATGAGAAGGACCTGGTGAAGCTGGCGCAGGCGTATGATGTGCTGTTGCGGCACGGGGTGGCGGAGAGTCGGGAGCAGGCGGTGCGCGAGGTGTTTGATTTACCCCCGCTGGAGTGAGCGAACCGAGGGCGTCCTTTGTGCGGCAGGTTTGCGGCAGGCTGAACCCTGCCGCTGTGGGGCGCAGAGCGCCTGCCGCCCACGTAGATGGGCGGGAAAAGGTGCTGCCGCGAGAGGGCCGTCAAGGAGCCGGAGGCGCTACTTGGCGGATGGAATTAGGGGCGGTCGTCGGGGAGTGCCGGCGGCCGTTTTGTTTTGCCCGGTTTGGATGGGATGAGACCGGGAAGTAAGGAGTGATGGGAATGGAGGTCAGGGCGTGGGTGTTTTCGGAGGATGGGGAGTTTGTGGAGCGGGCGTGCCTGCTGTTTGAGGCGGGGGAGTACCCGGATAAGGGAGTGGCGATTACGGAGGATGACTTGCGGGCGGTGGCGGCCAATTCGGGGGAGAGGGTGCCGGTGAAGATCGAGCATTTGCCGGAGTCGCCTTTTGATGGGGCGCTGGGGGTGGTGACGGATCTGCGCGTGGTGGGGAAGCAGTTGTGGGGGACGCTGCGGCAGCCGGTGGAGGCGTGGCGTCTGGCGCAACGGGCGGGGGCGCGCGCCCTGTCGGTGGAGCTGGATGTGGCGAAGCGGCGGCTGGTAGAGACGTCGTTTGTATGCCGACCGCGCGTGAAGAGCGCGCAGGTGTTTTCGGAGACGGGAGTGGTAGAGTTTACGGTTCCTGAGTTGTTTGCGGGGGAAAGGGGGACGATGATGACGGGCGTGCGGCAGTTTGCGGAGGGGCTGATGGTCTACCTGCGCGGCTTTCTTGGCGGCGAGGAGGGGAAGGAGGCGGATCGTGCGGGGGAGGCGGCGCGGTTTGCGCTGGAGCGGGAACAGATGGCGGAGGAGCGAGCACGTTTTCGGGTCGAGCGTGTGGAGCAGCAGATACGGGAGTGGAAGCGGCAGGGATGCCTGCGGGCGACGGAGCGGGCAGAGCGGTTGGCGCGCACGCTGCTGATGCGCGGGGAGGAGAGTCTGGTGGAGTTTGATGCGGAGAGCGTGCCGTTGAGCGGTCTGTTTGCGCGTTTCATGGCGGAGAACGGGCCGGTGGTGCCGCTGGGCGAGGCGATGCGGGTGGATCGCTATGGCGAGTTGGGACGCGGCCGCTCGTCGGGGGAGCGCCTGGTGGCGCTGGCGCGGGAGCGGGCGCGTCAGGAGGGGCTGAGCTATGTCCAGTCGTTTGCGTTGGTTGCGGCGGAGCATCCCGATCTGGCGCAGGCGGCGCGGGAGGAGTAACCGAGTTTTCGGGAGTGAAAATTGCGGCAGGGTATTAAGCGTCCGGCCCTAAAGGACCGGGCTGCGGACGGCAAGCCCCTTTATGGGGCTGCCAGAGGTTGGTTCGCTCTAGGATGCCCTTTGCTTCAAGGTTTATTCTGTGGGATTGTAAGGAGAAAGAGGATGGCGAAGCAGACATCGCTGCTGATTAAGTCGTTTGCGGCGGACAGCGGCGTGAACAGCGCGAATGTGTGCGTGGTAATGTCGGGGACGAACGCGGGGAATGTGGCGCTGCCGGGTGGGGCGCTGGCGACGAAGTTTGTGGGCGTGACGATGGAGGGAATACCGACGAACTCGACGACGAGCGAGATCGCGGTGCAGGTGGCGGGCATTGCGCAGGTGCAGTCGGACGGGTCGGCGACGATTGCGCCGGGGGATTATCTGGCGATTGCCAATGCCAGCGGTCAGGTGAAGACGGTGACGCCGGCTTCGGGGACGTTGGTGCGGGAGTTGGTGGGGATCGCGCTTTCGAGCGCGACGAACACGGCGGGCGTGCTGGTGGATGTGCTGATACAGCCGATGGTGTACATTGGGGCTTAGATCCTCGATTAGGGTGTAGGGGGTAGGGTGTAGGCCGCCCTCACCCCCGGCCCTTCTCCCTGCTAGGGAGAAGGGGGAGCAGATACTCCCTTGAGCAAGGCAGAAGGGAGAGGGGAAGTCGGATCTTGCTGTTTTGGATGGTGGAGAAGAAGGGCGATGCCGGGAGGAGGCGTTGCCCATTTGTGTTTGTAGGGAGGAGCGAAGATGCCTGCGATTGCTCAAGTTCATATTGACCAGGCGCTGACGAATCTGTCGGTGATGTATCGGAATGGGGCGTATGTGGCAGATCAGGTGCTGCCGATACTGCCGGTGAGCAAGCGGTCGGATAAGTATTTTGTGTATCGGAAGGAGGATTTTCTGAGTCCGTCTCCGACGGGGACGGGAGGCGTTCCGGCTTCGCTGCGGAGGCCGGGCACGGAGGCGGCGGAGATTGATTATGGGCTGTCCACGCAGAACTACTTTGCGGAGGAGTATGCCTATCGGGGGTTTGTGTCCGATGCGGAGGTTGCGGCGGCGGATAATCCCTTGCAGCCGGATATGGACCAGACGATCCAGTTGACGGAGCGGTTGCTATTGGATAATGAGGGGATGGTGGCGACGCTGGTGGGGAAGCGGGGCAACTATCCGTCCAGCAATAAGGCGGCGCTGACGACGGGAGGCGCGGGAACGAGCTGGGCGTCGTATTCTTCGACGAACTCGCTGCCGTTTAACGACATCAAGAACGGGAAGCTGGCGGTGATACGGGGGATCGCGCGGGAGCCGAACGCTTTCCTGCTGTCGGTGGATGCGGCGCGGACGCTGGCGGATCATCCGAATGTCAAGGACCTGGTGAAGTACACGCACCAGGATGCGCTGACGGTTTCGGGGCTGCCGAAGGTGATGCGGGGACTGACGGTGATTGAGGGGACGACGCAGAAGAATACGGCGGCGGAGGGCCTGGCCTATTCCGGGAGCAACCTGTGGCAGGCGGACGATGGGTCGGCGATGGCGCTGATCTTTTATCGCCCGACGACGCCAAGCCTGCGGGCGGTAAGTTTTGGGTATACGTTCGAGGCGCCGGACGATGCGACGGGGGCGCGGGGGCTGGCGGTGCGCCGCTGGCGCGAGGAGAAGCGCAAGGGGACGATGATTGAGGCGGCTTTCCTGCGCGATTGGCGGCTGATCGCGGTGGACGGCTCCGGCCTGGCGCTTGGCGGCTACCTGCTGACGAGCGTGACGGCGTAAGCGCAGAAAAAGGCCCCCACCCCGGCCTGCGGCCACCCACTGCCAGGGTCGGGCCTGCAATGGTTCGGCCCTCCGCCTAGCGATCCCCAATTCTAGGGGAGGGATTGATGGTGTAGGGTCAAGTAAGGAGAGAAACGGGGAACAGAGGCGAGCGTTCGCTTCTGTTCCCTGTTGTTTTGTGGGAGGGAGCGGGATGAGTCAGCCAGATTACGCGGCGGTGGCGGTGGTGAACCCGGTGACGGGACGATGGGAGCTTATGAGCAGTGGCGGGCGGGTGATCGTGTTTGATACGGCGCAGATGGCGTGGGAGTGGCTGCCGCTGCTGGGTCAGGGGCGGCTCTACCGGGCGGACCGGCGGACGCTGAGCCTGTGGTTTTTGGAGGTATCTTCGGCGCTGCCGAACCGGGCGCGGGTGGTCTGCCCCTATCGGCCAGAGGAGGCGCAGCCCTGGCGGCGGCATCTGATCTGGTCGGAGTGGTGGTCGGACTGCGGGCAGCCGAAGGAGCCTGTGCCGGAGGAGGCCGGGCATTTCAGAGCGATGGAGGTTCAGGGATGACAACGAAGATCGCGTTTACTTACGATATTTCGACGCCGGTGGGGCAGGTGCGGTTTTATGCCGGGGATACGGATGGGACGGGGCTGAATCGGACGGGCGGGGACCGGACGCGCACGGACGCGGAGATCGGCTTTCTGCTGGGGCAGTGCAATAACGACGTGCGGGCAGCGGCGGTGGAGCTTTTGATAGCGCGTGCGGCGGAGTATGCGCAGCAGGCGGCCCATACCGAGCAGGGCAACCTGCGCCAGGATTACACGGCGCGGAGCAGCAAGTGCCTGGAGGCAGCACAGGCGTTGTGCGCGCAAATCCTGGGGCCGCTGAAGCAGGCGGCTCCGGATTCAGGAATGCCGTTTACGTCGGGCGCTCCGGACGGCTCGACGGTGGGCACGATGGATGTGTGGTAGGCGCGAGGAAGGTGGGAGGGCGGGGCGCAGGAGGGAAGCATGGCGCGATTGAGTTTGCCGCATACGCTGGACCTGTATACTCCGGGCGTGGGCGGAGAGAGTCCGACTCTGGCAAAGGCGAATGTGCCGGGTTACTTCGAGCTGTTAAAGCCAGGCGGACGCATTCAGCTACAGGATGTTTCGAAGAGCCAGATGGCGGTGCTGTGGCTGGACATCTCGGTGAAGGCGCTGGCGGCGGATGGGATGCAGGTCTACTGGCGGGATCGAGGGACATGGTGGACGATGCGGGGAGCGCCGGAAATCTTTGAGGCCGCAGGGCAGGAGCATATCGAGGTAGTGGTAGCAGCCAACACAGTAGATGGCTTTTTCTCGGCGGCTACGGGATCGGTGCCGCTGGCAATCCAGATCGGCAGCGCCAGCAGCGTGACGGCGGTGAAGGTGGAGGTTTCGACGGCCCCTGATTTTGCGACGCTGGCGGTGAACGCGAATTCGGCAGATGATCAGACGGGCTGGTACTACGCCAATGGCAACGTGTGGTCGCCGATTCCGGCAGGAGGATTGCCGCCGCTTTCAACGCAGACGGTGGTCTATCTGGCGACGGGGCTGCTGCCGGAACAGGCGTATTACGTTCGCTGGACGCCGTATGCGGGGGCGACGGCGCTTGGAGCGCTCCTGGGGGTGGTACGGACGTGAATCGAAGGGCCGGGTGTTGAGTGTGGGGGCGTTTGTATTCAGGAGAAGGAGGTTCGATGTATGCTGGGAAGGGTGTTTCGGCGACTGATGGGCATTCCGCGCCTGCTGTTTGCGGTCGGGACGCTCAAGGCGGATGTAGAGGTCTGCCTGCAAAGCGAGGAGGTGCAAGCCGCGTGGAAGCGGTTCACGACCGATCCGGCCATCGCGGACATTTTGCCGCGCCTCTCCGCCGAGTGGCGGGCCGTCGAGGAGGCCGTCAACGGTCTGAAGTAGGGAAGGAGGCAGTACAAATGGAGTTTGATTTCGATAGCGAGCTTGGGGTTTCCGAGCGGGAGGAAGAGGGGAGCGGGCCGGGGCAGGAGACGCGGTGCTATGCCATTACCGGCACGCCTCTGGTGCTGGATCGCCTGGAGGATTTGCTGCGGCGTATCGAGTGGGTCGGCGAGGAGGGCATGACGCGGCTGGTAAGCGCGTTTGTGGATGGGACCGGCGGCGCTAAGATCGCCGTGCGCGTTCTGGCAAGCTGGGCGGAGGAGGATGAGGGCGCGGCGGAGATGGGAGCGCGGCTGCGACAGCTGCCGAATGAGGAGATGATCTGCGGGCACTATCTGATTGATATGGTGGCGGCAGGGTGCGTACTGCCGATAACCTAACCCCCCGGCCCCCTTCCCTTGTAGGGAAGGGGGTGACCCAGCTTCTGCTCTCCCCTCCCCTGTTGTTGGGGGCAGGAGCGGATAGATCGGTTGTAGCGACGGAATAGAATTCCTTCGTTTTGTAGCCTTCGGACTGCAAGGGTCGGGCCTGCAATAATTCGGCCCTCCGCCTATCGAAAGGTTGTGTCCGCCTACGCGGACACAACCTTTCGATAGGCTCTTGGGTGTCCCCGCAGGGGGACACTGGGCCGTAGGCCACCTAGCGAAGGGTTTCAACCCGTCGGAAACAAGTGTCACCTCTTGCGGGCGCGACGGCGGCGGAGGAGCAAGCCACCGGAGAGGCCGGAGCCAATGAGCAGGGCGAGCGCGCCGGGTTCGGGAACGGCTCCGGGAGGAGCCGCCGCGCCAATAAGGAAGTTCGGTCCTGCATAGAGGGTATAAAGCCCTGTCGTGCTCGTGGGAAAGGTGAGTGTCGGGGCATAGGTAAAGCGTGAGGCAAGGGGATCAAGTGTCACTTCGGAAGCGGTCGTCAGGCCGGTAGAAACTCCCGGTGTATAGACCCGTTCCGGATCATCGGCGGTAATCAAGCCGCCGAGAACATAGTCTCCGGCTGCCAGCGTCAGCGTGGGAATTGATTTGTAACGGAACTTGCCGATCAACGGGTCGGTCGCGCCAGCATCCACGGTCGCGGAGGCCAGCAGCGTTCCTGTTGTATCCCACAGGCCGACGTCGTGACTGACGGCCAGTCCATCGCCGCCTTCATCATAGAAACCCAGGCTTGAAATGTCGATAGGGCTGGAGATCGAAAAGACAAACCCGCCAGTGTACGTTCCCTCTTGAAACAACCCGGCACTGGTGAAGTCGTATGCCGGAATTTGCGCCTGCGCCTGGGATAAGGCGAGCGCACTTGCGCCAAACGCCAGGAGGAAGGTATGGAATGTCAGAAGGAATTTACCCCCCCCCCTCCGAAAGTAGACAAAACCCTACGTTTTAGCATAGTTTTACTTTCCTTTCCGTTCCCGCATGGTTTGGGCATGAGCCGGCGGGAACCCAGCAGTATTACCAGGCGAGGCTTGCAAATATCATGCCAAAGTAGAGAAAGAGAACAAGGTTTTTCGTGTTCATAAGAGAGGAGTAAGACGCTATGACTGCCGTTCGAGTACCCGATAGCATCAGCGACATTAGCGGTCTGGATGCTCTGCTGGCTCGCGCGGGGAATTTTCTGGGGCTGACCCCGTTTACGACGCGCAATCTCTGGACGGGGCCGACCGGCGGGCCGTCCCTGACCTATAGCGACGGCGTGATCACCAACGGCACGTACAAGACGCACCATGTCGTCTGCTACGATGCGACGCACATCCGCCTGCTTTATACCAACTGCGGCAATGAGATCGCCACCGGCAACGACGACGTGGAGGCGCCGCCGTTCCTTTCGACCGATCCGAGTGCGGCGATCACGGTCAAGTCGAAGCTGAACTACAACGGGATCGAGTTTCCGGTCTACTTTAGCGGCAGGCGGCAGGTGACGATTGATCCGGGCGGGATGGTGCTGTCCGACCCGGTGAGCATTGATGTACGGGTGGCGACGGCGGTGGGGCTGGATGTTTATACGTATGTCAGCATTGCGGCGGGCAAGAAGTGGCCGCTGGGTATCCAGGTGAACCAGCAATCGCCCTACTCGGAGGGGTATTCGGACGGCGTAGATGCAACGGACATCGGCGTGGCCTGGCCGGGCGGATTCAAGGCAAATCTCTATCACCCGTGGATGCTGCTGGGCGTCACCAATCCGCGCCACAGGCCGGTGGTCGTGATCGTGGGCGACTCGATTATCACGGGGTACTTCGCAGCTACGCTGAACGGCGTGCCGCAGAGCGGGGTCACGAACGATTATGGGTATGTTGACCTGGCGCTGAACGATACGATTCCGACGGTGAAGGTCTCGCGGGGCGGAGGGACGGCGCAGTATTTTGCCGTGCAGCGGCGAGCCTGGTACCGGCATACGATGATGAGCGTGGGGACGCATTGCGTGGTGGGGTACGGCACGAACGACGTGGGCAACGGGCGGACGATAGCGCAGATGCAGGCGGACCTGACGACCATCTGGAACTATGCGAAGCTGCTGGGCATGAAGGTTTATGCCTGCACTCTGCCTCCACGCACGACGAGCACGGATAACTTTCAGAGCGCGGCCAATCAATCGGTGATGACCAATGAGGCGAATCGGACGGCCTTGAACGACTGGATACGCACCGTGCCCGCTCCGCTTTCCGGCTACTTTGATGTGGCCGATGCGGTGGAGGTGAATGCCAGCAACGTGTTGACGCGCAACGGAGGGTACTGGCTGTGCGATGGCACGACCAAGAAGTATACGGTGGATGGCATTCATCCGAGCTATGATGGGCACCGGCTGATCAAGAACGCGGTCAATGCGTCGGTGTTCACGGTTTAAGGGAATCCACAGATTACACAGATTAGCACAGATTAGCACAGATTAAAAAAACGATTCAGACGGGATTAACAGGATTTACAGGATTAGCGCCAGAGGGAGAAGCAAGGCTTATCTGTGTGGTTGAAATCCAGTTAATCCTGTCCAAAGGCTTTTGTCTTTGATCGGTGTAATAGGTGGAGGGAGGTTTTAGGGATGGCGTATACACGGCTCAAAGCGGTGGATTTTGGGACGAGCAAGACGGGGCTGACGACGGTAGGATACCGGTTGTTGAATGCAGATGGCACGGTGAACACGGCGCGCACGACGGCAGGCGTTGTGGAGGCTCCGGCAGGTTCGGGCAGCTACCAGGCGGCGGTCACGTTTCCTGATGGATTTAGCGGCAAGCTGACCTGGGACACGGGAGAGGCGACGCCAAAGTACGCCCATGAGGACATCAATGCAAGCCAGCCGCTGGATCTCAGCCAGGCAGTGCCGACTTCCAACACGGCGCAGACGTTGGGGGATGCACTGAATGCAGCGCGGGCGCAGGGCTTCGGGAAGTGGGTATTGAGCGGGACAACGCTGACGCTCTACGCGGCGGATGGGACGACGGTGGTGCGGACGTTTACGCTAAACGATCCGACAAGCCCGACGCAGCGCGTCTAGGGAGGAAAAGGAGGAGGTATGGCAGGCACTCCGGTTGTGCAAGGTTGGCTGTCCTGGTCGCGCCTGCTGACGCAGGGGCTGGGAGCGGGTCCCTCGGTGGCGCCGCTGGCGGCGGCGCAGGAGAGCGCAAGCAACGATAGCGCCGGGTCGGGCGTAAGCGGAGACAGCATGACAACGATAGGAGGGAGGGGCTAATGCCGGATGCGTTTGTGAGTTTGCGGCGGGGCGAGAAGCGCCCGCTTTACGGCCAGGAGACGATGGCGATAGGGACGCTGACGATTGCCGCCTCGCCTATTCCTTCGGCCACGTTGTACGATGCGAGCGGAGCGGCGGTTGCCGGATTTGCGGGGCTAACGGCCTCCGGCTACGATTCCGGGGCGCAGGCGGCGCCGCGCGTCTGGCTGAACCTGGATACGTCGGGGCTGGCAGCGGGATTTTATACGCTGGTGTTCAACTTCACGGCCACGGCTTCGGACGGCCTAACCCGTGTATATATGCCCTGCCTGGAGCTACAGGTGGTGGATGTGACGGCTTGAGAGGGTTGTGGCTCTCACCCCGGTCCGGCAGTAGGTGGCTGCGGGGTTGGGGTGAGGTGTTTTCTATATCGCTGCTTTACTCGTTGGGGCCGAAGGGAATGCGGGTGACGACAGGGAAGGTGCGCTCGCCGTAGACCGGGGCGATATGCGCCTGGTTCATGCGGTAGTCCTCATCTATGATGAAGGTGAAGGCATCGGTCAGGCGGCAGAACTTCTTGAGTTCGGCGACCTCCTCCGGCGTTTCCGGGACAAGGCGTAATATTACGCTGAGAAGGCGTCCCTCTTCGTCCTTGATAGCTGGCTCTCCCACACGCATTCCCTCAAAGACTGCTTTCATGCTTGAAATATTCCTTTCTTACACGTTTCTTACACGCTTTGTTATTGTTATTTTCCGGTTGAGCCTCCTGTCGCGTAGTGGAGTGACAGGGGCGTCTGTGATCGCGTAAAAGAATGATAGCACCTTGCCGGGCCGGGCGTCAATGCGGGCCGTCACGCGTGGCAGGGCATAAGCTCGTTTGCGGGAGGAGCAAGACCTGTGGAGAGTTTTCTGCCATGCCCTTGACATCGCGCATGGGCAGGGGTAACATAAGCCGTCGTCACGTGGGAGGCGTTGCGGCGTCCTGTTCTGCGGTAGAAGAGGGATGCCGGGGCTGCCTTCACGTATTGGCGAGACATGGAAGCGGTCGGAACCGCGCCTAGACAGGCGGAAGGTATAGAAGCAGTCGTATGGCGAAAGCACTTATCATCGTCGAATCTCCAGCGAAAACCAAAACGCTTAAGAATTTCCTCGGCAGCGATTACCGGATCGAGGCCAGCATGGGGCATGTGCGGGACCTACCCGAAAAGAAGCTTGGCGTGGATGTCGAGCACAATTTTGCGCCGACCTACCAGGCCATCCCGGAGCGCAAAGAGGTCATCACCAGGCTCAAGGCTGCCGCCAAAGGCGTTCCCATCGTCTATCTGGCGTCCGACCCGGACCGGGAGGGCGAGGCGATTGCCTGGCATCTGGTCGAGGCGCTGAAGTTGCCCAACGCACGGCGCATCGAGTTTAACGAGATCACCCGGCAGGCCGTGCAGCAGGCGCTTCAGCACCCGCGCGCTGTGGATATGGATCGGGTGAACGCGCAGCAGGCCCGCCGCGTGCTAGATCGGCTCGTCGGCTATAAGCTGTCGCCGGTGCTCTGGAAGAAGATACAGAAGGGCCTCTCGGCGGGGCGCGTGCAGTCGGTGGCCGTGCGGCTCATCTGCGAGCGGGAGCGCGAGATACAGGCGTTCGTGCCGGAAGAGTATTGGTCGCTGACCGCTACCCTGACCCCGCAGCCGCCGGAGAAGCGCTTCCCCTTCGCCGCCAAGCTGCATAGTCGCGCCGGGCAGCGGCTGGAGCCGAAATCAGAAGAAGAGATCAACGTGATCCTGGCCGACCTAGAGGGAGCGCGCTACGCGGTCGCCGAGGTCAAGAAGCGGGAACAGCGGCGCAACGCGCCCGCACCCTTCATCACCAGCACTTTGCAGCAGGAGGCCGCGCGCAAGCTCGGCTTTGGCAACCGGCGCACGATGTCGGTGGCGCAGGAGCTTTACGAGGGCGTTGAGCTGGGCGCGCAGGGCAGCGTCGGCCTGATCACCTATATGCGCACCGACTCGGTACGCGTGGCGGCGGAGGCGCAGGCTGAGGCGCGTCAGTTTATCGCGGAGAGATACGGCAGCGAATATGTGCCGGCGGCAGCCCGGCAGTACAAATCGAAGAGCAGCGCACAGGAGGCGCATGAGGCCATTCGGCCAACCTCCGTCTATCGTGACCCGGATTCCGTCGCACAGTATCTCAGCCCGGAGCAGTTGCGGCTGTACCGGCTGATCTGGCAGCGATTTGTCGCCAGCCAGATGAACCCGGCGGTCATGGATGTGACGACTGCCGACGTTGCGGCCCACTTAAATCCGGCCCGCGCGCGGAATTCCGCCGACTCCCCTTCGGCGAAGGCGTCGGAGGCAACGTTAGCGGACAGGAACGCGCCCTATATTTTCCGCGCCACGGGCAGCGTGGTCAAGTTCGACGGGTTCATGCGCGTCTATACGGAAGGCAAGGACACCGACGAGCTGGCCGATGACGAGCAGCCGCCGCTGCCGCTGCTGGTCAAGGATCAGGGCCTCGACCTGCTCAAGCTAGAGCCGCGCCAGCACTTCACCGAGCCGCCGCCGCGCTACACCGAGGCGACCATCGTTAAGGCGCTGGAGGAGTTTGGCATCGGACGGCCCAGCACTTACGCCAGCATTATCTCCACCATCCGGGACCGCGGCTATGTGGACCTGCGGGAGAAGCGCTTTTACCCGACGGAGCTTGGCTTTAAGGTGACGGATCAACTCGTCAAGCATTTCCCCACCGTGCTGGATGTGAAGTTCACGGCGGACATGGAGAATAAGCTGGACGAGGTGGAGGAGGGCAAGGAGAACTGGGTCAATCTGCTGCGCGACTTCTACGGCCCCTTCGAGAAGCAGGTGGCGACGGCGCAGGTGGAGATGGAGAATCTGAAGCCCCAACCGGTCGAGACGGAGTACCGCTGCCCCGTACACGGGCATGTCATGCTGCTGCGCCAGAGCCGGTACGGGCCATTCCTGGGGTGCAGCGCCTATCCTAAGTGCAAGAAGATTCTGAAGCTGAACCCGGATGGCACGCCGGTCGAGGGGACAAACTTCCAATGTGGGCTGGCGGAGCAGAGCGTCGAGGCTGCCGAGGTGCAAGCGAAGGAGGCCGGCAACGGGTATCGCAACGGCGTGGAAGCGGAAACGCCCGTCAATCCGGCTTCCCTGCCCAATGCAACGGAGTACGCCTGTCCGCTTGGCAGGGGTGTTATGCTGCGGCGCCAGAGTCGGTTTGGGCCGTTCCTGGGGTGCAGCGAGTATCCCAAATGCCATACGACGCTTAAGATCAACACGGACGGCTCCCTGAAGGAGGGGCAGGAGTTCGTCTGTACGTATTCTGAGACAAGCGCCAAGAAGAACGGGGCCAGAAAGGCCGCGACGACAACGCACCGCACGACGCGCGCCACGACCAAGCGGGCCGCCTCCGCCCGCGCCAAAAAGCAAGGGGAATGATCCGGTAACTGAGGTAACAGGGTGAACCGACCTTTGCCCGTCACCCTGTTACCTCATTCTCCGATCACCTGCTACAGAAGATGCCAGCCGCCCGTATAGCCGCCATTGCCGCCGAGCCGTTCCATACGCCGCTGCATAATCCCTTCGTTACCTCCCAGGGCTCTACGCTGGCCGCCAGGGCCGTCGCCATCCATCTGACGCTGGAGGATGGGCGCACGGCGCGCGGCGAGTCGGTGCCGGTTATGTACGTGACCGGGGAGACACGGGAGAGCGTGCTGGCAGCGGTGGAGCGCGCAACGCCGGAGTTGGTCGGGCTGGACGTGATCCGATATCGCCAGGCGCTCAACGTTATCGGGCGGATGCTGCCGGAGGCGCCGAGCGCGCGCTGCGGTCTGGAGATGGCGGTTCTGGATGCGTGGGCGCAGACGACCGGCGGAACGCTGTGGGGACTCTGGGGCGCGGCACAGGATTCGATGGAGAGCGACATCACCATTCCCATGGTGCCCAATGCCGGGGAACTGGCGCGACTGGCCTGGGAACTGGGAATTCGGGTGTTTAAGATTAAGGTCGGCGAGGCGGATGCGGAGGCGGATCACGCGCGCGTGCTGGCCGTGCATGAGTCCGTTCAGGAGGCCCCGATCCGCATTGATGCCAATCAGGCGTTCACGCCGGAAGGCGCGCTGCGCTTTGTCGAGCGCCTGCTCTCCGAGGGCGTCAACGTGCAGTTACTGGAGCAGCCGGTCAAGAAAGAGGATGTCGAGGGCCTGGCGGCAGTCGCAGCCCGCAGCCCGGTGCCTGTCTTTGCCGACGAGAGCGCGCGTACCCCTGCCCAGGCACTGCGCCTGGCCACGACCACGCCGGTACATGGGTTCAATCTGAAGATCAACAAGAACGGGATCGCGGGCGTGCTGGATATCATCGCGATTGCCCGCGCTGCCGACCGCCGCCTGATGCTGGGCTGTATGCTGGAAACCCGGCGCAGCATCGCCGTCTCCTTAGCCCTGGCCTGCGGCACCGGAGCGTTTGAGTTTATTGACCTCGACTCGCACCTGCTCCTGATGGAAGCGGACGAAAACGCCTATTTCCATCAGGAAGGCGGGCGTATGACTCTTGCGTCCTCTACAGAACGGGCATCGGAGTAGCTTTCGGGAGGGGTCGGGGCGATAGACGGCGGCGGAGCTATCCGGGGGGCAGAGTGGAGAGCGCCGCGCGCGCGCGTTGTCCGCCATCTACCAGCACCGCAGGCGGGAGGACAACATTGCCTTCTCGGCTCTCTCGATAGTTGTTAGAGTCGGCATAGAAAGCCAGCGCCTGCCGCAGCGCCTCGCGCTGTTCCTGGAGGCGGCGGTTATATTCCAGCAGATCCGCGATATCTTGTTTGCGCGTCATAATCTCTTGAATCACTTTCTGGTGGCTCGATAGGTGCGGACTGCCTACTTCACTCGACAGCGTGCATTAATTTTGCGGAAAACTTTTCTGCTTGGGCGGAAACTTTTCCGCTTGGGTGGCGTCTAATAGAGCAGCAGTTGAAAATCCGTGTAGCCTTCAGTGCTACTACCCTTGTTCATCCTCTGGACAAGGGGTTTTTCTTTTTGCAGGCTCTCTCTTATTCACCTTTAACGACCTGCACGTCTACGGCCGTTCCCCGCACCCGAGCGGCCGCTTTGACAATCTCACGAATGGCTCGGACCACCCGACCGTTCTTACCGATCAGCTGGCCTTCTTCGCCTGGTGCCACTCTGATGTAGTAGATGGTCTTCTCCCCCTGCGTCTCCGAGGTGACAGTCACGGCTTCCGGGGTATCCACCAGGCTGCGGGCGAGGTCTGCGATCAGTTGGTGCATAGGCGGTCTCTCCATGACTTTCTAGCCAAGCAAGACCTATGCCACTTACTCCTGCCACTACCTGTCGCAATTACCGGTTTTTATTGCATTTTATGCGTTGGAAAGGCAAATCGGCAGTACCATAAGCAATCGAGGTTTGTGAGGGAGCCATCGAGAGTCAGCCCCGCTTTAGAGCCGGGCTACTTCTGGACGGCGGATCGGCAGGGCCGGGGAGGCTGCTGCAAAGCAACGCGGCCCCGACAGGAAAGTTTCCTGTCGGGGCCGCTCTTGCGCGTGGCAAGCTGTTTTTTGGGAACAAAACGGGAATAGCGCTCGTCTTCCAGGGGACACGCTACCACTATGTTTGTTTTCCTTACCGGGCTGCATGGAAGCCCGGTAATTTTTTGTCTCCGGGGCTCGTCTCCAGCCGCCGAAGAGAGCCTGGCTGTTTCCCTCGGTCAGAAGGACCGGGATCTCTATTCACTATCCTCCACGATAGTCATCCCCAAGGCGCGGAAGACGCTCGGCGTACGTTAAGAGCCGCTTCAGGGCGGTCAAAAGCGTCTGCCAACGCGGCTGCCTCTGGCCGTCCTGAGCGGAACGGCGGATGGAGCGCAGTTGCCTGGGCGTCAGCAGAGCCTCAAGTTCCGCAAGGCTCAACTCCCGGCGGGAAGAGTTGCCGAGAGGAGCAGCGGGCCTGTGCCCTTCGGCGATTGGAGACGGCCTATCGTCGCAGGAGGAGCGGCCTGCGTGATCGGGTTGGTCATCTGCGATAGAATCAGAACAACGGGTAGACAGTAAGGGCGACGACATCGGTTTTCTCTCCGGCTCGAATAACAGCAGTGGATTGAGTAGGACGATGGCGCTATTCTATACCTGTCTCATTACAGGAGCATTAAAAGCGCGTTACACCTGTGCCGGAACAGGCAGGGAGCACAAGCGAAACGGCGTTCCAACCTGGATGCCGGAACGCCGCTCAGGTTCCTCCTCGTGCTCTTTTCGATCAGTCTCGGGCCGGTGGCCCGCCGCGCAGCCTGACCAGCACGTTCCGGCACCGCTCCAACTCCTCCGCCCGCATCTCCAAGTTCAGCGCGTGCACCATCTCTGCGATGGGCATGGCCGGGTCGTTGGACCAGAAGATGCCGCAGTCTTCGACTTCGGAATAGCGGTATCCGGCGCGCGTCCCGAACCTCTCGTCGAAGGCTTTGCCGTTTCGGAGAGTGGGCTGCCAACCAAGGATGGCGTAGTCGAGATCGATCTGTTCGACAAAAACGCCGTCCTCGCGGATCTCGCGGAGAAGATGGCCGGTTGGATCGAGCAGGGAGGCATTGTTGCGCCATGTGCTGCTGAGCACAAAGCACCGACCGCGCAGCGCGCGGCTGGCGGGATGGATTTGACCTGGCCATTGACTGGGCCAGACGATCAGCTCTGCCCCCTTGCGGCGCAATGCCTCCCACCCCTCGTCGAAGGCCATATCGTAACAGATCTGGATGCCGACGCGGCCAAAATCGCAATCGAAAACCGGGAAATCCGCGCCGGGCGTTACGCCGCCCTCGGCCGTTTCCGCGCCGCGATCCACCACGGCAAAGACCTTCCGATAGACGCCAGCGATCTGGCCCTGCCGATCCAGGAGCGCAGCGGCGTTGCTGTGGAGGCCCGTCTCCCGATTATCCACGAGGTAAAGCGGCACCACGATATAGCAGTGATGCTCGCGGGCCTTGGCGCCCATCACATCGAGCACGGGACCTTCGAGCGGGTAGGCGACTTCCGCCGCCGTTCCTTTCTGCCCGCCGTTGACCGCCATTTCCGGCAGGGCGGCGATGTCCAGGCGGGCGTCGGCGTAGCGGGCAGCGGCTTCCTCGGCCATTCGGCCAACCAGGCCGGCAAGCTCTGCGAGTCGGGTTTGCAGACCGGGGTAGGGACGAAACATATTGTGCATCGCCGTGCCCACGATTACCTTGCGCGGGCCAGGTTCTTTCTGACTCATGTTGTGCTCCTCGAAGAAGTCTGATGCAGGACGGCTGACCCTTTTTCTAAGAAACTCGACCCATTCCGCCGTGCGTATGCGCCATCGTTACCAGCCGAAGAAACGGTAGGGATCGTCCCACTCCTCCGGAGTATCGAGGTAAAGTCCGTCCAGCCAGCGCTTTTCTGCACTTTCTACGGAGGCACGGAAACGGTCCAGGAGCGGCGTCGAGGACGGGACGCCCAGGTTCGCCGCCAGCCGGGCAGTCAGGAACGCGGCGCGGCGGAAAGTGCGCTTGAGGTTCATCTGCTTTGTCGGGTCGAACTGCCAGGGCAAGAATTGGCTGAAGACAACGTTCGCGTTTTCGGCCTGGGCAAGCACTCCGTCACCGACGACTCTGGCCCCGCCCAGGACAAGCGGAAACTCGCGCGGGTCGCGGTTGTGGACATCGGCCGGACCGACACCCGCCAGCCAGGAGTCCGCAGCGGGCGGATCGAAGTAGGCGGCGATGTGTTCTCCATGTTTGATCTGCACCTTTGCGGGCAAGAATCGACTCGCGTCTGCTTCGTCCAGCCCGAACGCCAGCACGTGGCCGCCTGCCTGAAGCCAGTCGCGAACGGCTTCCGCACGGCCCGCCAGCTGCTGCCCGCCGCCAGGGCCTACGATCAGCACGGCATCCGCCGGAAGCTTCCCGTCTGAGTAGGTTCCCAGAGTAAAGCCTGCCGCCTCCAGGTGCGCCTTGCCTGCGGGGTCGCCGATGTAGAGGGCTTCCCGACGTGACGGCGGCGTCCAGGCACAGGCGTACCCGACGATATTCCGCGCCAGGCGGTCTGCTGCCGGGTCGCTCTCGGTGCGGCCCGTCACGTCCATCTGGCAGAACAGAACCATCCCCTTTCCCTCGCGGTACTCCAGAAGCGGGCTGTATTGCAGGCTGTAGCCGCCGTCGAGGATCGGCAGGAAATCGCCCCGCGCCGGCTTCTCGATCAGGACGGAGGCGACGCTGCCCCGGCAGCCGCAGCGCCAGACGCGCGTCACATCCATGCCGCACCACTTCACCTGGGGGGCGTAGCGCGGCCCTATCTCGTACTTCAGGCGCGGCGGGAGAAGAGTCGCCTCACCGCGCCAGTCGCGCAGGCTCTCCGCATCGAGTCCGGCCAGCAAAGGGTGATCGGCCATCCGGCGGAAGACTTGCCGCAGCCCGTATTCGGCCACCCGGAAGCCAAACCGCTGCTCCAGCACCTCCGCCGTCTGCTCCAGCACGACGACTTTCAGTCCTTCGCGCACGCGGCGGATGTCCGGCCCGGGACTTTCCCGCGTGAGCGCGCCCTTGCCGACGATCAGCACGTCGTAGGGGGAGAGGTCCGCCGCCGCGTCCACAGACTGATACCGCACGCTCATGGCGTCGAGAAGCCGGGCGGTCTCGCCCTTCGGGTCGAAGAGCGCGATCTTGGCGGTCGCCGGGAGAGGAGGCGGGGTTGGCAGGACGTGAATGGCAAAGGAGTCTTGCTGGATTTCGCCGCTGCTGAATCGGACGGTGGCCGTCAACTCGTACTGGCCGGGAGCGAGTCCGGTGGGGAGGGAGAAGCGCAGCGGGATGCGCGCCTGCTCGCCAGTAGGAATGAGGAGACGGGCCATGAATGACCCGTCTCTAGGGCGGCTACGCCGCCAGCCGTCCTGCGGACGGGAAAACGAGCCTAGCGGGGGGACCTGCTTACTGCCCGTGACAGCCTGGGGAAGACCGAGCGACCAGCTACAATCGCACGAGATGGTGGAGCGGGAGTTGTTGATAAGGATCAACTGCTTCTCGACCGTTTCGCCCGGCAGGAAGTTATGGTCCTTGCTCGTAAAGCGCGCGGGCTTGCCGCCGATGTAGGCCAGAAGCGGCTGGTTGTTGCGGATTATCGCCTGTGCGACGGCGGTGGGTATCCAGTCCGCGCGGTCGAAAGCGAGGACTCGGTCCTCCGGCTGCTCCTCCAGATAATCCGGACTGAAGCCCGGACGCTGAAGGCGCTCCCAGTCCACCGGCAGCGCCTTGCGGCCCTTATTGACGCCCTCACGTAACAGCCAGTACATCGCGTGTTCCCAGGGGCTGAACGCCGAGACGCCCCAGGTACGGTAGGCCCGCCAGTTGTCCGTGATGTAGCGGGCGAAGACAGGGTTCCGCTCCTCGAACGCCCCGGACCCGACCGGGGTTGGATAGTCCCACCGGTGCCAGACTCTGCCCGCCCGGAACTGAGCCGCCTCCCAGCGCAGGTTCACCTTCTCCCGCTCGCCGACCCGGTACGCCGCGTCCCCGAAGAACTGCGCATCCCATTCGGCAAGGCAGAACTCCCAGGGCACCTCCGCGCTGCCCCACTCCCGATGCCCTTTGTACCAGCCCCGGTACATCGTCCAGTCCCAGGAGAAGGGAACGCCGTACTCACAGAGGAAGACCGGCTTGACGCCCTGCGTGGCCCAATGCTCGAACCAGTCGGAGAGCTCCTGTATGGGCGTAAAGTTCACGTAGAAGTTGGCCGTGTGCATCGCGCCCAGATTGCCTGAAGAGTGGTGATAGACGATCCGATTCGGGTCGAGGCGCTTGACAATGGCTTCGGCGCGCAGCGCCAGGCGGGAGTTGTTCCGCGCCCAGAAATCGCGCGGGTCCTGGAGTCCGTCTATCATGTCCGGGTTCATGTCTTCGACGTACCCGGTGGCATTGTGGCTCATCGCGTAGGCGACGACCGATGGATGGTTCTGTGCCGTGCGGACGTAGAACTCGGCATGGCGCGCGTAGCCGTTGCTGCGGTCGGCATCCGGCGCGCGCCATTCGTAGCTGGCAAAATGCGGTTGGGAGAGCGCGACGAGCATTCCCGCATCGTCGGCAGCCCTCAGTATCTCCGCGAAGCTCAGGTGCGCGCCCGGCTCGCAGTCGTAATTGTGGGTGTAGACGAAGTTGATGCCAAAGCTCTTGAGCCGCTCCAGGCTCTCCCGCGCCCCCGCATAGGTCGCCCACGCCGCGCCGACCTGGGCATTGTCCAGCGGGACGGCGGAAAGGAAAATGCGGCTGCCGTTCAGATAGAAATCCCGCCCCTGTATCCAGAATTCGCGGAAGCCGAAGCGCACCCAATACGCCGCGTCCAGGAGCCTGCCGTCTGGTTCCAGCAGCGTAACCTGTACGGTGTAGAGATTTTGAGGAGTGTTCAGGTCCCAGAGCTTGTCCGGCTTCCACTTCGCGGTGAACGCGAACCGCCCATCCTGGAGGTCGCCCGCCTGGAAAGTAGGGCTGGTGAACTCCCGGACCGCGCGCTCCTTGTCCCGAACCTTAGCGCGGAGGGCATACGACGCCCCCGGAGTCAGTCCTTCCAGCGCGGTGTCGAAGGTGATCTCCCCCTGACGCACCGAGGTAGCGATCCTGACATCCCCGATGCGGGCGGGCTGCGGCGTACTGACGAGATAGACGTCGCCGCACAACCCGCGCCGTGCCACCGTGCCCTTTACCTGTCTGGCCGCAGTGGTGTCCGTATACGAGAGCCTGACCGCCTTGAGCGGCAGGGCCGCGACGAGCAGGCTGAGGACGTGTGCGGTTCCCGGACGGCAGACCGAGGTGAGATCCACTTCGCCCCCAGGGAATCGCATCTCGCCCACTTTCCTGCCGTCTATGTAGACGAGTGCCAGGGAGTTCAGGCACTCCGCAGAGACGGCGACGCGGCGACCGTCCCAGTCGCCCGGCACGGTAATTTCGCGCTGATACCAGGCCGCAGTCACACCGTCCAGCCTTGCCTCCTTCCAGTCCGGGTGAGGAAAGACGGTCTGGCAGTCCTTCTGCATATAGTCAGTGATACCGGGCCACGCGCCAGGCACTTTGAAGTAACCCCACTGCCCGGCGGGCACGGCATCCGCGGCTTCCTGGGCCGGCTGCCAGCGCCACAGACCGTTCAGGCAGACGCGTTCGCGCGTGGGCGTCTTCTCGGCGTAGGCCCGCTTCAGGTCCCAGACCGCTTTGACGCCGTTAGGCAGCGGCGCGTCGGTGGGAGCGCCCCCCGGCGTCCCCGCTGCGGGCGCGCTGTTCTCCAATGCGTCGGCCAAATGCGGCAGCAGCAGCGCGCCTGCGGCCAAGCCGGAGCGTTGAATCAGTTCGCGCCGTGTGAGCGCCTTATTGTTTCCTGGCTGCATGGATAGGCTCCTAAAATCCCATTCGGCAATACAAAACGTAGCCCTCCCACTCAATACTCTGGGATAGCTGGGGATACGCCAACACTACTCTCTATGAATTCCCTTCCTGGCGGCCCCGACGCGCTGCCAAAGCCGGGAAACGCGGGAACGGCACGTGCGGCTCCCGCTGATACCAGTACGCCACCGAGGCGATATCGTCCGTGAGCGGCTCGTACTGGCGGTTTGGCCGCCAGCCGAGCGCCTGCACCGTCGCCCGCAGATCCTGCGCAAACCCGATGGCATCGAGCAGGTGCCAGCGGTAGAGACTGTACCGGCGCGGCCCCGACTGCTCATTGACGTTCGCCAGCGGAAGACCCAAGAAGGGCGTGTTGAACTCCCGCTCCCGACCGCCCTCGTCGAAGCCCCAGGCGCCCCCGAAGTAGTCTTCGGTCCCGTTATCCGCAAACGTCGGAAACTCAGTGTCGCCGTCGAGGTAGAACTTGACCTCTCCCTCGCCCCACCACCCGCTCGACAACGCCGTCCAAGCCAGATAGGTTCCCACGTAGACGGGCCTGCCCAACCCCAAAGAAGCCGAAGCGAAGGCCCGTCCAAGCCAGATAGGTTCCCACGTAGACCCCGCTTCCCCGGACGCCATCGAGAATCACATGCTCCGGATAGTCCCGCCGCGTCCTGCTGCGCCGCCACTGAGCATGGAAGTAGGCGGCCTCGTCGGGGATAGGATGGAGCTTGTAGAGCAGGCGGTAGGCGACGATCCGGGCTTCCTCCTCGGCTTCGTTCTCCAGCGTGATGCGGGCCTGCGTACGGAAGGGCATCTGCCAGTAGCAGTTGCAGCCCCGGTGCGGTCCGACTACGACCGGAAGGGAGTTGACCAGATGCGGGGCGGGATCGTGGCCCATCGCGAAGAAGTCGCCCAGCGGTGTCTCGACCGACGGGGTCGGCTCGCCGTCCCAGTAGAAGCGTAATACGAGAGACCGATACTCCGGGACGTTGCTGGTAAGGAAGACCTCATTGATACATCCCGGCCCCTCGATATCGGCCAGGGTCACCGTTTCCCCGGCCGCCACGGCGATGAAGGGCCGGACCTTCCAGCCGCGTCCGAGGTCGAGCGCGGCTTCGCTATGCAGCAAGAAGGGATTGGTGGGGTCGGGGTCCCACTGGCACGCGCCGCCCTTTTCGCCCGTGGGGTTCTCGGCGGATATCTGCCGGGTGATAACGCCGCTCTGGTAGGGCAAGCCGCTCAAAATGCCCGGCCCCATACGCTCTCTCCTCTCTCCGTAACAGAGACATAGGTTTCTGTGCAGCAGGACAAAAGAGCGCCTATGCTCTGCCTTTGTCTGAGGCATCGCAGGAGGCGCTCTTAGCCTGAAGCCCGGAGCGACAAATCGCTGCCGACCCGCCGTTCTGCTGGCTGGCTTTACATAGCTCCCTATTGGGAACCAGCGGGCACTATTCTAGCAAGTAGACGTGTTGCCTGTCAACAGGTTGTTTGAGTGTGCTTGGCACATTTCGATTTTGTCCACCGCAGCCCTAAAGGGCGAGGGAGTAAAACCGTGCCTTCGCTAAAGGGTGGCCTTGCCCTTGGTCAGCAGGTTGTAGACCAGAATAACGACCGCCGCCACCAGCAGAATATGGATGAGACTGCCGCCAAAGTGGAGCAGCAAGCCCAAAAGCCACAACACGAACAAGATCACAATTACCGTCCAGAGTAAGCTAGCCATCGTTCACCTCCGTGTTTGCCATGTCCTGGCGGCGGGATCTCCTACGCGAAGAGGGCGGGCACGCCGTCAGGAGGTTGTCCGTAGCCGCGAACAGGGAAGGTTTTCTCGCCCGCTCGCATCGTTGTCGAAGAGACGTGGCAGGCAGAAAAAAGTTCCCCTGGTATTCGGAGGCTTGGGTTCGGTTATCTCTATCTTCAGGAGGGCCTCTGGGAAGGCAGGTCTCATTCATTACGGGTGCGGGAAGATGTCCCGGGGAGCCGCAGGGTATCTTGACTGTGCCTTTTGGATGGACTGTGCCGGATCCTCCACCGGATCGAAGGCCTAGACGAGCTTCCAGCGTCCTTTGACCTGGTGCAGCAAGGCCGCCTCGCGCGCATAGTGGGGCGCGTCCGGGTTATTGCCGGGAGCGGTCGGCGTGACGGAGAGATAGGCCCAGCCGTGATGAACTTTGAGCGCGTCCACCATCAGGGCCGCTGGCACGGGCCGGCGCAGGTTGGGCCTGGCCTGGCGCAGCGCAGCCAGGATGGCCCTTTCTTCCCGGCTGCCGGGCCTGGGTGTATACGCGCGATCCCGATGGGCAGCCGCCCGCGTCACTGCGTGTGGCGTGCGATGCGCTTTCTGGGCAGGGGCCAGTCCTGGGGAGAGCATCAGGAACGTGCCGAGGGTAGCGAGGTAGATCCATTTCATCTGTCGGCTCGCAACAAGGGATCAGGGCTGTACGCATAGTCCAGACGGGCAAGAAATGCGTTCCAGACGCGCCAGCGCGCAAGCTGCCGGATAGTAAGAAATGCGTTTCCCCAAGAGACAGGCAAGCGCACTCTGGCCTTCTGAATATGTCTCTTTGGCTCACCGGCGGTGTAGAGTTTCCTGCTGAAAAGACGCCGGGCAATAAATTACCCGTCTGTGTGGCCTACGGCCAAGCGTCCTAGCGGACGCCAAAAACGCAAAAGCGCCGAGAACGGAAAGACCCTGGGCAGCGTGCAGTCAGGAAGGAGATTGCTCCTCCCGTACACAACCACTATCTTCGTTAGCAGAACCCCAATGCCAGGAAGCCTGCCCTGCCCCATGGCTCAGATAAACACAGAAGGTAGCTCTCGACACGACAGACACGTTGACCCGAGTGTCTGCTGAAGAGTGCTAAGGAGGAGAGACCCTTATGTCTGCAAGAGGACTCCAGGTAACGTTGTTTGCTCCCACCGAGGCTGCGGCTGCCGCCTCCGTCTTTCATCGCGACGGCTTTGCCTGTATCCGCGACGCCCTGACCCCCGAACAGTTAGCCCTGGCCCAGGAGGGAGCGCGCCGGGTCATCGCCGAGCAGCTTGCCGCCGTGGGCCTGGAGAACATGAACCGGGGCTATGCGCGCCACTCCTTCGGGGATCAGATCCACCACCCGGAATGGGCCATGCTTGTAGATCTACCCACCATCCTGCCGGTCCTGGAAGCTATCTGGCAGAGCCAGGAGTTCACCTGCATGGGCGCGGGTGGGGACTACTCTCTGCCCGGAGCGAAGATACAGCCGCTGCACTCCGATCTCGGAGAGATCCTCCACGATCCGCTGGGCGTGGTGACCACACGCGATCTGCCCGCCCCCTTTATCGTGGTCAATTTCCTGATGGTGGACTTCACCCCGGAGAATGGAGCCATCCGGTTTGTGCCGGGCACCCAGCGCTCGCGGGCGTCCATCCCGGATCTGGATACGGAGCCTGCCTGGATGCAGCAGAGCCTGCTGTGCGCTCCGGCAGGAACCGCCGTCGTCCGCGATGTCCGCTGCTGGCATGGGGGCACCGCCAACCGTTCGGATCAGGCCCGTCCCATGACCAGCGTAGGCTATTATGCCCCCTGGTATCGGGCCAGAGAGGCGGAGGTGCTGCCGCGTGCGCTCTACGAGCAGCTTTCCCCGCGTGCCCAGAGGTTGTGCCGCCATCTGGTAGCAGCGAGATAGAGATAGAAGAGCCGGGCAATAAAAAATTACCTGTATTCGAGGGAATAAAGGATGTCTTACCGAAGGATACTAACGACTCTGTGCCTCTCCCTTCTGGCCGCACTCAGCGCCGCCGCCACCTGCCGCGCCGACGACGCAATGGTCATCCACACAGACCGGCCCACCATCCGCATTAGCCCGACCCTCTATGGCATGATGACCGAAGAGATCAACCACTCCTATGATGGTGGCCTGTATGCGGAGCTTATTCAGAACCGAACGTTCCAGGATAACGCTACCACACCGGTACACTGGATGCCTGTTGGCGGCGGAGAAGTTCGCCTCTCGCTAGACCGGGAGAGTCCGCTCAGCACGGCGCTGCCGGTTTCGCTGCAAGTGCAGGTGATGGCGGCCACAGTCTCCTCTCCTGCTGGAGTAGCTAATGAGGGCTACTGGGGTATTCCGGTGAAGCCGCACACCCGGTATCGGGCCTCTTTCTATGCCCGCGCTAATGCGGGTTTTCGCGGCCCGCTGCTCCTGAGCATCGAGAGCGCGGACGGCAGTGTCACCTATGCCTCCGCCCGGGTGACCGGCCTGACCTCACGGTGGAAACAGTTTAGGGCGGCGCTTGAGACCGGGAAGGTAACCCCGACGGATGCCGCGCGCTTTGCCATCAAGACGGACCAGCCGGCAACCGTGAACCTGAACCTGGTTTCTCTGTTTCCGCCGACCTTCCACAACCGCCCGAATGGCAACCGCCCGGACCTGATGAACCTGATGGCCGGCATGCATCCCGCCTTCCTGCGCCTGCCCGGCGGCAACTATCTGGAGGGAGATACCATTCCGGAGCGGTTTATCTGGGAGAAGACCCTCGGCCCGCTGACGGAGCGCCCCGGCCATCAAGGCCCCTGGGGCTACCGCTCCAGCGATGGGTTGGGCTTGCTGGAGTATCTCGAATGGTGCGAAGACCTCAAGATCGAGCCTATCCTGGGGGTATACGCGGGCTACTCGCTGCGGGGAGACTATATCGAACCAGGGCCGGCGCTGGAGCCGTATGTGCAGTCGGCCCTCAACGAGATCGAATATGTCACGGGCGGCACAGACACAAAATGGGGGGCGGAGCGCGCCCGGAACGGCCATCCTGCCCCGTTTCCTCTTCATTATGTGGAGATAGGGAACGAGGACTTCTTTGACCGCTCCGGCAGTTACGAGGGCCGCTTCGCTCAATTCCAGCAGGCCATTAGAGCCAGGTATCCGCAACTGCAAATCATTGCTACCATGCCGGTACGCACCGTAACCCCGGACCTGGTGGATGACCACTACTACCGCTCCGCGGCGCAGATGGAGCGCGACGCCGGACATTATGACCACTACTCTCGCACCGGCCCCAAGATTTTTGTCGGCGAGTGGGCTTCTACCGAGGGCAACCCCACCCCAAACATGAACGCCGCGCTGGGAGACGCCGCCTGGCTGATAGGGCTGGAGCGTAACTCCGACCTGGTGGTACTCTCCTCCTACGCGCCGCTGCTAGTCAATGTTAATAAAGGAGCCTACCTGTGGGGAACCAACCTGATCGGCTTGAACGCCCTGACCAGTTTCGGCTCCCCCTCTTACTATGTGCAGAAAATGTACGCGGAGAACCGGGGAGTGGAGGTACTGGAATCAAGCCTCACCCTGACTCCCGACCAGAATCCGCCGCCCCTGCCTTCCGGGGCCGTGGGCGTGGGAACCTGGCAGACACAGGCCGATTTTAAGGACGTCCAGGTCACCCACGATGGCAAGACCCTGTACCAGACCGATTTCTCTCAGGGAGCCGGCGATTGGAAGCTGGGAAATGGCGAGTGGGCGGTACGGGAGGGCATGCTGGAGCAGACGGGAACCGGGATCAACTGCCGCGCCCTGGCGGGCGATCCGGGTTGGACCGACTATACCTACACCCTCAAAGCCCGTAAACTCGGCGGCAGAGAAGGGTTTCTGATCCTGTTCCATGTTCAATCGCCCGATACCTGGGTCTGGTGGAACATCGGGGGGTGGGGCAATACCCGCACGCGCTTGCAGCGCGCGAAGAACGGCCTTGAGGAGGAGTTCGGCAACAATACCCCCATGCGCATTGAGACGGGCCGCTGGTACGATATTCGGATCGAAGTGCAGGGACGCCGCATTGCCTGCTACCTGGACAACAAGCTGGTCAGCCAGGCGGTAGATACCCCACTGCAGGTCGATCCGCTCTATACCGAGGCCAGCCGCATGGCGGACGGCACGCTGATTGTGAAGGTGGTCAACGTAACGGATGCCCCGCGCACGGTGAACTTTACGCTGGAGGGTGCCGCCAGGCCGGAAGAGACCGCCACCCTGGAACAGTTGCAGGGCAACCCGGCGGAAGTCAACACGATTGCCGATCCGGAGCATATCGTGCCGCACACCCTGGTGATACATGGGGTGGCGCCGGCCTTCTCCCAGACTTTCCCCGCCCATTCGGTGAACATCCTGCGCATCAAAACCCGGTAGGCTTCCAGCGCCCCTCCGTTTTCCTTTCGGGCGGCTAATGACCTTTGACCATCTAATCGGGTAGTTTTGAGACAGAAAAACTAGCCCATTAGAAAATCAAAGGTCATTAGCCGCAGCAACAAGGGCACAAAACCTGCCTTCGCAGGTTGGGTGTTTAGTCGCCGGAGGGCGACTTCGTGCCTTTGTTGCTGCGAATTCATTCGCCCGCTACCCGGAGGGAAGGAGCCTCCATAGCGTAATGCTTTCCACTGCGAGCGAAGCGTTCCCGGTCCACTGCACGCGCGTCTCGATCTCCCCGCCCGGATGGTCGAACAGCAGCGGCACTGCCCGGTACTGTTCCGGGGGCAGTTCTTCGGCTCTGAGCCGCCGTTCCGAGATGATCCGCGTTCCTCCGGACGTGCAGGTATCCAGGGTTGCTACTGTTCCCCCGCCCTCTCCAATGCGCTTCAGGCGGAAGAGCGCCAGATACCGGCCCGGGGGCAGCGGCGCATACGGCCCGTAGACAAGGAAGCCGGACTCTGTCTCCCCTCTCTGCGCTGTCCAGACCCGCTGCCCGCCTGTATCCGTCTCTTCTCTGCCGCTGCGATGCGCCAGCTCGACCGCAGCGAACCGACGCACAAACCGGAGCGAGGCGTCGTGCGGCAGAGGGCCGGCAAGCTCCCCTTCCGCAATCCGGCGCAGGGCCAGGAGGCTGCGGCTTTTCCTGCCCGCGCCCTCAACCGCGATGCGGATACGGTCGCCCGTCGGAAGCCCGGCAACCTGAATCTTTACCGCCTGTCCCGGCGCCAGCCGCACGCGCTCCGGCCTTACTTGCGCGTTCGCCAGGCCGACGGCAATTCCGGCGCGCGCCTCCAGGGAGCGCGCCGAGACATTCTGCACCGTCGCCTCAAAAGCGACCGGCTGACCCTCAATGCCCACGATAGTCGCGGGAACACGCACGAGGATTTTACGGCGGGCAAGTTCCTGTCGGTAGAGCGCTGCCAGATGGTCAGGCCGGACAAGAACGTACTCCGGTCCCAGGCGGCGCGTGATCTCGGCCAGCATGGGCAGGTCGGTAAACCAGTTGAGCGCGAACAGGTGCAGGAAGGCAGGCCGCTCCATAGGCGTCATCGCCCGAATCTGACCGACCAGGCTGGCGATCTGCTGCTCCCGCGAGACGCCTTCCGCCCAGTTGGTCACGGCATGGAAGACCGGGATATTGCGCGCAGTAGGATAGACGGCATCTTCATAGCCGGCAACCCGCCGGCCATAGTCGGGAAACAGGGCTTGCAGCGTGGGAATGCGTTCGGCGTAGCGGCGAATCAGTTCCGGGCGCGTCACGTTCATCGGCCAGAGCGCGCGCAGATCCAGGCGCTGCATATAGTCGGCAGTCTGATCGAGGAAGCCGTCAAAGAGGCGCGTACGGTCGGAGGCACGGTACCGCAGGGCATACGAGTCGGGATAGGTGTAGCCGATGCCGGAGACGGCTCCGAGGAAGCAGTCGCTTGGCGTCGCCGTGCGATAGTAATAGTCCACGATGTCGGGAATCAGTATGGAAGCGGAGGGCGAGATCGTCCAGCCGAGCGGGAGATGCCCGCGCTGGCGATCCTGCCACAACTGCGGGAAGTTGGAGGTCGTCAGCACGGGCAGGTTATCGCCGTCCGAGATCACCCAGGAGACGTAGACCCTATTTGGCTGTAGTTTGGGAGGCGGCGGCACGCGCTGTCGGAAGCTGGGGGCGCGAATGCCGGAGTGGACGCTCAGGTTCGAGCAGTTGATGGAGCCGACAAGGTACTTTGCGAACTCGGCAAAGAGCGTCACGCCCGGCCCTTCGCCAATGCCGACATCCTTGCCCGCCCAGGGATAGCTCATGACCGGAATATTGGCCGGCATCCGTGCGAAGAGCCGCTCCATCAGCCGCACCTCCGCGTCCGGGTTGGCGTAAGGCCGCGCGCCGTCAATCGGGCCGGAGAGCCAGAAGATAAAGACCCGGTGCTGCACCAGATAGTCCCGCAGCCCCAGGTGATCAGGATACGAGCAGGCGAGGACGTGGTGATTCAGGCGCGGCCAGAGATGGTTGAAGGCCCAGCGATAGGCCTCTGCGCTCGTCCGCCAGCGGCCCCGCAGGTCCTCCAGGACGGGCAGGGAGAGCCGCTTTGCCAGGCGAGGGGAGACCACCAGCGCATCCTTCACGCCCGCGAGCATCGTGGCGACGTTTTTCGAGGCCGGAAGCATCGGATCGGTCACGATCAGGCCCCGGAGCCTGTCCCGAAAGCGCGTCACCAGCGATTCCGGTTGGGAGACGGGCGTGGCGTCGCGAATCCACCGCCGCCTGCGCATCCAGGCCAGCCATTTCTCATCGGTGTCGTTGAACAGGCAGTATATCTCCGGGCGCTTCCGGTTCACCAGTCCCTGTAGCGAGAGCAGCATCAACTGCCGGTCGGGCGGCAGATGGCGCAGGTCCGCCACCCACAGGCGCGCGGCAGGCCGGGCGGAACGGGGAAAGATGTCCGGAAAGGGGCGCGGTTCGGGACGATAGGCCAGGTTCTTCGGCAGGCCGCTCGGCACAGGCGGACGCGCCCGCTCCGAGGCCACCTCCAGTTTCGCGCCCTCCACCCGGAACAGCGTCACGCAATCCACGCGCAGCCCGGAAGAGCCGCTCCAGGCAAGGCGGCATTCGAATTTGCCCTCCGGATAGGCAAACGCCAGCGGAACCTCAACGTACCGGTTGGTCGCCAGGTGGGTTCCCAGCAGTTCCCGCACGCGCAGGATGTTCTGTCCGTAGGCGGTCGCGGCGTCCAGCTCTCCCACCGTCTCCTCGCCCGCCTCCTCCAGCAGCCGGATACGGACGAAGGCGACATAGACGCCGGGGGAAAGCGTCCGGTAAGGGCCGTACAGCAGATGGCCGCCGGGGCTGTCTACTCCGACCCGCACTTCCCAGGCTTTGCCGCCGCTGGCTTCGGGATCGGCGACCGCGCGCCCGACCTGATGTGCCGCCTCCTTCCCTTCGGCCTCCCACTGCCCTGCCGGAAGATAGCGCCCTGCGGGCAGGCTCCGGATATCGTGAACCTCGCGCTTCAGGGCGTCCGGCAATCCCTCCACAGACTGCCCACCTGTCTGCCCGGCGATTCCTGCCAGCAGAATCCATAGGCACAACCACCCTATGCTGTACTTCGCCATTTAACCCCCTGTGCCTCCCCGTGAATTCCGTGTTTGTAGGGAGATTCACCATCGAGCGGGGAAAATCATCCAGAATCGGAACTTCATTCTTGCGCAGGACAATAGCGCCGTTGAGGCAAGAAGCCTGTTGCTTCCGCTGCGGCCTCTTGCCCCGGCCCGTTTATGATGAAGTGGTTACTTCTTGCTCGATGGGGTGGGAGGCACGGTGGCCGGATAGGCGGGCGGCGTCTCCTTCTTGGGGTCCAGGATGGTCAGCTTCAGGTCCAGGCGGTTCTCGCTGGCCAGGATACGCGGATCGTAATTATAGGGCTTGTTTGGGGAGAGGTCGTCCAGCCGCCGCACGAACTCGACCAGCGGGTCCGGCTTGTTTTTGTCCAGCTTGACTTCTACCGGCTCGGCCCGCAGCGCCACCAGCGTGATCGTCGTGTCGCCGCTGGGGGTTTTGGGGTCCAGGCGCATCCGGCCCGCATAGACATCGGGGCCTTGTTTCCCATCCCGCATCAGTTCCGCGACCGTCCGTTTCTTCTCCTCGCGCGCAAACACCCGGATGTTCCTTGTCAATCCGGCAGGCATATGCACTTTAACGCTGAGCTTCACGACGTCTCCCGCCTCCGCCAGAGCAGGCTCCAGGCGTGGCTCCGCTAGCAGCAACGCCTCCTTACAGATAGCCGAGTTTTTGTCGCACGTACAGGCCGCCAGTTGGGTCGTCTCCAGCCAGGCGCGTAGGCCCACCTTTTTATTGTCCACGGTATCGGGTGGGTCGAGCCAGTACGCGCCCGCCTTGCCCTTGACGTCCTTGTAATTGGGGGCGCTGACGGCCAGAAACACCTCTCCGGGCGCCAGCGTGTCGGGTCTGTCGTTCGTGCCGGCCAGACGCTCGCCGAAGGCCGTCCTTACCGCCACCTCTTTAGCCTTCTTTTCCGTATTAGCCGGCGCCTGCCTGGTATCCTGGGTTCCTAACGCTGGCGCGAGCACCTGGGCCACGGTCGGCAGAGGGTCTCCCGTCGCCGCCGATACCGCCGCCGACTCGGCGACCTTGCTCGGCTCGGAGACTATCCCCGCGACAGCCTTGACCGGAGCCGTGACCACATCGCCGACGGCGCGCACGATCTGCTCCAGCAAACCCCGCCCATGCGAGGGACGTAGATGGAGTGCGGTCAGCGGATCTGCGGCCAGAGCATATTCGCCCTGAGCGTTCGTCTTCGTCCAGGCCAGGACTTTCCCGTTCTTATCTTGCAGCGCGACGGTAGCATCAGCAATAGGCTTGCCGGTGGTCAGATCCACCACTTTGCCGCAGAGCGCGCCTTTGCTCAGGTCCGGGGCAGCCTGCTGCGCCCGCAGGGCCAGCGGCAGCAGACAGCAGAGCCCGATCAACAGCCACCGCACCGCCAGGCTCCTATGCCCGGCGCAGCGGCCTCGCGATATAGCAGAGAGAAAGCAGCGAATTGCCATGAAGGATCTCCTTTGATGGAGCAAGATAACAGCACATCCATAGGACGGAGGGCTTGGGGTTCGCGTTCCGAACAGTCCGGAACGATTCGCGAAGTCAAGGATTATACACGGCAATAATCTATTCGACAGGGACGCGCCGGGCAAGTGTCGAAAAAGCCTCTACGCCGGGATGCCGTAGCCAAGGCTGCATCACTGAAGATAGCCTTATCATCCTCATGTCGCTAAGACTCGATGCGGAAGAACCTGCGCCGCCGACGGGGAGGTTTGGCTTATAGCCTTATCATCCTCATGTCGCTAAGACCCTGCGCTTTAGCCGGGGAGAAATCACTGACGCTGCACAACGCATAATTCTTGTCCGTGCGCGTTTTCCTGGAAGACATTGCGGACGGCTGGTGGAGAGGAACAAGCCATGAAGCGACTGCTGATGGAGACAATCGTGCTTTTGACGGGGGGTATCCTCATGGCCGTGCCCGCCAGGGCCACGCAATGGTATGTGGCTCCCGATGGGACGCCCACCGGGCAGGGAACCAAAGGCTCACCCTGGGACATCATCTCGGCCCTCAACGGCGCCCATAAGGTCGCTCCCGGCGACACTATTTGGTTGCAGGCGGGGACCTACAAATACCCTTTTGGCACCCACGGATCGGGCTATGAGGTCAAGCTGGTCGGCACGAAAGAGGCCCCCATCCAGATTCGCGGCGTTCCGGGCCAGCGCGTCACCCTGGACGGCGGTCTGGCCCTGCTGCCGCCGACCACCTACGTCTGGGTGCGCGACCTGGAGATACTGGTCTCCGAGCCGCGGCCCAGGGACCCGGTTCCTGCGGAGTTGAGCAACGTCGCGGCGGGTTATCGCGGGGTGAACCGCCCGTGGGGCGGGGTGACGGGCCAGAGCGGCCACGACTGCCGGTTCATCAACCTGGTTATTCACGACAACAATCAGGGCATGGGCTGGTGGGCGACCACGGATGGCGAGGCGTATGGCTGCATCCTGTATGATAACGGCTGGCAGGGCACCGACCGCGGTCATGGTCACGCCATCTACACGCAGAATAGAGAGGGCCGCAAGATCATCTCCGACTGCATCATGACCGGCGGCTATGGTTACAGCCTGCATGCTTATGGATCGTGGCAAGCCTATGTGGATAACTACTATGTGGAGGGCAACATCGTCTACAATGCCAACGAGTTCCTCCTGGGCGGCGGCAATCCCAGCCACAACATCCATGTGGTTGGAAACTACCTGTACAATGTTCCGAGGATGCGCCTGGGCTACGACGCGCCCTACAACGAGGATTGCGAGGTGCGCAACAATATCATCGTCAACGGCAAGCTCGCCATCAACAACTACCGCAAGGTCGTCAACGCAGGCAACCTGATCCTGGCGAAGGCGGAGCCGCGTCCGCGCGGCTCGAAAGTCATCCTGCGGCCCAACAAGTACGACTCCGACCGGGCCAATCTGGCCATCTATAACTGGGACAAAGCGCCCGTCGTGCCGGTAAAGGCTGGCTCCTTTTTGCGTAAAGGGGAGGCGTATCGTCTGATGGACCCGCGCGACTTCTACGGCAAGCCGATAGCGGAGGGCGTCTATGACGGCAAGGCCCTGCCGGCGCCGGTCAAAGGAGAGTTTGCCGCCTTCGTCTTGCTGAAGCGGCCTGCCCGTGCATCCCTCCGAGGGAGGTCATGATGAGCGATTGTGGTGACAGCAACTTTCATCTCCTCAACCGTCGCGATTTCCTCAAGACTAGCGCAACGGGCATCCTGGGAGCAGGCTCTTTTCTCTCTAGGGTCGACTCGGCGCGGGCGCAGGGGGAAACCCTCTACAACGGCATTCGCCTGCCGACTGCCTGGCCGCCCCCGCAGCCAGAGATCACGCGCGAGCCGATGTCGCCTCCGTATCTGGCTTCTCCACCGGAAGTTATCCCCATTGATGTGGGCCGACAACTCTTTGTGGACGACTTCCTGATTGCCCAGACCACCCTCAAGCGCACCTTTCACGCGGCCCAATACTATGCGGGCTGCCCGGTGCTCACGCCCGATAGATCCTGGGAACAGACCGGAAATCATCCGACGGCCATGCCCTTTAGCGATGGCGTCTGGTACGACCCGCAGGACAAGCTCTTCAAGATGTGGTACATGGGCGGCAGCGGACTGGCCACCTGCTATGCCGCCTCGCATGACGGCCTCCATTGGGAGAAACTCGATCTCGACGTCCAGCCGGAAACCAATATTGTGCTGCCCCAGCGACGCGACTCGGCTACGGTGTGGCTAGATCTGGAGACACACGATCCGAGGCAGCGTTATAAGCTATTCCGTTCCGCTCCGATGGGCGAGCGCTGGGGCCTGTACGGCTATTTCTCGCCGGATGGCATCCATTGGGGAGAGCCTGTCGTCAAGACCGGCTCGGTGGGCGACCGCAGCACGCTGTTCTGGAACCCCTTCCGTAAAGTCTGGGTCTATAGCCTGCGGCATGGCTGGGGGCAGCCGCGTCGCCGCCGCTACTTCGAGACGCGCGATCTGACCGGCGACCCGCGCTGGGAGCGCATTGATGAGCCGATCATGTGGGTGGGCGCAGACCGGCTGGATCCGCCCCGCCCGGACCTCCAGATCGTCCCGCAACTGTATAATCTGGACTGCGTGGCCTATGAGAGCCTGCTGCTGGGCCTGTTTTCGATATGGTACGGGCAGCGCCCTGAAGAACGTCCCAAGCCCAATCAGGTCTGCGTGGGCTTCAGTCGGGATGGCTTCTATTGGGACCGTCCCGCCGAAACACGCAGGCAGCCGTTGTTGCCGGTTTCCGAGACGCGCGGCACCTGGAACTGGGGCAATGTGCAGTCGGCAGGCGGCTGCTGCCTGGTAGTGGGAGATAAACTCTATCTCTACTGTAGTGGCCGCACCTTCGTGGACAAGCCGGATGGCAGCCATGATGAGGTGGCGACAACCGGGCTGGCGTTCCTGCGCAGGGACGGCTTCGCCTCCCTGGACGCCGACACGACCGAAGGCACGCTGACCACGCGGCCAGTCGCCTTTACGGGCCGTTACCCCTTCGTCAACGTGCAGGCTCCGCAGGGCCGCTTACAGGTCGAGATCCTGGATGTCCACGGTCATGTGATCGCTCCCTTCTCGCGAGCGCGCTGTAAGTCCATCCAGACAGATAGCACCTTGCACGCCGTCCAGTGGAAGGGCGTCAAGGACCTGTCCGCTTTTTCCGGCAGGCCGGTGCGGTTCCGATTCCATCTTACGAATGGGCGTCTGTATGCCTTCTGGGTCAGTCCCGACCCGAAAGGAGCCAGCCGGGGCTATGTGGCCGCAGGCGGACCTGGCTTCACGGGGCCCACCGATACCGCCGGTAAGGCGGCGCGACAGGGATAATCTACGTCACCTCGCCATTCTCCCTGACCGCGAAGTGTAACACGGCAAAAATGTTACAGCTATTCGTTTCTATAAACAAAGAGCGGCGCTCCGGCATCTAAGCTGGAGCGCCGCTTTGGGTTTGGGAAGGAAGGAATAGGCTATTCGACGCCGACAGGAGCGTGCGAGCGAATGGGCGGAGGCGTCCAGGTCGGATCCTCCTGGGCCAGCAGGTGGATGCCCAGGAACTCGCCCAACTGCTCGTTGGTGTGCCGGTCCACGAACTGGCCGAAGGTCTCCTCCAGCTCCTTGTTGGCCTTGTAGGCCCGCAGCAGGTTCTCCAGGGCGTACTTAACCTTGTCGGCGGGCACCTTGCGCTGAATGGGGCGGGTGAACTTGGCGTCGGCGCCCAGCCGGCCTCCCAGGCAGATGTCGTAGGCTTCGACCTGCGTGCCGTCGTTGAGGCGGGCCAGGCAGCCCTGCAAGCCAATGTCGCCGATATGATGCTGGCCGCAAGAGTTGGGGCAGCCGTTGAGATGGATGCGAATGGGCTCGTCCCAGAGCAGTTCCTGCTCCAGGTAGCCGACGATCTCACGCAGGCGGTATTTGGTCTCGGTGACGGCCAGGTTGCAGAACTCGTTGCCGGTGCAGCCGACCGCGCCCTTGTGGAACTCGGAGACATCCCAGCGGAAGCCGGCGTCCAGGATGGCCTGCTTGGCCTCTTCCAGGCGCTCCTCAGCGATGTTGGGGAACAGGAAGTTCTGCTGGTTGGTCGTGCGCAGGTTACCTTCGCAGTATTTCTCCGCTATCTCGGCAGCGGCAAACATCTGGTCGGCGGTGATGCGTCCGGTGATGATAGAGACGCCGATCCAGTAGCGCCCTTCCTGCTTCTGGCGGTGGATACCCTGGTGGTCCTGCTGCAAAGCGCCGCGTGGGTCGGCCCAGTCGGTGGCGGGCTCCGGCGTCCAGCCCAGATGCTGAATGAGCACGTCGCGGAACTTCTCCGCGCCCCAGTCGGCGACCAGGAACTTCAGGCGGGCGTGGTTTCGGCGCTGCCGGTAGCCATCGTCTCGGAAGATCTCGGTGACGGCGCGGCAGACATCCAGCACCTGCTCCGGCTTGACGAACATATCCAGTTGCTGGGCGAAGTGCGGCTGGGTGCTCAGCCCGCCGCCGACGCGCACGTGAAAGCCGAGCTCCTCCTCGCCGTTGCGCCAGCGCTTGACCGCCGTGATGCCCAGGTCGTTGATCTCGGGCTGGTTGCAGTGGATGGGGCAGCCGGAGATGGAGATCTTGTATTTGCGCGGCAGGTCGGAGAAGTCCTTATTGCCCAGGAAGTAGTCGGTCACCTCACGAATGATCGGGCGCGTATCGTAGAGCTCGTCGGGGTCAATGCCGGAGACGGGGCAGCCGCAGACGTTGCGGGTAATGTCACCGCAGGCGCCCGTGGTCGTCAGGCCGACCGAGGCCAGCTTCTCGACCGCCTTCGGGATGTTCTCGATGGTCAGCCAGTGGTACTGGAAGTTCTGGCGGGTGGTGATGTCGGCAAACCCGTTGGCGTAGTCGCGGGCGATCTCGGCCACGACACGCATCTGCTCCGCGCTCATATCGCCGCTGGGGATCTTGACGCGCATCATGAAGTGGCCCACGTTCGGCTTCTGCTGATAGATGCCGTACCAGCGCATGCGCGCAAAGTCGTCGGGCGTGATGGCGTCATAGCCCTCCTTGGCATAGCGCAGGATATCGGGCCACACATCCAGGCCGTCTTTTTCTTTTTTGATCGCTTCTACATCGGCTTTCGCCATCTCTTGTTTGCTCCTTAGAAGGGGACGGATCGTCAAACGACCCGGCTTAGAACCCCTCCCCTGAGGGAGGGCTGTCCCTCTCAACAATATGCCGAATGGGAGAGGCTCTTAAATAGAAACCGCTTCCTCTTGCAGCCGCAACCGGACACGACGTCGGTAGCGATACAGGGCCACCTGTCCCAGCAGCACGCAACGCAGCACAATGCCCAGTGTGAAGCCGAACACAAACACGCCTTTCCCCTGCGAGATCGCGTAAATAACGGCCAGGATGCGGCCCAGCAGGTTCAAACCGGGGAATAGCAGGTTGAACTCCTCGGCCTCTTTCATGCGGTAGAGCTTGAGGATCTGAGCGATATAGGACGCTTCGATCAGCCAGAAGCCAAGGGTTCCTATCCACTCCAGCAACCTGGGGTCCATGTCCGGCAGCTCCTTCGCGGCGGGATTATCAGGATTTGGCGCGCATCGCCTCAATCAGCACTTTGGCGACTTCCGGGCGCGTGAACTCCATGGGCGGCATCTCGCCCGCCGCCAGCATAGCGCGCACCTTCGTCCCGGAGAGCGAAACGCGATCCTCCGGGCCGTGCGGGCAGGTCTTGGAAGAGGCCATGCCCTCGCACTTGTTGCACCAGAAGGTGTGCTCGAACTTCAGCGGGGTGATGCCGAGGGCTGTCGGATCAAACTCGTTAAAGATCTGTTGCGCGTCGTAGGTGCCGTAGTAGTTGCCTACGCCCGCGTGGTCGCGCCCGACGATAAAGTGGGTGCAGCCGTAGTTCTTGCGGATCAGGGCGTGGAAAATGGCCTCGCGCGGGCCGGCGTAGCGCATGGAAGCCGGGTTGACCGACAGCAGCGTGCGATCCAGGGGATAGTAGTTATCCAGCAGCACGCGGTAGCACTTCATACGCACGTCGGCGGGAATGTCGTCGCCTTTGGTCTGGCCGACCAGCGGGTGCAGCAGCAGGCCGTCCACCATCTCCAGGGCGCACTTTTGCAGGTATTCGTGGGCGCGATGGACAGGGTTGCGGGTCTGGAAGCCGACCACGCTGCGCCA
>Ga0209810_1001107_pt1 | contig 44852 bp, 31 predicted proteins | sample Coa_R1_7_FD_187159 | JGI IMG/M metagenome (GOLD analysis project Ga0209810, IMG submission 187159) | Surface soil microbial communities from Centralia Pennsylvania, which are recovering from an underground coalmine fire - Coalmine... | ecosystem: Environmental > Terrestrial > Soil > Unclassified... | reverse complement strand
GCCGGCCCCTGGCCCCACACCCCCATCCCCGCTCAAACCGGGGCGGATTCGGGGCCCGAATGTCGTATTCTCGGTTGAACGGGAAATGGGGGCAGGTCAATAACAAAAGACCCTGGCCGTCGTCGGACCAACCGGCGGCATAGCCGTCGGCGACCAGGTGGATCGCGCCGGTCTTCAAATCGGCAATAGCAGCGGTCAATCCGGTCGATTCGCCGCCTGGTGCGGTGCTCCTCACGGTTAGGGCCACCTGAGTCGAATCCGGGGACCAGACGACGAGCGAAAAATGACTCAGAAAGCTCGGCTCGGCCACGGACCCCGGCAGGTCGATTGTCCTTATCCGCTCCGTTCCCTGGACCACGAGGATTCTATCGGTTAGAAGCAGTATCGAAGAACCTCGGTCGGGCGCCACCGACGCGACAAGAGGGCTGTAGCCAAGTTGGATGATATCGAAACCCGGATTATGGAACGTCAACATCAAGGAGCCGATCACTGCGCCGAAATACTGCCGAGGAAGCAGCACACGGCGCCCTGCGGCACCTCCCCCATGAGGCGGTTGAGTTGCAGCGACCGCTAGCGCAGCAAGGCAGAGCACCATCACGAGCGACCGCAGAGCAGCTTGGGCTATCTCACGCCGGTTGCTTTGCATGATTCGGTTTTTGAGGGACATCACGGGTTGGCCACAAGGGTTTGGAGTCGCGAGTCGTCGAGCGGCCGGCGGCCGCAGTGAGAAGAGCGGATACGCATTGGGTGCTCGAGCCGGGATTATTTTTTGCCTGCCAACGGGCAATATCGAGCGCGCTTCTACCAAGTCCGTCTTTGGCGTTCGGCTCGGCGCCAAGCAGCAGGAGAGCGGCGACGTTTAGAGGGTTACTGGCGCCGACGAGAGGCAGATCGCCGTTCCGATCCGGCATGTTAGGATTGGCGCCCCAGGAGACGAGCAATTCAATTTCGGCCACTCGATTCCGATAAAACGACCTTGCGGCCTCGCACAGCAAGTCTTGAAGTTGGGAATTGGTGAGCGCCCGATTGCGGATCATGCACATCAGCCCTAGGGCGTCATCGTCATCGACCGCTGCCTGAGCTTCCGCCCATGCTTTTCGGTCGACAGGCCAGACACCGTTCTCTGCCGGGGTGACCAAACCAGCGCCCGGGGCCCGCGGGATGTCGAAGAACGTCTCCCAAACCTGAACTAACTTGCCTTCGATGCGAGGTGAGTGATCCATTGCGTTCGGCGGCGTAGCCGCGCGCGTGCGCCCGAGTGCAGCGGCATCCAAGGCCGCACGGAGCGGGGAACGATCGATTTCGACCAGACGACGAAGGTCCGTCATTTGGGCAAATGGGCATTCGTAGCACCGGAAATAAAGCCGTTTGACCACGGCGGGGTCGCGGAGAGCTCCGTGTCGCCAAGTGCCGCGGACCTCTATTTTCGCCCTGCGAACGCCTAGCGCTCGCATAAGGCCCATGTACGGCTGTTCGACTCCGTACTGGCCTTCAAGTGCGGGCAGAACGCTGCGAGGAGGGCCCGGCAGCGCCCTGCAGGCCGGCACTCGCTCTAGCTCGTCAAGGATCGGTTGCTGAGCAGCGAGCAGCGTCGCTGACAAAAGTGCGCCAAGGGTCGTAAGGACCGCGATAGCTATGAAAGGCCGAAGCCGCCGTGCGTCTCTTTGGCTGCAGCTCATTGGCTCGTGACACCCGGGACCCCAGGCATCTGCGTGGCTGCCAGATAGGGTTGTTCCGAGGCGGGTTCTGAGGCCCACGTTGGGCCGGGCAAACACCGGGCATTCGGGCGCGTTAGCCAACGTCGCTTCGATATGCTGCGCCGGAGCCGCCGCCCCAGTCGCGAGGAACGCTGCGCTGATGATAAGCGCCCGCCCGAATCTGGGCCGCTGAACTCGCCCGTTATAAACTCGGGCGCGCTGCGGGCCTGGTTCCCGACGGTCTCCACGACGCCGAGCTGACCTGCTGCGTGCGGCAGCGCCAGCAGCACCAGGGCGGCTGCGGTGAGGATGCGCTTGCTCATTGGCTTTTCGGCGGCGAAATCACCTGAGACACGGTAACGCTGGCGCCGGCACCGTTTTCGAGAAGGATCTCGAGGACTTGGAAGGGATCCCAGTCGCCGCCGCCCGTCGCCGCCGGGCCCGGACCACCCGGGCCGGCGGTGCCGCCGCCGCCCGGGCCCCCTGTTGCCGGCGCCGGTGGCTTGTGCTTTTTCAGGCACCGTTTTGTCAGTTTGTTGATCTGGTCCCCGGTGAGTTGGCCGCCTGGAACTGTCCCACCGCTTGCGATGTACCGGCTCTCGTCGGGGTTGTTTTCGGACATGAGGTTTCGACCAGATTTTAGGTCGCCCAAATTAGCGAGTTCGTGACCGAGCTCATGCGCCAGGGTCCAGCCGGCAGCGCGCTCCAATAGAGGGGAGGACCCCGCCCACGAGGACTGGATCTTGCCAATGGCAACAAAGGCGAAGTGCAAACCGACGCCGGAGGCTACGCCCCAATCGTTTTTGGAAAATGTATACCAGGGATTGGATGGGACCAACGACACTTTGAAATCGGGATTTCCGCTGAAATGGAAGTCCAAGCCTAATCCGCCGTTCGTTTCGGTCTTGAAGATTGTGGCAGCCTGTTGCTCGATTGTTGCCACTTGGTCGGTACCGACATTTGCTTGATTGTTGAGCGCGATATTGAACTGGCAGGGCGGCGCGAGCCCGAAAGGATCGACGGCGCTACAGGGGCTTGCCGCTGCGTAGGAATACCTATTCCATGTCTGCGGATTGGCTTGGTCGGCGGCGGCCCAGCCGGCGGGGTCGGGGGAGAGCCAGCGGTTTTCGAGAGGGGAGTAGTTGCGGAACAGGAAATGATATAGGCCGCTCTCGCTGTCCTGTTCGTGCCCGGTCCACTTCAGGTTGGTCGTGGTGTCGCTGGCCTCCCCCGGCCACTCCAGGCCGTAGGGCAGGAAGTGATAGTTCTTGGCGATTCCGCCCGAGCCCGGGTTGTAGCGAAAGGCCGTCGAACCCAGCAGGCTCGTGCCAGTGTAGGTGAAGTTGGAGTAGCCCGAGGGCGGAGTCCCGTTGTAGGTCTCGAGCGAGGCCGAGCCCAGGCCGATCCCGAGCTGCTTCCACGATCCGTTCGTATCGTTCCAGACGCCCCGCAGCGCCCCGTTCACGTCGTAAACGTAATCGAAGGTGCCCGCCGGGGTCGCCGCCCGCACGCGGCGCCCGAAGGCGTCAAACCAATAGCTCGACGCCGAGCCGTTGAAATTCGTCATCAGGCCGAGCGCGTTCCAGGAGTAGGTGTTGCCGCCGTCGTTCGTCAGCCGGCCGTCGTTGTCATACGTGAAGCCCTGGATCTGATTGGCGGCGGTGTTGATCGAGACGTTCCAGCTCTCCGAGCCGGTGGCTTGGTACAGGTTGCCCCAGCGATCATAGACGAAGCTGGAGTTCGCGCTGGGCGTGTTCGGCGCGGTCATGCTCGTCAGCCGGGAGAGAAAATCGTAGCCGTAGCTGCGATTATAGGCGCGGTTCACGCCGTCGTCGTCGCTGGTGACCAGGCCGTCCTGGTCGTAGCTGTAGAGGCGGTCGAGGTCCTTGGCTCCGCCGATCGTGGCGGTGGTCTCGGTCATTTCGCCGTTGGCGTTGTAGCTGGCCGCGATGCTCTCCGGCCCGACCGTGCCCGAGGCCAGAGTCTCGAGCGGCGTGAAGGTTGCGCCGCCGAAGACGGTCTCGCCGCCGTTCCATGTGCCGTCGGCCTGAAGCTTGACGATCCGCCCGGGATTGTCGAGCGCGTAGGTGAACACGTTGCCGTTCGGGTTGGTGTAGGAGCTGAACTGGCCGTTGAAGAAGTAGGCGTACGCCTGGTGGGCGGGGGAGCCCGCCGGGCCTTGGTCCCAGGTCTCGATAGCCTCGCCTGCTGGGTCGTGGCTGATCAGATTGTACTGGCTGGTGTTCGCGAGGCCGGCGCAGACCAGCCGGCCGGTGGAATAGGTGACGTTCGCTCCGCTGGGCAGCGTGCATCCGGTGGTGGAATCGTAAATGAAATACCGGCCGGGCGTGCTATCGGAAAAGGTCTCGCTGGTGAGCCGGTTGAGTGCGTCGTACCCGAACGTGGTCGTGACGCCATCCGCATCCTTGCGCGTCAGGACGTTGCCGTCGGCGTCGTACGTCAGCGCCTCCGACCAGTTAGTGTTCCCGAACCCGTCGGCCGGACCCGCGATGTTGGCGGCGGATTCCGGGAAGCGCGAGTAGAGCATCTCCCCCAGTCCGTCGTAATCGAGCGAGCGCTGCTGACCGCCCTGCGAGACCGTCGCCAACTGGTCGAGTGTCGTGTAGGTGTAGCAGGTGGCGAGTTCGCCCGAGGTCATGCTGCCGCTCGATTGGTTGGGCTCATCGGTTTCGAGCACGTTGCCATCGGCGTCGAGCCAGACTTGGCTGGGCCGGCCGGCCGCGCTGTCGCTCAGGACGGGGTAGGCCTTCGCGCTGCACTGCGACGTGCCCAGCCCCCCGGCGCCAGTGACGCCGCCTCCATAGGCGAGGGTCGTTACGGAGTTGTCGGGGTTGGTGATCGCGGTGGCGCGGCCGAGCGCGTCGTAGGAATATTTCGTGATGCCGTATGTCGGGTCGGTCGTTTGGCGGAAGGGGTTCGTGACCGTCGCGACGCGCCCCAGCGAGTCGTACGTCGTCAAGGTCCTCGTTAAGCCCGCCGGATCGTTCACCAAATCGTGCTCGATTTCCCGCCCCAGTGAATCGGCGATGTCGCGCTCGTGCCGATAGCCGCTGTCGCTCGCCGGCAGCGAGTCGGAAGTCGTGCTGATCCAGCGGTCCACCTGGTTCGAGGTGTCGCTATATTGGATCACCGCCTCGCGGGGGCTGCCGGCGCTCGGGCCCGGCGCGTCAATCTGGGTGATGCGCGCGAACGGGTCGGGCGCGCCCGGGGCGCCGTAGTGAAACGTCGTAGTCTGGCCGTCCACGCCGGTGACAGCGGTGGGCAGTGCGATGCCGCAGTCCCAGGTGGCGGCGGTCGTCAGGTTGCTCGGGAGGGTCACATTGGTCGGGAAGGCGCCGTTGCAGGAGCCTGAGCCGTAGCTGTAGGTGGTCGTGTAGCCGCGTGGGTCTTTCGCGGTGGCCACGGTGCCGTTGGGGTTGACGGTATAGGTCGTCGTGTCGTAGTTCGCCCCGGCGACCCAACGCGAGACCGTGAGCGTGTTTCCGCGCGAGTCGTAGGAATAATTCGTGAGCGCTCGTTGGGTGCCGCTGCCGTCGGTCACCTGCACGCTCGCGGGCCGGTCCACGATCGCGCCGAGAGAGGCGTATTGCGTCAGCGTCTTCCTGAAGAGCGGCCCGACCGCGCCGCTGCCCCAACCGTATTCATCCACCTCCGTTGGCAGGCCGTAGGCGTTGAAAGAGGTGACGGCGCTGGATTGGAGGTTGGTGTCGGTCTGCGTGGTGACGGCTTGCTTTGTGATCGGGAGGGTCACGGACGTTGAGTTGCAGGGCGCAACGGCGCCGTTGTAGCAGGTGAAAACCGTCTCGAGCGTCGTGCTCGACCCTGAGTTCACCTGGCGCTCGGTTTGGTAGATGTCCTGGAAGGAGTAGTTGGTCACGTCGCCGGAGGGGTCGGTGACCGCGGTGGTCCAGGCGTGGCCGCTTTCTGCGTGTGCGTAGGTCCAGCGGCCGCCGTCCGGCAGTGTGCGCGTCAGGGTCGCCGTTGAGCCGTCGGCACAGACGACGCCGTTGCTGCCCCCGGAGTAGCCGTAGGAAATTGTCCCGCCGGTTGGGAGCTTAATCGAGGCGATGCGGGCGGTGACGTCGCCGGAGTAGCCTGGCGTGGCCTCGTAACCAAACGTATAGCTGGTGCCGTCGGGCAGGTCAATTTCGCTGACGAGCGGCACGCTGCTTTTGGAGTACTCGCTGACGCCGGCGCAGCCGAAGTTGGTACGGACCGAGTAGCTGCCGAACCTGACGACCAGCTGTGCGGTAGCGCCGCCGGCGACGGAGTAGGTGAACGTCATCGAGCCATTGGGCGACTGGCTGCCTGAAATGGCGAGCGCCTTGAGCCCGAGTGTGTCGTAGAAATTGCCGCTGCCGTCGGTCGAGATCTTGTTGCCGTTTGGGTCCGTGACGGAGTTCGGCGCGGGTGTTATCGGGGAGCCCGCGAGAAAGAGCGGGGCGCTTATGCCCTGACCAGAGGCGGAGGATAAGGACACGTAGGGGGCGCCGCCGCTGGTCGAGGCGGTCAGGGTGTAGCCGCTGCCGTCGGTGGCCACGGCGGTCCCCGAGGAGGCGTACTGGGGCCCGCAGGGCAGCCCGGTCGGATACTGGATCACGAGCGGGAAGTCGTGCTGGACGCCAAATGCATCCGTGTAGGCGAAGCCTGCGTAGATCGTGAAGCTGTACATCTGGGTCGGGTAGCCGTAGCCGCATTGGTTGGACGTGGCCTGGTATGTTTCGTAGCCCGTGAGCGGGTTCGTCTCCGCGTTCCAGCCGAAGTTGGTTGCCGGCTGCCAGGAGCTGGCGACCGGTCTCCAGACCGCGCTGTTGTAGACGAGCGTGTAGGAGAACGGCATTCCCGCCCCGGCCTTGGCGACGACAGGGACTGGGAGCAGGAGGTTAAGGTTGGCGAGGTTGAGCTGGCCTTCCGCCATCGGCGCCATGGTCGCGAAGGGGGGGGCGCCGGTTGCGACCTGCGCGCAAGCGGGCGATACGAGGAGGGCTGCAAGGAGCGCCGGGCATATTCGGCTGAACTTCATGGCTTTCGTCTCTGTTTCGGGCCGTGCGCTCCCGGGCGCCGGTCGGGACGTCCCGTGCAGCGCTGCGCCGCTTGCACTGAACCGTATCCCAGAGCGATGCGTTTCGGTGGGAGAACAGGCCCACGATCCGCGGCCTCGGCTCCTGCGAGTGCATTCGGGCCACACGGCGTCACGTTGTTTTCGCCAGTTTTTCGCCGCGTGGGAAAGCCGCGGCGCGGGCGGTTAGAGGCAGCGTATCTGGCGGGCTGGCAGCGGCTTACGGCTGGCGCCAGCGGGGCGAGGCCGCTAATGGCCGCGGCCATCCGGGGGCTCGGGCCGGCGGGATGACGTGCTTATTTACCGTCGTGGTTCGGCCGGGGCGCTGGCGAGCTCCCGTGCAAAATTGGCGCCGGGGACAGGGGTAATCGTCTCGTGGAGTGATATAGCTCGCCTTATCTCGCGGCCGGCGCCGACACGGGCGGCCCCGCAGGCCGGCGCCGCGGGAAATCGGCAACTGGCGCCTTGATTGGGTCGCGAGAAATGTCCGCGACGGGGCGGCGTGCGTTCGCTGGCTGGCGGCCGGGCGCCGGCGGCTCCGGCGGGCCCCCTGGCGAGTGGCCGCGACTGGGCTGCATTTTTGGCTCGGTTGCGATCCGCGGAGGGCGCTGGGGGACCTGGCGTTGCAGGAACGGGCCGGGGACGCGGGCGAGCTAGCTGCGGGCGGGCTGGGGGACGGCGACGGGAGCGGCGAGGGCGGCGTGCAACTGCTGCAAGCTCTGCACCTGCGGCTCGGGCTGGGCGCGCAGGGCGGCGAGGGCTTCGACGGCGGCGTGGGCGGCGGAGATGGTGGAGATGGTGGGCACGCGATAGGTGACGGCGGCGCGGCGGATGGCCTTCTCGTCGAAATACGGCTCCATGCCGATGGGGGTGTTGATAATCAAGCCGATCTTGCCGCCCTTGATGAGATCCACGACGTTCGGCCGTCCCTCCTTAACCTTATAGACCGATTCGACGGCCAGGCCGGCCTGGCGGAGCGCGGCGGCGGTGCCGCGGGTGGCGACCAGCGCGAAGCCGAAGGCGGCGAGCCGGCGGGCGAGCTCGACGGCCTTGGGCTTGTCGCGATCGCGCACGCTCAGGAACACGGTGCCCGCGCGCGGCAGCCGCAGGCCGGCGCCGAGCTGCGCCTTGGCGAAGGCCTCGCCGAGGCTGGGGGCGATGCCCATGACTTCGCCGGTGGAATGCATCTCGGGCCCCAGCACCGGGTCGGCGCCGTGGAATTTGTTCCAGGGGAAGACCGGACTCTTGACGCAGAAGCCGGCGCCGGCGCCGAGCAAATGCGAGGCGAGCACCTCGGGGGGAAAGAAATCGCGCAGCGAGAGCGCGGGCAGCGCGGCGCCGGCGGCGGAGGCGGAGGCGCGGCGCGCCAACGCGGAAGCCATCAAGAGCGAGGCGATCTTGGCCAGGGGCACGCCGGTGGCCTTGCTGACGAAGGGAACGGTGCGGGAGGCGCGGGGATTGACCTCGAGCACATAGACCTGGCGGCCGCCCTCGGCGGCGTGGTTGGACGCACGGCCGCGGGGGGCTTGGCCGATGGCGAATTGGACATTCATCAGGCCGAGGACGTTCAGCTCGCGGCAGAGGCGGACGGTATAGTCGCGGATGGTTCGGAGGTGCTCCTCGGCGATGCCGAAGCTGGGCAGGACGCAAGAACTGTCGCCGGAGTGGATGCCGGCCTCCTCAATGTGCTCCATGATGCCGCCGATGACGACATCGCGGCCGTCGGCGAGGGCATCTACATCCACTTCCGTCGCGTCTTCGAGGAAGCGGTCGATCAGCACCGGGCGCCGTTGCGAGTACTCGGCCGCCTCGCGCATGTAGCGCTCCAGGCTGTCGCGGTCATAGACGATCGCCATGGCCCGGCCGCCGAGCACGTAGGAGGGGCGCACCAGCACGGGATAGCCGATGCGCTCAGCGACGGCGACGGCTTCGGCGACGGAAGTAGCGGCGCCGTTTTCCGCCTGCGGAATGCCGAGCCGCTCGAGCAGCGCGCCAAAGCGCTTGCGATCTTCGGCCAAGTCAATGGACTCGGGCGAGGTGCCGATGATCTCGAAGCCGGCGCGCTGGAGCGGCAAGGCCAGGTTCAGGGGCGTCTGGCCGCCGAACTGGACGATCACGCCCAGGGGCGCGCCGCCGGCCTGCTCGTGCGCCAGCACGCGGGAGACATCCTCGAAGGTCAGCGGCTCGAAGTAGAGGCGATCGCTGGTGTCATAGTCGGTCGAGACGGTCTCGGGATTGCAATTGATCATGATCGTCTCGAAGCCGTGCTCGCGCAGGGCGAAGGCGGCATGGCAGCAGCAGTAATCGAACTCGATGCCCTGGCCGATGCGATTGGGGCCGCTGCCGAGGATCGCGATCTTGGGGCGGTCGCTGGGAGCGGCTTCGTCTTCTTCCTCGTAGCTCGAATAGAGGTAGGGGGTGAAGGATTCGAACTCGGCGGCGCAGGTATCCACGCGCTTATAGACCGGCGCGAGCCCGGCGGCGAGGCGGCGTTCGCGGACTTCGGCCTCGTCGGCGCCGCGCAGCGCCGCCAGCCGCGCGTCGCTCAACCCCGCCCGCTTGGCCCGGCGCAGCAACTCGGGATCCTCCGGGGCGGCGCCGGCCTGGCTCTCCCATTCGCGTTCCAGGGCCGCGACCTCGGCGAGCTGGCGCAGGAACCACGGATCCACGGCGGTCGCCTCGGCGACTTCCTCGACGCTCATGCCGCGCGCCAAGGCCAGGCGGATGTAATTCAGGCGGTCGGGATGAGGCGTGACCAGGCGCTGGGTGAGCAGCGCCGGATCGGCCTCGAGCTGGCCGCGCTGGCGGCCGGTCTCGAGCGAGCGCACGCCCTTGAAGAGCGCTTCCTTGAAGGTGCGGCCGATGGCCATCACTTCGCCCACCGATTTCATCTGCGGGCCGAGCGTGGCATCGGCGCCGGGAAACTTTTCGAACTGCCACTTGGGAATCTTCACCACCACGTAATCGAGGGTGGGCTCGAAGCAGGCCGGGGTTTTGCGGGTGATATCGTTGGCGATCTCGTCGAGGCGGTAGCCGACGGCCAGGCGCGCGGCGATCTTGGCGATGGGGAAGCCGGTCGCCTTGGAAGCCAGCGCCGACGAGCGGGAGACGCGCGGATTCATCTCGATCACGACCATGCGGCCGGTCTTGGGATCGAGCGCGAATTGGATGTTCGAGCCGCCGGTGGCGACGCCGATCTCGCGGATGATGGCCAGCGCGGCGTCGCGCATGCGCTGGTACTCGCGGTCGGTGAGGGTTTGGATGGGGGCGACGGTGATGGAATCGCCGGTGTGCACGCCCATGGCGTCGAAGTTTTCGATGGAGCAGACGATGATGACGTTATCGGCGACGTCGCGCATGACCTCCAGCTCGAATTCCTTCCACCCCAGCACGCTCTCCTCGACCAGCGCCTCGTGCACGGGGGATAGGTCCAGGCCGCGCGCCAGGATCTCGGTGAACTCCTCGCGGTTGTAGGCGAGGCCGCCGCCGGTGCCGCCGAGGGTGAACGAGGGGCGGATGATCACGGGGAAGCCGGCGGCGGTGGCGAACTCCAAGCCGTCGCGGAGATTGTTGACCAGACGCGAGGCGGGGGTTTCGAGGCCGAGCTTGCGCATGGCGTCCTTGAAGAGCAGGCGGTCTTCGGCCTTCTTGATGGCTTTCAGGTCGGCGCCGATCAATTCCACGCCGTAGCGCTCCAGGTCGCCGTGGTCGGCGAGCTCGACGGCGAGGTTGAGCGCCGTCTGGCCGCCGACGGTGGGCAGCAGCGCCACGCCCGGGCCGGCCTCGCGGGCGAGGATGGCGGCGGCGTATTCGCGCGTCAGCGGCTCGATATAGGTGCGATGCGCCAGCTCGGGATCGGTCATGATCGTGGCCGGGTTGGAGTTCATCAGCACCACTTCATAGCCCTCGGCCTTGAGCGCCTTGCAGGCTTGCACGCCGGAGTAGTCGAACTCGCAGGCCTGGCCGATCACGATCGGGCCGGAGCCGACGATGACGATTTTGCGGAGGTCGTTGCGGCGCGGCATCGGGGAGCTAGGTCCGCTTCCTTTCGCGCATGAGGGCGACGAACTCGTCGAACAGATAGTGGGAATCGTGCGGGCCGGGGGCGGCTTCGGGGTGGTACTGCACGCTGAAGAGCGGATAGGAGCGATGGCGCATGCCTTCGAGGGTTTGGTCGTTGAGGTCCACGTGCGTCGCTTCGACTTCGCCGGCCGGGAGCGAATCGGCATCCACGGCGAAGTTGTGATTGTGAGCGGTGATCTCGACTTTGCCGGTGGCCAGCCGGCGCACGGGATGATTGCCGCCGTGATGACCGAACTTCAGCTTGTAGGTCTTGCCGCCAAGGGCCAGGCCGATCAGTTGGTGCCCCAGACAGATGCCGAAGATGGGCACGCGGCCGGCGAGGCGGCGGATGGCGGCCTGCGCATAGGTGCAAGGCGCGGGATCGCCGGGGCCGTTGGAGAGGAAGACGCCGTCGGGGCGCAGCGCCAGCGCGTCTTCGGCGCTGGTGGTGGCGGGCACGACGGTGACTTCGCAACCTTTCTCGGTCAACTGCCGCAGGATGTTGCGCTTGATGCCGAAGTCATAGGCCACGACGCGCAGCGACGGCGAGGGCGGCGCCGGGCGCGCGAGGGGCGGGCCGAGCGCGACCAAGCCTTCGCGCCAGTCGTAAGGGCTGGCGGTGGAAACCCCCTGGGCCAGATCGGCGCCGTCGATTTTCGGCAGCGCACGCGCGCGCGCGACGGCCTCTTCGGCGGCGCCGCTGGTGGCGATCACGCCGCGCTGCACGCCGTGGTCGCGCAGATGGCGCACCAGCGCGCGCGTGTCAATGCCGGCGATCCCGGGAATGCCGTGGCGCCGCAAGTAGGTCTCGGCCAATTCCTGGCTGCGCCAGTTGCTGGCGATGGGCGAAAAATCGCGGACGATCAAGCCCTCGATGTAGGGGCGGGCGGCTTCGTCATCGAGGGCGTTGGCGCCGTAGTTGCCGATCTGGGGATTGGTGAGGCAAACCATCTGCCCGGCATAGGAGGGGTCGGTGAAGATCTCCTGGTAGCCGGTCATGGAGGTGTTGAAAACGACTTCGCCGCCGCCGGCTTGGCGCGCGCCAAAGGCGGCGCCCCGGAAGATGCGACCGTTCTCAAGAGCGAGAATTGCCTCCATGCGAAATCGTGCGGGCGGGGCGATCAGCGCGGCCTTCGCTCCTGCCGGCGCGCCGGCGCGCTGGGCCCTTCCCCGCGCGCCAGCGCGCAGGGAACCTCGCGGCCTTGGCCGCCGCGCTCGCGCCCGGCGCGGGCGCTCGCGGACGGCGGGGTGTCCTGGTGAAATGTCGCGGCCTTGCCGAACCGGCGAAACGCGCCGCGCGAAACCCAGTTCCGATTCTACCAGGAGTGCCGCGCCGCGGCGGCGGGACGCGGCGGGGCAACGGCGGCGGCCGGCAAGCCGATCTGCACCCAGGTGCCGCGGCCCGGCTGGCTGCGAATCAGAAGCGAGGAAGCATCGCCGTACAGCACGCGCAGCCGCTCCTGGGCGTTGGAGATGCCGATGCCGCTCTGCCGCGCTTCCGCCAGCCGCTCGGCGCTCATGCCCACGCCGTTGTCTTCGATCTCGATGAGCAGGCGGTCGCGCTCGCGGCGCGCCCGCAGGATGATGCAGCCGCCCTCGACTGCGGAAGCCAGTCCATGCCGGATCGAGTTTTCCACGAAGGGCTGCAGCAACATGCTCGGGATGGGCTGACGCAGCACCTCCGGCTCGACCTCCTGGATGAAGCGGAGGCGCTCGGGGCCGAAGCGCACGATCTCGATGTCGAGATAGTCGTTGACGAACGCCAGCTCGTCCTGCAGTTCGGCGAAGGGCTCGTGGCGGCGCAACAGCCGCCGCAAAATCCCCGACAGCTTGACGATCAGCAGCCGCGCCGTGTCGGGATCGAAGCGCACCAAGGAGGCCACCGAGTTCAGGGTGTTGAAGAGGAAGTGGGGGTTGATTTGGCTGGCCAGCGCGTCGAGGCGCGCCTGCATCAGCAGCCGCTGCTGCTCTTCGAGCTTCATCTCGATGCGGGTGTTGTTCCAAATCTTGATGGGAATCGCCACGCCCAGAATCGTGGCCAGGATGGCCGCCAGCAGCTCCCAACCGTTGTGCAGGCGCCAGGAGTAGATGCGGCCGGGGAAGCTGCGCGCGAGGTCCCATTGCACGAGCGTGAGCGCCACCAGCACGCCGAACATCAGCGCCTGCCAGTCGCGCAGCGGGCGATCGAGGCGGTTGCGCAGCCAGCCCCACAGCTCCAGGTCGATGAAGGGGGAGAAGTGCCAGATCTCCTCCGTGCTCGGGGCCGCGGTGCGGCAGAGGCCGCCGGCCCAACCGGCGACGACGGCGACCACCAAGCCGAGCCATTCGCCGGCGGCCGCAGCCGCGGGCAGCGCCACGAAGAAGCCGCCCACCACGCCCGCCGTCTGCCCAGCCATCAGCCCGATCAAGATCACGCCCGGCAGCGTCAAGTCGGCGATGCCGAAGCCGGGAACGAAGAGCCGCATCATCACGTCGCCGGCCAGCGGAATCACCAGAAAGAGCGTGAAGATCAGCTTTTGCCGCAGGTTGCGCTCGTCGCGATACAGATAGCGCTTGAACGCCATGGAGCGCACCAGCACGGCGGCGATGGTCGCGATCACGCCCAGCTTGAGCAGGAAGGCGACGAGGACGAGATGTTGCCCTTCGAAGGTGGCCGGCATGATGGGGCCGCGGGCGCGCAGGCGCGCCGCGGGTCAGCATGCGGCCAGTATAATGAAGCTAGAGATGCAGCCCGCATCCGCCCATGCCGCCGCGGCCCGCCTGGTGGCGGAGGCAGACTTCCCTACTCGCTGGGGTCCATTCCGCATCCTGGGATTCGAGCTCGATGGCGAAACCGCGGTGGTCTTGCGCGCGCCCGGACGGACCCGCGCCGCGCCGCTGGTGCGCATCCACTCGCAATGCCTTACCGGCGACGTGTTCGGCTCGCTGCGCTGCGACTGCCGGCAGCAGTTGGAGCTGGCGCTGCAAATGATCGCGGCCGAAGGCGAAGGACTGCTGATCTACGAAGACAAGGAAGGCCGGGGCATCGGCCTGATGAACAAGCTGCTGGCCTATCAACTGCAAGACCGGGGCGCCGATACCGTGGAGGCCAACGAGCAGCTCGGTTTCGCCGCCGACCATCGCGACTTCGCCTTGCCCGCCGCGATCTTGCGCGCGCTGGGCATCGGTGCGGTCCGGCTGCTCTCGAACAACCCCGACAAGATCGCCGCGCTCGAGCGGGCTGGGATCCGGGTGGTCGAACGAGTGCCCTGCGCGCCCGAACCCGCCAGCGATTTCGCGCGCGAGTACTTGCGCGTCAAGAAGGAAAAGCTCGGGCACCTGGGCGGGTAGCGCTCACGGATCGCGGCCGAGGCGCGCGGGTCCAGGGGATAAGGCTCGCGGACCACCGCCCTCGGGCCAAGGCGCACGGCTCGCAGGCCACGGGTCATCACTCTCGGGCGACGCCCAGCTACTCGCGCGGCTACTTGCCGCGCGGAGTGGACCAGGCGATGGGCGGATCGGTCGAGCGGCGGAGGCGGGCCAAGCCGGTTTGGAAGTCGCGCTGCATCGTGCCGGGCAAGACGTCGGCGAAAAGATCGCCGGCCACGAGCAGATCCGGCGCCAGGCGCGAATTGCGCAGCAACTCCAAATTGAAGGGAAACACCGTCAGCATCACCAGCAGCACGATGCAGATCACCACCCCGCGCACCAGCCCCAGCGCGCCGCCCAGCAAGCGATCGAACCAGCGCAAGCCCGCGGCTTCGATGAGCTTGCGCGCCAGATGAGCGATGAGCGCGGCCGCGACCAGCACCGCGCAGAGGATCGCCATCCAGGCGAGAAAGTCGCGCAGGGCGGGCTGGTGCATGACGGTCCAGTGCGCCGCCAGCGCCTGGTACTTCCAGGTGGCGAGCAAGATGCCGAGCACCGTCGCCGTCATCATCAGCACCTCATGGACAAAGCCCTTCACCAGCGCCGAGATGACGGACACGGCGAGGATCAGCAGCAAAATCCAATCCAGCAGGTGCATGACGCCCTCTAGGGCAGCGGGCGGCCGGTGAGCGCCTGATAGGCCTCGCGGTACTTGGCGGTGGTGCCCGCCACCACTTCGGCCGGCAGTTCAGGGCCGGGCGGCTGCTTGTTCCAGTGAATTTGCTCGAGATAATCGCGCACGTACTGCTTGTCGTAGGAGTCCTGCGCGCGGCCGGGTTGATAGCGGTCGCGCGGCCAAAAGCGGGAGGAGTCCGGCGTGAGCACTTCATCCGCCAGGATCAGCTCGCCGCCTTCGGCTCCGGGCGCGAAGCCGAACTCGAATTTGGTGTCGGCCAGGATGATGCCGCGGCTCTCGGCGTAATCGGCGGCTTGCCGGTAGATGCGCAGGCTCAGCTCGGCGAGGCGCGCGGCCACCGCCGCGCCGACGATCTCGCCGGCTTGCTCGACGGAGATGTTCTCGTCGTGGCCGGTCTGCGCCTTGGTCGCGGGGGTGAAGATCGGCTCGGGCAGGCGGTCGGATTCGCGCAGGCCGGCGGGCAGCTTGACGCCGCAAACCGCGCCGGTGCGCTGGTAATCCTTCCAGCCGGAACCCGAAAGATAGCCGCGCACCACGCACTCAATGGGCACCATCTTCAATTTGCGCACCAGCATGGAGCGGCCGGCGAGCTGCTCGGCCTGCCCGCGCACGGCGGCGGGATAGTCCTCGAGCCGCGTCGAGAGCAGGTGATTGCGGACGGTGTTCTTCAGGTAGTCGAACCAGAAAAGCGAGATCTGCGTCAGCACCCGGCCCTTGTCGGGAATCGGCGTGGGCAGCACGACATCGAAGGCGGAGAGGCGGTCGCAGGCGATCATCAGCAGCGCGTCGCCGCCATCGTAGAGGTCGCGCACCTTGCCGCGTGACAGCAAGGGCAAGCCCCGCAGATTGCTTTCCCAAAGCGTGGCGGAAAGAGTGGTCGTCATGGAGCCTTCAGGATACCGCCGCTCGCCGCGCTTGTTCGAGCTGCACCGAGACGAGCCGGGAGACGCCCGCCTGCGGCATGGTGACGCCGTAGAGCACGGCGGCGCTCTCCATGGTGCGCGGGCTGTGAGTAATGAGGATGAACTGCGTTTCCGTGCTCATGCGCTTCACCATCTCGGTGAAGCGGCCGACGTTGGCTTCATCGAGCGGGGCATCCACCTCGTCCAGCAGACAGAAGGGGCTGGGCTGATATTGGAAGATCGCCAAGAGCAGGGCCATCGCGGTCATGGCCTTTTCGCCGCCCGAGAGCAGCAGCGCGTTTTGCAGCTTCTTGCCGGGCGGCTGGGCGACGATATCCACGCCGCTCTCCGGATCGTTCTCGGCATCGGTCAGGCGCAAAAAGCCCTGGCCGCCGCCGAAGAGCTCCTGAAAGGTCTTCTGGAAGTAGCCGTTGATGCTGGCAAAAGCGTCGTTGAAGCGCTGGCGGGACACCGCGTCGATTTCTTGGATCGCGCGCTGCGCGTCGGCGATGGAATCGAGCAAATCCTGGCGCTGCGCGCCCAGGAAGCTATGCCGCTGCTCGATTTCGCCGTATTCCTCGATCGCCATCATATTGACGGGACCGAGATGATCGATCTTTTCGCGCAGCTCGCGCACGGCGGATTCGAGCGCGGCGATCTCGGCGGCGGCGAGCGGCGCGGCGGCGGCCTCAAGCTCGGGCGGCGGCGCAGCGGCCAGTTCGGCGAGCTCGCAATGCAATTCGTTGCGGCACAGCTCGTTGAGGTATTCGGCCTGGGATTGCAGGCGGGCGCGCGCGACGTCGGCTTCGCCGTGCCGCTGGCGGCTCTCCTCGAGCGTTTGCCGCGCAGCGGCGATGGCCTGCTCCCAGGCGGCGCCGGCGCCCTGCGCCGCGGTCAACTCCGCGCGCAGCGCGTCGCGCCGGGCTTCGGCCTCGACCCGCGCCTGGGTCAGCGCCGCCCGCTGGGCCGCCAGCGCCGCGCACTGCGCCTCCAGCTCGCCGCGCTGGCCCGCGAGGCGATCGAGGTCCTGGCGGGCCTGCGCCAGGCGGCGCGCGAGATCGGCCAGCGAGCGCTCGCTGGCGGCGCGCGCCTCCTCGGCGGCGCGCGCGCGCTCGCGGCAGCGCGCCACCGCGGCTTGCGCATCGGCCAGCGCTTGCGCCGAGACCTCGCGCTCCCGCTCCGCCGCGGTCAATTCGGCGACAATCGCGGCCTCCTCGGTTTCGGCGGCGGCGCGCTCGCTTTCGGCGGCGGCGGCGAGGCTTTCGAGCTCGGCCAGCCGGCCGGCCGATTGCTGCCGCTCGACGCGGCCGCGCTCGGCTTCCAAGGCGAAGAGCTGCAGGCGCTCCTCGACGCGGCGGACTTCGCCGGCCAGTTGCTTGAGGGTCTCGCCGCCGGTCAGCAGCTCCTTCTCGAGCTCATGGCGCAGACTCGCCAGGCGGGCGCGCTCGGCGGCGGCGAGAGCGATTTCGCGCGCGCGCAGCGCGAACTGGGCTTCGAAGCCTTCGATGGCGGCGGCGGCCGCGGCTTCCTGGCGCGCGAGGTCGCGGAGTTCGCGCTTGAGGGTGAGCGGCCCGGCGCCGCCGCGCGTGCCGGCGGTCACCGTCTGGTTGTGAAAGCACTCGCCGCCGGCGGTCAGAAAGTAAGCCTGGGGGTTGCGCGCCGCCAAGTCCCGCGCCGGCCCCGGATCGCGCAGGATGAAACCGCTGCCCAGCTTGGGCAAGATTTGTTCGAGCGAGCGGCCGAAGCCGTTGAGCACGCGCACGCAATGGCGGAGCGGGACCGGCGCGGCGGATTCCACGGCGGGCGCAAGGGGCGGCGGCGCCTCGCCGGCGGAAAACATGGCGTATTGGCCGTCTTCGGGATGAACCAGGAAAGTCGCCCGGCCTTGCGCATCGCGCCGCAGCAGGCCCACGCCCGCCGTCGCTTCGTCCCAGTTTTTGACCACCACGAAGTTCAGCTCTTCGCGCAAGAACTCCTCGACCACGGCTTCGAACTCCGGCTCGACCTCGAGAAAGTCGGCCAGCAAGCCGAGCGGCTGAAAGCCGCTGGCGGGCGCGCCGGCCTTGGCCGGGCCCTCGAAGAGCGCCCGCACCGCCTCGGTGCTATAGCCGTGATGGGCGACGATGTCTTCGAGCGACTGGCGGCGCGCGGCGACGCGGGCCAATTCGTCTTTCGCGGCATCGCGGCGGCTGCGCGCCTCCTCGCGCGCGTGCTCGAGCTCGGCCACTTGCGCCTCGGTCGCGGCCAGCGCCGCGGTGACCGAGGCCAGCTCGTCCTGGCGGCCGCTGAAGGCGAGCTGCAACTGGCCTTGGCGGGCGCCCAGCGCCGTCAATTCCTCGCGCGCCTGCGCGCGCTCCTGCTCGATGCGCTCCAACTGGCGGTCGAACGAGGCCAGCAGCGTGCGGCTGCGCGCCATCTCCGTGGACCACTGCGCCAGCCGGCCCATGCTGGTGAGCAGCAAGGCGCGGGTTTGGCGCTGGCGGTCTTCGAGGCAGGCGCGGCGCTGCGCCCCGCGCTCGCTCGTCTGCCGCAGCGTTTCGTAGTCCGCCTCGGCGCGACCGGCCTCCGCCGACAGCGCCTGCCACTCCGCGGCGGCGCGCTCGGCGGCCGCGGCGGCGGCGGATTGTTCGCCGCCCAAATGCGCCAGTTCGTCGCCGAGGGCGCGCTCGCGGCGCGTCAAATCTTCGATCTGCCGGCGGTTGAATTCGATGCCGCGCTCGGCGCGATCGAGTTCCATCGACCAGCGGCCGAGGGCTTCGGTGATCTCGCGCAACTCGCTCTCGCGGCGGCTGATTTCGGCGAACCAATGCGCGCGGCCCGCCTCGGCCTGGTCGAGCTCGCGTTGCCGCTCGACCAGGGCGGCGGCCAGTTCCCGGTGGTTGAGGTCCGCCGCCGCGATTTCGCGCTCGAGCAACGCCGCCTTGGCCAGCAGCATGCGCCGTTGCTGCGCGTCGAGCTCGGTCTTGAGTTCGCGGTAGCGGCGCGCCTTGGCAGCCTGGCGCTTGAGCGAGCCCATCTGCCGCGCGACTTCCTCGAAGATATCGTTGACGCGCGCCAGATTCAGCCGCGCCGCTTCGAGCTTGGCCTCGGTGAGCTTTTTGCGCGCCTTGTACTTCGTGACTCCCGCCGCTTCCTCGATCATGGCGCGGCGGTCATGCGGCTTCGAGCTCAGGATCTGGCCGATGCGCCCCTGCTCGATGATGGCGTAAGTCTCGGGGCCGAGGCCGGTGCCCATGAACAAGTCTTGGATGTCGCGCAGGCGGCAGGGGCGGCCGTTCATCAGGTACTCGCTCTCGCCGTTGCGGTAGAGCCGGCGGGTGACCACGATCTCGCCGCGCCGGTTGTGGGGGGTGAACTTGCGCCGCTTGCGCATGGTCAGCACCACGCCGGGCTGGCCGGCGGCGACTGCCTCCGCCGGCGGCGCCGCGCCCGCATCCACGACCGCCGCGGCCTCCGGCGGCGCGCCGTCGGGCGCCGGCGCGGGCAGCGCTTCTTCCCAATCGTCGTCGGCTTCAATCAGCGGCAGTTCGGCGTCGTCATCGGCGGCATCGAGCTCCTCGGGATTGACGAGGGTCAGGCTGACCTCCGCCATGCCCGTCGCCGGACGCTCGCGGGTGCCGCTGAAGATGACGTCTTCCATGCGCTGGCCGCGCAAGCTGCGCGCCGACTGCTCGCCCAGCACCCAGCAAATCGCGTCCGCCAGATTCGATTTACCGCAGCCGTTAGGCCCGACAACGCCGACAATGCCTTGACCGGAGAAGACGAGCTCCGTGCGATCGCCAAACGATTTGAAGCCGTGAATCTGGAGTTTCTTCAGCCTTAGCACCTGGGTCCTCTCATTCCGAGGGGGAAGCAGCGCGCGTACTCGAATGTAGCCGTTGACCACCGGGGAAGCAAGCGAAATTCCACAACATGTTGGGCCTGGTCTGGCGCGCGCTCCCGCGCATAGGGCTGCGGTTTCGCAGCGGCACAAGGCAAAGCCCCGGCGGCACGGCTTGAAAGCTGCTTTAAGGAAGGACTACGGAGAGAACTGCCAAAGCTACCCACCACTATACGCCAGAGTGGCGGTTCAGAACAAATGAATGGCGGCCGGCGGGGTGCGCGAGCGGTTCGCGGCTCCAGGCGCACACTCGCGGCGACAGCCGCGAGCGGCATCCGGCGCCGGTGCCGAAGCGGGCGGGTGGTTTACCATCGCCAATAGAGGTTTCTCCCGGCCGTGTCCCATTCCCCCGCCGCCCGATGCTGGGGCGAGTTGAAGCACTCGCCCGAATTCGATCCTGCCCGCCTCGCCTCGCGCTCGGTCAAAGAGGAGATGCGCGAGAACCTGGCCAGCATGCTCCGCCGGGGCAAGCCGGTGTTCCCGGGCATCCTCGGATTCGACGAGACCGTCGTGCCGCAGATCATCAATGCGATCTTGTCGCGGCACCACTTCATCTTGCTGGGCTTGCGCGGGCAAGCGAAGAGCCGCATCCTGCGGCAGCTCACCGCCCTGCTCGATCCGGCGATGCCGGCGCTCGCGGGCTGCGAGATTCACGACAATCCCGCCGCGCCTCTCTGCCGCCGCTGCCGCGAATTGCTGGCGCAAGCGGGCGACGACGCGCCGATCGAGTGGCTGGCGCCGGAGCAGCGCTACGTGGAGAAGCTGGCGACGCCGGACGTGACCATCGCCGACCTGATCGGCGACATTGACCCGATCAAGGCGGCGCGCGGCGGCATGGCGCTGGGCAACGAGCTCACCGTCCACTTCGGCCTGCTGCCGCGCGCGCATCGCGGCATCTTCGCCATCAACGAACTGCCCGACCTGGCCGGCAAGATTCAAGTCGGGCTGTTCAACATCATGCAGGAGGGGGACGTACAGATCAAAGGCTATCCGCTGCGGCTGCCGGTGGACGTGGCGCTGGTCTTCAGCGCCAACCCCGAGGACTACACCGCCCGCGGCAAGATCGTCACCCCGCTCAAGGACCGGATCGGCAGCGAGATTCGCACGCACTATCCCCAGACGCTCGATCTCGCGGTGGCGATCACCGCGCAGGAAGCGCGCATCGAGCGGAACGGGACCCAGCCGGTGGTGCCGCGCTACGTGCGCGAAGTCGTCGAGGCCATCGCCTTCGCCGCGCGGGAAGACAAGCGGGTGGATCAGCGCTCGGGCGTCAGCCAGCGGCTGCCGATCACCTGCTTGGAGAACGCCGTCTCCAACGCCGAGCGCCGCGCCTTGGCGCGGGGAGAGGCGCAGATCGTGGTGCGCGTGCTGGATATTCACGAGGCCTTGCCGGCACTGACCGGCAAATTGGAGCTGGAGTACGAGGGCGAATTGCGGGGTCCCGACCACGTGGCGCGCGAGCTGGTGCGGGCGGCGATCGGCCGCGTCTTCGACGCCTATTTCAAGCTGGCCGAGTTGCAGCCGGTGGTGCAATGGTTCGAGCTGGGCGGGGCGCTGCAACTGGCGGAAGACACGCCGGCCAAGGAAGCGCTAGCGCGGCTGCGCAAAATTCAAGGCCTGGAGCAGCACTTCGCCGCGCTGGGGCTGGAGGCGAGGGCGACGGCGGCGGAGCAGGTGGCGGCGGGGGAATTCATTCTCGAGGGGCTGCACGCCCACAAGCGCATCGGCCGCAACGAAGAACTCGGCTATCATGCCGCGCCCAAGCCGCGCGCCGCCGCCGAGGCCGGCGCGCGGCGCGAGGAGTACGGCCGCCGTCCGCTGAATTAGCCGGCGGCGCCGGCGCGAGCCCGCCATGAAGAAGATCCGCTACGGCAAGTACGAGGGCGATCCGTTCGCCGATCTCGATCTCGAGCGCCTGCTGGCGGCGCTGGGCGACTTCCTGCTCGCCAGCGGCTACGAGATGTGGAGCGAGCACACGATGGAATCGCTCGCGGAAGCGATCCGGCGCGCGCTCGAAAGCTCCGAGCTCGACGATCTGCTGGATGACGAGCAGCGCCGCGCCCTGGCCGAAGCGAGCGCCGAACAACTGGAGCGGATGCTGCAGCGGCTGGCGGAGCGCCTGGAAGAGGAGGGATACATCCGCGTGGACGCGCCGCCGCAGCCCGGCCCAGGCCAGCCGCGCCTCGGCCAGGGCCAGATGCCGCCGGTGCGCTTCGAGATCACCGACAAGGCCCTCGACTTTTTAGGGTTCAAGACGCTGCGCGATCTGCTGGCCGGGCTCGGCAAAGCCAGCTTCGGCCGCCACGACACGCGGGAATGGGCGACCGGCATCGAAACCAGCGGCGCCTCGCGCGAGTACGAGTTCGGCGACACGCTCAACTTGGATATCAGCGAGACCATCGGCCGGGCGCTGCGGCGGCGGCAAACCCTGCCGGACAAGCGGGAGGGGGGCGAGCCGTTTCTCGACCTGCGGCACCAGGATCTGATGGTCCGGCAATCGGAATATCAATCTTCCTGCGCCACCGTGGTGCTGCTCGATTGCAGCCACTCGATGATCTTGTACGGGGAAGACCGCTTCACGCCGGCCAAGCGCGTGGCGCTGGCGCTGGCGCATTTGATCCGCACGCAGTATCCCGGCGATTCGCTGCAGCTCGTGCTCTTCCACGACAGCGCGGAAGAGGTGCCGCTGGCGCGGCTGGCGCAAGTGCAGGTCGGCCCCTATTACACCAACACGCGCGAGGGCTTGCGGCTGGCGCAGCGGCTCTTGCAGCGGCAGCGCAAGGACATGAAGCAGATCGTGATGATCACCGACGGCAAGCCCTCGGCGCTGACGCTCGACGACGGGCGAATTTACAAGAACGCGTTCGGGCTGGACCCGCTGGTGATCGAGAAGACGATGCAGGAGGTCGGGCAATGCCGGCGCGCGGGCATTCTGATCAACACCTTCATGCTGGCGAGCGATTTCAGCCTGGTGCGCTTCGTGCAGCAAGTCACGGCCGCCTGCCGCGGCAAGGCCTATTTCACGACGCCGGCGACGCTCGGCCAATATCTGCTGCTCGATTACATGAGCCGCAAGACGCGCACGATCCACTGAGCGCCGCGATGCCGCCCTCCGCGCCGATTTCGCCGAGCGAGGGGACGCGCGGCGCAGTGGCGGCCGGCGCGCCGCCGGTTCGGTACTGGCCGGCGTTCCTGCGCGCGGCGGAGGCCGACCGCGCGTTCGCGGTGCTGCGGGCGGAGCTGCCGTGGCAGCGGCGCGCGAGCCGCATCTACGGCCGCGCGATCGCCGTGCCTCGCGGCGAAGTATGGGTCGCGGCGCGCGCTTATACTTATTCCCGCCGGCGCTACGAGCCGCATCCGTGGACGCCGGCGCTGCTGGAGCTGAAGGCGCGCGTGGAGGCGGCCGCCGGCTGCGCGTACAACTCCGTGCTGGCCAACCTTTACGAAAACGAGAACGATTCGGTCGGCTGGCACGCCGACGACGAACCGGAGATGTCGGCGGCGCATCCCATCGCCTCGCTCAGCCTCGGCGCCGAACGGCGCTTCGAGATGCGCCACGGCGCGGCGCCGCCGGTGGCGCTTTCTCTCGCGCACGGCAGCCTGCTGCTGATGGCCGCCGGCATGCAGCAGGAGTGGCGGCACCGGGTGCCCAAGAGCCGGCGGGCGTGCGGCGCGCGCATCAATCTAACGTTTCGGCACATGCTTCCGGATTGAAGCTATGATCATCGCAGCAGCGGCATCGCCGGTCGCCGGCGGCGCCGGGAGAGCGGCATGACGGAAGCCGAATGCCGGGAGCGCATTCGCCTGGCGGCGGCGCATGCCGGCTTGCAGACGTATTTCCTTTTGCCCGGCCAGATCGAAGGCACGGCGGCGGTGAGCGCGGTGTTCACGGTCGAGGACTACGACTCCGATCTCGCGCAGTTCGACCCGGCGACCGTCAACGACGCCGAGATTCGCAAGGCGGTGGAACAGGCGCGGCAGGTGCTGGCGGCGCGCAGCGGCTGCGAGATCGTGCACGCCGGGGGCGGGGTGTTCCGCTGCCTGCGGCATGACGTCGAGTGCGAAACCGGCGAGGAGCAGGACCCGGTGATCCGGCAAACGCTGCGTTGGACGGCCGCCTGCCCGGCGGGCGACGTGACGCAGACGTTTTACCTGCCGCCCCGTCCCGCGTCGTCGTAGCGGCCCCGCCCGGCGTCCTAAACGCCCGGACGCGCGCGGGCGACATACCAGCGCCGATGCAGCGGCAGCCAGGTCCACTCTTGTCCCAAGAACCACAAGTGACGACCGCGCGCATCGTACTCGAGACTATGCACACGCGCAAGGCGGCGCGCGGCGGCGACAAAATCGGCGCCGGAAAACACGTTGACGAAGATCAGGCGTCCGCCGCGCGGCCAGCTCAGGGCGGTGACGACTCCGGCGTGAAATAGCGACGCGCCGGGATTTTCTTCGCGCGCGTAAAGGATCAAGTAGGGGTTGGTGGCGGTGCCCAGGTAATGCACGGTCGCGCCCGGGCGCGCCTCCGCGGCGAGCGCTCGCGCCAGCGCACGCATGTCGTTTTCCCGCCGGGCCAAATCGCGATAGCTGGCGGGCACGTTGCCGGAGGGATAGATCGTTACATCGGAAGAGGCCGGCACCAGGAGGACATCCAGGACCAGCGCCGCGGCGGCGGCGAGCGCCAGCCACGAGGCCGCGCGCCGGCGCGGCTGCAGCCGCGCCCAGCCCTCGCAGGCGAACCAGAGCAGCGGCAGCGAATAGATGGCCATATGGCGGGCGTTATTGCCACGGATCAAGAGCCAAAACAAAGAGCCGGGCGCCGCCCAGACCAGAATCCAGAGCAGAGCCAGGTCGAAGCGCGCGCGCGAACCGAAGCGCCAAAGCAAGACCAGACCCGCCGCCGCAAAGAGCCAGAGCAGCGGGCCGAGGCCGGTGACGACAGGCAGGAGTTGCCGCAAAGGGCTGAGGTGGCCGAGGAACCCGACGATGCGGCGCCAGGAAGTGGCTTCGCTCGCGGCCAACGATTCGGCGAGCATGACGGAGCGGAGGCCGAAGTAGAACGCGGCCGCGATCGCCAGACCGGCAGCGATCACGACGGCTCTTTGGGCGCGGAACCGCGGACGCCAAGCCGGGGCGAGAGCGCAGAGCAGAAACGCCGGATAGAGAAAGATGGCGTCGTTGCGGACGAGCAGCGCCGCCACCAGAGCGGCGACCCAGCCGAGCTCGAGCGCCCAGCGCCGCGCGGGCGCCTCGCCCGCCCGCAAGCACAAATAGAACGCCAGCAGCACGAGGACGATGCCCAGCCCCTGCGGATGCGGTTCCAAGCCGAGCATCCACACGCCGGGCGCGAGCAAAAACAGCATGGTGGACCAAAACGCCGCCGACAGCGAAACCAAGCGCCGCGCCACGGCAAAGGCGCAGACGGCGGTAGCGAGCGCGGCAGCGGCGCTGAGCAGATCGAGGGCCGGCGTGATCGCCGCCAGCGGCCAGTGCGCCAGCCGCGCCAGGCCGCCGCAGAACCAGTAGTAGCCGGGGGAGAAGTGGCTGTCGTAGAGCAAGGTCGCGTGCGGCCCCAAGCGGCTCCAGCGCCAGACCCCCAGCGCGAACAAAGCCGAATCGCTCTCGCCTTCGCGCAGACCGCCGGCCGCGAGAAACGGCCACACGCGGGTGAGCAAAGCCAGCGCCACCAGGCCGGCTGTGAGCGGGAGCACGTTTCGCCCCGTCGCAGGGGCTGGCCGAAGGCCGGGTGCGGACATTCCTGTACTTGGCAACTACGATGCCCGGTTCGGTGTTAGTGTTAGCCAAGAGGTGGCCAGAATGGCTCGATTCGCGCGAGGAACTACTCTGGCGGTGCTGTGCGCCGCGGTGATGATGCTGACCTTAGTGCCTCCGGCCCAAGCGGAAAAGCCGGCAGCCCGGCTGCAGCGGGCCGCCGTGGTGTTTCACGAGATCATGTCCGCCCCGGACGGCGGCATCCCCCGCGGCCTGCTGCATCGCGCGCAGTGCGTCATCGTGATTCCGGGCATGAAGCGGGCGGGCCTGGGCTTGGGCGGCAACTTCGGCCGCGGCGTGGTCTCGTGCCGCACCGGCCGAGGGTGGTCGGCGCCCTTGTTTTTGACGGTGGGCGGCGGCAGCTTCGGCTTGCAGATCGGCGCGCAAGAATCCGACTTGGTCATGCTGATCATGAACCAGGAAGGCGCGCATTATCTGCTCAAGGATAAGTTTGCCCTGGGCGGGGACATGGAGGCCACCGCCGGCCCTGTCGGCCGCAGCGCCGACGCCCAGACCGACGCCTTGATGCACGCGGAGATGCTGGCCTACTCGCGCAGCCGCGGCTTGTTCGGCGGCATTACCTTGAAAGGCGGAGTGATCAAGCAAGACCACAGCGCGAACAAGACCTTTTACGGGAGCGAGACCGCCCAGCAGATTCTCAGCGGGCGGGTGGGCGCGCCGCCCGAAGCCGGCGATCTGCTGGCTGCGCTGCGCGATTACAGCCGCGAATAGCGCCCCATGGCCTATGCCGACCTGCGGGAGTTCATCGCGGCGCTGGAACGCGCGGGGGAGCTTCGGCGCATCGCAGCGCCCGCGGACCCGATTCTCGAGATCACCGAGATCACCGATCGCGTCAGCAAGCGCGGCGGGCCGGCGCTGCTCTTCGAGAACCCGCGCGGCTACGCGGGCAAGCCGCTGCTGATCAACCAATTCGGCTCGCGGCGGCGCATGCAGTTGGCGCTGGGCGTCCAGCACGCCGACGAAGTCGCCGGGCGCATTCGCAAATTCCTCGACCTCAAGCCCGCGCCCGGCCTCCTCGACAAGCTGAAGATGCTGCCGATGCTGGCCGAGCTCGGCGCCTTCTTCCCGCGCACGGTCAAGAGCGGCGCGGCGCGGCGCGTGGTGCGGCGCGACGGCTTCTCGGTGCTCGAGTTTCCGATCCTGCAATGCTGGCCAGAGGATGGCGGCCGGTACATCACGCTGCCCTGCGTCTTCACGCGCGATCCGCGCAGCGGGCGCCGCAACGTCGGCATGTATCGCCTGCAAGTCTTCGACGGCCGCACGCTGGGCATGCATTGGCAGATTCACAAGCACGGCGCGGAGCACATGCGCGAGCACGTGCGCGCGGCGGCCGGCGCCGCCGCCGAAGAGATCTTGGGCCGGGCGCACGGGCTGCCGGAAACGCAAGCGCCCCCGGCGGCGGCGGAAGGGCGCATCGAAGTGGCGGTGGCCATCGGCACCGATCCGGCGACCACCTTCAGCGCCATCTTGCCCGCGCCGCCCGGCGTGGACGAATTGATGCTCGCGGGTTTTCTGCGGCAAAAGCCGGTCGAGCTGGTGAAGTGCGAGACGGTGGACCTGGAGGTGCCCGCCGACGCCGAGATCGTGCTCGAGGGCTACGTGGATCTGAGCGAGCGCCGCGTAGAAGGTCCGTTCGGCGATCACACCGGCTTCTATTCGCTGGCCGATTCTTACCCGGTGCTGCACTTGACTTGCCTCAGCCACCGCCCCGACGCCATCTACGCCACCACCATCGTGGGCAAGCCGCCGATGGAAGACGCTTGGATGGGCGAGGCCGTGGGCCGCATCTTTCTGCCGCTGATGCAGCTTCAGTTTCCCGAGATCGTGGACATCAACATGCCCTTCGAAGGCGTGTTCCATAACCTGATGCTGGTCTCGATCCGAAAGTCCTATCCCGGCCATGCGCGCAAGATCATGAACGGCATCTGGGGATTGGGGCAGGCGATGTTCACCAAGTGCATCGTGGTCGTGGATCACGACACGGACGTGCAGAACGTGGCCGAGGTCGTGCTCAAGGTGTTGAACCACATCGACCCGGAGCGCGACATCCAGTTCACACTCGGGCCCGTGGACGCGCTCGACCATGCCTCGCGACTGCCGAACTTCGGCTCGAAGATGGGCGTCGATGCGACGCGCAAATGGCCGAACGAAGGCTTCCTGCGCCCCTGGCCGAAGGAAATCCTCATGGACGCGGAAACGAAAAAGCGCGTGGACGAGCTCTGGCCCAAGCTCGGCCTCGACTGAGCCGGCGAACGGCGCGGGAACGGGCGCGCTCGCCTAGGCCGAAGCCGCGGCGCGGGCGGATGCCACTTCGCGGTGCACGGCGCGGGCGATCAGCCGCAATTCATCCATGAGCGCCGCGAATTGCCCGGGGTAGAGCGATTGCGCCCCGTCGCTGAGGGCATGATCGGCATCGCAATGCACTTCCATCAGCAAGCCATCGGTGCCGGCGGCCACCGCCGCGCGTGCCATCGGCGGCACTTTGTCCCGCCGGCCGGTGCCGTGCGAGGGATCGGCCAGAATCGGCAAATGCGAAAGCTGATGCACGACGGGAATGGCCGATAGGTCGAGGGTGTTGCGAGTGTAGTTTTCGAAGGTGCGAATGCCGCGCTCGCACAGCATGACTTGGTAGTTGCCGCCGGCCATGATGTATTCGGCCGAAAGCAGCAATTCCTCGATGGTCGCCGAGATGCCGCGTTTCAGGAGCACCGGCTTGCGCAGCTTGCCGATCTCACGCAGCAGGTCGTAATTCTGCATGTTGCGGGCGCCGATCTGAAGCACGTCCACATAGCGCAGCATCAGCGGAATCTGCTTTTCCGACATGACCTCGCTGACGGCCACCAGGCCGAAACGGTCGCAGGCTTCGCGCAGCAGTCGCAGGCCTTCTTCGCCCAGGCCCTGGAAGCTATAGGGCGAGGTGCGCGGCTTGAAGGCGCCGCCGCGCAGGCCGCGCGCGCCGGCCGCCGCCACTTGTTCGGCCACGGCGAAGAGCTGGGCGCGCGACTCGACCGAGCAGGGGCCGGCGATGACCGCGACCTCGCCGCCGCCGACGACCATGGCCGGAGCGGCGTCACTGCCGCCGATGGCGATGCGCGTGCCTTCGGGGCGAAACGCGCGTCCGGCGAGCTTGTAGGGGGTGGTGATGCGATGCGCTTCCGCCACGCCGGGCAAGACTTCGATATCGCGGGCGTCGAATTCCGGCGGGACGCCGACGCAGGCGAGGACCGTGCGCTCCACGCCGGTGGTGCGATGGACGTCGAAACCGAGCGCCATTAGGCGATTGATGACTTCTTGGATGCGCGCCTCATCGGCGCCGGGCTGCATGGCAACGATCATCTCTGGCTAGTTCACTTTTCCGGGGTATGGTCCTGGGCCATGGGATTATCCGCGGCCAGCATCTCGTATTTCTGCACGGCGCGCATTTCGTCGATGATGCGCTCGAAGATCAGGCGCAAGGCGCGGTCGCTGAGCGGGCCGGTGTTATGGCGGGCGACGTTTTCCATGATCGCCGCTTCGCGCCGGGGCTCGTAGACCGGCAGGCTGCCGTCGCGTTTGAGCTGGCCGATGGCCAGGGCGCAGCGGCAGCGTTCGTTGAGCAGCTGCACTACTTGCCGGTCGATCTCGTCGATGTGAGCCCGCCAACCCGCGATGTCCATGGGAATTTCGATTATAGCGGCAGCACCCCGCGGCCTCGCAGCGGCTACAGGATTTCCCGGTCGTCGCCGACGCGGCGGGTGACGTGAACGCGATCGAGGTATTCGAGAAGCGGGATCGCGTACTTGCGGGTGACGCCGGTCAATTGCTTGAAGGCGGGCACGCTCAGGCGCGGCGCCGTCTTTTTGCGTTCCGCCAAGCTCCGGCGCAGCTCCTCGAGCGCCGCGCGATGCAAGATCAACTCTTCGTTGATCTTGATCAGGCTGCCGTCGCGCAGGAGCAATTGCAGCAGTTGCGCGGCGCGGCGGCTCTCGACCCGGCATTGCGCCAGCACCGAGTCCACGGCGGGCGCGCGCAAACCGGCGGCGCGGAAGGCGGCCTCGATGCGCTGCCGCGCCTCGCTTTCGCCGGCGTCGAGCCGCGGCCCTTGCCCGGGCAAGCGCACGCCCTCGCCGGCGGTTTCCACGCGCCCGGCGGCGATGAGCTTCTGCAATATGGCGCGATAGACCAGCGCCTGCTCGGGCCGCCGCAGCCGTGCCGGCTGCAGGCGGCCGCGCAACGTGTCGGCGCCGATCGCGGGCACGAGCCGCTCACCGGCGTGAAAGGCGGCCAGCGCCGCGAGAATGGCCTGCTCCCACGCCTGCGCGGCGGCGCGGCTGAGCGCGGCGGACCCGGCCAGAACCACGCGGCCCGCGGCCTCGAGCCTGGCGAGATCGGCGGCGACCTCGGCCGCGCGCCGGCCCAACGCCAAACCGAGGGCGGCAGGAGTGAGCCCGTCCAGGCCCGCGGCCTCGAGCCAGAGCTGCAAGTGTTCTTCGGCGCCGGCGGCAGCCAGTCGCGCCAGCGCCTGCGCACGCGCGGGCGCATCGTTAGCGGGCAGGCGCAGCGCATCGGTGGCCAGCACGCGCCCGCCGCCGATCGTGGTCAAGGGCGAAAATTGCCGCACGATGAACCGGTCGCCGGGAATGAGCGGCAGCGGCTCGGCCAGGCGCAGCCGCGCCAAACCGCGGCTGCCCGAGGCTAAGCGCGGCGCGTCGAAAAGAGTTACGCGCGCGACCGTCTCGGCGCTGAGCGCATGCAGATGGAGCGGCGCGCCCGACTTCAGCGGCGGCGCCGAAACCAGCAACTCCAGATCCACGGTCAGCCGCGCGCTGCACCGAAACACGCCCGGCTCGGCCAGCACCAGGCCGCGGGCCAAGGCGGCCGGCTCGACGCCGGCCAAGTTGATAGCCGTGCGCTGCCCTGCCAACGCCCGTTCGACGGGCTGCCCGTGCACCTGGACGCCGCGCACGCGCAGGCGCCGAAGGCCGCGCGGCGCCAGCACCTCCAACTCGCTCTCGACGGCGATTTGGCCGGCCAGCAGCGTGCCGGTCACGACGGTCCCGAAGCCGCGCAGGCTGAAGACGCGATCCAGCGGCAGCCGCGCCGGCCCCATGCTGGCGCGTCCCTTGACCTTCACGGCCGCCGCGGCCAGCGCTTGCCGCAGTTCTTCGAGCCCGGCGCCGGTCTTGGCGCTGACCGGGATGACCGGCGCGCCCTCCAAGAATGAGCCGCGCACCAGATCGGCGATTTCAGCGGCGGCCAGAGTACGGGTTTCGGCGTCGGCCAAATCACATTTGGTCAGCGCCACGATGCCGCGCTCGATGCCGAGCAGGCGGCAAATCTGGAAGTGCTCGCGGGTCTGCGGCTTCACGCCCTCATCCGCCGCCACCACGAGCAGCACCAGTTCGATCCCGCCGGCGCCGGCCAGCATGTTGCGAACAAACCGCTCATGGCCCGGCACGTCAATGAAGCCGATCTGCACGCGCCGCCCGTCGGCCGCGGAGAGCCCGAGATGGGCGAAGCCGAGGTCAATCGTAATCCCGCGCCGCTGCTCTTCCGCGAGTCGATCGGGATGGGTTCCCGTCAACGCTTCGATCAACGCGCTCTTGCCATGATCGATGTGGCCGGCGGTGCCCACCGTGAGCGAAATCGGCAGCGGATTAGCAGGGGCCGGCACGGCGGGCGCTTACTGCGCTTCAGCCGCCAGAGCGCGGGCGGCGGCAACGGGATCGTCTCCGGAAGTGACCGCGCGGCCGACCACGAGGTAGTCGGCGCCGGCGGCACGCGCTTCGCGGGCGGTCGCGACCCGTGCCTGATCGTGCCGTGGCGCGCCCGCGGGGCGAATGCCCGGGGTGACGATCAAAAAATCCGGGCCGCACGCGGCGCGCACGGCCTGGGCTTCCGCAACGCCGCACACTACGCCCGCCAGCCCGGCATCGCGGCATTGTTCCGCCCAGGCGAGGACGCGCCTAGGCACCGGGCCGGCGATTCCCAGCGACGCGAGCGCGGGTTCATCCAAACTGGTCAGCACGGTAACACCGAGGAGCAGCGGGGCCGGGTCGGCCGCGCGCGCGGCCTGCGCGGCGGCCGCGAGCATGCCCGCGCCGCCGGCGGCATGCAGCGTCAGCATGCGCACGCCCAGCCCCGCGGCCGAGCGCACGGCTCCGGCCACGGTATTCGGGATGTCGTGCAGCTTGAGATCGAGAAAAACGCCGTGGCCCTCGCCCGCTAACTGCCGCACCAGGCTCGGGCCGGCGGCCACGAAGAGCTCCAGCCCAACCTTGACCAGACCTACCTCGGCCTTCAGCCGCCGGCTCCAAGCCAGCGCTTCCGTCGCACTCGGAAAATCCAGCGCCAGGATGAGACGGTCTTTGCCGGTCGCTGGCGCAGCGGCCGCGGTCATGTTTTCAGTCTAGCCCGAGCCCGTATTTCGCCGGATGCGAGCGCTCAGTTGACGGAATGACGGTGGGAGAGCACTTGCAGGCTCACGGGCGTCAGGCCCGCGGCCTTGAACCCCAAGACTCGGGCGGCGCCCAAGCTGAGGTCAATGATGCGGCCTGGGACGAGCGGACCGCGATCGTTGATGCGAACGACGAGGGAACGATCATTGCAAAGATTCGTGACCACGACTCGCGTGCCCAAGGGCAATTCGCGATGCGCTGCTGTGAACGCCATCATGTTGAACGGCTCGCCGCTCGTGGTTTCGCGGCCTTGGAAGCGTGGCCCATACCACGAGGCCAGCCCAATTTGATAGGGCTTCGCCGACTTCGGATTCGTAACGACCCCAGCGGTGCTGGAACTGGCGCCCGGCGCCAGGGCCAGAATCAGCCCCAGCACCAATATGCAGCAAGTTTTGCGCATCACTCTAGCCTCCAAAATTTAAGGGGTTCGGCCCGCGCCTGTCGCTGGGAAGGCACTGGCAACTTGAACGGTTGCTCCCGGCTTAAGAAAGCCTCATTGTGCCTTGACCCAATCACCCGCCACCGCGGGGAGGGCGCTCGGTTTCGCTTTAGGCTTTTCTAGGATAGGGGCCTGGTCGAATGGCCTGCAACCGCAAAATATGGGGTGTGTCTAGCGCGCTACTGACTGCTGCGTCAATGCCGCGAATTCAACAACTTATTGTAAATGTGTCAGTTGGCTGGGATAGGTCTCGATCTCTGGGTGACGGGCGATGCGCCATTCGCCGGCGGGCGTGGCCTCGATGCGGTAGCGCCGATAGCACTTCATGCACCGCACGTGCTGGCTCACGGGAACGCCGAAGCGATGCTGGCAGCGGTGGAGATGGCGTAGCCAGAACACGGCGGTTGCGGCCAGCGCGAGGAACAACAATGAAGCAATGAGCCACATGGGCGTCTTGGCCGTCGGCGCGGCCAACCCAGCCGCTTTCGGTAAAATCCCAGCATGTTCTTTGCTCTCGCGTACGCCTATCGGCGCTTCACCTTAGCCGCCGTAACCGTTGCGGTAACCGGCGTTTTGCCCCTCGCCGGCGCCCGCACCGCGCCGAGCCGGCATCGCCGCCCCAAAGCGCCTGCCTGGATCGCGGCCGCGCAGGCGTTATTGAACCAGCCGGATCAACAGCGCGGCCATTGGGGCGTTTACGTTTACTCGCTCGATCAGAAGCGGGTGCTCTTCAACTATCACGGCGAATCGCTGTTTACGCCAGCCTCGAACACCAAACTTTTCACCACCGCCGCCGCGCTGGCGCTGATCGGCCCCGACTATCGCTTTCACACCTCCGTGGTCAGCGCCGCCGCGCCCGATGCGGAGGGAATCGTTCACGGCGACCTGGTATTGATCGGCCGCGGCGATCCCAATCTTTCCGGCCGGCCGCTGCCGTATCGCTATCCGGTCAGCGACGATCCCAAAGTCTTGGCGCAACAGCCCGACCTGCCGATCGAAGAACTCGCCGACCAGATTCAGCAACGCGGCGTCAAGATCGTCGAGGGCGGCGTGGTCGGCGATGATTCCTATTATTCGTTCGAGCGCTTTCCCGAAGGCTGGGCGCAAGACGATCTGCTATGGGGCTACGGCGCGGCGGTCTCCGGGTTGTGCGTGGACGACAACTCGATCTTGTTGCACGTAACGCCGGGCGTGCATGCGGGCGATCCCGCCGACGTGCAGTTGACGCCCTGGACGGGCATATATCACCTCACGAACAAAATCGACACGGCGCCTCCGGGCACCGAACGCCGGCTCTACTTTGACCGCGATCCGGACTCGAACAATCTAGTGTTGGAGGGCTCCATCCCCACCGGCGATAAAGGTGATTGGGAGGCGCTGGGCGTGCAGCGGCCCGCGCTTTTCGCCGCGCGCCTGCTGAAGCAGGCGCTCGAGCGCCGCGGCATCGCCGTTTATGGTCCGGCGACCGCGCGTCATGCTCCTCTGCCGCCGCCACCGCTTCCGCCCTTGCCTTTGCTCCTGCCGGCCAAAGCCGGCGCCGTCGCGATGGATGCCGACGCCGCTTCACCCCAGGTGCAGTTGGCCGACCACGTGTCGGTGCCGTTGCTCGAGGACCTGCAACTCATCGACAAGATTAGCCAAAATCTCCACGCCGAGCTGGCGCTGCGCCTGCTGGGCAAATTGAAGGCCGGACAAGGTTCGCTCGCGGCGGGCCGCGAGGTGCGCCGCCAATTCCTGGCGCAGGTCGGCCTCGGCGCACACGATTTCTATCTCCGGGATGGCTCCGGTCTCTCGCGGGAAAATCTGGTGCAGCCCTCCGCCATCGTCAAACTGCTGGCCTTCATGGATGGCCAACCAACCAGCGCCGCCTGGCATTCGTTGCTGCCCATCGCCGGCGTGGACGGTTCGCTCGAGGATCGCTTCAAGAACACCCCCGCCGCCGGGCGAATTCAGGCAAAAACCGGCTTTGTCGAGCATGTTTTCGCCTTAAGCGGCTATGCCACCGCATTAAGCGGCGAACACCTGGCCTTTTCCATCATGGTCAACGACGACGACATGCCCGCGAGCCAGGTGAAGACCGTGATGGATGAAATTGCCACGAGCCTGGTCACCGGCCGCGCGACAGTCACGGTAAGCAGAAAGTGACTGCTTTCGGAAAAGAACAGTGTTCCGGCACGGAACTTTCGTGGTATCCTCGGGCCGAGTTTGAACGCGCGCCGCTTCTTCCGGTAGTATCCGCCAAGCCATCGCAGGCCGAAGTCGGAGCCTTCCAGTAGCAAGCCAGTCGGGTTTCAAACGAATTCCAGCTCAAAAGAGGTATTTGTTCTCGTGAAGGAACAAGGGACAGTCAAGTGGTTCAACAATGCCAAGGGCTACGGATTCATCACCCGCATGAGCGGGGAGGATGTGTTCGTGCACTATAGCGCAATCCAGGGCAGCGGCTATCGTTCGCTCGTGGAAGGCCAGGCGGTGGAGTTCGAAGTCAAGCAAGGCCCCAAGGGCCTGCTGGCCGAGAACGTCAACGTCCTCTAATCGGCGCGCGGCATTTCAGACGGCGGCTCGGTTGGCTCCGGGCCGCCGTTTTGCTTTTCCGCCACCGAGTTCGGCGCAGCGGAAACAGCTCACCCAGTGATCATTCACCAGCCCGCAAGCTTGCATCCAGGCATAGCAAATCGTCGTCCCGACGAAACGGAAGCCGCGGCGCACGAGATCGCGGCTCAGCGCGTCCGATTCGCGGCTGCGGCTCGGAACCGCGCTCGGACGGCGGCGGTTCGGCTGCAAAGGCGCGCCGCCGGTGAAGCGCCAGATATAGGCATCGAAGCTCCCGAACTCCTCCTGGACCGTTAAGAAGGCGCGAGCATTGGCCACCGCCGCCCGCATCTTGAGCCGGTTGCGGATCAACCCGGGATCGGCGAGGAGGGCAGCGATTTTGGCCTCGCCGTAGCGCGCCACGCGCTCAGGATCGAATTGGTCGAACGCCTCCCGGTAGCGCGCGCGCTTTTTCAGCACCGTTTCCCAGCTCAGACCCGCCTGCGCGCCCTCAAGCAGCAAGAATTCGAAGAGCCGCCGGTCGTCGTGCGCCGGCACGCCCCATTCTTGGTCGTGATAAGCAATCGAGAGCTCCGATGCCGCCCAGCGGCATCGTGTTCGTTCGCGGCTCACGCCGCGGCCTCCAGCGAATCTTGGATGGTCTGCCACACGAATTCCAGATCGCGCGGCTCGATCGCGTAAGGCGGCAGCACGTACACCACGTTGCCGAGCGGGCGCAAGAGCACGCCGCGCTCGAGGTAGAAGCGCGTCAGCCGCGGCCCGATCTCCGCCAGATAGTCGGGCGCGCCGTCGCGGTCGCGCAGTTCGATCGCCGCGACCGTGCCCGCCTGGCGAACATCGGCGACGCGCGGGTGCGAGCGCAGCGCCTGGAGATGTCGGCGATGCGCCGCCGCGATCGCGGCAATGCGCTCCCAGACCGCCTCTTGCTCGAAGACCTCCAGGCTGGCCAACGCCGCCGCACAGCCGAGGGGATTGGCGGTGAAGGAGTGGCCGTGAAAAAACGTGCGGCGGCGGTCTTCGCTCAAAAAGGCGGCGAAGATCTCTTCGCGGCACGCCGTCGCGGCCATCGGCAGAAAGCCGCCGGTCAGGCCTTTGGAAAGGCAAATGATGTCGGGCGCGATGCCGGCCTGCTCGCAGGCGAACATGGTGCCGGTGCGGCCGAAGCCGGTGAGGACCTCGTCGGCGATCAGCAACACGCCGAATTCGTCGCAAAGCCGGCGTACGCCCGCGAGAAACTCCGCCGGCTGCACGATCATGCCGCCGGCGCCCTGCAGCAGCGGCTCGACGATGACGGCGGCGGTTTCGGCGGCGTGCGCGGCCAGCAACTCTTGCAAGCGGCCGAGACATTCGATGTGGCAGCTCTCGCGCCGCCGCCCCACGGGGCAGCGGTGGCAATAGGCGGTGTGCGCCCGCGCCACGGGAAAGAGCCAAGGCGAAAACGGAGCGGTGAAGTAGGAAGGCGCGCTGACCGCCATGGCCGCCGTGGTGTCGCCGTGATACGCGTGCTCGAGCGCGATGAGGCGCTGCCGCTCGGGCCGGCCGCGGTTGGCCCAGTACTGCAGGGCCATCTTCAGCGCCACTTCCACCGCAGTCGAGCCGTCGTCGGAATAGAACACGCGGGTCAGCCCGGCGGGCAGCAGCGCCACCAGCCGCTCGGCCAACGCCTCGGCGGGCCGGTGCGTACAGGCGGCGAAGATCACCTGCTCCAACTCGCGGGCTTGGCGGGCGATCGCAGCGGCGATTCGCGGCTGCGCGTGGCCATGCAGCGTGACCCACCAAGAGGAAATGGCGTCGATGTAGCGGCGGCCGGCTTCGTCATAGAGCGAGGCGCCTTCGCCGCGCGCGATCCGCAGCGGTGGCGGCGCCGTCGCCATCTGTGTGTACGGCCGCCAGACGCGCCCCGTGCCGATCGCCTCCACGCCGGTCATCCCCGGCCCGTTCCCCAATTCCGCTCCTGCCGCCATGCCATTGCCTTCGGGTGACGCACCGGGTCCATGCCGTCCCGTGTGGGACAACGTTCCTGACGCGTCCATCGCGGTAATCCACCACCGCAAGCGCAGCCCAAGCCAGCCCGCATGGCTCGATTATAGGAGCCCGCCGTGGACAACGCCGCTTGCGCCATCGCCGTCTCAACCCGAAAAGGGGATGGCGATGGAGTGCAGCCAGCTGATGCAGCCGGAACCGGAAGTGGTGATTCCCGAGGATCGGCTTCTGGACGCACTGAACCTCATGCGCGCGCACAACGTGGGCTCGATGCCGGTCGTGGATTCGCGCGCCACACGGGTGCCGCTCGGCATTATCACCGACCGCGACGCGGCGTTGTACCTGGCGCAGCACGACGAGCGGCCTTCCGAAGTCCTTTGCCGGCAGGTCATGAGCCGACCGGTGATCTTCGTCGCCCCCAGCGACGACGTCAAAACGGCGGAAGAGAAGATGCGGCAGCATCAGCTTCGCCGCGTTCTGGTCGTGCAGGAAAACCGGCTGGTCGGTATCATCTCGCAAGCCGACTTCGCCCGGGAAAAGCCCAAAGAAGCACAAAAAATCCTCGAGGATGTCTCGCAGCCCAAGGCCGCTTGACGATGCTCGCGATCCAGCAATACCAACTTGGCAATTTCGCCTGGGATGTGGCGGTCGGCGCCGTATGGCAAGCGGTCGTAATCACGCTCGCTACCCTCTGGAGCCGCGACTAGGGGGCGGCGTCGTTTCGGCCGCGGCAAAGCGCGGCACCGGCTCCGCCGAACGCGCTTACGCGCTGGTCGCCGCTTCGGCCGGGGCGGGCGCGCGTCCGGCGGCCTCGTCGCTGACGGAAAAATACACGCAGGCGGGATGATGGAAGACGAGCGCGCTCGTGGAGGCCTCCGGCTCCATCATCATGCCTTCAGTCAAGGTCACGCCGATGCGCTCGGGCGCGAGCAACTTCCAGATGCCCTCTTGGTCGTTCAGGTTGGGGCAAGCGGGATAGCCGAAGGCATAGCGCTTGCCGCGATAGCGGGCGGTGAAGCGCTCCTTCATCGTCATCTCGGGCGGATCGGGGAAGCCCCAATCTTCGCGAATGCGCCGGTGCAGCCACTCTGCTGCCGCTTCGGCGGTTTCGAGCGCCAGCACTTGCAACCCATGCGATTCCACGTAACGGCCGGCCTGCTTGGCGGCTTCGGCGCGCGCGCGCACGCCCTCGCCGGCGGTGACCACCATCAGCGCCAGGTGATCGCGGCGGCCGTTCTGCGGCGGCAGGACGTAATCGGCCAAGCAGAGCCCATCGGCACGGCGCTGGCGTTCGAAGTGGAAGGTGTGCAGCCGGGCGCCGTCGGCGGAGTAAAGATGCAAGGAGTTGCCCTCGGGCTCGGCGGGGAAAAACTGCCATACCGCGCGCACCTTCATGAACTCCGCGGCGGAGCGCTTGAGCTGCTCGACCAGGGCCACCAGCTCCAGCGCTTGCGGGTCGCGCTCGCGCAGGGCGACTTCGAAGTTGCCCTTGAAGCCGAGGTGGTGGCGATAGAGCACCTGGGGATTGATATAGCTCCAGATCTCCTCAAGCTGCGGCACATCGCGCTGGTGCCGCGCGAGCGACGCCACCGGCGGAATGGGCAGGTCCGCCCGCACTTTGGAGCTGCGCGCGGCCGGCATGGGCGCCGGCTCCGCCACGGCGGAGGGCGCGGCGGCCGCGGCCTGCGGGGCGTGCCGCGCCGCTAGCGCCTCGCGCCGCGACGGGTCCATCCACTCGTTCATCAGCGCCAGTCCCGACATCGCGTCCTTGGCGTAGCAGACGGGCAGATGGTAGTTGGGGGCGATGCGGCTGCGCGTGAAGCGGTCGGAGAGCGCGGCGCCGCCGACCAGCAGCGGCACGTCCACGCCCGCTTCGCGCAGGTCACCGGCCGTGATCACCATCTGCTGCGCGCTTTTCACCAGCAGTCCGGAGAGCCCGATGGCGTCGGGCTGATGCCGCTGCCAGGCCTCGATCAGCGTCTCGGGCGGTACTTTGATCCCGAGATTGACGACTTGAAAGCCGTTGTTGGCGAGGATGATCTCGACCAAGTTCTTGCCGATATCGTGCACGTCGCCCTTGACCGTGGCGAGGATGATCGTGCCCTTGCGCGCCGACTCGGTTTTCTCCATGAAGCGCTCAAGATAGCTGACGGCGGCTTTCATCGCCTCGGCCGATTGCAAAACCTCGGCCACGATCAGTTCGTTGTTGTTGAAGAGGCGGCCGACCTCGTTCATTCCCGCCATGAGCGGGCCGTTGATGATCTCCAGGGGGGCGGCGCCTTCCGCGAGCTTGCGGTCGAGATCGGCGACCAGGCCATCCTTGACGCCTTCGATGATGTAGCGCGCCAGGCGCTCGTCGAGCGGCAGATCGGCGGCTGCCTTCCGCTGCTTTGCAGCACCGCGGAAGTGCTCGGTCAGCGCCGCAATGTGGAACTGGTTGATCGCGATCTTTTGCTCGCGCGTCTGCTCGCGCCAATCGGCCGGCGCGCCGCGCAGAAGCGGGGCGTCGGGGTGGCCGTCCGGCACCACCGCCGGAGGATAGTTGAACAGCAGATCTTCGGCTAGCCGCCGCTCCTGCTCGGGGATCGAGGCGAAGCGCTCGATCTTTTCACTGTTGACGATGGCGAGATCGAGGCCGGCCTTGGTGCAGTGATAAAGGAAAACCGAGTTGACGACCTCGCGCGCCGCCGGCGGCAGGCCGAAGGAGATATTCGATATTCCCAGCACCGTCTTGACATAAGGAATCTCCTGCCGCACCGCGCGCACGCCCTCGATGGTTTCGACCGCGCCGCCAATGTAGTTTTCGTCGCCGGTGGCGCAAGGAAACACCAGCGGGTCGATGATGATGTCCTCGGGCGGAATGCCATACTTTCCGGTCATCAGCCGCACCGTGCGCCGCGCCACTTCCAGCTTGCGCTCGCGAGTGAAGGCCTGCGCCTGCGTCGGGTCCTCATCGATGCAGCCCGCGACGATCGCGGCCCCGTAACGGCGCGCCAGCGGGCAGACCCGCTGCAACTTCTCTTCGCCATCTTCCAGATTGATGGAGTTGATCAGGCTCTTGCCCTGGCAATAGGTCAGCGCCAGCTCGATCGAGGCGGGATCGGTGGTGTCGATCATCACGGGCGCCTTGATCTTACGGATCAGCCTTTCGTAGAACGGCGGGATGTCCTTACGCTCGTCACGCTCGGTGCTCTGCAGGCAAACGTCCACGATCTGGGCGCCGTTTTTCACCTGCCGGCGGCCGATTTCGCTCGCCTCTTCCCATTGCTCGGCGGCGATCAGCTCCTTGAACGCGCGCGAGCCGATGACGTTGGTGCGCTCGCCGACCAACAGCGGCCGCGCGCTCTCCTCGGCCTCAATGGCCTCGATGCCCGAGTAGAACGCCCGGTGGCTGGGCGCCGGGGGACGGCGGGGCGGCCGCCCCGCCGCCATCGCCGCGACGGCACGGATGTGCGCCGGCGTGGTGCCGCAGCAGCCGCCGACAATATTGAGCCAGCCGTGGTCGGCAAAGCGCGCCAGTTGCGCCGCGAAGCTCTCGGGCGTTTCGCCATACTTGCCATCTTCGTTGGGCAGGCCGGCGTTGGGGTAGCAGGAGACGTAGCGCGGGCTCATCGTCGCCAGCGTGCGCACGTGGTCGGTCATGAACTCCGGACCGGTGGCGCAGTTCAACCCGATCGAAAGCAAGTCCGCATGCGCCAGCGACACCCACAGCGCCTCGGCGTTCTGGCCGGCCAGCATCGTGCCCGTCGGCTCGATGGTGCCGGAGATCATGACCGGCACGGGACGGCCGGTTTGCGCCCGCACCCGCGCGATCGCCAGCAGCGCCGCTTTGATGTTGCGCGTGTCCTGGCAGGTTTCGACCAGCAGCAGATCCACACCGCCTTCGACCAACCCTAGCGCCTGTTCGTAAAAGGTCTCTTCGAGCTCGGTAAAGGTCACGCCGCCGGTGACGGTGATCGACTTCGTGGTCGGGCCCATCGAGCCCGCCACCCAGCGCGGCCGCCCGCCGGCGGCGGCTTGATCGGCGGCCTGGCGCGCCAACTGCGCGGCCGCCAGGTTCAGGGCGCGGGCCTCGGCGGCGCGGCCGTATTCGGCCAGGACGATGCGTGTCGCGCCGAAGGTATCGGTTTCGATGAGATCGGCGCCGGCGTCGAGATATTCGCGATGAATCGCCGTGATGACGTCGGGGCGGGTTTGCACCAGCAATTCGTTGCAGCCCTCGAACGCGTCGCCGCCGAAGTCGGCGGCAGTGAGATGGCGCTGCTGGATCATCGTGCCCATCGCGCCGTCGAGCACGAGCAGGCGCTCCGCGAGCGCGGCGTGCAGCGCTTCCAGGCGTTCGGCGGCGGTGAGCATCTATCAATTTTAAGCGGCGTTTCCGGCCCGCATCGGCCCGCGGCCGGCAGGGGGCCATCCCGGCAACCAGGGCCGGCGCCCTCGCATCCGGCGCGGCGAAGGCAAGCATCGGCGTGGCACAATGATGCTTCCATGCGCATTCGGACTTTGCCGGCGGTGCTCGCGGTCGTGGTGGTATTGGCGGCCGCGCAAAACTTCGACTGGCTTGGCTCCGCGGTCTTGCCCTTGCCGATCGACCGCGGCGCCGCCGGCACTTGGCAGATGCTCAAGCAGCTGGCGACCACCGCCAGCGCCTTGCAAATCACCGCTCATCCCGACGACGAAGATGGCGGCATGCTGACCTACGAGGCGCGCGGCCAGGGCGTGCGCATGGGGCTGCTGACGCTGACGCGCGGGGAAGGCGGCCAAAACGTCATCAACGACGATTACTTCGATGCCGCCGGCCTGCTGCGCACGCGCGAGGTGCTGGACGCCGATCGCTTCTACGGCGTTTCCACGCAGATGTTCACTCGCGCCGTGGATTACGGCTACTCGCGTTCCGTGGACGAGGCGCGGCGAAAATGGGGCGAGCAGCGGGTGTTGGGCGACGTGGTGCGCGCCATCCGCACCTTCCGGCCGCTGGTGATCTTGTCGCGTTTTCAGGGCAAGCCGCGCGACGGCCACGCGCATCACCAGATGGCCGGCATTCTAGCGCGCGCGGCTTTCGCCGCCGCCGCCGATCCCCGGCAATTTCCCGAGCAATTGCGCGAAGGCCTGCGGCCGTGGCGCGCACGCAAGCTGTACATGGATAACGTTCGCCGCCAAGAAGTCTGGAATGTGGCGGTTCCCGAGGGCGCCTACGATCCCGTGCTCGGCGAGACCTATATCGAGATCGCGCGCCAAGGCTGGTGGCAGCATGTCAGCCAATACGGCGGCGGCGCGATCGCCCACCCCGGCGCTTACGACAGCTATTACAAGCGGCTGGCGCCCGACCCGGCCGGCGCCGATCACGAGCGTGGCTTCTTCGCCGGCGTAGACACCACCTTGCCCGGGCTGGCCGCCTGGGCCGGCTCGCATCCGCCAGCCTGGCTGGCCGCTGGCCTGCGCCGGATCGCGGAGCAGGTTAGCGCCGCCACCGCCGCCTTCCGCATGACCGCGCCCGCCGATTGCGTCCCCGCGCTGGCGCGCGGGCTGGAGCAAACGCGCGCGCTCGAGCAGCGGCTGAGCGCGGCGACCGAGATCGCCCCAGAACCGCGAGCCGATATTGGCGCCGAGTTGGCGCTGAAAGAACAGCAGTTTCAAACGGCGATCGCCGACGCGCTGGGCGTGCAAGTGCTGCCCATGGTCCAGCCGGAACGCCAGCCGACTGGCTTTTTCGCCCGCTTCGCCTGGAGTGACACGCTGCGTATCGCGGTGCCGGGCTCGCGGTTCGGCGTCACCGTCGATGTTTCCAGCCGTTCCCCTCTGCCGGTGCAGGTCAGCTCGGTCGTCTTGGATGCCCAGTGGAAGCCGGGGCAACGCGCCACGATCTCCGCCCTGCGCCCGGCAACGTCCGGTGCCATCTCCGGCGAAGACGTCTCGAGTTGGTCGTTTCAAGTCAATGTGCCCGCCGATGCCGCTTACACGCGGCCCTATTGGAAGCCGCGCGCTTCGGTCGAGGAGTCGTGGTATCAACTGGCGGTGCCGCAGGACATTCTGCGGCCGTTCGCGCCTTACCCGCTGCACGCAGTCGTGACTCTCTCCGTGGACGGCGTGCCGGTAAGGGTGCGCCGCGTCGTGCTTACGTCCCGGCACGAGACGGGTCTCGGCCAAGTCCTTCTGCCTCTCCTGGTCGGTCCGGAGCTCTCGGTCTCGTTGCTGCCTCGCGCCGCCGTGGTTCCGATCGGCGGCGGCGGCGCCACTGCGTCTTTCACCGTCACCGCGGAATTGGCGAGCAACGTCAACGGTCCGGCGAATGGGACTTTGCGCTTGCAGCTCCCCCCCGGCTGGAGAAGCGCGCCGGCCGCGGCCCAATTCACGCTGCCGCGATTGGGCGCGGAGGCGACGCAGCAGTTCGTGATCTCGCCGGGCGCTATCGCCGCCGGCACGTACGTCCTATCCGCGCAGGCACAACTCGGCGGCCGCGACTTCGGCGAAGGCTACCGCATGGTCGGCTATGACGGCATTCGCCCCTATCCCTTTTATCAGCCGGCGGCGACGCGGGCCATTGGCGTTCCCGTGCGGGTCGCACCCGACCTGCGCCTCGGCTACGTCATGGGCACCGGTGATGAAGTGCCGCAAGCGCTGGCGACGCTCGGCGTCAACGTTCATCTCATTGGCCCGCAGGAGTTGGCGAGCGGCGACCTCCGCCGTTATGACGAGATCATGTTGGGGGTGCGCGCTTATGCCGCGCGCGACGATCTGCGCCGCTTCAACCAGCGGCTGTTGCAATACGTCCACGATGGCGGCGTGCTGGTGGTGCAGTACAACACCGGCGAAATGAATCACGATTACGGCCCGTACCCTTACGACATGAGCGGCGGCACGCGCGTGACGCAAGAAGAAGAACCGGTGCGCATCCTCCAGCCCGCCTCGCCGATCTTCACCTACCCCAACCACATCACCGCCGCCGATTTCGACAACTGGGTCGAGGAGCGGGGGCACGGCTTTTGGGATCGTTGGGCGCCGCAGTACGAGCCGCTGCTCGAAACCCACGATCAGGGCCAGGCGCCGCAGGAGGGCGGGCTGCTGGTCGCGCATTATGGCCGCGGCGTGTACGTTTACGTGGCGCTGGCGCTCTATCGCCAGTTGCCGCAAGGCGTGCCCGGCGCCTTTCGCCTGCTTGCCAACCTTGTTTCGTTGCCCAAAGCGCCACACGCCGCTGGCCGGGATCGCGTGCAAACCACCCGCGGAGGGGCGGAGGGGCGCTAATTGCCGGTCTTGGCGGGCGTGGCCGGCAGCTCGGCCAGAACCATGAATTCTTGCTGCTTCTTGCTGTCGGCGCGGCGCAGCTTCATTTTGTCTTTGTCGATATAGAACTCCACCGCCGCGTTGACGGGAAGCAAATCAGCGTTTTGCTTCTTGGGCCGGATTGTGTAAATGGTCGAATCGGTGCGCAAGGTGTAATCCTTGCACAGCACGACCTGGCGCTTGGCCGATTCCCCTTGCGTGCCCAGCACGGTACCCAGAACCGAATTGCCTGCGCTCACGTGAGCGCCGCACTCGGAGGACTTCATGGCCACGATGGTGCCCGGCGCCCAATCCCGTTTATGACCCGCCCAGAGACTCGTCGTCAGCCCGGCCACCAAGCAGAACACGGATAATCCCGCTACCGGTAATTTGCCCATGCACACCTCCTCACGGAAAAGGGTACGCTGGCCGGCTGTTGATGGCGGAATTCTTGCTTGTGAGTGATCGATTTGGTTCGGCCGTCCCGCCTATCGCCGTGCTTGCTTCGAACTGGCCGCCCGGCCAGACTTTGAAAGCACAGCGGCGGGCAGTTCTAGACGGCGGCGACGGGGGGATAGGGACTGACCCTGCGATTTGCGGGTGAGCGGCCCGAGACATGGGTGACAGTTCGTACCGGACACATGGGTGACACTGGCTCCTTCTCTGGGAGGAGGGGCCATGCCTTGGAAGGAGTGTTCGGTGATGGATGAGAGGCTGCAGTTCGTGG
>Ga0209810_1001105_pt1 | contig 44923 bp, 48 predicted proteins | sample Coa_R1_7_FD_187159 | JGI IMG/M metagenome (GOLD analysis project Ga0209810, IMG submission 187159) | Surface soil microbial communities from Centralia Pennsylvania, which are recovering from an underground coalmine fire - Coalmine... | ecosystem: Environmental > Terrestrial > Soil > Unclassified... | reverse complement strand
GCTCCCGCCCTCCCCGGCGCCTCCCGGGTCGGACTGCCCCCTGCTTCCTCAGGCCGCTGCGACGGCCCAAAGGCGGAGTCCTTTCACCTCCGCACGGTTGGATGGCGCCTCGTGGCGCACGGGGTTGTTGGACCAGATCTGCTTCCAATGCTCCTTGGGGAATCCGGCGAAGGCCAACAGGTCGGGGGCCATGTCGACCAGCATCGCTGTGGCGTCACCGAAGCGGTCGGCGAGTTGGTCGACCACCCGGGCGTGCTGGGCCCAGACCTGGGTGGCGTCGGGCTGCTCGAAGATGGTGCGCACCAGGGTGGCGAACATCGCCTGGGACGCCTTGGGCACCCGGGTCAACAGGTTGCGCATGGCGTGGGTCCGGCACCGCTGCCAGGTAGCCCCGGGCAGGACGGCCTCGATGGCGCCCTTGAGGCCCTCGTGGGCGTCGGAGACCACCAGGGCCACCCCGGACAGGCCGCGGGCCACCAGAGAGCGAAGGAACGCGAGCCATCCCGCCCCGTCCTCGGTGGTGATCACGTCGACGCCGAGGATCTCCCGGTTGCCGTTGGCGTTGACTCCGGTGGCGATCACCACCGCCACGTTCACGATCCGGCCGCCCTCGCGCACCTTCTGGGTGAGGGCGTCCATCCACAGGTAGGTGTAAGGCCCGGCGTCGAGTGGCCGGCTGCGGAACGCCTCCACCTGGGCATCCAGGGTCTTGGCCATCTCGGAGACCTGGGACTTGGAGATCCCGTCGATGCCCATGGCCCTCACCACGTCGTAGACCCGGCGGGTCGACACCCCCTCCAGGTAGCACTGGGCCACCACCTGAGTCAGGGCCTGCTCGGCCCGGCGACGGGGCTCGAGCAGCCACCCCGGGTAGTAGCTGCCGTGGCGCAACTTGGGGACGGCGAGCTCGATGGTGCCCGCCCGGGTGTCCCAGTCCCGCAGCCGGTAGCCGTTGCGGGAGTTCACCCGACCGTCGGTCACCTCCCCGTAGCCGGCCCCGCAGGCCGCCTGGGCCTCGGCGCCCATCAAGACCTCGGCGAACGTCTCGACCATCTCGGCCAGCAGATCGCCGCCGTCCTCCTCGAGGTGCTTCACCAGCCACGCCCGCAGGTCCATAGTGTTGGGGACTGCCACCGCATCTCCTCTCAGTTCGTCTCTCGCAGGACTTCTGAGATTGATGCGGTGGTCGTCGCGTATGGGGGATGCTCAGCGCCGGCGCCGGCTCACCCCGTACACCACTCAGGTGGACTCAAACTGACACTGCGCGCCGGGTCTAATCGCTGGTCGATGCCGTCCGGGGTTGGCCGGTCCCTGTCACCGGGTAGCAGCCATGAGAGACCTACAAGGCGACGGAGAGAGGGGTATCTCTCATGGCACGAGATCTATCCGGCAAGAAGGTGGCGTTCCTTACCGCCAACGAGGGCGTCGAGCAGGTCGAGCTCACTCGCCCCTGGAAGGCAGTGGAAGGCTCGGGCGGGCGGCCGGTACTGGTCGCACCCGAGTCGGGCCAGGTGCAGGCCTTCAACCACCTCGACCGGGCCGACACCTTCAAGGTCGATCAGACGACCGCCCAGCTGCGGGTGGACGACTTTGACGCCGTCGTGCTTCCTGGTGGCGTGGCCAACCCTGACCAGCTGCGCCAGGACGAGGCGGCGGTGACCTTCCTGCGCCAGATGGTGGAGGCGGGCAAGCCGATCGCTGTCATCTGCCACGGTCCGTGGACGCTCGTGGAGGCCGACGTCGTGCGGGAACGCACGCTGACCTCCTGGCCCAGCCTCAAGACGGACATCCGTAATGCCGGCGGGCAGTGGACGGACCAGCAGGTGGTGGTGTGCGAAGGCGGACCCAACGTGATCATCAGCAGCCGCAAGCCCGACGACCTGGACGCCTTCTGCACCAAGCTCGTCGAGGTCTTCGAGCGCCAGCCTGCGGGCAAGGCCGCCTAGCGCGTTCGGGCTCGTCGGGCTCAATGGCCCGGCGAGCCCGAGAGGCGGATCAGGCCGGCGGACCCTCCCCGGGAGACGGCAGCCGGCTCAGGACCTCGGACTCGTCTGGGCCGGCCTCGGGGCCGTACTTGACCGTGAGGGTCCCCCGGGCCGAGCACGATGGACACCGCAACGCCACCACCAAGGACATGTCGGCCGGGTCCGACGCCCCTTCGGTCCTCACGTTCCGCTCGCTCTCGAACTGGTCGGCGTCGGCGGTCTGGCCGCACTGTCGGCAGGTGAGACGCCCCCCAGCCGTCACGACCATCTGGGCGGTGAACCCCTCCGTCTCGAGGGCCCTGACCACCTCCTCCACGGTGGTCGCCCCGCTGGCGTACTCGAGCGGCGAGCTGGGCTGGGGGGTGCCGTCCCGTTCTGGAGCCGTCACCTGCACCGCCGGGCAATAGTCATCCACGCCGGCCTACCCGGCCGAGGCCGGGGACGAAACCGGTGGACCAGCCCTCTGGACCAGTCCTCGTCTCCGGCGGTATGCATCCCTCGTGCGTCTCAGCCCCAGCTCCTACCTCGACCACCTCCGGGCGGACTGCGAGGCCATGGGCCGGCCCCCCGGTGACCTCGGGGCCGCCGTGGCCGGCTGCCCGGGCTGGGACGTGGCCGAGCTCATCCGCCACACGGGACTGATCCACCGCTGGGTCACGACCATGGTGTCCCAGCACGCCGAGGAGCGGCTCTCCAGAAGAGAGCTGCCCGAGCCTCCGGAGCGCGGCACCCTGGTGGAGTGGTTCCGACAGGGGGCCGGCGAGCTGTGCGACACCCTGGAGGGGGCGGGCACCGACAGCCCGGTGTGGAACTGGACCCCACACGAGCCGAGGACGACCGCCTTCTGGTACCGGCGCATGGCCCAGGAGACAGCCGTGCACCGTTGGGACGCCGAGGCGGCCGCCGGCTCGCCGCCGCCCATCGACCCGGAGCTGGCGGTGGACGGCATCGCCGAGATGTTCGAGGTGCACCTGCCCCTGCTGGCCGGGCGCGGCGGGGTCGACCTGGGTGGCTCACTGCACGTGCACGCCACCGATGCCGACGGAGAATGGACTCTGCGCCCCGACGGCCAGGTGCCCTCGGTCGAGACCGGTCATGCCAAGGGGGACGCCGCGGTACGGGGACCGGCGTCGGCTTTGCTTCTTGCCCTCTGGGGCCGTGGCACCGTCGACCAGTTGGAGGTTTGCGGCGAGGCGGCCATCTTCACCCGTTGGCGCGACCAGGTCGCCCTCTGAGCCGGCGCCGGTCGATTCGGCGGTCGGTGCGCCGGGAAGATGACATGGCGGAGATGCAAGCGGACCCCATCCCCGAGCTGAAGTCCCTCGATGAGCTGGTCGACCTCGCCCAGCAGAAGCAGGACCTCTACGTGCGCTGGTCGCACGGCCCTGAGGTCGACCTCCACGAGGCCACCAGCCGCGACGAACTCACCGGAGCGGCGCTGCCGGGCTTGTGCGCCAACCCGTTGGCCGTCGAGCCCTGGTGGGGAGACCGGCCCCTGCGGATGTGGGTGGCCCGGCGGCTCTACGACTATCGGCATCTGAGGGATGAGCACCCGGGCGTGCGTCCGTGGGTCCTGCAGGGCGTCGAGCTCGGACGTGGTCCGGACAACGAGCCGGTGGTCGACGACGTCACCCCGGTGGCGTGGCTGTCCGACGAGGTGGTGGCCGAGGCGGTGGCGGCGGTCGAGGACGCCACCGAGGACTGGGGCTCCCTCCGCCGGTCGTGAGCCCGCTCGGGATGTCCGACGCGGAGCTGGCCGCCGCCGCGGTGCGGGCCGTTCCCGACGCAGTCGTCGTGGTCGACCGCAACGGCATCATCCAGCTGTGGAACTCAGGCGCCGCCCGGATCTTCGGCTGGGCCGAGGATCAGGCGGTGGGCCGGTCGCTGGACCTCATCGTGCCCGAGCGGCTCCGTCAACGGCACTGGGAGGGGTTCCACCACGCCGTGGCCACCGGCACCACCCGTTACGGCGCCGACTCTCTGCTCGCCGTGCCGGCGGTGCGGGCCGACGGGGAACAGATCTCAGTCGAGTTCACCGTGGCCTTCATCACCCCACCCGGAGAGGACGCAGCCGGCGGCATGGTCGCCGTCCTACGCGACGTCACCGAGCGTCGCCGGGCGGAGCGTGAGTTGCGGTCGCGCCTGGCCGAGCTGGAGAAGGCCGCCGAGGCTCAGCGGTAGGCGGAGGCCGACGACACGAGGGACTGGAACAGGGCCAGGTGCTCGGGGCGGTGGCGGAGCAGCTCGGGATGCCACTGGACGCCCACGACGTTGCGGCGGCCGACGGCCTCGATCCCTTCGACGGTACCGTCCTCGGCGTAGGCGGTAGCCACGGCGCCGGGGCCCAGCGCCCCGCTCGCCTGGTGGTGCAATGAGTTGACCTCGACCTCCTCCACGCCGATCCAGTTGGCGAGGGTGGAGCCAGGTCCGACCTTCACCCGGTGAATGGCCTGGTTGTAACGAGCCATGTCGAAGTGGTCGTCCAGGTGCTGGACCAGCGCCCCGCCCAGGGCCACGCCGAGAACCTGGGCCCCCCGACAGATGGCCAGGGTGGGGTGGTCGCGCTGGACGGCTTCGCGGCACACGGCCAGGTCCAACCGGTCCCGTGCCGGGTCGGTGGCCCCGGTCTTCGGATGGCGCTCCTCCCCGTAGCTGGAGGGGTCCACGTCGTCGCCGCCGGTGACGACCAGCCCGTCGACCCGGTCGAGCAGGACGGCGGCGTCCTCGGGATCGACCATGGGGAGCAGGACGGGTATCCCCCCGGCCTTGCGCACGGCCTTGACGTAGGAGGCGTTGGCCACGTGGTGCAACACGCTGGTGCCGGCTTCTTCGACCAGGCGGAGGTGGGCGGTGATGCCGATGAGGGGTCGCACGATCAGACGACCTCGAAATAGCGGTTTAGCTCCCAATCCGTCACCGACTCCGCCTGGGCGTCGCCTCCGGTGGTGTTGAACATCAGCCACTCCCACCGCCGGCTCTGGACCCAATGGTTCACCATCTCGTAGCCGAGGACGTCGGTCAGCCCCTTGTCCTCCTCGAGGGCGTCAGCCGACTTGTTGACGGTGTTCGGCAGGTAGGGGTAGCCGGCCGGCAGTCCCCAGGCCACGACCCTCAGCTCCGGCGGAGGCTCGAGCTCGTTCTCGATTCCCACCACGCCACCGGCCAGGATGGCCGCCAGCGCCAGGTAGGGGTTGAGGTCGGCCGCTCCGACCCGGTGCTCGACCCGCGCCACCTTCGGATCGCGGGAGATGACCCGGAGGGCGACCGACTTGTTCTCTTCCGCCCAGCTGACGACCAGCGGGGCGGCGGCGAAGCCGACCATCCTCCGGTAGGAGTTGACGGTGGGCGTGAGCATGGAATGGGCGCCCGGCATGGTCGCCATGAGGCCGCCGATCCAGTGACGCATGATCTTGGAGCGACCGTCGGGTGCGGCGGCGTCGTAGAAGGCCGGGCGGGTGCCCTTGGTGATCGAGTGATGGATGTGCATGCCATTGCCGTAGCCGTCGGTGGGACGAGCCATGAAGGTCACGGAATGGCCCAGGTCGTAGGCGGCTTCGCGCATGGCCTGTCGGGTGCGCACGGTCCAGTCCGCCGCCACCACTGGGTCGGCCGGCTCGAGGTTGATCTCGAACTGGCCGGGGGCGGCCTCGGCGCTCCATGCCTCCCAGGGGATCCCCATCCCATCCAGCCTCCTCACGACCTCGTCCATGAAGTCGGCCATGCGGTGGGCGTCGTGGGTGAGATAGCCGAGGGGAGCGGGGACGCCGATGGGCGTCAGGTCGCGGTAGCCCTTCGCCTTGGCCTCGGCGTAGCTCTCGGCGAAGACCATGCCCTCGATCTCGAAGGCGGCCCGGGCGGCCAGCCCGTGGGTCCGGAGCCGCTCGGTGACCCTGCGGAGAACGCTGCGGGGGCAGACGCTCAGGGGCTCACCGTCGACGTCCACGAAGTCGACTAGGCAGGAGGCCATGCCGGGCCGGTTGGGACTGACGATCAGGGTCGACAGGTCGGGCCGCTGGTGGATGTCGCCGAGGCACTCCTGACGCCAGTCGCCCCACCAGCCGAAATGGGGAGTGCCGCCGACGTCGTAGGCGAAGGCGATGTCGGAGATGGCCGGCCCGAGCGGGAGCGACCGCTCGAACTTGGTCCGGCTGAGGTGCTTCCCGAGGACGAGCCCTTCGGGGCTCAGCCCCTCGGTGCGCACGGTGGTGATGCCCTGCCCGTCGAGCCACGAGCGGAGCTGCTCGCCCTTCATCGCCCATCCCCCATGGTCCAGGCGATCGAGCGCCCGGTCAGGACGGAGCCGTGCTCGAAGGAACCGACGGCGAAGACCTTGCCGTTGAGGTAGTCCTCGCCGAGGATCGAGTTGCCCGAGAAGACGGACTTGAGGTTGTCGGCACTCCCGTGGACCTCGTACTCCGGCTCACCCGGCTGTCCGAACTGGGCTTCGGAGCCGTCGTCGGTGCAAACGACCCGCAGGGACGCAGGCATCCGCGGCCAGTCCTTGGCGAACTCCCAAAATGCGGCCGCCTCCTCTCGCCAGGAGCGCAGGGGCGGTTCGAGGACCGACGCGACCCCGAGGGCGAAGAGCGGGTGACGGGCCACCCCCTTCACCTTCGGCTTCGGAGCGTGGGGGCCGCTCATGTTGTTCCAATCGAGGGTGATCACCACGCCGGCGTCCTTGGCCACGCCCCTTCCCAGCTCGACGGTGCCCCGTCGGAACCGGACCGTCACCGACTGGGGGTCCTGCGAGGACTTGAGGGCCAGGACGCCCTTCATGCGGGCCAGGCGACGGGAGAGCTTGGGATGAGCGGCGGCCCGCTTCAGGGTGGCGCCGACCCCCTTCACCACCGGCGGGGCGTCATCCTCCAGGACGAATACGGGCGACGGCATCGAGTGTTCCTCCCTGTCGCGGCTGGCCGCGGCCATCAGCATGCCACCGGGGAACCGGCTACCGCCGACTGCTCAGAGGTGGTGCTCGCCCGGGTCGGTCTGCTGGTCTGCCTCGCCGGTCGCTCCGAGGAGGGCGAAGATCGCGTCGCGCGCCTCGAGAAGGCGGTCGCGGACGTCTCGCAGCGTGTCGCGGCTCAGACTGCCGCTGGCGGCCGCCCCCTCGACGTCCTCCACGAAGGCCTCGAGATCCGACCGCAGCGCCTTCATGCCGAGTCGGTCGGCGCCACCCCCGTCGTCGCCCCTGGTGCGGTTGGCGCGTTCCTCGTGGCGAGCCTGGCGGGTCGCCCACCGCTGCTCGCGCCGAGCGTCTTTCATGGCGTGGCGCAACTCCTCGCGCAACCCCCGCACCGAGTGACGGACCTCGTCGCGGATCGATGTCGCCACCAACCGCGCCGACTCCACCGCCCTCTCCTGCAGCTCGCTCAGCTCGGCCCGCCGGGCGTCGAGCTCGGCCCGCCCGGCATCGGTGAGTCGGTAGACCTTCTTGCCGTCGATCATCTCGTGCTCGACCAGTCCCTCCTCCTCGAGCGACGACAGCCGCGGGTAGACGGTGCCCGCCGAGGGCGTGTACATGCCGAGCAGCCGGTCCTCCACCATTCGGATCAGCTCGTATCCGTGCCGGGGCTCCTCTTCGAGCAGCATCAGCAGGAACAGCCGAAGGCCCCCGTGGGCGAAGACCCGGTTCATGGCGTGGGCACCGGCTCTCGCAGCAGGACCGCCAGCCGTCCAGAAACGCTGTCGACCCGGAGAGACCCGTCGCCGCTGCCGAGGACCGCCCGCCGGCACCCGCGCTGTCTGCGGGACCGGTCGGCGGGAAGGTCCACCCTCCCGCTAATGGTGGCGGCATCGACGGTCAGGTCGGCCTCAGGGGAAAGGACGATGGCGACGTCACCCGAGACCGTCCGACAGCGGTAACGACCCCCTCGCTGGGATTCGAGATCGACCGCCACGTCACCGGAGGTCGAGAGAACCGACAGGTCGCGCAGGTGGCCACCGGCCACCCCGATCGGCCCGGAGACGGAGTCGACCCGCAGGGCCCCGCCCACCCCCTCCATGTCCACCCGGCCCGAGACGGTGTGGGCGGTCAGTTCGCCGGAGACGTAACCCCAGGTCACCGAGCCGCTGACCGTCGTGGTGGTGACGGCGGCGGCGATGCCGGCCACCACCGTCGGGGCGGAGACGGAGCGGGTTCGTACCGCGGTGCCGGGCGGGCAGGTGACCGCCACCGCGGCCCGTGGTCCTCGGCGCAGGCCCCAGAGCTCGCTCACCTGCCGGACCGCCAGCCGGCCGCCTTCCAGGCTCACGTCCACCGGAGGCCCGGCCAGCCACTCGACCTCGAGGCGGCCGGGCCCCGCGCTGCCGGCCACCATGATCTCCCCACCGACCAGCTGAACCTCGACCGAGTCCACCTCGTCGAGGTCGATGGTCAATCGGCCCTCGTCACTTCCGACCGTGCGCTTCACGGGCCCCTCCCGGCTCACCAGGAGTCACACGATATATCGCGTTAAGCCAGTGTCAAGATATATCTTGTTGACCGGACCGGGGGTCGGCGGGGGCTGGTGGCCCGGCCGACGCCGGTCGACGCAGGCCGTCAGGACGCGGCCTTCTCCAGGATGTGCACGGCGCAGGCCGACCCCAGCCCGATGACATGGGTGAGGCCGACCTTGGCCTCGGGCACCTGCCGGTCTCCGGCCTCTCCCCGCAGATGGGTCGCCACCTCGTAGAGATTGGCGACGCCGGTAGCGCCCAGCGGGTGGCCCTTGGAGATCAGTCCACCGGAGACGTTCACCGGGGTCCGCCCGTCGCGCCGGGGAGCACCGGAGTCGATGAAGTCACCGGCCCCGCCTGGCTCGCAGAGGCGGAGGTTGTCGTAGTGGAGCAGCTCGGCGGTGGCGAAGCAGTCGTGCAGCTCGACCAGGTCGAGATCCTGGGGGCTGACGCCCGCCTTTTCGTAGGCGGCGTCGGCCGCGTTGCGGGTGAGGGTGTTCACGTCGGGCTGCACCTGACCCCGCTCCGTCCAGGGATCGGAGGTCAGGACCGAAGCGGAGATCTTCACCGCCCGCTTGCGTTGCTCGTCCGACAGGCTGGCCAGCTTCTCCCCCGACACCAGGACGACGGCGGCCGCACCATCTCCGGTCGGGCAGCACATGAGCAGGGTGTTGGGGTAGGCGACCATCTCCGCCGCCTTGATCTCCTCGAGGCTGAACGCCTTCTGGTACTGGGCGAGGGGGTTCAGCACCGAGTGAGCGTGGTTCTTCTCCGCCACCTTGGCGAACTGCTCGAAGGTGACCCCGTCGTTCTCGTAGGCGTACTCCATGCCGGCCTGGGCGAAGACGCCGGGCATCACCCCGGTGCCGAGGATGCCTTCGGGTGACATGACCGCCCCGTAACGGCCCGAGGGCTCGTACACGTTCGGGCCCTCCTTGGACCGCCCAGCCGAACCGAGCAGTCCGGCCTTGCCCATGACCTCGACGCCCACGGCGAGGCCCATGTCCGCCTCGCCGGACTTGATGGCCATGTACACCGTGCGGACGGCCGTGGCCCCGGTGGCGCAGGCATTGGCCACGTTGTAGACGGGGATACCCGTCTGCCCGATCTGCTTCTGGATGCGCTGGCCGACCATGCCGCCGGCCTCAGCGAGGTTGCCGACGGCCATGACCTGCATGTCGTGGATCTTCACGTCGCCGTCGGAGAGGGCGGCCAGAGCCGCCTCGGATCCCAGGTCGACCACGTCGCGGCCCGGGTACCGACCGAACTTCGTCATGGACGCGCCGAGGATCCAGACGTCGTCGCTGCTCTTGGCCATCTCTGCCTCCTCTACTCGGGCTCGGCTAAGCCGGGGCGAAGCCGAACGCCACCGCTTCGGTTCCCTGGTCGTCGGTGCCGACGCTGTAGGTCACCAGCCGCACCGGCATGCCCAGCGTGACTTGCTCGGGGGCGGGCTCGACGTCTACGAGATTGCTCTTGACCGAACCGCCGCCGTCCAGGTCCACCACCGCCGACACGTAAGGCACCTTCACCCCCGGCGCCGCCCGCTGGACGATGGTGAAGGTGCGGACCTTTCCCTGTCCGGCCAGGGGCCGACGGTCGAAATCGGTGCCACCGCACCGGGCGCAGGCGTTGCGCCGATCGAAGTAGAGCGCCCCACAGGACGAGCACGACTTCGCCACCAAGCGGGGCTCGTCGCCCAGCTCCAGGTAATCTACGATCGGAACGGTCGTTGACATCGCTGCCGGTGAACCTCCTGGTTGCCGGGCCGAGGCTAGCCCAGGTCGTTCCGAACCGACCCGGCCGTCACCGGCCCCAGTACCGGCCCCCGGGCTCGACGGCGCCCCCGCCCAATATCTTGGTGGCGCGCCGCCGCCGCTGGGTATGGGGCGGCCAGAGAATTCCCTTGGCCATCGACCTCCAGCCCCCCCGCGCTTCGGAATCGTCCGGACCCGATCAACCGGTCCGGGTGGAGCGCGCCGCCGACGCCACGCCGCCTCCCCCCCGGCACGGAGTCTTCGTGACCTGGCTGGTCCTGTGGGTCCTGGCCGGCGTGCTGGTGGCGATTCGCGTCACCCGCTGGGCCCGCACGGTGTGGGCCCGGGTGGAGCCCCAGCTCAGGGCAGAAGCTCGCGCCGCCGCCGCCCGGGCCGCGGTGGTCGGAGCGGCCATTGCTCGGGCCGTGGCGGCCGCCGCTGCCGAGTTCGCCCGACGAACGCTCGTCTTCTGCCGGCGGCACTGGCCTACCGTCCGGCGCCGGTCATCGATTCTGGCCCGGGCAGTGGCCCGACTCTCGGCTGCCGCCCTGGTATGGATGGTGGCGGCGTCGTGGCTGGCCGTCGTGCGGACCCGACGCACGCTGTCGCGGTTGGTTCGACGGCTCGCCGCCCCCGCCAGAGGTGGTCAGCCCCTCGGCCGCCGCCTGGGCGTCGCCGGGCTGGCCATCGTCACCTTGGTCGTCGCCGGGGTCGGCGGCCTGGCCGCCGCCGTGGTCTCAGGGTCGTACGCGGCGGTGGGCGTGATCGGAGTGACGGCCCGGTTGCGACCCGGTCACATTCAGCTGCCCGCCCTGGCGCAACGATCGGTCATGTACGCGGCGGACGGCAGCGTGGTCGCCGTCCTCCATGGCGACGCCAACCGCGTGACCGTTCCCCTGTCCCACATGTCGCCCACCGTGATCGACGCCGTTGTCGACACCGAAGACGCCGGCTTCTGGCACCACGGAGCCGTCGATGCTCGAGCGGTCGTGCGGGCCATGGCCGCCAACCTCACCGCCGGTCGGGTCCGACAGGGCGGCTCCACCATCCCCGAGCAGCTGGTCAAGAACACGCTCTACGACCCCGGCCACAGCTTCGTGGGCAAAGCCAAGGAGATGCTGCTAGCCGACCGTCTGGAACGTCGCCTGGGCCGGTCGCGCACGCTCGAGAGATACCTGAACACCGTCTATTTCGGCGAGGGCGCATACGGCGTGGAAGCGGCGGCCGAGACGTTCTTCGGCACCACGGCCGGTCGGCTCGACGCCGCCCAAGCGGCCCTGCTGGCGGGGATGATCCAGGACCCCTCGGGTTACGACCCCTTGCACCACCCGGCGGCGGCCCGGGGCAGGCGGGCGACGGTGCTGTCGCTGATGGTCGCCCACCATCACCTGAGCGCCGCCGCGGCGCAGACGGCGGCTGTCGCGTCGCTCCCGACTCAGGTGAACCTGCCGCCGCCCGTACACGACTACTTCTCGGCCGCCGTCCAGAACGAGCTCCTGTCCGACCCGCGCCTGGGCCGGACCTACCAGGACCGCTACCGGATGCTGTTCCAGGGTGGCCTGCAGATCCACACCACCCTCGACCCCAACCTGCAGCGCGACGCCGAAGCGGCTGTGGCCGCCGGCATCCCCGCCGGATATCACCTGACCGCCGCCCTGGCCGCCATCGACCCGTCCACCGGTGACGTGCGGGCGGTGGTCGGCGGCCCGGATTTCGGCGCCTCGCAGTTCGACGCCGCCCTGGCCGGGGCCGGGCGGCAGCCGGGCTCCTCGTTCAAGGTCTTCACCCTGGTGACCGCCCTCGAGCAGGGGCACTCGATCAACGACGTGATCGACGGGTCGACCCCCTGTTCGATCCCGAATCCGGGTGGCACGCCCAACCCGTGGACGCCGGCGAACTACGAGGGCGAGGCCTTCGGGCCGATCACCCTCGCCGAGGCCACCGCCAAGTCGGTCAACTGCGCCTACGCCCGCCTGGCTCTGAAGGTCGGCCTGGGCGAGGTGGCCCACACGGCCCACGCCATGGGGATCACCTCCCACCTCGCGGTGGTGCCGTCCATGACCCTCGGCACCAACGACGTCACCCCGCTGCAGATGGCCTCCGCCTACGCGACCCTCGCCGACGACGGTGTGCACCACCGGCCCCACCTCGTCCAGGAGGTCCAGGCCCCGGACGGAAGAGTGATCATCGGCCCCTCGAACACGGCCAGCCGGGTCATCAGCCAGCAGATCGCCCGCGAGACCACCCAGGCTCTCCAGCAGGTGGTCCTCTCGGGCACCGGCACGGCGGCCGCCCTGCCCGGACGCCAGGTGGCCGGCAAGACCGGTACGGCCGAGAACTACCAGGACGCCTGGTTCGTGGGCTACACGCCCCAGCTGGCGACGGCGGTGTGGATGGGCAACCCGACCGGGGAGGTCCCCATGGTCGGAGTGCAGGGCATCAACGTGGTCGGAGGCTCCTTCCCGGCCCATCTCTGGGCGGACTTCATGGCTCGGGCCCTGGCCTCGGCCCCCGCCGTCGACTTCCCGGCTCCCGACCCGACCCAGGTACCCCGGCCCACGTTCATCTCCGGACCCGGATCCTCCTTCGGGTCGGTGCCGGTCCCCGGCGGCGGATCGTCGCCCCCGGTCACCACCTGGTGCTGGTCCTCGTGCGGGAGACCTGGCAAGCACCACTAACCGGACGATCCGTCCGTTTCTGGGACCAGTTTTCTCCTGCATCCAGGTCGCACCTGGGATACGGTGGCTCGCACGGCCAGGGCACAAGGAGCGGCGGCTGTGGCGCACCCGAACTCACGCCTCGCGACCCTCAGGCAGTCGCTCTCCCCCCGCGAATGGCGGCGGGTCGGGGCCATGGCCGCCCTCATCGCCGCCCTGCACATCATCGGGTGGGGCGTCATGGTGCTGGTCGTGATGCCCCACCACTACCGCCTGCTCGGACTCGGTGTGGGTGTCACCGCCTACACCCTGGGCATGCGACACGCCTTCGACGCCGACCACATCTCGGCCATCGACAACACCACCAGGAAGCTGATGGCAGAAGGCCAACGGCCCCTCTCGGTGGGGCTGTTCTTCTCGTTGGGACACTCCAGCGTCGTGTTCGGTCTGGCGGTGGCACTGACCTTCGCCGCCCGGACTCTCCTCCACCAGGTGGGCTCCTCCGGTTCCTCGCTCCATCGGGTCACCTCCACGGTGGGGACCATGGTCTCCGGGGGGTTCCTCTACGCCATTGCCGCCATCAACCTCGTCATCCTCGCCGGCATCGTGCGGATCTTCTCGGAGATGCGCAGGGGGGTCTTCGACGAGGCCGAGCTCGAGCGCCAACTCGACTCCCGCGGGATGATGAACCGCTTCTTCGGCCGCCTCATGAGGACGGTGCGGGCACCGTGGCACATGTACCCGATCGGCGTCCTGTTCGGCCTGGGCTTCGACACCGCCAGCGAGGTGGCGCTGCTCGCCCTGGCCGGGGGGGCGGCGTCGACCGGGTTGCCCTTCTACGCCATCCTCTGCCTGCCGGTCCTGTTCGCCGCCGGCATGACCCTGTTCGACACCATCGACGGCTCGTTCATGAACTTCGCCTACGGATGGGCGTTCTCGCGGCCGGTGCGCAAGGTCTATTACAACGTCGTCATCACCGGCCTGTCCGTGGCCGTGGCCTTCCTGATCGGAACCCTGGAGCTGCTGTCCGTGTTGGCCAACCAGCTCCGCCTGCACGGAGGCCTCTGGTCCTACGCCGCCGGCTTCAACCTCAACGCTGCCGGGTTCTTCATCGTGGGCATGTTCGTCGTCACCTGGCTGGCCGCCCTCGCCTTCTGGAGGGTCGCCCGGGTCGAGGAGAGGTGGGGGCCGCCCGCCGTGGCGGCGATGGACCTCGAGGAGCCGGTGACGGTCGGCGCCGCCACCTGACCCGACTCAGTCGGCCGCGGGCACCGGCTGGGGAGGCGGGGGTCCGACGTAGCGGGCGCTGGGCCGGATGATGCGGTTGTCGGCGGCCTGCTCGAGGATGTGGGCGCACCAGCCGATCACCCGGCTGGCGGCGAAGGTCGGGGTGAAGAGGCTGCGCTCGAGGCCGCACTGCTCCATGACCACCCCGGCGTAGAACTCGACGTTGGTGTGGAGCTCTCGACCGGGCTTCAACTCGGCGAGGACGGTGAGGATGGTGCGCTCGACGCTCTCGGCGAACTCCACCAGCGGGCCGCCGAAGGAGCGGGCGATGTCGCGCAGCATGGCCGAGCGGGGGTCGTAGGTCCGGTAGACGGGGTGGCCGAAGCCCATGATCCGCTCACCGCGGGCCACCGCGTCACGCACCCATGCCTCGGTGCGGCTCGGATCCCCGATGGCGTCGAGGGTGTCCAGGGCGCGGCTCGGCGCGCCACCGTGCAGCGGGCCCGACAACGACCCGATGGCGGCGACCACCGCCGACCCGAGGTCCGCCCCGGTGGACGTCACCACCCGGGCGGTGAACGTCGACGCGTTGAAGCCGTGGTCGATGGTCGAGATCTGATAGCTCTCGATGGCACGGCAGCGCCGGTCGTCGGGTGCCTCCCCGGACAGCATGTAGAGGTAGTTGGCGGTGTGACCCAGCCTTTCGTCCGGTGCCACCGGCTCGAGGCCCCGCGCCATCCGGGCCAGGGCGGCGATGGCCGTCGGCGTGACCGCCGCTACCCGCAGCGCATTGCTGGTGAGCTCCTCCGGGCCGGCATCGATGGACGGCCGGAAGCCCTCCTCGGCGGCGAGCAGGGACAGGACGGTGCGCAGGCCCATCAACGGGCCATCCGAAGCGCGGGCGACGGCGGGCAGGGCCCGCATGACCGCATCGGGCAGCTGGCGCAGCGCAGCCACCCGAGCCCGGAACGCCCGCTGCTCGGAGGGGTCCGGAAGCTCGCCGAAGGTCAGCAGATACCAGACGTCCTCGAGCGATCTCTTCTCGGCCAGCTCGACGGCGGAGTACTGGCGGTAGTGGTAAAAGCCCTCGAGGCCCCGCACGTCCCCCACTGACGTCTCGGCCACCACCACGCCCTTCAGCCCCCGGGGCACGTCGGTGAACGATCCGGCCACCGGCCTCAGCTGGGCGATTCCCATGAGGTCGCGCATGGACACGACGCCTTTGACCTCGTCGCCGGCGACGACCGGTATGTGGCGGTAGCGGCGGTCGGCCAGGCTCGTCCAGGCTTCAGCCACCTCGACGTCGGGGCCGACGCAGTCCGGTCGGGGGGTCATCCAGGCCCCCACCAGGGACTGTTCGGGCTGGGCGCCGGCGGCGGCCGCCCGCACCAGGTCGCGCTCGGTGAGGATGCCGAGGGGCCTCCCGCCCTCCACCACGACCACCGAGCCCACCCCAGCCCCGCTCATCGTCTCCCCCGCCGCCCGCAAGGTGTCGTCGGTGCGAGCGGTTACCGCCGGACTGGTCATCAGCTCTGCCACCGTCCGGATCGTCTGAGTCCCCATCACAACCTCCCTGACGTTCGCTCCGAATGATCCTCAGGATGATCGAGGTTGTCAATGTTGATCCACTGTCAACTACCATGAGTAGATGGTCGATGGAAGCCACTGGATGACCTCGACCGAGGCGGCGGCCAAGCTCGGCGTGAAGCCCCAGACCCTCTACGCCTATGTGAGCCGAGGCCTGTTGAGCAGCCATCCCGCCCCCGGGGGCCGGGCCAGCCGCTTCGACCGAGCCGAGGTCGAGCGGCTGCTCGCCCGCCCCCGCGTGGGGGCCAGGGCCGGCGTGCTCGAGATCGTGGTCGACACCGAGCTGACTCTCATCGACCCGATCGGACGGCTCTACTACCGCGGGGTCGACGCCACCTGGGCGTGTGGTCATCGCAGCTATGAGTGGGTGGCCGAATGGCTTTGGACGGCCCTACGCGACGAGCCGCCGACCTGGCAGGCGACGCCGGCGGCGCTGAGGGTGGGATCGGCGGCCCAGGACGCTCTGCCGAAAGGCGCATCCCTCGTCGAGCGCATGCGGGTCGTCGCCGCCGCCGTGGGCACGGTCGACCCTCTGCGCCACGACCGGCGTCCGGAGGCGGTGGTGGCCACCGGCCGGGCCCTGATCGCCGCCTTGGTCGACTCCCTGCCCGGCCCGTCGTCGGACGCCGTCCTACGGCTGGGCTCGCGCCGGCGGGAGGCGTCCGTGGCCGCCCGGCTCTGGTCGCGCCTCACCGGTGCCGAGGCGACGCCGGCCCGCCTCCGGGCCATGAACGCCGCCCTGGCCTTGATGGCCGACCACGAGCTGGCCGCGTCGACCCTCGCCGCGCGGGCGGCCGCATCCACCTGGGCTGACCCCTACCTGGTCGTGATGGCCGGGCTGGGCGCCATCGGCGGGCCGCTGCACGGGGGGACCTCGGAGGCGATGATGTCCCTCTTCAGCGACGTGGCTGACGGGGTGCCCGCCGACGAGGCCCTGGGCGAGCGGTTGCGCACCGCCGGCTCCGTGCCCGGCTTCGGTCACCCCGTCTACACCGGCCCGGACCCGAGGGCCACCGCCCTGCTGGCCGCCCTGCGCCAATCGCGCCCCCCCGCCGAGCGGTGGCGCACCGTCCAGGCCGTTCTCGACGTCATGGGCGGGCGCCCGTCGCCTCCGCCCAACGTCGACTTCGCCCTGGCCGCCATGGCCCACGCTTACGGCATGGGGCGCGGCGCCGCCGAGGCCATTGCCGCCTTGGCCCGGTGCGCCGGCTGGATCGCCCACGCCATCGAGGAGTATCCGCACCGACTCCGGTTCCGCCCCCGGGCCGCCTACGTCGGCCCCAGCCCCTCTCTGCGGGCGGAAGGAGCGGCGGACGACCCAGGGTGACCCGGGCGGCTCACCCAGCCCGGATCTCGCCCTCCTCCAGCTGCATCCGCTCGTATTCGGTGCCGGTGTCCTCGAACGTCTCGAACTGCAGCACGCCGAGCTCACCGAACTTCTGGCGCAGCCAGCCGTCACCAGCGTCGAGCAGGCCCAGCTTCTTTAGGTTGGGCACGATCTTGGAGAACAGGACCTTGCGGAACTCCATCTGGACCGGGTTGTGCAGCATGATCTCGCTGCATTCACGCACCGGCAGACCCAGCTCCTCCCACACCTCCTGGCTGAGGAACCGGTCGCGCATGCGCAAGGCCGCCTCGTAGCAGAACTCCTGGCGCTCGCGGATTTCGGCCCCGGTCAGGTCGCGGTACGCCTCCTGGAGGGAAAGGACGCCGAACCCGACGTGGCGGGCCTCGTCCGACATCACGTACCGGGTGATCTGCTTGAGGAGGGGATCGGGGCTCATCTGGTACTGGAAGCCGAAGGCGGCCAGAGCCAGGCCCTCGATCATGATCTGCATTCCGAGGTAGGTGAAGTCCCACCGCGGATCGGAGACCACCGCGTCGAGCAGGTCGCGCAGATGCACGTTGATGGGGAACTCCCACTCGAGCTTCTCGCGCAGGTACTTGGAGTACACCTCGACGTGGCGGGCCTCGTCCATCACCTGGGTCGCCGCGTAGTACTTGGCGTCGATCCACGGGACCGACTGCACGATCTTCGCCGTGCACACGAGGGCGCCCTGCTCCCCGTGCATGAACTGGGAGAGGGTCCAGGCGATGCTGGCGTGACCGAGCCGGGCCCGCTCCTCGGCGTTCAGCTTCCCCAACGGTCCCTCGTCGGTGGCACCCAGCGTGTTGAGCGGGTTGTTCGGATCGCGGGCCAGGTCGATCTGGCCTCCCACCGACCAGTCGATGTCAGTCTGGGCGTCCCACTGGGAGTGCTTCGCCTTCTCGTAGAGCTTGTCCAGGGCGGGACGGGCGCCCTTCTCGTAGTCCCACGTGAAGGCGGTGGGGAAGGCGCTCTCGACCTCTCGGATGGCTTCGCGCTTCTCCGCCTCGGAGACGGTGCGCGACAGCTCCTCGATGTCTCCGGAGCGGATCTCAGCGGGGTCCACGACGGCCACACCAGCCTCCTCGTCGATGGCGCCAGCGGTCGCGGCGCGTCTCCAACTTAGGGAAATCTAGGCGGAGACTGACATGACCGTCACCGGTGATGGGCTCCCGGTCGGTATCGCCCGCTATGTCGGCTCCGTCGACCCCTCAGTGAACCCGGCGCTCCCCTGCTCCCCAGTAGCGGGCTCGCAGGACCTTCTTGTCGGCCTTGCCCACCGGGGTCAGAGGCAGGGCATCGACGAAGTCGACCGACTTGGGCGCCTGTATCGGCCCTTTGCGCTCACGGACCAGCGCGACCAGCTCCTCGGCCTGGGCCGCGCCACCCGGTCTCAGAACCACGAGGGCCTTGACCGCCTCCCCCCATTTGTCGTCGGGCACTCCGATCACCGCGGCAGCCGACACCGCCGGGTGGGTGCTGAGGACGTCTTCGATCTCGCGGGGGAAGATGTTGAACCCCCCGCTCACGATCATGTCCTTCTTGCGGTCGACGATGGTGTAGAAGCCGTCGTCGCCCCGCACGGCCACGTCACCGGTCCGCAACCAGCCCCCGGCCAGGGTGGTGTCGGTGAGCTCGGGCTGCTTCCAGTAGCCGGCCATGACCCCCTGGCCCTGGACGCAGATCTCCCCCGGCTCCCCGTCGGGCACGGGCTGGTCGTCGTCGCCGAGGACCGCGACGCGCACCCCGGGAATCGGCCGGCCGCACGAGGCCAGTCGGTCGAGATCGTGGCGGAGATGGTCGGACTTCCACAAGGAGGTGGTTATGCCGGCGCACTCGGTCTGCCCGTACAGCTGGCAGAAGACGGGACCGATCCGGTCGATCGCCTCGGCCAACCTGCTGGGCGAGATTGGGGAGGCCCCGTACATGACGGTGGCGAGGGTGGAGAGGTCGGCCCCATCGAGATCGGGATGGTCGAGTACGGCGTAGATCATGGTGGGCACCAACAGCGCCAGCGAGGCCCGATGGGCGCTCACCCCGGCCAGCCACGCTCCGGGGTCGAATCCCCGTTGGAGGACGACGGTGCCCCCCGCCATCAGGGTCGGGACGATGAGCATGCCGGCTGCGTGAGAGATCGGGGCGCAGGCCAGGTAACGACGCTCCGCTGGCAGGTCCCATCCCAGCGCCACCCCGTACACCATCTGCACCAGGGCCCGCTCCGGCAGCATCACGGCCTTGGGCACGCCTGTCGTGCCGCCGGTGTACAGCAGATAGCCGATGTCCTCCGGGCCGTGGGGACCCGGCCCCAGCCCCGAGGGATCCACGGAAGGAGCGGCGACGGAGATGTCCTCTCCGACCCCGGCCGGACCGAAGGTGAAGACGGCCTCGACGCTGGCAGCCCGCTCCAGGAGCTCTCCGGCCCGCTCCGAGTAGGCCGGGTCGACGAACAGGTAGCGCAGCTCGGCGTCGTCGCAGGCGTACAGGTGGTCCTCGAGGGATCCCAGCGGGTGGAGGGCGGTGTAGCGGCCACCGGACAGCGGCGCCGCCGTCTGGGCCAGCCACACCTCGGGCCGGTTGGGAGACAGGACGCCCACGCCGTCCCCGGGCTGCAGTCCCCGCGAGCGCAGCAAGGCCACCCAGCCTGCGAGGAGCCCGGCCACCCGGCGGTAGCTGAGCTGGCGGCCGTCCTGCTCGAAGGCCACCCGGTCGGGGAAGCGCTCGAGGACACTGACCACCAGCTCGCTGTAGGTGGTGGGGCGGTGCAGGTCACTCATCGCCTCGGCGACCGTACCAGCCGGCGCGCTGTAACGGCCGGGCCCGGTCATACGATTCATTAGTCGGTGCCGCCGCGGACCTGCCGCGCAAGCCGGGGAAGGACCATGGAGCTGCTGACCGTGGAGGTCGAGGATCGCTCCGACCCGGTCATAGTGCGCGTCAGGGGCGAAGCCGACATCGCCACCGCCGCCGATCTCGCCGACGGCCTGTCTGTGGTGGGCGCCAAGAGGCCCGCCCTGGTCGTTCTTGAGCTCTCCGAGCTGGCCTTCATCGACTGCTCGGGAGTGGATGCCATCCTGGGCGCTCGGCATTCACTGGCCGAGGCCGGCTCCGATCTCGTCTTGCGCTGCCCCACCCCGGCCGTGGCTCGGGTGCTCGACCTGCTGTCCGTCGATTACGTGACGAGCTGAGCGTCAGAGGCCCGGCGTGGCCAGCACGTCGAGCTGGGCTGAGGTATCCCCGTCGGTCAGGTGGAGCTGGAGGCGCCCCCGGGCCCGCCGGAGCTCGACGACCACGTTGCGGCACTCGGCCACCCACCGCTCGATGGTTGCCGCCGCCGCGTCGGCCCAGTCGGCCGACGGCAGGGAGACCTCGATGGCAAACGGACTTCCGGCGCACAGGAACCGGCCGGGCAGCTGGACGTCGTCAGACAGGACACAATCCAGGATCAGGATCCCCATCCGCTGCTCGGAGAAGAGGACCCGGCTGCGCACGCGGGTCGTCTGCGCATCTGATGAACGGTCTCGACGCATGGGTCGACGGTGGCAGACGCCGCCGGCCCAGGGAAGAGGACCAAAGTCCTTCCCTAATCTGGTTGGTGGCCGTCGCCGCTTTCCACCACGGCGGGATAGAGGTGGGCCAGCTCACCCGGCTTGATGCGGGCCGACTCGACGAAAGCGTCCACGTCAGCCCGTTTCACCCGGATGACCCGACCGAAGCGGTAGGCGGCGAGTTGGCCCTCGTCGATGACCCGGTAGAGCGTGCGCAACGTGATACCTAGGTAGTTGGCAGCATCCTTCGTGCCCATCCAACCACTCTCGTTGTCCTTCGCCACACTCTGATGCTACTCCGCTGGCGACATTTGGGGGCGGACCATTCTGGCCACCCGACGGCCGGGGACTGTGCTGTGCTTCGGGCGTGCCCCGCCTCCTGGTCGTGCACCACACGTCGTCCCCGACCCTGCACTCGATGTACGAGGCGGTCATGGAGGGCGCCCACGACCCGGCCATCGACGGGATCGAGGTCGTAGCCCGCCCGGCCCTGGTGGCGTCGGCGTCAGAGGTGCTCGAGGCGGACGGTTACCTGCTGGGGACCCCGGCCAACATCGGGTACATGTCGGGCGCCTTGAAGCACTTCTTCGATCAGATCTACTACCCGTGCCTCGAAGCCACGGCCCGCCGGCCCTACGGGGTCTACGTGCACGGCAACAGCGACACCGCCGGAGCGGTGAAGGCGATCGAGTCCATCGCCACCGGCCTGGGGTGGCGGCGGGTCCAAAAGGTGGTGGCCGTCGTGGGCCCTCCCTCCCGCCAAGAGCTGGACGCCTGTCGAGAGCTTGGAGCCGCCGTCGCCGCCGGCCTCCTGCTGGACTCCTGAGCTCAGCTCCCTTCGGTCACCTCGATCAGCTCGCCGGTGGCCACGTCGAACACGAAGCCTCGGGCCGACTTGCTGACCAACCACGGGCACGCCGCCAGCCGTTCGAGGGAGGTGCGCACATCGGCAAAGGGATCGGAGAAGCCTCCCGGCTGCCAGTCAGGCCGCTGCCCCGTCTCGCGCTCGAGGTCGGCGAGCAGGCTTCCGTCGTCGACCTTCTGCATGCCGCAGTCGGTGTGGTGGACGAGGATGGTCTGGCGGGTGCCGAGCGCCCGCTGGCTCAACACCAGCGAGCGGATCACGTCGTCGGTCACCGTCCCCCCGGCGGTGCGGAGGATGTGGGCGTCCCCAACGGCCAGTCCCAGCATGCCGAACAAGTCGAGGCGGGCGTCCATGCACGCCACCACCGCCAGCTGCCGGCGGGGCGCCGCCGCCAGCGACGAGCCGGAGAAGCGGTCGCGGTAGGCGCGCGCAGCGGTGAGGATCTCGTCGTCTGTCACGGCGGCATTCTCGCGGAGGTCGGAGGCCGGCCCGCAAGGTGGTCGGCGGTCCACCCAAAAAGGGGCAACCGCAATTGGAGCGGACGACGGGATTCGAACCCGCGACCCTCACCTTGGCAAGGTGATGCTCTACCAACTGAGCCACGTCCGCGTGTCGGCCCCACCCTACCAGCAGGTCTGGCGCGCCCGGCAGCCCGACGGTCAGGCCGGGCCCTGGGTTCCGGTGTGGCCGAAGCCACCCTCGCCCCGTTCGCTGTCGGGCAGCTGGTGCACCGCCCGGAACGACGCCTGCTCCACGGACTGGATGACCAGCTGGGCGATCCGGTCGCCCCGCCGGACGTGGAAGGGCGTGTCAGGGTCGGTGTTCACCAGGATGACCTGGATCTGGCCCCGGTAGCCGGAGTCGATCAGGCCCGGTGTGTTCAGACAGGTGACCCCATGGCGCGCCGCCAACCCGCTGCGGGGCTGCACAAAGCCGGCGTAGCCGTCCGGGATGGCGACGGCCAGCCCGGTAGGCACCAGGGCCCGCCCCCCGCCTGGGGCCAGGGTCACCTCGGCGGCCGCCACCAGGTCGGCGCCGGCGTCGCCCGGGCGGGCGTAGGACGGAAGGGGAACGTCCGGGTCCAGCCGCACCACCTCGACCTCGATCACCCCGGCACTGTAGGGGGCGGCCTCCAATAGCATCGCTCGTCGTGCTGGCCTGGTTGGACCTCGAGATGACCGGTCTCGACCCCACCCGCGACGTGATCGTGGAGATCGCCAGCCTGATCACCGACGACGACCTGACCGTGCTGGCGGAGGGGCCCGACCTCGTGATCCACGTCGAAGAGGACCGCCTCGGGGCCATGGCCCCGGTCGTGGTCGAGATGCACCGCCGCAGCGGGCTGCTCGACGCCATCCGGTCGTCCACCGTCGGACTGGAGGAGGCAACCGCGTCCACCATCCAGTTCTTCTCCCAGCACCTCAAGGCGGCCGAGGTTCCGCTGTGTGGTAACTCCATCGGCACCGACCGGCGGTTCCTCGCCGTCCACATGCCGGAGCTGGAACGCTTCTTCCACTACCGCTCGATCGACGTCTCGACGGTCAAGGAGCTGTGCCGGCGGTGGTACCCCGAGGCGCTAGCGGCCGCCCCCCACAAGAAGGGTGGCCACCGGGCCTTGGACGACATCCGCGAGAGCGTGGAGGAGCTGAAGCACTACCGCCAGGCCATCTTTCGCCCCCGTTGACCGGTCAGGAGGCGGGGGTCAGAGCTCGTCGGCCCAGGACCGGACCTGCTCCAGGACCCGGACCGGGTCGGCGCCGACCGGCGTGATGCTGAGAACAGTGACGCCGGCTTCCTTCATGGCGGCCATCCGCTCACGCACGTATCCGGGCGGACCGACCAGCGAGGTCTTCTCCAGCAGCTCGGGGGGGACGGCAGCCGCCGCCTTGTCCTTCTTCCCCGACAGGTAGAGGTCCTGGATGGTCGCGGCCTCGTCCTCGTAGCCGTAGCGGCGGGCCAGATCGTTGTAGAAGTTGCGGCCGCGGGCGCCCATGCCCCCGACGTACAGCGCCACCATGGGCCGGGCCGCGTCGCGCAGCCCCTCGAGTCCGTCTCCGATGGCCACCATGCCGCCGGCCACGACCTCCAGTGGCCCTAGCTCGGCCGAGCGGTTGGCCGCCCCCTTGGCCAGCGACTCCCCCCAGACCTCGCCGGCCTTCTCGGGCACGAAGAGGATCGGCATCCAGCCGTCGGCGACCTCGGCGGTCATCTCGACGTTCTTCGGTCCGAGGGACGCCACGTAGATGGGCACGGAGGGTCGTACGGGGTGGGTGATCATCTTGAGGGGCTTGCCCAGCCCGGTGCCCTGCTCCGGAGGGAGCGGCAGGTTGTAGATACCGTCGTGGGTGAGGACCCCCCGCCGCCATGCCGTCCGGCAGATCTCGATGATCTCGCGGGTGCGCTGCAGCGGGCGGTCGTAGGGGACACCGTGCCAGCCCTCGATCACCTGCGGACCGGAGGCGCCGATGCCGAGGATGGCCCGGCCGTCGGAGATGTAGTCGAGCCCGGCGGCGGTCTGGGCCAGCAGGGTCGGCGTACGCGAGTAGATCGGCAGGATCCCCGATCCGATCTGGACTCGCTCGGTCCGCGCCGCCAGGTAGCCCATCATCGTCGGGGCGTCGAAGCCGTAGGCCTCGGCCACCCAGACGATGTCGAGACCAGCCTTCTCCAGCTCGACGACCCGGTCGGCTGCTTCCTTGAAGCCGCCGGCGTAAGAGACCTGCATGCTGAGCCGCACGGAACCCCCCGAGAACCCGATGGTGGGCAGCCGCCACCATGTCGGCCGAGCGCTCATCCTCCCGCCGCTTGACCGTGCGGTCAAGACCGCGGCCTATCCTCATCCGATCCCGCAGGAGGAGGCCGGTCCCGTGAGCGACAGCCAGAGCCAACCGACGATGAGCCTCGAAGAGGCCAACGCCATCCTCACCGCCCCGGGCCAGATGTTCGAGATCGGCCAGGAGACCGTCAGGGGGATCCCCACCCGGGTGTGGAAGAGCGCCCCGCCGACGTTGGCCGCGGTCCTGGAACTGTCACGAGCCCACGGCGACAAGACGTTCCTCGTCTACGAGGACGAGAGAACGACGTTCGAGGAGCACTACCGCCAGGCCGCTGCTCTCGCCGGGGCGTTGATCGAGCGCTACGGGGTGGGGCCCGGTGATCGGGTGGCGATTGCCATGCGTAACTTCCCCGAGTGGGCGGTGGCGTTCTGGGCGACGGCCGCGGCCGGTGCCGTGGTCGTGCCGCTCAACGCATGGTGGACCGCTGACGAGCTCACCTACGGCCTCGAAGACTCCGGATCGAAGGTCCTGTTCGCCGACTGGGAGCGCCTCGAGCGGCTTGCCGAGGACCTCCCCCGCCTGGACATCAGCACGGTGGTCGCCCGGGCCGAGGACGAGATTCCGGCGGGGACCGACCGCTTCGAGCAGGTGGTAGCCGAAGCCGAGCCGGTTACCTCCCTGCCCGACACGGGCGTCGGCCCGGAGGACGACGCCACCATCTTCTACACGTCCGGCACGACCGGGCGTCCCAAGGGCGCCGTCGGAACCCATCGGAACATCTGCACCAACCTCATGAGCCTGTTCTTCGTGGCGGCGAGGGGTGGGCTGCGGGCCAAGGGGCCCGACGCCGCACCGGCCGAGCCGGGCGGGGGCCGCCAGAACGCCTACCTGCTGTCGGTGCCCCTGTTCCACGCCACCGGCTGCCACTCCATCCTGGTGGCCAACACGGCTGCCGGCGGCAAGCTGGTGATGATGCACCGGTGGAACCCCGAGCGGGCTCTCGAGCTCATCGAGCGGGAGCAGATCACGACGTTCGGGGGGGTGCCGGCCATGGTCATGCAGGTACTCGACTCCCCCGACTTCGACAAGCGTGACACCTCCAGCGTGACCAGCATCGGTTACGGCGGGGCCCCCGCCCCCCCTGAGCTGGTGCGGCGGATCAAGCAGCACTTCCCGGTGGGGCAGCCGTCGAACGGCTACGGCCTGACCGAGACGTCCTCGGTCACCACCATGAACAGCGGTGATGACTACGTGCGCAGGCCCGACAGCGTCGGCCCCCCGGTGCCCGTCGTGGAGGTGAAGGTGGTCGACGACGAGGGCCGAGAGCTACCCGTCGGGGCGGTGGGCGAGCTCTGGATCAAAGGCCCCAACGTGGTCCGGGGCTACTGGAACAAGCCGGAGGCCACGGCCGAGACCTTCACCGACGGGTGGCTCCACAGCGGCGACGTCGCCCGCATCGACGAGGACGGCTTCGTCTACATCGTCGACCGGGCCAAGGACATGGTGATCCGGGGGGGCGAGAACGTCTACTGCGTGGAGGTGGAGGCGGTCCTCTACGAGCACCCTGCCGTGGCTGACGCCGCCGTGATCGGCATACCGCACGAGGTGCTCGGGGAGGAGGTCGGCGCCGTCGTTCAGCTGCGCCCCGGCGCCACCGCCACCGAGGAGGAGCTGAGGCGCCACGTCGCCACCAAGCTGGCGGCGTTCAAGGTGCCGGTGAAGATCTGGTTCCGCGACGAGGAGCTGCCCCGCAACCCCGCCGGCAAGATCCTCAAGCGCGAGCTCAAAGCCGAGCTGATCGGGTCCTGAATCAGATGGAGCCCGGGCCGGGCCCGGGCTCCATCATTCACAACTGCGCCGTTCCGGCGGCTGCTCAGCTGGGCTGAGGAACGATGCGGATGTAGGGCTTGGGCTCCTTCCACCCGTCGGGGAACAGCTTCTTGGCATCGTCGTTGCTGACGGCGCCACCGATGACGACGTCCTCGCCCGGCTTCCAGTTCACCGGGGTGGCGACCTTGTGCTTCGACGTGAGCTGGAGGGCGTCGAGGGCCCGCAGGACCTCGTCGAAGTTCCGTCCCACACTCATCGGGTAGATGAGGACGAGCTTGATCAGCTTGTCGGGCCCGATGACGAAGACGTTGCGGACGGTCTGGTTGTCGGCCGGGGTGCGCGACTTGGGGTCGCCCGACACGTCCGCCGGCAGCATCCCGTAGGCCTTGGCCACCTTGAAGTCGGCATCGGCGATCATCGGGTAGGTGACCTTGGCCCCCTGGGTCTCCTCGATGTCCTTGGCCCATTCCTTGTGGTCGTTGACCGGGTCCACTGAGAGGCCGATGATCTTGACGCCGCGCTTGTCGAACTCGGGCTTGATCTTGGCCATGTAGCCGAGCTCGGTGGTGCAGATCGGCGTGAAGTCCTTGGGATGGGAGAAGAGGACTCCCCAGCTGTCTCCCAGCCACTCGTGGAACTTGATGGTTCCCTCGGTGGTCTCGGCGGTGAAGTCGGGTGCGGTGTCGCCGATCTTCAGGGTCATATGGCGGTTCTCCTACGCTTAGCCGTGCTTTCGGTCGCGCACGTTAGCCCGTGGCAGAGCAATTGTCGACTTGTCTGATCGGCTTTTGCGGGAATCCGCTTCGCCGGTCGGCGGAGGCGGGCAGGGCAGGGCGGATTGTTGGGTGGGCCTGGTTATACTCGCCGGCCGGATCCCATCCGGGTTCCGCCGTCCGCGCCGCCGGTCGACGCCGGCACTGCTGGAGGAGTCGATGCCCGACACCGCTGCCCACACCTCCGTGGCCGAGGCCGACACCGGCCGAATCGACCCTGTCGAGGAGGCCGAGCTCGTCGAGGACGAGCTGCTCGTCGAGGAGATCTCCATCGACGGCATGTGCGGCGTCTACTAGGCCCACCCCCCTCCCACCCATGCCGGCGAGGACCGACGAGGCTCGGGGCACATTCGAGCTCGCCAACGCCTACCAGCTCGATGACCGGGTAGCCATCCGCCCGGAGCCCTTCGGGGCCCTGGCCTACCACTACGGCAACCGCCGCCTCGTCTTCCTCCGAGCTCCCGAGCTGGTCGAACTCGTCCGCATCCTGGCCGACCATCCCTCGGCCGAGGCGGCCATGGCCGCGGCGGGCATCCCGGACAGGAGAAGGGCCGCCTTCGGGCGGGCGTTGGCCTCGCTCGAGGCCGCCGAGGTGATCCGTGCCCGCTGAGCGTGGCGCCAGCCGTTCGCTGGCCACCGAGATGAAAGCCGGCCTCGACGCGCCCATCTGCCTCACGTGGGAGATGACCTACGGCTGCAACCTGGCCTGCGTCCACTGCCTTTCCAGCTCGGGCCGGCGCGACCCGGCGGAGCTGACCACCGCCGAGGCCCGGGCCGTCATCGACGAGCTGGCCCGGATACAGGTCTTCTACGTGAACATCGGCGGAGGCGAGCCCACCATCCGGCCCGACTTCTTCTCCCTGGTGGAGTACGCGGTCGGCCACGGCGTCGGGGTGAAGTTCTCCACCAACGGCACCCGGATCACCCCTGACCGGGCCCGCTATCTGGCGGGGCTGGACTACGTGGACGTGCAGATCAGCATCGACGGCGCCACCGCTGCCACCAACGATCTCATCCGGGGCGACGGCTCGTATGCCGCCGCCAGGCAGGCCATGGACCACCTGGCCGCCGCCGGGTTCGGCGCCTTCAAGATCAGCGTGGTGGTCACCAGGCACAACGTCGCCGAGCTCGACGGCCTCGAATCGCTCGCCGCCGCCTACGGCGCCCAGCTTCGGCTCACCCGGCTGAGGCCCTCCGGCCGGGGGGCCGACAGCTGGGCCTACTTGCACCCCACCGCCGAGCAGCAGCGCCGTCTCTACCGCTGGCTGCTCGAACGGCCCCATGTGCTCACCGGGGACTCGTTCTTCCACCTGTCCGCCCTGGGCGAGGCCCTGCCCGGGCTGAATCTGTGCGGGGCGGGCCGGGTCGTGTGTCTCATCGACCCGGTCGGGGACGTGTACGCCTGCCCGTTCGTTCTCCACCCGGAGTTCCGAGCCGGCAGCGTGCGTGACCCCGGCGGGTTTGGCCGGATCTGGCGTGAGTCCGAGCTGTTCACCGGACTGCGCTCACCGACCAGTGCCGGCGCCTGCTCCACCTGCGGCTCGTTCGATGCCTGTCAGGGCGGGTGCATGGCCGCCAAGTTCTTCACCGGCATCCCCCTCGACGGCCCCGACCCGGAATGCGTCTTCGGTCACGGGGAGCTGGCCCTCGCCGGGGTGGCCCCCGGCTCCGCCCCCGCTCCGGGCCCCGGCCACTCGCGGCCCTCCCCGGTCTCGGTCCGACTCGGCCGCCGGGCCTGAACCCCGCTGAGCGCGCTCCTCACCACCGTCGACCTCGGGCCCCGCCCGGCCCGCAACCGCGTGGTGTTCGGGCCCCACGAGACGAACCTGGCCCGCCGGCGCTCGGTGTCGGACCGGCACGTGGCCTACTACCGGCGGCGGGCGGCGGGCGGCGCCGGGGTCATCGTCGTGGAAGAGGCCTCCGTCCACCCGAGCGACTGGCCCTACGAGCGTTGCCCTCTCGCCTCGGAGTCGGCGGAGGGCTGGGCGGCGGTGGCGGCCGCCTGCCGCGACGAGGGGGCGCTCGCCCTGGCGGCCCTCGGGCACGCCGGGGGTCAGGGCTCGAGCGCCTACAGCCAGGCTCCGCTGTGGGCGCCGTCGCGGGTGCCGGAGGTCTCCACCCGTGAGGTACCCAAATGGATGGAGGCCTCAGAGATCGCCGAGGTGGTGGAGGCCTTCGGCGCCGCCGCCGCCCTGGCGACGGCGGCGGGCATGGACGGCGTGGAGGTGAACGCCGGCCAGTTCAGCCTGGTGCGCCAGTTCCTCTCCGGTCTCACCAACCACCGCCAGGACGAATGGGGCCAGGACAAGACCCTCTTCGCCCGCCAGATCCTCGAGGCGGTACGGGCCGCGGTGAGCCCATCGACCATCGTGGGCCTACGCCTGTCCTGTGACGAAATGGCTCCCTGGGCCGGTTTGGTTCCGAGCTCGGCGATCGAGGTGGCAGGGTCACTGTCGGCCCTCGTCGACTACGTGACGGTGGTGCGCGGCTCGATCTACACCGCCTCGGCGACCCGCCCCGACGGGCACACCCCTCCGGGATTCAACATCGATCTCGCCGGCGAGGTGCGCTCCGCCCTCCCGTCGACGACCAAGGTCGTGGCCCAAGGGTCGATCGTCGACGTCGGTCAGGCCGAGGACGTGGTGGCGGGCGGCCGGGCCGACCTGGTCGAGATGACCCGGGCCCAGATCGCCGACCCCGACCTGGTCGCCAAGATCCAAGCCGGTCAGCCCGACCGGGTGCGGCCCTGCATCCTCTGCAACCAGGCATGCCAGGTGCGCGACGTCCGCAACCCGATAGTGAGCTGTGTGGGAGAGCCTCGCTCGGGCCACGAATGGGAGGATCCCCCTACCGAGCAGGCGACCACCGCACCCGTCGACGTGCTGGTCGTCGGCGCCGGTCCGGCCGGGCTCGAGTGCGCCCGCGTCGCCGCGGCCAACGGGCACCGGGTGCAGGTGGCCGACGCCCGGGCCAGGCCCGGCGGCATGATCCGAGTCGCCGCCGCCGGGTCGGGCAGGGAGCGCCTGGCGGCTCTGGCCGACTGGCTGGAGGCGGAGTGCGGGCGCCTGGGGGTGGGTTTGCAGACCGGGCGTTCGGTCACAGCAGAGGATATTGAGCGGTTCTCCGGCCACGTCGTGTTGGCCACCGGGTCCGTTGCCGGGTGGAGGGCCTATGAGGTCGACCCGGGCGCGGCGGTGTTGTCGGCGGCCGACGTCCTCGAAGAGGTGAACGACGGCCGGGACCCGCTTCCCCGGGGCCCCGTCGCGGCTTGGGATCCCATCGGAGGGCCCATCGCCATCTCCATCGCCGAGCTTCTCGCCGGAAGGGGCCGGACCGTCAGTCTCGTCACTCCCGACCTCATTCCTGGCAACGAGCTGTCGCGTTCGGGCGATCTTGCACCCGCCAACACCCGGCTGCAGGCTGAGGGCGTGGCCCTCGAACGACGCTCGTTGTTGCGCGCCGTCCACAGCGGCCACCTGACGGTGGAGGACCGGTTCAGCGGGGAGCGACGCGACATCGCCGCCGTCGCCCTCGTCGACTGTGGCTACCGGCTGCCCGACGATCGCCTCTGGAAGGCATGCGGGGAGACCCCGACCCGGGTCGGTGACGCGGTGGCGCCGCGGTCCGTCTACGAGGCGGTGCTGGAGGGGCGGCGGGCCGCCCTCGCCGTCGGCGCCTCCTCGCTGAGCCGCCACTCGGTGCCGGCGCCGTGAGCACCCGGTACCGGCTGCTGTTCTCGCCGTTGCGGATCGGCCCGGTCGTCGTGCCCAACCGCATCGTCTTCTCCGCCCACCTGACCAACTACGCGGAGGACGGGCTTCCCTCCGAGCAGCACCCGGCCTACTACGCGGCCCGGGCGGCAGGCGGAGCGGGGCTGATCATCACTGAGGAGCACTCGGTCCATCCCACCGACTGGCCGTACGAGAAGCTGATCCACGGCTACCAGCCGGCGGTGGTGCCCGGCTACCGTCGGATCACCGAGGCCGTGCACCGGCACGGCACCCCGATCTTCGCCCAGATCAACCACAACGGGGGCCAGGCATCCGGCATGTACACCCGCCTGCCGGTGTGGGCGCCCTCCCCGGTCGCCGACCCGCTCTTCCGCGAAGTCCCCAAGGAGGTCGACCGGTCGGAGATCGCCGAGATAGTCGCCGGCTACGCCACCGTCGCCGCACACTGTCGGGCGGGCGGCTTCGACGGCATCGAGCTGCAGTGCTCGCACAGCTCGATCGTGCGAGGCTTCCTGTCGCCGGCGACCAACCGACGCACCGACTCCTACGGCGGCTCGCTGGAGAACCGGGCCCGGCTCCTGCTCGAGATCACCGCTGCCGTCCGCGAGGAGATCGGGCCGTCTCTCGCCCTCGGAGTCCGGCTCTGCGGCGACGAGCTGATCGAGGGCGGCTCGACGATCGAGGATGCGGTGGAGGTTGCCCGCCTGGTCGAGGAGCAGGGCATGGTGGACTACGTCAACACCTCGATCGGGGTGGCCACCGCCTCGCTGTTCATGATCGAGGCGTCCATGCACGTCCCCCCGGGGTACGCGTTGTTCATCCCGTCCGCCATCCGCAAAGCGGTCGACCTCCCCGTGGTCGGGGTGGGCAGATTCAAGGATCCCCTGCAGGCCGAGCGAGCCCTCGAGGAGGGTCATTGCGACCTGGTCGGGGTGGTCCGGGGACAGATCGCCGACGCCGACTTCGCCGCCAAAGCGCGGGCCGGGCGGGCCGAGGAGATCAGGCTGTGCCTCTCCTGCAACCAGGAGTGTGTCGGCCGGATGGGGCTCAACCGGTGGTTGGGCTGCATCGAGAACCCGCGCACCGGCCGCGAGAGCCTTCCCGGAGCGATTGACGCTGGCCGCCCGCGCCGGGTCGTGGTGGTGGGGGCGGGCCCGGCCGGGCTGCAAGCCGCCATCGCCGCCGCCCGCCAGGGCCACCACGTCGTCGTGCTCGAGCGTCAGTCGGAGGCGGGGGGCCAGGCCCGCCTGGCCGCCGCCGTTCCCAACCGGGCCGAGTTCGGTGACATCGTCCGCAACCAGCTGTGTGAGGCGGGGGCGCTCGGAGTGGAGATCCGCTACCGAGTCGAGGCCGACGCCGGGGTGGTCACGTCCCTGCGGCCGGACGCGGTGGTGGTGGCCACTGGAGCCGAGCCGGCTCTCCCCTACTGGGTGCCGGCCGAGGACGCTCGCTCGGTTCGGGTGGCCGACGTGCGCCATGTGATCGAGGGCGGCGCCTCCCCCGAGGGCTCCGTCGTGGTCATCGACGAGCTCGGATTCCACCAGGCCACGAGCGTCGCCGAGCTTCTCGCCGACCGCGGCTGCCGGGTTGAGGTGGTAACCCCCGGAATGGTGGTCGGCCAGGATCTCGGCATCACCCTGGATCTCGAGAACTGGAACATCCGGGCGGCGGCCAAGGGGATCGCCCAGAGCACGGATCTGGTCCCCATGGGGATCGAGGGTGACGAGCTGGTGCTGTTGCACCATCCGACCGGCGCCCACCAGCGCCGCCGGTGTGACTGGGTCGTGCTGGCGGTCCCCCCGGCGCCCGCAGAAGGCCTCTACCACGAGCTGCGGGCGGCGGGGATGGTCGTGCAGCGGGTCGGCGACTGCGTCGCCCCACGTCGGGCTCACGCCGCCGTGGTCGAAGGCGACCGGGTCGGAGCCTCGCTGTGATCGCGGTCGTGGTCGTGAGAGGAGGAGCGCTGCCGGCCGGAGCGGACGAGACCGTGGCCGAGGCGGGGGGCCGGGCCCTGCTCATCGGGGACGGCACGGCGGCGGCGGCGGCCGACCTGCGGGCCGAGGTCCGCCAGGTGGAGATCGTCGAGGCCGGCCCGTTCGCGCCCGGCGCCTGGTCGGCGGGCCTGGCCGCCCGGCTGGCGCGCGAGCAGCTGGTCCTGCTGCCGGCCTCACCTGACGGTCGCGACCTGGCCCCTCGGCTGGCCCACACCCTCGGCCGGCCGTTGCTGGCCGGGGCCCTCGAGGTCTCGGCCCAGCGGGCGGTCCTGGCCCGGCAGGGCGGCCTCGTCGCTGAGGAGCACCCCATTGCCGGCCCGGCGGTGGTCACCCTGGTGCCGGGCGTGCGGGGCGTCGAGCCCTTGCCGGCGGGCTACCGACCCCCCGAACCTGGCGTCGTGACGTTGAGTCCCGGGGCGGCGGGCGTCCACGACGCCGAGGTGGTCGAGGTGAGCCCCCCGGACCCCTCCACCATGGACCTGGCCGAGGCCCCCTTCATCCTGGCCGGTGGGGCCGGCCTCGGCTCCGAGGAAGCGTTCCGGACCCTCGAGAAGGTGGCGGGGGCGCTCGGAGCGTCGATGGGGGCGACCCGGGTGGTGACCGACTTCGGCTGGGTCCCGTTCGAACGCCAGATCGGCACGACCGGGGTGGCCGTCGACCCGGAGGTGTACGTGGCCTTCGGCATCTCCGGCGCCGTCCAGCACACCTCGGGGCTAGGCGACCCCGAACACATCATCGCCGTCAACACCGACCCCAGCTGCCCGATGATGGCCATGGCCGAGGTGGCCATCGTGTCCGACGCCCCCGCCGTGCTCACCGAGCTGGCGGCAAGGCTCGAAGCATGAGCCCCCAGACCTTCGACGCCGTGGTCGTCGGCGCCGGCCCGGCCGGGTCGGCGGCGGCCCTCGAGATCGCCCGAGCTGGACGGTCTGTGGCCCTCATCGAGCGGGGTCCGTTCCCCGGCGCCAAGAACATGTTCGGTGGAGTCGTCTACGGACGGATCCTCGACACCCTCGTGCCCGGATGGTGGGAGCAGGCCCCCGTCCAGCGGTGGGTCACCCGCCGGGCGACGATGGTCATGACACCGACGCAGGCCCTCACCATCGACTACCGGACCGACAGCTGGTCGCGCCCGCCGTACAACGGGGCGACCGTCTACCGCGCCGACTTCGATCCGTGGCTGGCCGGGCTGGCCCAGGACGCCGGGGCCGAGCTCATCTGCTCGACGACGGTGACCGGGCTGATCCGGGAGGCGTCGGGCCGGGTCAGGGGGGTGCGCACCGACCGCCCGGACGGGGAGATCACCGCCCAGGTGGTGCTGGCCTGTGATGGGGTCAACTCCTTCCTCGCCAAGGAGGCCGGCCTCTACCCCCACGCCGACCCCGGCCATTTCACCTTGGGCGTGAAGGAGGTGCTCGCCCTGCCCCGCGAGGAGATCGACACCCGCTTCGGACTGAGCGGTCTCGAAGGGGCCGACTTCGAGATCATGGGCTGCACGGGCGATATCCCGGGCGGGGGGTTCCTCTACACCAATCTCGACACCCTCTCGGTCGGCGTCGTGCTCCGGCTGACCGGCCTGACGAAGTCCGGTCGCCGCCCCGAGGAGGTCATCGCCGGGATGAAGTCGCACCCGGTGATCGCCCCTCTCGTGGCCGGGGCCGAGCTGAAGGAGTACTCCGGCCATCTCATCCCGGAAGGCGGCTACGACGCCATGCCCCAGCTGTCCGGGGACGGAATCCTCGTGGCCGGGGACGCCGCCGCCCTCACCCTCGCCGCGGGCATCTGGCTCGAGGGGGTCAACTTCGCCATCGGCTCAGGAGCAGCGGCGGGGGCCACCGCGGCGGACGCCCTGGCCAAGGGGGACACCGGCCCGGCCGCCCTCTCCGCCTACCGGAGGCGCCTGGAGGGCAACTTCGTGCTGGCCGACCACCGCAAGCTGCGACGGGCACCCGACTTCATCCTGTCCGAGCGGGTGCAGCACCGTTACCCGGCGATGGTGTGCGGCCTGGTGGAGGACCTGTACACCGTCACCAACCCCCAGCCGAAACCGGGCGGCCTGCGCGCCGCCCGCCGCCAGATGCGCAAGGCGGGGGTCACCCTCTGGGACCTGGCCCGCGACGGTTGGACGGCGTGGAGGACGTTCGGTTGAGCGCGCTGTCGCAGGTCGGCTTCGAGGACCGAATGGCCACGGTCGAGTTCCGGGTGGCGCCGGACGCCCACATCGTCGTGGACGGCGACCAGTGCCGGGGCTGCACCACCCGTGAGTGCGTGACGGCCTGTCCGGCGCACCTGTTCGTGCCCACCGCCGACGGCGGCATCCTCTTCAACTACGAGGAGTGCTTCGAGTGCGGCACCTGCTACATGGTCTGCAACCGCGCCGGCGCCATCAGCTGGCGCTATCCGGAAGGCGGCTGCGGGGTCGTCTTCCGGCGGGGGTAGCCGGTGCCCACCGTCGCCGCCGCCGTGAAGTGGGTGGACCGCCGCCCGGAGGTCGACCCCCTGACCGGTGCCGTCACCACCGACGCCCGAACCTCGGGGATGTCGGAAGCCGACCGGGCCGCGGTGGAGTGGGCTCTCCGGTTGGGCGAGCGCTGGAGCTGGGAGACTCTCGTCGTCACGGCCGGCCCCCCGATCGCCGAGTCGGTCCTTCGGGACTCGCTGGCGGCCGGCGTCGACCGGGCGGTGCGGGTCGACTGCCGGGCCGACCTTCCCAGTCCACGGGTGGCGGCCGCCCTCGCCCCGGCTCTCTCGGCCGTTGATGTCGTCGTCTGCGGGGACTGGAGCCTCGACCGGGGGTCGGGCTCGGTGCCCGCGTTCCTGGCCGCTGACCTGGGCGCCGCTCAGGCTCTGGGGGTGGTGGCGATCGAACCAGCCGGCCCCGCCATCGTCGATGCGGAGCGGCGCCTCGACGGCGGGCGGCGCGAGCGTCTCCGGGTGACGGCCCCGGCCGTGATCTCGGTGGAGGGAGCGAGCGCCCGGCTGCGGCGAGCGTCCCTCAGCGGTGTGCGGGCGGCCCAGCGGGCACCGCTCACCACCATGGCGGGACCCGAGAATGGAGACCACGGTGGCGGCGCCCTGCGCCGAGGACCGCTCCGGCCCCGCCCCAAGGTCCTGCCCCCGCCCGACCCGTCCCTTCCCCCCCGGGACCGGATCCTGGCCCTGACCGGATCGCTCGTCGAGCGGACCCCCCCGCAGCGGTGGGCCCTCGAGCCGTCGCAGGCCGCCGAGCGCATCATCGACCAGCTGCGGGCGTGGGGAGTCGGTGCCCAGTGACCGTCGCCCGCCTCGCCGAGCTGTGCTGGACGGACCTGACGGGGGACGGGCCGCCGATCCTCGCAATACCGCTTGGGGCCACCGAGCAGCACGGACCCCACCTGCCCCTCGGAACCGACACGTTGGTCGCCGAGGCTCTGGCGGGACGGCTGGCGGCCCACCGGACCGACGTGGTGGTGGCTCCCCCGCTCCCCTACGGCTCGAGCGGGGAGCACTCCGGTTTTCCCGGCACCATCTCGATGGGAGCCGAGGCCCTCGAGCACGTGGTGGTCGAGTTGGTGCGCTCGGCCGACGCCTTCTCCGGAGCCGTTCTGGTGTCCGGCCACGGCGGCAACGCCGACCCCTTGGCCCGGGCCGTGGCCCGCCTCCGCCGCGAGGGACGACGGGCGGTGGCGTGGTGGCCCCAGGCCCGCTGCCTGCCCGCCGACGCCGATGCCCACGCCGGGCGGACCGAGACGTCACTGGTGCTGGCCCTGGCGCCCGAGCAGGTGAGGACCGCCGCGGCCCGCCCCGGCGAGCGGCGGCCATTGCCGGAGATCCTGCCGACGCTGCGGCGGGAGGGAGTGGCGAGCGTGGCCCCCAACGGGGTGCTCGGGGATCCCTCCGGCGCCACCGCGGCCGAGGGCGAGGCGATCCTCGCCGGGCTGGCTGCCGACCTGATGGGCAGGGTCGCCGACGAGTTCGGAGGTCAGCGATGACGGACGGGCCGGTGGCGGTGGTGACCGGGGCCGCCCGCGGCATCGGGGAGGCCGTGGCCAGGTCCCTGGCGGATGCCGGCTGGCGACTGGTCCTCGTTGACGTCTGCGACGACGACCCAGCCCTCGCCTATCCCCTCGCCACCCGGAAGCAGCTGGACCAGGTGGCCGCCGCCACCGGCGGCCTGGCGGTCGTCGGCGACGTCCGGTCCCAGTCCGACCTCGATGCGTCCGTCCGGCAGGCGACGGAGCGCTTCGGCCGGCTCGACGCCGCGGTGGCCGCCGCCGGGGTGATGGCGGGCGGCCGGACGGCCTGGGAGACGCCGGAGGAGGCATGGCGAGCGGTCATGGCCGTCAACGTCGAGGGCGTCTGGCGCCTGGCCCGGGCGGCCGTTCCGGCCCTGCTGGCCCGGCCCCGCCCCCGCTCCGGTCGGTTCGTGGCCATCTCGTCGGTGGCCGGCATGTCGGGCATGCCGTTGCTGGCCGCCTACTCGGCGGCCAAGCACGCCGTCGTCGGGCTGGTGCGCAGCCTGGCGGCCGAGCTCGGGCCCGAGGGGATCACCGCCAACGTGGTCTCTCCGGGGTCCACCACCACGGCGATGCTGGAAGCCAGCGCCCTCGTCTACGACCTGGCTGACACGACTTCGTTCGTGCAGCACCACCTGATCCCCCGGCTGATCGAGCCGGCGGAGGTGGCGGCCATGGTGGCCTGGCTGGTGGGCCCGGCCAGCTCGGCGGTGACGGGCGCGGTGCTGCCGGTCGACGCGGGGATGTCGGCCTCCACATGACACGATGAGCCCGCCATGAGCGCTGCCAGCTTCGCCGACCGCAGCCTTCCGGAGGAGCTGCGCCGCATGGTCGTGGGGCGCCAGCGTGAGGTGGAGGTGGTGGTGGCGGCCCTGGCCGCCGGGCGCCACGTCCTGCTCGAGGGCCCTCCGGGCACCGGGAAATCGACCCTGCTCCGGGCGGTCGCCCACGTCGCCGGCGTCGGCTTCGAGTTCGTGGAGGGCAACGCCGAGCTGACACCGGCGCGCCTCGTCGGCCACCACGACCCCAGCCGCGTCATGTCGGAGGGCTACACCGACGCCATCTTCGTGGACGGCCCCCTCGCCTCGGCCATGCGCTCGGGGTCCCTCCTCTACATCGAGGAGATCAACCGGGTCCCGGAAGAGACCCTCAACGTGTTGATCACCGTCATGTCCGAGGCCGAGCTGAACGTGCCCCGCCTGGGCCGGTTGGCCGCCGCCGACGGCTTCCGGCTGGTGGCCGCCATGAACCCCTTCGACGCGGTGGGCACCGCCCGCATCTCCTCGGCTATCTACGACCGGACCTGCCGGGTGCTCATGGGCTACCAGGGCGCCGGGGACGAGGTGGAGATCGTGTCGCGCGAGGTCGGCGACGCCGACCCTGAATGGGTCGCCAACGTGGTCGAGGTGGTGCGCCTCACCCGCCAGCACCCCGATGTTCGGGTGGGTTCGTCGGTGCGCGGGGCGGTGGACACCGTGCTGGTGGCCGGCAGCCTGGCCCGCCTGCGGGGATCGACACCTGAGGACCCCTCGGTCGGCCTCGACGCCGCCCAGGCCGGCTTGTCCGGGCGCATCCGTCTCCACGAGGGATCGGCGCGCACGGCCGAGGAGATCGTCACCGAGCTGTGGCGTCAGGTCTTCACCGCCGACGGCTCGCCCCGTGCGGCGACCGCCTCCGCCGGAGAGCCGGGCGGCCCCCCGGGTGACGGCCAGGGAAAAGCCCCGCCCCCTCCCGGCTGAAACCCGGGAGGGGCTCTCCACCCGCCGCACGCGATCCGGCCAACGGCGAGCCCCGGCCGGCGACGACCTCTCGACGGGAGCTGGCCTCCCGTTCGTCGAGCTTCGTGCGCATCTCCCCGGCGGTGGGCACCCTGGACGACGCCGCCTTCGACGAGGAGCTGGCGTCGGACCCCGATGTGGCCCTCGGGCTGCTGGCCGACATGGCTTCGGCCACCGACCCGCAGCTGCGCCAGCTGGCCCGGCGACTGGCCGGACGGGTGCTGGTCCACCTGGCGCGGGGCGGCCCGGCCCGGGCCGGCGGCGTCGGGCGGCTGCGGGTGGCCCCCATGCAGGACGGCGGCGATGTTGACTTCGACTCGAGCATGGACGCCCTCCTCGGCGCCGCCGCCCGACGATCGAGTCCGTCCCTCACCGACCTGCGGGCCCGGCAGTGGGCCCGCCCCACCACCGGGTTGTGCCTGCTGGTCGACCGCAGCGGCTCGATGGGCGGGCGCCGCCTCGCCACCGCGGCGTTGGCCGCCGCCGCCGTGGCCTTTCGCGCCCCGGGGGACTACTCGGTCGTCACCTTCGCCGAAGAGGTGACGCTGGTGAAGGGCCAAGACGAGGAGCGCCCCGTCGAGGCCGTCGTCGACGACATCCTCGCCCTGCGGGGCAGGGGAACGACGAACCTCGCCGCCGCCCTCGACGAAGGGCGGGCCCAGCTGTCGCGGTCGCGGGCAACGCACCGGGGGATGCTGTTGATCTCGGACTGCCGGGCCAACACCGGCGCCGACCCGCTGCTGGCCGCCCGGGCCGTGGACCGGCTCATGATCCTGGCCCCAGCCGGAGACTCCGCCGAAGCGCGGGCCTTGGCCGACGCGGTCGGCGGCCGTTGCGTCGAGATCTCCGGCCCGTCCTCGGTCCCCGCCGGCCTGGCCGCCCTGGTCGGCAGTTGACCTTTCCGCCGGGCACGTCCCCGCCCCCCGACGGGCACGACGCCGGCTTCCCCGAGGGCTTCGCCATCGTCCTCGCCGCCGACACCAGGGTGACCGACGGCGGGCGGGTGCTCATCGGCGGCTCGCCCATCCGGATCCTGCGCCTCACCCCCTCCGGGGCCGAGGTGGTGCGGCGATGGTCCGGCCCCGAAGGCGGGCCGGTGCCGGGGGCGGCCGCGGCCACCCGCCTCGCCCGCCGGCTCCTCGACGCCGGAATGGCCCACCCCCGTCCCGGGCATCCCCGGCTCGGAGCTGCCGACGTGACCGTGGTCATCCCCGTGCGCGACCAGCCAGGCCCGTTGACGCAGCTGTTGGACGGGCTGACCGGTCACCCCGACCGTCCGGACATCGTCATCGTCGACGACGGGTCCGCCGACTCCGGGGCCGTCGCCCGCATCGCCGGGCGCTTCGGGGCGAGGTTGCTCAGGCTGGAGGCCTCATTGGGGCCCGGCGCCGCCCGCAACCGCGGGTGGAAGACGGCCACGACGGCCGCGATCGCCTTTCTCGACGCCGACTGCTCGGTGGTCGGTCCGTGGCTCGACGGGCTGCTCGGCCACCTGAACGACCCCTGCGTCGCCCTCTGCGCCCCCCGGGTCGTCGCCGTGCGCGGTGACGCGCCGGGGTGGCTGGCCGCCTATGAGACCTTCCGCTCGCCGTTGGACCTGGGCCCGGTGGAGGCACCGGTCCGGCCCCGGGGCCGGGTGGCCTACCTACCGGCCGCCGCTCTGCTCGCCCGCCGATCCGCCCTAGAGGCGATCGGCGGGTACGACGAGTCCCTCAGCGTCGGGGAAGACGTCGACCTGGTGTGGAGACTGGTGAGCGCCGGTTGGGTGGTCCGCTACGAGCCCGCCGTCGAGGTGGGTCACATCTGCCGTCCGTCAATCACCTCGTGGCTTGCTCAACGGGTCCGCTACGGCACCTCGGCGGCGGCGCTCGACCAGCGCCACCCCGGCGCGGTGGCGCCGCTGACCGTCGGAGGGTGGAGCGCCCTGTCGTGGGGCCTGGCCGGGGTCGGCCTGCCGCGGCTGGCGGCGGCGGTGGCGACGGGTACGACCCTGGCTCTCCCCCGCCGGCTGCGTGGTCTGGAGCACCCCTGGCGGGAGGGGCTACGCCTCGCCGGCTTCGGTCATCTGGCCGCCGGTCGTGTGGTCGCCGACGCCGTCCGCCGGGCGTGGTGGCCGCCCGCCCTGGTCGCCGGGGCCGTCTCACGCCGAATGCGGCGGGGCGTGATGGCCGCCGCCGTGCTCCCTCCCCTTCTGGAATGGGCGACAGGTCAGCGGCCCCTCGACCCCGCCCGGTGGGCGGCGCTCAGGTTGGCCGACGACCTCGCCTACGGCACTGGGGTGTGGTGGGGGTCGGCCCGGTGCGGCCGGTGGGGCGCCCTGCGACCGGATCTTGCCAACTGGCCGGGGCGGTCCCCGGCTGTCGAACGCCTGGATTGGCGAGGCCCGCAACCGGGGACTTGACGGTGACTAGGGTCCGCGACAGGACGCCCAGGAGGACTCTGTGACCCTCACCATCCGGAGAACCAGGCCCCGGGGGCACCCGGCGGGGAACGGCGCCGAAGTGGTGCACCTCCTCGACCGCCTGGTCCGCAACGTCGAGCACGGCCGGTTCGAGCGAGCGCTTTCGGCCCTGACGGCGGCCGCCGCGGTCGTCACCGGCACCGAGATCTTTCTCGAGCACGACAGCGCCAGCTTCTCCAACCGGATGATGTGGGTTCCGATCGCCCTCACCCCACTGGTGACGGCGGCCGGCATCGGCGGCGTGTTCAGCAAGCGCATCGCCAAGACGGCGCTGCCGGCGGTCTCCGCCGTCGTCGTGGCCAACGGCCTGCAGGGCACCTACCTGCACATGCGAGGAATCGGCGAACGACCGGGCGGCTGGCGGCTGCCCCGCTACAACATCGAGATGGGCCCGCCTCTGTTGGCGCCGCTGCTGTTCACCATGGTCGGGGGGATGGGGATCCTCGCCGCCATCCTCCGTCGTGAGGCCCGAGGTTGAGCGTCGATCCCGATCTCGCCCACCCGGCAGGCCGCCCCCGCTACCCCGGCTACAACGTCCTCGACCAGGCCAGACACTGGGACGACGTCACCAAAGGGGTGGTCCTGGGACGGCTCGGACCGCCCCCGCCCATCCGCTTCTTCTCGCCGGACGAAGAGGCCATCGTCCGCCCGCTGGTCGACCGCCTGCTCGGAATGGACGAGGAGCCACGGGTGCCCGTGGTCGAGATGCTCGACGCCCAGTTGACCGAACGGATCGGGCCGGGCTACCGCCACGACGACATGCCCGACGACTGGGACGCGTGGAAGAAGAGCCTCAAGGCTCTCGACGACGAGTCCCGCCACGTCTACGCCGCCGGCTTTGCCGATCTGACCCCGGGTCAGCAGCGGGACATCCTCCAGAAGGTCCAGGACACCGACGGTGACTGGCGCGGCCTGCCCGCCGCCAAGCTGTGGACGCTCTGGATGCGCAGCGTCTGCCAGCACTTCTACGCCCACCCCTGGGCGTGGAACGAGATCGGCTTCGGCGGGCCGGCGTACCCGCGGGGCTACAAGGACCACACCCTGAAGTCGAGCCGTGAGCCCTGGGAGGTCGCCGAGGTGGACGCCTTCGACCCCGAGCCCTGGGCCCAGCGGGTTGAGAAGGCCAAGCGCCGCCAGCAGTGAACCGGGTTCGGCGGCGAAACGAATCGGCCTGGCTCATCCCCAAAGGTGACGAGCGGACCAACCACCGCCTCAGAGCGGACATGCGCCGCTTCGAGGACGCCGACGAGGTCGACGTTGCCGTCGTTGGCTGCGGCGCCGGCGGCGGGGTCCTCACCCAGCGCCTGGCCCGGGCCGGATGGAAGGTGGTGGCCTTCGACGCCGGCCCCTTCTGGGATCCGGACGCCGACTGGGTCAGCGACGAGGCCGGCTCCCACCACCTCTACTGGACCGAGCCCCGTGTCATTGGGGGCGACGACCCCGTGCCCCTCGGCAACAACAACTCCGGGCGGGGTGTCGGCGGCTCCATGGTTCATTTCGCCGGGTACGCACCCCGCTTCCATCCGTCGGACTTCCGCACCTACAGCACCGACGGCGTCGGGTTCGACTGGCCCATCTGCTACGACGACCTGGAGCCCTACTACCGCCAGATGGAGGAGGAGCTGCCGGTCGCGGGCCAACGGTGGCCCTGGGGCAAGCCCCACAGCTATCCGCACTCACCCCACCCCCTCGGCGTGGACGGCGAGCTGTTCCTTCTCGGCTGCCAACGGCTAGGCATCGATGCCCGCGTCGGCCCGGTGGCCATCACCAACGGCCGGTTCGGCAACCGCCCGCACTGCATCTACCGGGGCTTCTGCCTGCAAGGGTGCAAGGTCAACGCCAAGGCATCGCCCCTCATCACCCACGTGCCCGATGCCCTCGCCCACGGCGCCGAGATCCGTCCCAACAGCTTCGTCAGCCGGGTGGCGATCGGCGAGGACGGGCGGGCGGCGGGCGTCGTGTACTGGAAGGACGGCAAGGAGCGCTTCCAGCGGGCCCGGGCGGTGGCGGTGGCCGGCTACTCGATCGAGACGCCCCGGCTCCTCCTCAACTCGGCGTGCGAGCGATTCCCCGACGGCCTGTGCAACGACCACGACCTGGTGGGCCGCTTCGTCATGGTGCAAGGGGCCGCCCAGACGGCGGGCCGGTTCGAGCACGAGGTACGGATGTACAAGACCCCCCCGCCCGGAGTATCGACCGAGGCGTTCTACGAGACGGACGAGACCCGCGGCGCCAAGCGGGGGTTCTCCATCCAGACGGTGGCGCCGCTACCCATCGCCTGGGCTGAGCACGTGGCGTCGGAGGGGCACTGGGGCCACGTACTGCGCGAGTACATGAAGGACTACATCCACTGGGCGAGCCTCGGGGTTCTGTGCGAGTTCCTGCCCCTCGCCCACAACCGGGTCGTCCTCGCCGACGAGACCGACCGCCACGGCCTACCGGTCGCCAAGTTCCTCTACAGCCAGTGTGACAACGACAAGGCCCTGATGAAGGCGGGCACCCAGGCGATGAAAGAGATCCTCGCCGCTGCCGAGGCCGACGACACGGTAACCATCAACCGTTACGCCCACCTGGTCGGGGGATGCCGAATGTCAGCCGACGAACGGTCGGGCGTCGTCGACCACACGCTGCGCACCTTCGCCGTGCCGAACCTCTACATCACCGACGGCAGCGTGCTTCCGACCCAGGGGGCCGCCAACCCGGCGCTGACCATCATGGCTCTCGCTGCCCGGGCCGCGGACCACCTGATCGCCACCGGGGGCCGTTCCTGACCGGACGCGGTCGAGGGGCGGCCCTAGGGCCGCCCCTCGGCTTCCACACGGAACCTGATCAGTCGACGTAGGTGTCGCGCACCACCCGGCGACGAACGGGCGCGCCGTCGTCGACGTAAGTCGTCCGGCGCACACCGCCCCAACCCCCGAAGCCGGTGACCATCAGGGCCACCAGCAGCCCGATGCCGCCCACCACCATGAGGATGATGCCGATGGTGTTGATGTTGAACCCGCTGGTCGTGACATGAACCGCAAAGGCCAAAATGGCTCCGATGGCGATGAGTAGAACGCTCACACCGATGCCCATCTGAGTTCACCTCCTGGTCACCGGCGACAGCCGCCGGATACTGGGAGGACCTTTCCCTCAGTGGGCCCGACCTATGCGTGACCGGTCAGTCACCGCTCGTAGCCGGCTCGTAGGCGAGCGTGGTCTGGGTTCGTCCCCGCAGGCCCAATTCGCCCGCCACCGACCACCGCCTCTCCTCGGTGCTCGCTCGAGCGATCGCCTCCTCGCTGGCGAGTACCCGTCCCAGCGTCCGCTTGGCCTCCTCGGTCAGCCGGGCGGCTTCGTTCACCGGGTCGCCGATGACCGTGTACTCGAGGCGCTCGGCGGTGCCGACGTTTCCGGCGACGACATCACCGGAGGAGACGCCTATCCCCGCGTCGAGGCTGACGACGCCCGTGGCTGCCAGCACCAGCAGCTCGCGGCGCAGCGTCCGCGCCGCCCGCAGGGCCCGGTCGGCGTGATCCGGCTGGTCCACCGGCGCACCGAACACACAGAGGGCGCCGTCACCTTCGAACTTGTTGACCCATCCGCCCTCGGCGGCGACAACCCGGACCACCACGTCGAAGAAGGAGTTGAGCGCCGCCATCACCCTCTCGGGCGACTGCGACTGGGCCAGGCCGGTCGATCCCACCAGGTCGACGAACAGCACGCTGGCCTCACGCCGCTCGCCGCCGAGGCTGATGTCACCGTGGCGCGCCTTGGTCAAGGCCTCTCTAGCCACCTCGGCTCCCACGTGTCGGCCAAACAGGTCCTGCAGCTGCTGTCGGTCGCGCAGCCCGTCGAGCATGCGGTTGAATCCGGCCTGGAGCATCCCGATCTGGCCGGCGTGGCTCACGACCACGTCCGAGCTCAAATCGCCTTGCTCGACCCGCTCCAGCGCCCTTCTCAGGTCCCCTAGCGGCTCGGCGATCGAGCGGGCCGACGCCGCCGTGACCAGGCCGCCGGCCATCAGGCCGATGGCCGCCAGGACGATTATCGGCATCTCTGACAGGGCGGCTGTTGTCAAGGGATGGGTGCGAGGTTGTTTGCGGGGTTGACCAGGGCTGATGTCGGGGAGCTCCTGTTCGCGGGGCGCGCGCCGGCAGGAGGCGGGAGTCAAC
>Ga0209810_1001104_pt1 | contig 44933 bp, 40 predicted proteins | sample Coa_R1_7_FD_187159 | JGI IMG/M metagenome (GOLD analysis project Ga0209810, IMG submission 187159) | Surface soil microbial communities from Centralia Pennsylvania, which are recovering from an underground coalmine fire - Coalmine... | ecosystem: Environmental > Terrestrial > Soil > Unclassified... | reverse complement strand
GCAAGCAGTTCCGCAGCCTGGCCACCCGCTACGACACGCGCGCCGAGAGCTACCGCACCCTGTGGGTCATTGCGTTCACTATCCTTTGGATCAAGCATGCTCATTGAAGACAGGCCCTAGTCGAAGCAGCGGCCCGCCGTGCGGTTCGCTCCGCTTAGCGACGCCCCGGGCCAGGAGGGAGACGGACGGGGCGCCCCCTCTGGGACACCTTAATCAGTGAGGAGGCTATTCCCCCCTCCTGACCACCTACCACCGCCACCCGCCACGCGCAGCGCGACCGCGCTGACCGGTGCATAATTCCGGCGAGCCATGGCACAGCAGGGGACCTTCGTCTACAGCAACCCGCTGGTGATCCACTGGGGCGCGGGCTGCGTCACCGCCCGGCTCGACCAGGAGCTGGAGCGGCTGGGCGCGCGGCGGATATTCCTGGTACCCACCCGCGGTGTCGCGGCGCATCCCGCTCTGGCGGGCGCGCTCTCGGTGCAGCTTGGCGACCGGCTGGTGGGGATGTACGCCGCGATCGGCCAGCACGCCCCGGCTGGCTCCGTGGCAGAGGCGGCCCGGCCGGATACGCTGCTGTCGTTCGGCGGCAGCCCGATCGACGCCGCGAAAGCGGTGGCGTTCGTTCTCGCCACCGGCCTGCATATTACGGCGCCCGCGCGCAGGCCGGCGCGTCGGGCGCCGCCGCACCTGGCGATCCCCACCACCCTGTCTGTCTCCGAGCTGTCCAGCTCGGCCGGCTGCAGCATCGAGGGGAACCGCGAGGCGGTGGGCCTGCGCACCCCACCTCCAGCCCGAGGGCCCCGCTGCTTGAGCCAGAGCGCGTCAGCGTGGTCGCGACCACGCTGACGCCACTCCGCGCGCCTATCCGACCTGCCCGTATCGGCCGATCTCCTCCAGCTCCTGAGGGGAGAGCTGCCGCGGCAGCTCTCCCCGCGATAGCTTGGCCGCCTGCACCTGCGTACGGATCGTCTCCACGATCTCTGGGTTGGCCAGCGTGGTGATGTCGCCGGGGCTCATGAAGTTCGAGATCCCGGCCACCACCCGGCGCATGATCTTGCCCGAGCGGGTCTTGGGCATGTCCGGGACGATCCAGACGTTCTTCGGGCGGGCGATCTTCCCGATGATCGTCTCGATCGCGCCGCGAACCTTGTCCTCGATCTCCTGGCTCGGGCTGTAACCAGGCTTGAGGGCGATGTACATCTCCACTGCCCGGCCGCGCAGTTCGTCCATCACCGGCACCGCCGCAGCCTCGGCCACCTCCTCGACGGTCAGCGCGGCGGACTCTAGCTCCTTGGTGCCCAGCCGGTGGCCGGCCACGTTGATCACGTCGTCCACGCGCCCCAGGATGCGGAAGTAGCCGTCGGCAGCCTGCACGGCGCCATCGCCAGCGAAGTAGGGCCAGTCACGCCAGTCTGTGCTCTGCGGGTTGCGGCAATACTTGGCGTAATAGATCTGGACGAACCGCTCGGGCTGGCCCCAGACGGTCTGCATGATGCCGGGCCAGGGGTTACGGATACAGATGTTGCCCGCCCGGCCGCTCCCCTTCGGGATCTCGTTGCCCAACTCGTCATAGATCACCGGGTAGACACCGAGCACCCCTGGGCCGCAACTGCCCGGCTTCATCGGATGCAGCGCCGGCAGCGTGCTGCCGAGGAAGCCGCCGTTTTCCGTCTGCCACCAGGTGTCGACGATGACGGCCTCGCCCTTGCCGACCACGTGGTAGTACCAGCGCCAGACCTCGGGCTCGATCGGCTCGCCCACCGTGGTCATGTGCTTGAAATGGTAGTTGTACTTGCTCGGCTCGTCCGGTCCCGCCTTGCGCAGCATGCGAATGGTGGTCGGCGCAGTGTGGAAGATGTTGACATTGAGCCGCTCGGCGATCCGCCAGGGGCGCCCCGGGTCCGGGTAGAGCGGTACGCCTTCGTACATCACGCTCGTCGCCGCGAGGGCCAGCGGTCCATAGACGATGTAGGAGTGGCCGGTGATCCAGCCGATGTCGGCGAAGCACCAGTAGGTATCCTCGGGGTGGATGTCTTGGTAGTACTTCGAGGTTCCGGCCACGTAGGAGAGGTAGCCGCCGGTGCTGTGCTGGCAACCCTTGGGACGGGCGGTCGTGCCACTCGTGTACATCAGGAACAGCGGCGCTTCCGCCGGCATCGAAACGGGGGCGACGCTGGCCCCGCGATAGTTCTTCAAGAGCTCGTCGACGAAGACGTCTCGCCCGTCGACCATCGGCGTCGGGGAGGAGTACTTGCCGGGGTAGCGCCGCCAGACCAGCACCTTGTCGACCTTCACCCCGTTCTTCTCGACGTACTCGACCGCCTGGTCAGCCTTCAGCTTATGGTCGAGCAGCTCACCGTTACGGGAGTACGCGTCGATGGTGACCAGGATATGGCTGCCGGAGTCCACCATACGTTCGCCGCAGGCCTGGCCGCTGAAGCCGCCGAAGACCACGGAGTGGATCACGCCGAGGCGAGCACAGGCGAGCATCGCCACCGGCAGCTCCGGTACCATCGGCATATGGAGAGTGATCCGGTCTCCCGCCTTAAGGCCGCAGACATCTTGGAGTAGCGCGGCGAATTCGTTGACTCGAATATAGAGCTCCTGGTACGTGATGACCTTGGTGTCTTCCTCCTCCGGCTCCGGCACCCAGATGAACGCCGCTTTGTTCCGGTACTTCTGCAGGTGACGGTCGACGCAGTTGTAACAAGCATTCAGCTTGCCGCCAACGAACCACCTCCAGAACGGCGGCTTACTGCTGTCGAGCGTAGTGTGCCAGTACTTATCCCAGGTGAGTAGTTCGGCATATTCCCGGAAGCATTCGGGGAAGTTCTGCTCCGAGAATCGCTCGAAGACGCTCGGATCTGCCATGTTCGCTTGGGCGATGAACTTCGCCGGCGGGAAGTAGTATTCTTCCTCCTTCCAGTGGACCGCGATCTGGGCCTCGCTGAGCTGGACACCTTCTTGCTCTAGTGCCATCGCCTCTCTCCTGTTAGATGGTCCTCTCCTCGACGGTTCTCGCCATGCTCTGTCCGCCTGCTGGACGGCCCACCTCCTCTATAGGCAGGCACCAAGTAAGCACGATGAGTGGCCGAATAGCCTCAGACGCACTCTATTTCGCGCATCGCCACCTGTCAAGACTGCCCCCCACCGCCGGGCCGCTCCCTGCTGGGGCAGGGGCCACGGGAGACAGAGCCCCCGGCATCACTGTCCGACACAGGACGTCTTACTCTTGCCCGTGCCTGGCATGCTCAAGCATGTCGAGCAACGTCTTCACCGATCGTGGCATCGGCTGTGGTGGCACGGAAAGCTCCAGCTCCTGAGGCGCAACCTCCCCAGCCAGAGCACCGCTGGCGAGGGCCTCCTCAAGCATGGCCATGAGGCGGGTGAACCGACGCTTACGGAGCACATAGCGCTCGGCCGCGGGTTGCCCGATCTGGATCATGAACGCCTGCGTCTGCGCGCGCCACGGCTCCGGCGCGGCGGCGTACGCCCGATCCACGACCTCCATAAACTCGCCGACCAGCAACCCCTCGGCGGCCAGCCAGCAAGCGAGCACACGAATGTCATCATCTTGGAGACTGTGAAGGTAATCCGGCCAGTCTAAACCTCTCGAATCAGCCATACTAAGTCTCCTACAGACTCATATACTCGCCCACCGCACGATGTGAAGCGGGAGCCCGAGCAATGCTCTGCACGCATCGTCGAATCAGTTGTCATTGGTCAGGCGCTGCTCCTGCGAGGCGGCAAGTCCTGGGGCAAACAAAAACCGGCCACGCCATACTGGCTCAGCCGGTTTCGCAATTGGCTCCGCCCAGCGTACGGGCGACCAGTTCAAGGCCCGCTGGGCTTCACAGCCTCTGAGCTACTCGTAGTCTACTCGAGGTGACATCTCTGTCAATAGGTGCGGCTGAGATCCGTGCAGAAATCCGGTTCGGGTAGAGCAAGGCGCTGCTCGATCACTGGCCACCGCGGTGGGTCTCCATAGTGAACTCGCCCGCCACGGTCCACTCCCGCTCTGGCTCTCTACCGGCATCCGCGCTGTGGACCACGCTGTGGAGGGCCTGCTCGCCCTGGCGCGCATCCGTTCTCTCTAACACCCTGGCGCTGGAAGGGCTGCGCCGGCTGCGGCGCGGGCTGCTCGCGGCGCGCGAGGACCCGGCGGACGTCGAGGCGTGCACAGAGGCCCAGCTTGGCGCCTGGTTCGGCTTTACCCTGCCCGGCTCCTCCGCAGCCGGGCTCAGCCACACGCTCGGTAAGCGCATCGACTCCCGCCACGGCATCCCGCACGGGATGACCTCTGCCTGCTACTGCCCCCGTGATGCGCTACCTGGCACCCCGCACCGTGGCGGTCCAGGCCCGCATTGCGGAGGCGCTGGGAGGTGAACACCGGGGGCCTTTCGGAGGCCGAGGTGGCCAGCCACGCCGCCGACGCGGGGCGGGATCTCATCGCCCGGCTCGGCCTGCCACAGCATCTCGCCGCCTACGGACCGACTGAGTCGGACCTGGAGGCGGCCCGCCCAGTCTCCAGCCCGGGCGCGCTGCTGGAGGATCTGGTTCAGCTCTCGCGCGCCGCCTGGTAGCGCGGTCAGGGCCGCGTCCAGCCGGGGGTGAGTGGTGCAGCGCCGGGCTCCGGCTCAACCTCGAAACGCGCCTCGGTGAGCCGCCGCACCTCCTCCAGCGTCGTGTCCTCGGCCAGCTCGCAGAGCAGCATCCGCCCCTGCCAGAAGCGGAAGACAGCCAGTTCGGTAATCACCGTGTCGACGCAGTGGGGCGCGGTGAGCGGCAGCGTCAGCGTGCGCACTAGCTTGGGCTTGCCGTCGTTGGTGTGGGTAGTCAGCGCCACCACCCGCCGGGCGCCGAAAGCAAGGTCCATCGCTCCGCCCACGCCCAGGATCGGCCGGCCGGGGACGAGCCAGTTCGCCAGGTTGCCCTGCTCGTCCACCTGCAGCGCTCCGAGCAGCGCCACGTGGATGTGGCCGCCACGGATCATCGCGAACGAGGCGGCGCTGTCGAAGAAGCTCGCCCCGGGCAGCACGGTCACGGGCTGCTTGGAGGCGTTGATCAGGTCCGGATCCTCCTCCCCGGGCGGCGGGGAGGGGCCGACGCCGAGAATGCCGTTCTCGCTCTGCAGGTACACCCCCTGCTCCGGGCGGAGCAGGTCGGCCACCAGGGTGGGAATGCCGACACCCAGGTTGACCACATCGCCTGGCTGGAGCTCGGCCAGCGCCCGCCGGGCGATGCGCCGCCGCGGATCAGCCGCGTCCATCGCTTCCGCTCCCCGGGTCGCTCAGGACCAGCACGTCGACGAACAGGTGGGGAGTGACGATCGCCTCGGGCGGCAGCTCGCCCGGCGGGACGATCTCGTCCACCTCCGCGATCACCAGATCGGCGGCGGTTGCCATCATCGGGTTGAAGTTGCGCTGGCTGCCGCGATAGACCAGGTTGCCGAGCGCGTCGGCACGAGCGGCGCGGATCAGCGCGGCGTCAGCGTGCAGCGCCCGCTCCAGCACGCACAGGCGGCCGTCGAACTCGCGCGTCTCCTTGCCCTCAGCCAGCTTCGTTCCGGCCGCGGTGGGGGTGTAGAAGGCGGGGATGCCGGCGCCGCCAGCGCGGATCGCCTCCGACATCGTCCCCTGCGGCAGCAGCTCCACCTCCAGCTCGCCGGCCAGGTAGGCGCGGCCGACGTCTGGGTTGGAGGTAAAGAATGAGCCGATCGCCTTGCGGATCTTCCCCTGCAGCAGCAGCCGTCCCAGCCCGCGGCCGGGCTCACCGAGGTTATTGCTGATGACCGTCAGGCCGCCAACGTCGCACGCCTCCAGGGCGCGGAGCACGGTGAGCGGGCAGCCGGACAGGCCGAATCCACCAACCATCAGCGTCCAGCCGGACTGGATCAGCGCCGCTGCCTCGGCGGCGCTCCGCAGCTTGGGCACCGAAGCGGAATCTCCGGCCATCGCGGCCTCCCCCTTATGGCACCAGGGCGGCGCGGGTGACCCGGCCCTCGTCGGCGGCACGGAACGCTTCGTTGATCTGCTCCAGCGGGAAGGTGTGGCTGACCACCCGCTCCCAGGGGTACTTGGTGCGGGTGCGGGCGACCAGCTCCAGCGCTTGGGCTAGGTGCTCGGCCTCGTAGTAGACCATGCCCAGGATCAAGCGGTTGCCGAAGATCAGCCAGGAGGGGTCCAGCTCGTAGGTCAGCCCCGGGTTGATGTTGCCGATCTCCAGGTAGCGCCCGGTGCGGCCGAGCATCCGCAGCCCCTCAGGGCAGACCCGCGGGTGGCCGGCCAGCTCGCAGACCACATCCGCCCCCCAGCCCTCGGTCAGCTCCAGCACCCGCGCCACCCGGGCATCCGCGTCGCGCAGCTCCCGCAGATCCACCAGCTCGTCGGCGCCAAAGGCGGCGGCCAGCTCCAGCCGGGCGGGGATGCCGTCGATCACGATCACCCGGCCGGCCCCCATCTCCTTGGCGACGGCGGTGGCATAGACTCCCAGCCCGCCGGCGCCCTGGATCACCACCGTCTCGCCCAGCCGCAGCCCGGCCAGTTGCAGCCCGCCAACCACCTGGGCCAGGGCGCAGTTGGCCCCGGCGATCATCGGGTCGCTCAGCTCGTCCGGCACTTTGAACAGCGCCGCGCCCGGCTGGACGTAGTGGTAGTCGCCGAAGGCGCCGACGAAGTGGGGTGGCTCATCGCAGGAGTGGGTCAGGTAGGCGCGCGCGAAGGGGCAGGCCCGGCTGATCCGCTTCAGGCAGGCGCGGCAGCGGCCGCATGGGTAGAAGTAGCGGAAGACCACCCGGTCGCCCGGCGCCAGCTCGCGCCCGGCGCTGTCACGGCTGACGCCCGCGCCCAGCTCGACCACCGTCCCGGTCATCTCGTGCCCGAGCACCTGCGGGTAGGGCCGGCCGAACTTCGCCACGTCGAACTCCCCGCGCCACTGGTGCAGGTCCGAGCCGCACACGTTAGCCATGGACATCTTGACGATCACAGCTCCAGGCTCGGGTTCGGGCACCGGGTACTCCTTGAGCGCAAACGGCTTGCCCGGCCCGTAGAACGTTGCGATCCGCCCTGTCCGCTGCGTCATGAGAGGGCTCCTTCTAGTGTCCGCTCCGCCTCGGGAGCGGCGCCGGTTCCAGGTACTCCACGAGCTCGCCCACGCTCTCCAGAACATAGTCCGGCTGCACGTCCGACGCGCGCAGTGTGGCGTGATCGGTGACGCCGGTCATCACCAGCAGGCAGGGCATGCCGACTGCTCGTGCCGCGAGCACGTCGGTGGTGAGCGAGTCGCCGATGAACAGACACTCGGAGGCAGGCAGCCCGAGCAGCACCAGCACCTCCTGGAGCAGCAGCGACGACGGCTTGCCGATCACCACGTCGGGCTCTCGCCCGGTCGCGCCACGGATGGCGCCGACAAACATCGCCGAGCCCGGATAGCTGCCCTGCGGATCGTAGATCAGCCGATCCTGGTTGACCGCGATGAAGCGCGCCCCGGCCAGCGCGGCACGCATTGCCCGAGCCAGCCGCTCGTAGGTGACCTCCGGGTCGCACCCGACCACCAGGTAGTCGACCGGGGCGCCGTCGTCCCGCACCTCAAGCCCCGCCCGGCGCAGCTCGTCACGCAAGCCCTGCGAGCCGAGCACTTGCACCCGCGCGCCCGGGCACTCCTGAGCGATGAAGACGGCGGTGGCAACCACGGCCGTCCCCACGTCGCTCTCCTGAATCGGGAAGCCGAAGCTCCGCAACTTGGCAGCCATGCCGGCGCGCGACAGCGTGGAGTTGTTGGTCACGATCAGCGTGCGCTTGCTGGCACGCTTGAGGGCGAGCACGGCTTCGATAGCGCCCTCGATCGGGCGCCCGGGATAGATGAGCGTCCCGTCTACGTCGAAGAGGTAGGCCTGATAGTCGCCGAGAGATCGCTGAGCCGACAGAGCGCTGGTCACACGGTCTCCCAAGCCGAAGGAGTGGCTGCGCGGAGTGTAACAACGCTCCGAGCGGGGTGGCAAAACGCGGGCGCGCCCGGGGTGCCCATGCCCCTCGCCCCCGGGCACGGCACAGGGCCCGGGTAGCGTGCCGCAACCCAATACCCTCGAACATTCGGGGCGCGGAACTCAACAGGCCGGGTTTGCCGCCTGGCGCCCACGCCGCCATACTCAGGGCGGACGTGGCCGCTGCGCCCGCCGACTCCCACACACTCGAGGGCCCGATGGCCACGCTCGCCCTGCTGGAGCTCCTGCCCGAGCCCCAGTTCGCCGCGCTTGCCCGCCATCTCCCCGCCGGGGCGGAGCTGCGCGCCGTCGCATCGACTGATGATGCCGAGGCCCGGCGGCTGGCTGCCGAGGCAGACATCCTGCTGGTCTGGAACGGACCGCTGCCCTCAGCCACCCTGGCGGCCGCCCGGCAGGCACGACTGGCCCAGGTCTGCGAGCGCCGACCGCGCGGGGTAGACTTCTTCGCCGCCCGCCGGCGGGGGCTGCCCGTCGCCGGGCCGGGCCCGGCCGGAGCGCGCGACGCCGCGGAGCACGCGCTGCTGCTGGCGCTGGCCGGGCTCCGCCGCCTGCCCGCGGCGCTCGCCGAGCAGCGTGGCGCGGGACTCAGCCAGCAGACTGGCACCCTGCTGCTCGGCGCCGGCCTGCGCGGCCGGACCGTGGGCCTGTACGGGCTGGACCCGGTGGCGTGCACGCTCGCGGCGCTCGTCAGCGCGCTGGAGGCGCGGGTGATCGCCTGGAGCGGCGCTGCCGCTGCCGACGCGGACTGGCCGCCCCGGGTGGAGCTGGCGCAGCACCGCTACGAAGCGCTCGCCGCGGCGGATGTAGTCAGCCTGCACCTGCCGCCGACGCCGGACCAGCGCCACGTGGTGAGCCGCGAGACGCTGCGGCTGCTGCGGCGCGACGCGATCCTGGTGAACGTCTCCAGCCCGGAGCTGATCGACGAGGTTTCGCTCTACCAGGCGCTCGCCAACGGGCGGCTCGGCGGCGCGGCGCTGGACAGCCTGGCGGACGCGGCGGCCGCCCAGCCGCTGCTGGGACTGCCCAGCGCGCTCATCACCCCGCGGCTCGCCTACGCCACCCCGGCGGCGATCGAGGAGCTGGCCGCGGCAGCGATGGCCAATGCCGCCCGGGCGCTCGCCGGCCAGGAGCCGCTGCACCGCTGGGTCTAGCCTCCGGCGGTGATGCAGGCCGCCGAGGGGCGCCAGGGTTCTCCGCTACCCCAGCGTGCGCGCCGAGCCCGGGAGCCGCATGGCACCAGGGCTCGCACCAGCCGCCCGAAGCGCCCACCCGAAGCCAGTACACCGCCCTTCAGGAGAGCGGCGAGCCGAGCCATCTCCTCCACGCGGGCTGAGACGGCCGGTCGAGCTACTCGGCCTTCACCGGCGGCTCGTACTCGATCTTCAGCCCGCTGGCGATGGCGTTGGTCCCGTTGAACAGGTCCACCACTGCCATCAGCTCCAGCAGCGTCGCGTCGTCCACGCCCATGGAGCGCAGCGCATCCGTGTGGCTGCGGAGACAGTAGTCGCAGTTGTTCGTCGCGGATACGGCGACGGCGATCATCTCTTTCGTCTTGCGGTCGATCCGCCCGTCGGCCATCACCGTCTTGAGCTTGTTCCAGGTCGCTTCCAGGTAATCTGGGTTGTGGGCGAGCGCTTTCCAGAAGTTTGGCACCCGGGCGAGCTTGCGGCTCGCCATGATGTCGGCGTACACCGCCTTGACCTTGCCGGTAGCTTCCTCTTCAGAGATGAACGGCACCAGTGCCACGCGGGACTCCCGCAGAGAGCTCGGCCGTGCGGCCGGCGGGGTGAGGATAGCGGCGCCGGGGCGGCGTTGGCAGCGCCGAGGCTTGCGCAAAACCTCTTGCCATTGGCCGCACCGCGCCGCCATACTACGCGGACCATGCTGCAAGTCGCCCCGCGCGGACTTCCCAAGACGCCGCCGCGGCTCCTCGTAGGCGCCGCGCTCCTGCTGGTGACCGCCGCCAGCGTCGTCACGACCGTCCGGACGAACCCGTTCCAGCCCCCCGCCGCCCCGGTCGCGCCGCCGCAACCGCCAGCGGTGAGCAGCCCGCACGTCCGCGATAGGGTCGAGCCGATCATCGAGGAACGGCCGCGTGCGGCCGCGCTCCCAGCGACGGATGTGGTGGCCGCGCCGACCGTGGCGACCCAGGAGCTTGCTCCACCCGCGCCACCCAAGCCGACCACGTCGCCGCCGGCTTCACCGGTAAGCGGCCCGCCCATCACCTTCTTCTTGAACGGCGAGTGGGTCGCCAGCATCCGCGAAACCGGGCTGTACTCAGAGCCTGACTTCGGCGCACTCCGCTTCACCACCCTGCCGGAGGCGCACAGCCTGCGGGTGATCGAGCGCCGGCCGGGCTGGGTCAAGGCCTACTACCTGGGCGACCACGACGGTCGGCAGCCGGGCGAAGCCTGGGTTCCCGCGGACGACCTTGCGCCCGCGGCGCGGCCTGCCCTTTGGGCCATCCCGCTCGCCGATAGCCCTCTCTGGACAGGCGCGTCGATCAGCGCCGACCAGAAGCTCCGGCTCGCGCGCGGGACGCTGGTGGAGGTGACCGGTCCGCTGCAGGACCAGCGCGTCCTGGTCCGCTTCCCTGGCGATGGCGAGGCACTCCCGCCCGGCAAAGGCTGGATCGCCGTCGCCGAGCTGCAGCCGATCAGCGCCCCACTGCCCACCCAGCTCCCCTGGGCGTACCCCTACACCGTCGAGATGGACGTGCTGCGCATTCCTGTGCCGTATCGGTCGCAGATCGACGGCTCCAGCTATCAGTTCGCCAACTGCGGCCCCGCCTCCATCAGCATGGCGCTGGCGGCGTTCGGGGTCCAGGCCTCGCCGGCCGAGCTGCGGGCGCAGGTGCTGGATGACCAGCAGGCGTGGGGCGACGACATGGGCAGCAACATCTGGGCACTGGCCGACGTCGTCCAGATGCACGGGCTGCAGGTGTTCGACCTGTACGACGGCGCCCCGAACCCGGATCGCACCGGCCCGCTGCGCCACTGGAGCGTGGACGACGTCCGCGAGCAGCTCCGCCGGGGGCGAGTGGTCATCCCACAGGTGTTCTGGCGGGCGCTCCCGGGCCGCGAGGATTCCGACTACTGGGGCGACCACTTCGTCGTCATCACCGGGATGGTGGGAGACGCCTTCCTGTACAACGATCCGATCGACCGCGGCGGCCTGGGGTACGACCGGGTGATGAGCGCCGACACGCTGGCCGCGGCGATGAACGGCAGCTCCTCGCCTGGCGCCGCCTTCGCCATCGGCCGGACGTAGCGATCCCTGACGCAAACGTGATGCCGTCGAGCACCTGACCCGTCGATTCGCGGCGTAGACTGAATCGCTCGCCCTGAGACGAGCGCCGTATCCCCAGGTGTCGCTGGAGCTCCACGCTGTCCTCGTCTGCCGGCCCATTCTCCGATATCACCTTCGCCGTCGTCGATTTGGAGACGACCGGCGTGAGCGCGATCTATGACCGCGTCACCGAGGTCGCGGTGGTGCTGGTCCGCAACGGGCAGATCGGCGAGACGTTCCACACACTGGTCGACCCGGGCGTGTCCATCCCCCCGTTCATCACGCGCCTGACCGGGATCAGCGACGAGATGGTGCGCGGCCAGCCGCCGCTCGAGGCGCTGATCCCTTGCCTGGAGCGCCTGCTTTCCGGCGCGGTGCTCGTCGCCCACAACGTCAGCTTCGACTACGGCTTCCTGCGCCACACCTGGATCCGGGCGGGGCGGACGCTCGACCTGCCGCGGCTGTGTACCATGCGGCTCTCGCGGCGGATCGTCCCCGCACTCCGCAGCCACCGGCTGGACGCGATGCTGCGGCACTTCGGCATCGCCTGCGAGGCGCGGCACCGAGCGCTGGGTGACGCCCAGGCCACCGCCGCGCTGCTGCTGCGCCTGCTCGCGCACGCGGAGCTAAGCGGCCTGACCTGCCTGGACGACTTGCTGGACACCGGGGCACGCCCGAATGGCAAGCGCCGTCGGCCGGCGGTGGACGACGCGGTCGTCGCCTCGCTCCCCGGCGGCCCCGGCGTATACGCGCTGAAGGACGCCGAAGGGCATGTGCTGTACATCGGCAAGTCCCAGAACGTCCGCGGCCGGGTGCGAACCCACCTGCGCGGCGCTGCCCCCGGCCAGCCGCGCCTGCACCGCGCCCTGAGGCGCGTCTGCGACGTCGAGGCGTTCGAAACCGGCAGCGAGCTCGAAGCGCTGTTTCTGGAGTCGCGGCTCATCAAGCGCTACCTGCCGGAAGGCAACGCGCAGCAGCGTACCCGCCACGACTACCCCTTCCTCCGCCTCGTCCAGGACCCGTTTCCCCGCCTGGAGGCGACCCGCGAGCCGCCCAACGAGCGGGACCTGTACTTCGGCCCCTTCCGTCGAACCAGCGCTGTTGCCGGGGCAGCCGAGCTCCTCAGCCAGAGCCTGGGGCTACGCTCCTGTACCGAGCCGCTGGATGGCCGCCACGGCCCCTGCCTGCTGCTGGACCTGGGCAAGTGCAGCGGCCCGTGCGTCGGAGCGATCAGCCCCGAGGGCTACCGGGCGCGGGTAGAGCGGGCGGTGGCCATTCTGGAAGGGCGGGACGCCTCGCTGCTAGACGAGCTGGCCCGGCGGCGGGACGCGCTGGCGGAGCAGCTTCGCTTCGAGGAGGCGGCGCAGCTCCGCGATCGGATGCAGGAGCTGGAGTATCTGCTCGGCGCCCAGCGCAGCCTGCAAGCGGTGCAGGTCCGCAACCTGGTCGTGGTCGCCCCGGCCCTGGCAACGGGCAGCCGCGAAGTCCTGTTCATCCGCACTGGCCGCCTGGCCTATCAGATCACCGAGCGCGGCCGCCCCGATCCCGCCACGTACGCGGCCGCGCTCCGGGCAGTGTACCTCAGCCCAGATCCCGGCCGCCCCGTCACCCACGACGAGGTGGACGAGATGCACCTGCTGGATAGTTGGCTGCGCCGCAAGGGCCGGGCGCTGCACCAGGTGCCGGTCGACCCGAGCGACCCAACCGCCGCGCTCGCCCGGCTGCTCGCCGCCGCCAGCGCTCCCTTCGAGCGCCCCGCACCGCCAGCCAAGCCCCGACTGCCCGGGGCCGAAGCTCCGTCGCCGATCCCACCACCAGCACCTGCCTGGGCGTATTGCTGGTAGCGACGAACCGCTCCCGTGCCCACGCCACGCCCGGCTACACCGCTCCCGCGGGCTCGGTCGCGGTCGCCTCGCCTGGCTTGCGGGCACGACGGGCGACGCCTGCCTCATAGGCCGCGTCGCGGACGGCTGCGGCTACCCGGTCCGCCACCTGGCGGTTGAACACGCTCGGGATAATGTACTCCTCGTTCAGCTCCTCCGGGCCGATCACGTCGGCGATCGCCTGCGCCGCCGCCATCTTCATCCCGTCCGTAATCTGTGAGGCGAGGCAGTCGAGCGCGCCGCGGAACAGCCCCGGGAAGCACAGCACGTTGTTGATCTGGTTCGGATAGTCCGAGCGGCCGGTCGCGATCACCCGGGCGATCCCCCGGATCTCCTCGGGCTGGACCTCCGGGACCGGGTTAGAGAGGGCGAAGACGATGGGGTCTTTGGCCATCGTCCTGACGTCGTCCGCCTGCACCAGGCCGGGGCCGGAGACGCCGATGAACACGTCCGCGCCGCGCAGTACGTGGTGAATCGAACCCTGCTCTCGCCGCGGGTTGGTGTGCTCCGCCAGCCACGCCTTCTCCGGGTTCATGTTCTCGCGGCGGCCAGCATAGATCGCACCACTGCGGTCGCAGACGACGACGTCGCCTTCCCCGGCCAGGAGCAGCAGCCGGGCGCAGGCGACCCCGGCCGCGCCCGCGCCGAGCAGGACGATCTTGACCGTTCCCGGTTCCTTGCCGACGACCTTGAGCGCATTCATCAGCGCCGCCAGCACCACCACCGCGGTGCCATGCTGGTCGTCGTGGAACACGGGGATGTCCAGCCGCTCGCGCAGCCGCTGCTCGACCGCGAAGCAGCGCGGGGCGGAGATATCCTCTAGGTTGATTCCGCCGAACGTCGGCGCCACCCGCGCCACCGTCTCGACGATCTCGTCCACATCCTGGGTGGCCAGGCAGAGCGGGAAGGCATCCACCCCGCCGAACTCCTTGAACAGCATGCACTTGCCTTCCATCACTGGCATCGCCGCCAGTGGCCCGATGTTGCCCAGGCCCAGCACCGCCGAGCCGTCGCTGACCACCGCGACGGTGTTGCGCCGAATGGTCAGGTTCCAGGCCTTGTCGGGATCGGCGGCGATCGCCAGGCAGACGCGGGCGACGCCGGGGGTGTAGACCATTGAGAGATCGTCGCGGGTCTTGACCGGGACGCGGGAGACGACCTCGATCTTGCCGCCCAGGTGCAGCAGGAAGGTGCGGTCGCTCACGTTGATGACCTTCACCCCGGGCAGGTGGGCGATCCGTTCCTGGATGCGGCGGGCGTGCGCCTCGTCCCGCGCCGCCACGGTAATGTCGCGGATCAGCACGCCCTTACCGACGCTGACGATGTCGACCGCGCCAATGTCGCCCCCCTCCTCGCCGATGGCGGTCGTCAGCCGGCCCAGCGCCCCGGGGACGTTGGTGATCTCACAGCGAACGGTGAAGCTGTAGCTGGCACTCGGCAGCAGTTCCATTGGCGCCGTCCCTCTCACTGCTCGTGTCAAGCGTGCCTGAGAAGGATAGCATCAGGCCGGGCAGCATCGATCGGGGTCCGCCAGTAGGGGCATCCGACGCGCGGAATCCGTCCGGGCAGGCGGTGAGCACCGGATCGGGCTGCTAACCCCGGCGAATCTGCGCGGCGAAACGCTTGCACCGTTCGACGCTGGCGTCGTCGCCGAATGCGGCGAAGATCCGCCTCGCCGCCGTGAGCTGCCGCTGCGCCTCCGAGGAGCGACCGATACCTCCCAAAATGTAGGCACGGACCAGATGGCAATGCCCGACGTAGTACTCATCACCCGCCTTGACGTAGAGCACCTGCGCTGAGTCGATCGCCCTCAACGCGTCGCCGGCCCGGTCGAGATCGAAGAGGACTCGTGCCCGCGCCATGTCCGCGTCGGCCTGCCCACCGATGTCGCCCCTGGCCGCGCAGCCCACGCGGGCGGTGTTAAACGCTTTAAGCGCCGACTTCAGCTTGCCAAGCTGATGCAACGCGCGCCCACGCTGGTAGGCAGCGCGATCGGCCAGTACCTCAATGCCGACTGCCCTGAAACCTCGCTCGGCCTCCGCTAGGTCGGAGAGTGCACCCGAGGGGTCACCACTTTCGTACCGGGCCTCACCGCGGATGAGCTGGCTGTCGGCGGTGTCCAGCGTTCGGCCCTGTGCAGCGAGGAGCAGCTCGGCCTCGTCCAGCACCGCGATCGCTTGGTCGTACTCGCCAATCGAACGGAGCGCCCGACCCTGTTCCAGCAGACAGGTGGCGACTTCCGCTTCCTGGTTGCCGAGCATGCGGAACAGGTCGGCCGCGGTCCGGAGCGCCTCCGCATCCAGCGGGTGACGTCGAAACCGAGCCGCCAGCAGCGCGTAGGATTTGGTCGCACTCGCGCTGAGGAGTATGTCGCCGATCTGCTCAGCTCCTTCGGCAACACCGGTCAGCAGGAAGCTCGCCGCCTGCGCCAGGCCGGTCACCCCTTCAGCCATGGCCTCGTCCGCGGCAGTTACGAGCGCTTGGACATCTTCCAGGGACACGTTCCCGGCCCGCGTCGCTGCGACGGCCAACGCGCGCACCGGCATCGACGCCAGGTCTTCAGCCTCAACCATCTGGTTGGCGGCATCCAGAAGGTCCAGGTACACATCATCCGGCAATCCGTCCGGCCCCTCGACGGCAGGCAGAGCCATGTCTGCACCGGGGAGCGGTAACTCGCCGCCTAACCAGTTGCCATCGGCATCGAACCATGTGTCCCGCCAGAGGTCGAAGACCCGGAAGGTCTGCACCACGCCTGGCGCAATTTCCAGGTGACCGTGGCGTCGCGTGGCACACCGAGGAGATCGCCGATCTCCTCGGGTGATGGTTTGCCGGACGATGTGTCGGACATTGTCAGGTCCCCTTCGCAGCCGCGCGTGTCGGCGCCCATTGTACTACAGACGTGGGTCGCTCAGCTTCATCGTTTCTTCGCGTGCGATTTAACTTCGTCGCAGGAGTGAGCCTGGTTCCAGGATGCGGGCCGGGCCGGTAGGCTCCAGCATGATCGATCCCCCCACCTCCAACACTCTGCGTGTCCTCCGGGCTGGCGTCCCCCACCACCTTGAGGGACGACGCGACGGGCAGTTCGGGCTGCCGGACGCGGCGACGGTCGCCGGGCTGGTGCCACTGGGCAGCAGTTCCATACGCGCGCGTTCCTCGTCGGGGTGGGATGTCGGCAGGATAGCCCCATTCATCCCGAACCACGGTGCGCCGCGGCGCTGGCCGGCCGAATGTGTATGATCTTTGCCCGGGGCGCTCCGATCGCCTTGAGTCCGATCGCCTTGAGGGAGGGAGAGCATGGCTCAGATGGAGCAGTCGAGTGGGTCGTCGCGGCGGCAGTTCCTCAGAAGATCCGCCCTGTTGGCCGGGCTGGCGGCCGGCGTGAGCGCGCTGCTGAGCGCCTGCCAGCTCGGGGCGCCAGCCGGCGGCAATACCGCGCCAGCGCAGACGGGCACCACCGTGGGTGGCAAACTGGGCGAGGTACTGCAACGCGGCAAGGTGATCGTCGGTACGGGCAGCACCAACCCGCCGTGGCATTTCGAGGACGAGAGCGGCAACCTGGTGGGGATGGATATCGAGATGGCCAAGATCGTCTCGAAGGGGCTGTTCGACAAGGACGACAAGATCGAGTTCGTCAAGCAGAAGCCGGACGCCCGCATTCCGAACCTGCAGACCGACAAGGTCGACGTGGTGATCCAGTTTATGACGGTCACCCCGCAGCGGGCTCAGAACGTAGAGTTCACTATCCCCTACTACCGGGAAGCGGTGAACCTGCTGCTGCCGGCCAGCTCGCCGTATAACGGCGCCAAGGACATGATCGGCAAGAAGACCAAGATCTCCATCCTGCAGAATAGCTTCGCTGAGGACCTGGTACACCACGGGGTGCCGGATGCCGAGGTGATGCAGCTCGACACCCAGGCAAACGCGATCCTAGCGCTGGACTCCGGCCGGGTGGACGCCGCGGCGGTGGACGACTCGACCTGCCGCTGGCTGTATACCCAGAACCCGGGCAAGTACAAGGTGGGTAACTACTCCTGGGACGCCAACACCTACTCGATGGCGGTCAAGCCGGGCGACCAGCGCTGGCTCAACTGGTTGAACACCGTCATCCACGAGGCGGTGCTCGGGCTGGGCTACCCGGACTACGCCGCGGCGTTCAAGAAGTACTTCGGGGTGGACATTCCCGTTCCTCAGGCGGGCTTCCCGATCGAGTACGGCGGGCTCCAGAGGTCATAGCAGGTCCCGTGGCGGCCGGGAGCCCGGTGCTCCCGGCCGCCAGGCCAGGGAGGGTGGCGATGTACATCCTGCGCTGGCAGGTCATCCTCGACAACCTGTCGATGCTGCTCAACGGGCTGGTGATGGGCCTCGCCATCGCCGTCGCCTCGATCTTCATCGGCGCGATGATCGGGCTCTGCGCGGCTTTCGCGCGCACGTCGTCCAATCGGACGCTGAACCGGGTCGCGGCGACGTACGTCGATGTTGTCCGCAACATCCCGTTGCTGCTGATCATCTTCTTCGTCTACTTCGGCCTGCCGTCGCTGTCGATCAGCTTCTTGAACCACATCGCTTCGCTGATCCTGGCGATGGCGATCTACTCCGGGGCCTACCTCACAGAGATCTTCCGCGCCGGCATCCTGGCGGTAAGCCGGGGCCACCTGGAGGCAGGCAGGTCGATCGGGCTAACGCACTGGCAGGTGGTGCGCTACGTTACCCTGCCGCTGATGTTCCGCACCGTGCTGCCCTCGCTCAGCAACACCCTGATCTCGCTGTTCAAGGACACCTCGCTCGGCAGCGCCATCTCCGTCCCGGAGCTGACCTACGCCGGCAGCGTGCTGAACACCAACACCTGGCGCATCGTCGAGACCTGGACAGCGGTCGGGGCGCTGTACCTGGGCACGTGCTACGGGCTCGCCTTCCTGCTGCGCCGGGTCGAGCGCCGCTTCCTGGTCTGGGCCTAGAAGGGGGGACGCGATGCAGGTGGTGTTGGACAACTTCCACCTGATGCTGGCCGGGCTGTTCGTCACCATCCAGCTCTCCCTGCAGGTCATCCTGCTCGGAACGCTAGTAGGGATCGTCGGCGGCGTCCTGCTGCTGTACGGCCCGGGCCTGGTGCGCGGCCTCGTCCGCGTCTACGTGGACATCATCCGCGGGCTGCCACTGTTGGTTACGATCTTCATCATCTTCTATGGCATCCCCGCCATCGGCATCCCGATGCCAAAGTTCACCGCCGCGGTGCTGGCGCTGACGTTTTTCGCCGGCGCCCACATGACCGAGATCGTCCGCGGCGCCATCGGCTCAATCCCCCGCGGCCAGACCGAGGCCGGGATGTCGATCGGGCTCACCTTCCTGCAGCGGCTGCGCTACGTCATCTTCCCACAGGCGATCCGGCGCATGGTCCCGCCGTGGGTAAACCTGTCGGTCGAGCTCATCAAGGGCTCGTCGCTGGTGTCGCTGGTGAGCATCACCGACCTGATGCTCTCGACCCAGGAGATTCTGGAGCGGACCGCCAAGCCGATTCCGTTTTACATCACCGCCGGCGTGATCTACTTCATTCTGTGCTACGGCTTCGCCACGTTCGGCAATCGTCTGGAACGTCGATTTGCCTACTATGACTAGCCGCGCCGTACCGCTCGCCGGCGCATACCACGCCTTTCAGCGACGTGGAGCGGCCGTGAAAGGGAGACAGCATGCAGGACACGGCGACTGAGCGCCGCGCCGCCCAGCCGCGGCCCGAGCAGGGCGGCAAGATGATCGTCATTCAGGACCTGCACAAGTGGTTCGGCCAGTACGAGGTGCTGCGTGGGATCGACCTGGAGGTGACGCCCGGCGAGGTGCTTGTCATTATCGGCCCGAGCGGCTCCGGCAAGACTACGCTGCTGCGCTGCATCAACTTCCTGGAGGAGTACCAGCAGGGACGGATCTACATCGACGGCAAGCTGATGGGCTACCGCGAGCAGGGCGGCCGGCTGGTGAAGTTGCCCGATCGCGAGGTCTCCAAGATGCGGGCCGACGTCGCGATGGTGTTTCAGCTCTTCAACCTGTTTCCGCACATGACCGCACTGGAGAACGTCGCCCTGGGGCCGATGAAAGTGCGGGGGCTCTCCAAGCAGGCGGCCTACGCCCGGGCGCGCGAGGTGCTGGAGCGCGTCGGGCTAGCAGACAAGGTCGAGGCCTATCCCTCGAAGCTCTCCGGCGGGCAGCAGCAGCGGGTGGGGATCGCCCGGGCGCTCGCGATGGAGCCGAAGATCATCCTGTTCGACGAGGTGACCTCGGCACTCGACCCAGAGCTAGTGGGGGAGGTGCTGGCAGTAATGAAACAGCTTGCCCAGAGTCACGGCGTCACCATGCTCGTTGTCACGCATGAGATGCTCTTCGCCCGCGAGGTGGCGGACCGCATCGTCTTCATGGACGGTGGCAAGATCGTCGAGCAAGGAACGCCTGAAGCCGTCTTCACCAGCCCACACAGCGAGCGGCTGCGCGCCTTCCTGAAACGCTTCTTCGAACGCTAGGGGGCGCCGCCGTCGTGGTATCCTTGGGCGGTGGCCTCCTCGCCGCGCAGCGTATTCTCCCGCGACGTTCGGCTGCTGTTCGCCAGCTTGTTCCTGGCGAACCTGCCGCTAGGCTATCTCCAGGTCGTCCTGCCCCTGTACCTGAACCGGGTCGGGCTGGATCCGGCGCTGATCGGGCTGCTGTACACCGTCTCCGGGCTGGTCACCGCGGCGCTGGTCGCCCTCTCCGGGGTGCTGGCCGACCGCTTTAGCCGGCGCTGGTTCGTCATCTGGGGCACGGCGCTGCCGATCCTCAGCTACCTGGTGTTTGCGCTCTCCACTGCCCCCGGCTGGCTGCTCGTCGCCAGCACGCTCGGCGGCGTAGGGCTGGCCGGTGGCGCTGCCGGGGCGATGACCGCCGCCGCGTTCGACGCGCTCCTCGCTGAGCACACCCCGCCGCGCCACCGCACCCAGGTGTTCGCCTGGTCGCAGGCGATCTGGGACCTGGCGCTCGCGGTCGGCTCGCTCGGGGCCGGGCTGCCGGAGTGGATCCGCGCCGCGCTCCCGGCCATGGGGGAGCTGGAGGCGTACCGCCCCCCGTTCTTCGGGCTGATCGTCCTGGCGGCGGTCGCCACCCTGCTCGCCCTGCCGGTGCGCGACCAGCAGGAGGTGGCGCACCAGCGCGCCAGCGGCCGGAGCTGGCTCCCGCGCCGCTCGCGCGGCCCGATCGCCCGCTATGCGTTTGCCGTGGGCCTGCTCGGGCTGGGGCTAGGGACCGCGGTGCAGCTCATGCCGCTATGGTTCCGGCTGCGCTTCGGGACAGACGAGGCGGCGCTCGGCCCCTGGTACGCCGCCTCGGGAACGCTCTCGATCCTGGCGCTGGTGCTGGCTCCCTGGCTGGAGCGACGCGCAGGCGGTGCGCGGCTGGTGATGGCAGCGCAGGTGAGCGGCGCCGCCTGCCTGCTGCTGGTCGCGCTGTCCGGCAGCTACGAGCAGGCAGCGGCCCTGTTCCTCGCTCGCAACGTGCTGACCAACCTCTCCTGGCCCGTCCAGCAGGCGCTGCTGATGGCGGCGGTGCCCCCGGAGGAGCGGGCGACAGCGGCGGGGATCGGGTTCTCGGTGTGGGGCATCACCAACTCACTCGGTCCGGCCCTGGGTGGGGTGCTGCTCAGCACCGGGAGTCTCTGGCTCCCGCTCGTCGTCGCCGCCAGCGCCTATGCGTGTGCCGGAATCGTCTTCGGGCTCGGCTTCCGACCCGCCGCTGGCACGGTTCCGGCGACGAAGCCAGAAACGGCCAGCAGCGGCTGACCCCCGACGCGCGGCGGCTCACGCGGCCGGTTCCGTGTGTGCTACCATGGCGGACCCTGCAGCCCGAGGTACCTGCCGTGCGCTGCTGCCTGGTGCTCTCCGTACTCGTCCTTCTGACGTCCCTGCTGTCTGTCCCTGTGGCCGCTCCCGCCCTGGATGGCTGCAGCTTCACCCTCGGCTTCAAAACGCTGCACGACCTGATCCCGGACATCGTGGGCGACTGCGCCGGTGTGGAGACGTACAACCCGGACAACGACGACGAGATTCAGATCACCACCCACGGGCTGCTGGTCTGGCGCAGAGCGGACAACTGGACCGCCTTTACCGATGGCGCGACGACCTGGATCAACGGCCCCTGCGGGTTGCAGAGCCGCCCGAACGACGTTCGGCTACCCTGGGAGCTGGGCGCCCCCTGCTCGCCCCCGCCTCCCGAGCAGCGCAAGACGATTCAGCCGAGCGCCAGGGAGGTGGCGTTTGTCCGCACCCGCCGGCCGGTCGTGGCGCTGACGTTCGATACCGACGGCGTGCTTGGCGCCACGCCGCGGACGCTGGCCGCGCTACACGACCGTGGCATTCACGCCACCTTCTTCGTCACCGGGCTGTTTGCCAGCCGCTACCCGGGTGTCGTCCGACAGATGGTCGCCGACGGCCACGAGCTGGGCAACCATAGCTTCTCCCACCCCTACTTCACCCGCTTGTCCGACGCGCTGATCTGGGATGAGCTGGATCGGACCGATGCGCTGATCCAGAAGATCACCGGGCAGAGCACCAAGCCGCTGATGCGCATGCCCTTCGGCGCCCGCAACGCCCGGGTGCTGACCGCGGTCGAGACCGATGGCTACCGCTCGATCTCCTGGTCCGTCGATCCGCGCGACTGGCGCCCTGGGATGACCCCGGACGCGATTACGGCCCAGGTTCTGAGTCGGGTAGCACCAGGCGCGATCGTGCTCCAGCATTGCTCCGTGGCAGCGAGCGCCGCCGCGCTCCCGGCGATCCTGGACGGCCTGGCGGCCCGCGGCCTGTCAGTGATTCCCGTATCGGACCTGCTGCAAGACCAGTAGTCGCCATTCCGCCCGAAAGGGCTGGCGGGTGGGGACGCGCGGTGGCTAGGGCCACTCGGCTTCCGGCCCAACCCTCAAGACAGCGGCCGCGGACGACCACGGGCGGGCGTCCTGCGCCACGCGCCAGACACCGGAGGGCGCGGCGACCGGGATGAGGCGCTGCTCCAGACAACCAACGGCGACCTGATCCGAGCACTGGCGGGGCGAATCGTGGAGAATGAAGCGCCTGGAAACCGTTACACTCTGGCTGTTGTCTCCGAACGGAGCGAGCAGCTAAGCGGAGATCCCGTACCCCCGGATGAGTCGCGTGCCCATCCGGTTCAGGAGGTATGTATACCCCAGGAGGATGCGGTGGAGATCGCCGAGCGAGAGCGGAGCGCGCGGCGGCTGAACCTGCTGCTGCGGTTCGCGACGGCCAGCGTCTCATCGCTGGACCTGGATACCGTCCTGGGCCAGCTCCTCCGAGACCTGGTCGACGTGGTCAGCGCGGCCGACATGGGTGGGGTCTACCTCTACGATCCCCGCCAGGGGCTGCTCGTCCCGAACGTCTGCCTTGGCGTCGACAGCGAGGCCTTCCGCCAAACCCGGCTGCTGCCGGGGGAGGCCACGTGCGGTGTCGTCTTTGAGACCGGACAGCCCCTGCTCGCCCGCACTCCAGAAGAGGTACGAGCTGCTGAGGCGTTCCGGGGGGGCACGGTGCGGTCGGAGAACGCGCGTCTGTTCGCCCGGGGGCGCGGTGGGCGAGAGCTACGCAGCACGATCTGCGTGCCGCTGCGCGCGGCTGACGGCGAGCGGATCGGGACGATCAGCCTTGGCTCGACCACCCTGCCGTTCACGGAGGACGACCTGAGCCTGCTGGAGGCGGTGGCGGCGCAGGTGTCGGTTGCCATCCGCAATGCCCAGCTCTACGAGCAGGTGCAGCGCCACGCGGCGGAGCTCGAGCGGACGCTGGCCACGCTGCGCCAGACACAGCGGCAGATCATCCAGCAGGAGCGGCTGCGGGCGCTGGGGCAGATGGCCAGCGGGATTGCACACGACCTGAACCAATCGCTAGCGCTGGTGGCCGGCTACAGCGATCTGGCGCAGCAGGCGCTGGAGCGGATCCCGGCCGACGTCGAGACAGCGCGCGCGATCTTTCCGATCATCGCCCAAGCCGCGGTGGACGGCGGCGAGATCGTCAAGCGCATGCTCACCTTCGCCCGTGGCCGGTCGGATGGCGAGGCGGAGCCGGTAGACGTCGGCGCGCTGGTCCAGGAGGTGGCGCAGCTCACCGCGCCCCGCTGGCGCGACGCGGCCCAGGCCGAAGGGCGGCCCATCCACCTGGAGATCGAAACCCACGAGGGGACCACGGTGCTGGGCTGGCCAGCCGGGCTGCGCGAGGCGGTGACGAACCTGATCCTGAACGCGGTCGACGCGCTACCAGCGGGAGGGACTATCCGTCTGGCGGCGCGGCGCGTGGGCGAGACAGTGGAGCTCAGCGTGGCAGACACCGGCGTGGGGATGCGACCGGAGATCCAGCAGCGGATCTTCGAGCCGTTCTTCACGACCAAGGGCGAACGCGGCACCGGGCTGGGCCTGGCGCAGGTCTTCGGCATCGTGGAACAGCAAGGGGGCCAGATCCAGGTCGAATCAACGCCGGGCCGAGGGACAACCTTCCATCTCTCCTTCCCGGCGATTACGCCGCCGCCCCGGGGAGGGGAGCCCGCGCCGCCAGCGCCGCCGTGCCGCTTGCACATCCTGGCGGTGGACGACGAGCCGGCGCTCGCACAGATGCTCGCGGCGATGCTCGAGCGGGATGGGCATCGCGTGGTGAAAGCGCTATCGGGCGAGGAGGCGCTCAAGCGGCTGGCAGCGGCGCGGTTCGACGTCGTGATCTCCGACCTCGGGCTGGGCGCGGGGATCAACGGCTGGGAGCTGATCGAGCAGATACGCCAGCGCTGGCCGAGCATACGGCTCCTGCTGGCAACCGGCTGGGGCGCGGCGATCGACCCGTCCGAGGCACGCGCGAGGGGGATCGAGGCGATCGTTGCCAAGCCCTACCGCGTCGCAGACCTGCGTCGGGCGCTCAGCGGCCAGCACCGAGCCGAGCCGCCGAGCCCGTAAGCACTCACGCGTTGCGGCCTCCCGGCCGGCATGGCATCCTGCTGTCCTGCCAAGCTGGCACAGGAAGGAGAGCGCGCATGGGCTCACAGCGCGGGTTCAATCCACCGAATCTCCCCGCAGGGGCGCGGCCGTACACCATGGCGGTGCGGTACGGCAACACGGTCTACGTCGCCGGCCAGGTGGGGATGGACTTCAGCACCCAGCAGCCCGTTTCCGCAACCGACTTCGACGCTCAGGTGCATCAGGCGATGCAAAACCTCAAGGCGGTGCTGGAGAGCGCCGGCTCGTCGCTGGACAAAGTGCTGTCGGTGAACTGCTATGTGACCGATATCAGCCTCTGGGGTCGGATGAACGAGATCTACCTCACCTACTTCTCCACCGACCCCAAGCCGGCCCGGGCCACCGTGCAGGCGGGGCTGGTACCTCCCTACATGTTCGAGATCCAGGCGATCGCCTACGTCGAGGACTAGCGTCAGAGGCAGCGCCTCTTCGCCGAGGCGGCCGGGGCCCGGGGACACTACCCGGGCCACCCCGTCCCTGGCTGGAGGTTCGAAGTCAAGACTTCTTTTGACGTTTCTCCGCGTGGTGCTACACTCCGAATAGGGGACTCCGAGCGAGGCTACCCCGCCGGGTTCTCAGCCCCGCGCCGGAGGAGAGTTGCCATGTTCGACACCACGTTGACTACCGATCAGCGCTGGGCGCTCGCGCGGCTGCGGCGGCTTCTGGAGCGGCGGTGCGAGGTCGATCGGGCGCTCGGGCCCCAGCGGGCCGACGAGGCCTGGCTCATCCGGGCGTTGGACGCCGCCATCGTCAGCTACTACCAGCTCGCCGACGAGCTAGGGCTCCGAGAAGAGGCCGACACGCTGCTGCGCCACTACCGGGAGGCGGCCGCCAGCGGCCGCCCCTGCCACGGCGTGCTGCGCGCTAGCGAAGCCCGAGACGTTCGTCGGGTCATCGCCTGACCCACCACCCTTACCAGCCGATCGCCGCGCCATCGCTGCGCGGATCCGCTCCCGCTTCGAGCACCCCGCTGTCCTGATGCAGTCGGATCGCGTGGGCGTGTCCCAGCGCCTCGCTCCAGGCCGGGACACGCTCCACGCTATGCCCGCGCCGCTCGAGTCCAGCCACCACCCGCTCCGGGAAGGGCGCCTCTAGGAACACCACAGGCGAGCAGTCGTCATGGCTCAGACCACCGGCCGACCAGCGGGGTGCCTCCAGCGCCGCCTGCACGTCCATTCCGTAGTCCACCACGTTCGTGACCACCTGGGCTTGCACCTGGGGCTGGAGCGAGCCGCCCATCGTCCCGTAGACCAGCCAGGGGCGCTCGCGCTGAAACGCCATCGCTGGGATCAGCGTGTGGAACGGCCGCTTGCGCGGAGCGATGCAGTTCGGATGGCCCGGGGTGAGCGTGAAGCAGGCACCGCGATTCTGGAGCAGGATTCCCGTCCCCGGCACGACCACCCCGCTCCCGAAAGAGCTGTAGAGGCTCTGGATAAGCGAGACGGCGTTCCCCCAGCGGTCCACGGCGCAGAGGGAGATCGTGTCCCCGGGGCTTTCCAGGACATCGACGGGGAACTGAGCCCGCTCGGGGTCGATCCGCCGCCGCAGCTCCTCCGCGTAGGCCTTCGAGGTGAGCCGTGCAACCGGGACATCTACATGGCTCGGGTCGCCCAGGTACCGCTCCCGCGCCCGGTAGACCAGCTTCTTCGCCTCGACCATCAGGTGGATCGCCTCCGCCGAACCCTGGCCGAGCGTGGCGAGGTTGAACCCCTCCAGCACGTTGAGCAGCCCGATCGCCAGCACTCCCTGGGTGGGCGGGGGGAAGCTGAAGACGCGTAGCCCGCGATACGTCGTGGAGATCGGCTCCACCCAGTCCGAGCGATGCTCCGCCAGGTCGCCCTCCTCCAGCAGCCCGCCCAGTTCGCGCGATGCAGCGGCGATCGCGCGGGCAATACCGCCGTGGTAGAACTCGCCAGGTCCACCCCGGGCGATCGCTTCGAGTGTCCGGCCGAGGTCCGGCTGGCGCAGGACCTCGCCCAGGCGGGGCGGGCGGCCGTTGGGGAGGAACACTGCCGCCGCGGCGGCGTTCTCCGCAAGTAGCTCCGCCCCCGCCTCCAGCGCCGTGGCCAGGCTGGGGGAGACAGGGAAGCCGTCATACGCGTAGGCGATTGCCGGCGCCAGCACCCGCTCCAGCGGCAGCGTCCCGCAGCGTTCGAGTGCCTCGGCCCAGCTCGCGACCGTGCCGGGCACTGACACCGACAGGATTCCGCGCCGCGGCAGAGTCGCGAGACCCTGCTGCTGAAACCACTCCAGGCGGGCACGGGCGGCTGAGCGGCCGCTGCCATTGAGTGCACGCGGCGCAGCCTCGCCCGCCAGCGCGATCAGCCAGAACGCATCCCCGCCGATGCTGCAGTTGTGCGGGTAGACTACGGTCAGCACCGCGTTGGCTGCCACCGCTGCGTCGATCGCGTTGCCCCCATCGAGCAGCATCCGCGCGCCCGCCAGGGAGGCCAGGTAGTGCGGAGAGGCCACCACGCCGTTGCGACAACGCGTGGCCGGCCGGCCGGTCCTGCTCATGCTCGCGTCCTCTCCTGAGAGTTGTCGACCAGGCGGTCGCCCTCGCGTCGGATCATACGCGAGCAGCCGGCCCGCGCGCCTGCACGGCGAAGCAGGCCAGGCAGGGGCCGGCGGGCCACGGGTTCGCCCACCTGGTGTTCCGTGCGGGGCTCGCCACCTCGAGTAGCTCGCGCCCTGGTCCGCCAGCCAGAGCGAACGCGGTACCGTGGGCCGCCGCAGTATCCTTCCAGGAGAGCAGGACAGAGCGATGGCGCACTCTGGGCACGCACCGGGCGGGCTGTTTACCCCTGCGCCGCCGCTGCCACGCGGCTATGGACGCACCGCGGCGGTGGCGCTCGGCATCGGGCTCTTCGGCGGCTTCGTCGCCGGGCTGTACGCGTTGGGTATGCTCGCGTTCGGCTGGCCGGCTGGGCGTTTCGCCGCCGTGGTGCAGGCGCACGGGCAGGCGCAGACGCTAGGACTGGCCGGGCTGCTCATCCTCGGCGTCGGCGCCATCCTGCTACCAGGCTTCTGGAGCGCCAAGCTCGCCCATCCAGAGCGGATTCCGCGCGCGGCGCTGCTGGTTGGCGTCGGGCTGGCAGCGCAACTCATCGGCCAGCCGCTGGAGCCTGGACTGCTGCGTGCTCTGCTGCTGGCGCTGGCGGCGCTGCTGCCGCCAGTCGGCTTTCTCTGGGCCGGGCTCGAGCTCACCCGGCCGCGGCTGCAGCGGGCAGGCCGGCCGGCGCCGTGGGAGGGGCTGCTGCTGCTCGCGGCAGAGACGCTGGCGCTGGCGCTGCTAGTCCGTCTCGCCCTGCTGCTCAGCCTGGCGCTCTCTGGCAGCCCGGCGCAGGCCAGCCCGCTGCACCAGGCAGTGCTGGTGCTGGAGCTGGACGGGTTTGTGCTCGGGGCAACACTCGGAGTACAGCTTCGGCTGCTGCCGGCGCTCGCCCGCACCGGGCCGGCGCCCGGCTGGGCAGCGCGGCCAGGGCTGGCGCTGCTCGTGCTGGCGGTGCACCTGCGAGCGCTGGCGGCGACCTCGGCGGACCAGCTCCCAGCGGCGCTCGGCGACTGGCTGCTCGTCGCCGCGCTCCTGGCGCTGTTCCTCGCCACCGGGCTGCCGCGCCCCGGCCTGGCGCCCACGGTGCAGACGCCAGCGGCGCTGCTGCCGGGGCGGACGCGCTGGGTGCTGCGGGTTGCCTGGGCGGGGCTGCTTGTTGGCGCCATCGGCCGCGCCACCGGGGTGCTCCCTGAGGACACGGCACGACACGCCCTGACCAGCGTCTACCTGCTCCCGCTCGTGCTGGTGGTTGGGGTCCGCCTGCTCCCGCGCGTCTCCGCCTACCCGATTCGCTTTCCCCGGCTCAGTGGGGCGCTGGTCTGGGCCGGGCTGCTCGGCGGGACGCTGCGGGCCTTCGCCGGACTGTTCCTCGGCCAGCTCGGCTGGCAGATCGCCTGGGTCGGCGGGCTGCTGCTCGCGCTCGCGATGCTCGTCTTCGCGCTGCTCGCCTGGTCGCCCTGGGGGGTGCCGCGCGGCATTCCCCGTGATCCCGAGGTTTACCGGCAGCAGGCACGGCGGGGCTGAGGCACCCTGGGCGGCGGTGATCCGCGCCCAACGCCACTGCGTACCCATACACGAGTGATGCCGGCGCCGCTCGGTGAGCGGCGCCGCTCGCCACCACGCTGTACGGATGGCGCCGATGAGAGACCCACCCTGAGGCCGGGTTGGACAGGCGGATCGTCTGTCCACAACGCAGGGAGGGAGCCGCTGCCACAGACAGCGCCCCCCAGCACACCTCACCCGATCACCGCTCACGCCTTCAGACGTACGGAGCAACGCTAGCAGGGGGCCTGGCCGAGCGAGAAGGCGATCACACAGGGAGCACCACAGGGCATGAGAACGTTTCCCGCACTGCTGACTACACTCGTCGCCGCCACCGCGGTGGCGACCTCGATGCTCGTTCCCGTCATTGCCGGGGCCTCCAGCCACCGCGAGGCGCCCCTGATCAGCCAGGACCCGGCCGCCGACAACACGGACGTGTACGCCTTCGTGAGTCCGGATCGGCCGGACACGGTGACGCTGATCACCAATGTCTACCCGTTCGAGGCGGCCTACGGCGGCCCGAACTACTTCCGCTTCGGCGACGACGTGCTCTACGAGATCCATGTTGACAACAACGGCGACGCCCGCCCCGATATCACCTGGCAGTTCCGCTTCCACACCCAGGTCCAGAACGGCAACACCTTCCTGTACAACACCGGACCGATCAGCTCGCTCACGGACCCGAACTGGAACGTCCGCCAGGTCTACGACGTCGCCCGGATCGACTACCTGAGCGACGGGAAGACAAAGACAACCGTGATCGGCGGGGCTTTGCCAACGCCGCCCGTCAATATCGGCCCGAAGTCGACGCCGAACTACGACTACCTGGCTGGCTTCGCGGTGCAGACGCTCACCGACGGCAGCAAGGTCTTCGCTGGCCAGCGCGACGACCCCTTTTTCGTCGACCTGTCATCGCTGTTCGACCTGCTGACGATCCGCAAGCTGCCGGGCAACATGGGCGGCGGGGTGGATGGCCTGGCCGGCTACAACGTCCAGACCATCGCGCTTCAGGTGCCGATCCCGCTGCTGACCCACAACGGCGCCATGCCCAGCGGCCCGTCTGACCCGAACGCCGTCATCGGCGTCTGGGCCACCACCTCCCGCCTGGCAATGCGGGTGCTCCCCGACGAAAACCCGGCCGGCCAGGACAGCGCCTTCCGCCAGGTCAGCCGCCTGGGGCAGCCGCTGGTTAATGAGGCGGTCGTCCCGCTCGCCTTCAAGGACCACTTCAACGCCTCGCAGCCGAAGGATGACGCCCAGTTCCTGGGTGGGGTGACCGATCCCGAGCTACCCAAGCTGCTGCACGCCCTGTACGGGCTGAACGTTCCACCGGCGCCGCGCCAGGACCTGGTGACCGTGTTCCTGACCGGCGTGCCGGGACTCAATCAGCCGGCGAACGTGGTCCCCTCCGAGATGCTGCGGCTCAACGTGATGATCCCGCCGACGGCCAAGCCGAATCGGCTAGGGGTGCTGGGTGGCGACACCCAGGGCTTCCCGAACGGCCGGCGGCTGGCGGACGACGTCACCGATATCGCCCTGCAGGCAATGGCCGGAGTGCTGGTCGAGGGTTACAACGTCGCCCCGAACAACCAGCTTGGCGACGGTGTCGACGCCAACGACCAGCCGTTCATGCCGGTCTTCCCCTACGTGTCAACCCCGCACCAGGGCTTCGCAGTCGGCGGCACATACCAGCCCCCCCAACCGTAATCACCCGGGCGGGGCTCCTCGGGGAGCCCCGCCCACGTTGCCGGGAGGACGCTCATGCCGCTTCGCCGACACCAGCAGGTGGGCCTTTGCGTCGCTGCGGTCCTGCTGACCGCGTTCGCGGTGCTTGTCACCCAGACTCTCGTCCTCGGGGTTGGTCGCGGCGCTGCCGACATCGGCCAGGTGCCAGACCTGCGCGGCTCGACCGACAAGCAGATCGCCAGCCTGCAAGCCTGGCTGCGGCAGTACGAGCACGACCCGAGCCGACAGCGGGAGGTAGCCCGAGCTACCGTGGATCTCGGCTCGGCTTACCTGCAGAAGGCGCGCGAGAGCGGCGACCCGGCCTACTACCCGCGCGCCGAGGCGGCGTTCCAGCAGGCGCTGGCCGCCGATCCGAACGATTTCCGGGCCCTGGCCGGGCTTGGCGCGCTGGCGCTGTCCCGGCACCAGTTCCAGCAAGCGCTCAGCTTCGGCGAGCAGGCCCGCGCGATCGCCCCGGAGAGCGTCGCGGTGCTCGGCGTCGTCGCCGACGCTCAGACCGAGCTGGGCCAGTACGACGCCGCCGCGGCGACCATCCAGCAGATGGTCGATCTCCGACCCGACCTGGCCTCCTACGCCCGCGTCTCCTACGCCCGCGAGCTCCACGGCTACCTGCCCGAGGCAATCGAGGCGATGCGGCGCGCCGCCGAGGCCGGCCCACCCGGGCAAGAGGGCACCGCCTGGACCCGGGTGCAGCTCGGGAACCTGTACTTCAACACGGGGAACCTGACCGCGGCACAGGAGGCGTATCAGCAGGCGTTGCACGAGGTACCCGACTATCTGCATGCGCTCGCTGGCCTGGCGCGGGTAGAGGGGGCGCGCGGCCACTACCAGGCAGCAATCGAGCTGTATCGCAAGGCTACCGCGGCGATCCCGATCCCCGAGTACATCATTGCCCTCGGCGATGTCTACCAGGCGACCGAAGCGCACGAGCAGGCGGAGCAGCAGTACGCGCTGGTCGACACAATCGAGCGACTGTACGCCGCCAACGGGGTTGACCTGGACCTGGAGATCGCCCTGTTCGATCTGGACCACGATCGCCGCCTACCGCAAGCGCTCGAGCAGGCGCGGATGCAGGCGCAGCGGCGGCCGAGCATCAAGGCGCAGGACGTACTTGCCTGGGCGCTGTACAAGAACGGCGACTGCCAGGCGGCCCAGCAGGCGATGAGCCAGGCGCTGCGGCTCGGCACCAAGGACGCCCTGCTGTTTTTCCACGCCGGCCTGATCGCCGACTGCCTCGGCCAGCGCGACCAGGCACGCAGCTACCTGGAGCAGACGCTGCAGCTCAACCCGGCCTTCTCACCCCTGTACGCCAGCCGCGCCCGCGAGACGCTCGCCCGCCTCGGCGGGAGCAGTGCCGCTACGAATCGCTCATTGGGAGGCGCCTCATGATCGTCCGCCACGCTCCGCGCCGCCTGCTCGCCCCCCTCGCCGCGCTGGTGTTGCTGGCGCTCCCGAGCGTCGTGGCGGCGCACCCGCTGGGCAACTTCACCATCAACCGCTACAGCCGCCTGGAGCCGGTTGGCGACGCGCTCCGGGTGACCTACGTGCTCGACATGGCGGAGATTCCGGCGTTCCAGGAGCAGCCGCTGATCGACCGCGACGGCAACGGGGTCATCGACGCCGCCGAGCAGGAGCAGTACGCGGCGAGCAAGGCTGAGGAGCTCCGACGCGGGCTGCACCTGGCCCTGAACGGCGCACCAACCGAGCTCAGGCTCGTCTCCCGCGAGCTGAGCTTCCCGCCAGGACAGGCTGGGCTACCGCTGCTGCGGCTGCGGGCCATCTTCGAGGCCAGAGTCCCGGCCGGGGCAGTGGTGAGTGCCGACTACGAGGACCGCAACTACGCCAACCGCATCGGCTGGAAAGAGGTAGTGGTGCGGGCTGGCCCAGGGATACTGCTCGACTCCGACGCCCCGGCCACCGACCAGAGCGACGAGTTGCGCAGCTACCCCGCCGACCTGCTCAGCAGCCCGCTGGACCGCACCCGCGCCCATTTCCGCATTCAGGCGGGCAGTCCTGGCTCGGCCAGCAGGCTGCTCACCAGCGTCGCCCCCGGCGCTATCGTTCGCCAGACCGATGCCTTCGCGAGCCTGGTGTCCACCTCCTCGCTGACGCTGCCGGTGATCCTGTTCTCCCTGCTCGCTGCCGCCTTCTGGGGCGCGCTGCACGCGCTCACCCCTGGCCACGGCAAGACGATCGTCGCGGCGTATCTCGTCGGCTCGCGCGGCACCGCCCGCCACGCCGCCTTCCTGGGGCTGGCCGTCACCGCGACCCACACCCTGGGGGTGTACCTGCTCGGGCTCCTGACACTGTATGCCTCGCAGTACGTGCTTCCCGAGCAGCTCTATCCCTGGCTGGGGCTGCTGTCGGGCCTGGTCGTCGTCGCCATGGGCGCGATCTTGCTTCAGCGCCGGGCGCGTGGCCTGCTGCGCCGCCGCGCCGTCCGCTCGTCCCTGCCTGCGCTGGCCCTGGCTGGCATGGTCGGCCACGGCCACGCGCACGCCCACGAGCCCCATCACCACGGCCACACGCATGGCCACACCCGCGGCGAGCACGACCATGATCCCGGTGAGCACGAGCACGACCACGGGCCGGGCGGCCACTCCCACCTGCCCCCGGGCGCGGATGGGGCTCCGGTGACCTGGCGCAGCCTGCTAGCGCTGGGGATCTCTGGCGGATTGCTCCCCTGCCCCTCCGCGCTGGTCGTCATGCTCGGAGCGATCGCCCTCGGCCGAGTCGCCTTCGGGCTGCTACTGGTGCTCGCCTTCAGCGTTGGGCTGGCGGGCGTCCTGATCGCCCTCGGGGTGCTGCTGGTCTACGCCGGCAGTCTGTTCAAGCGGGTTCCGGTCGAGCGGCCGATCTTCCGCCTCGTCCCGCTCGGTAGCGCCGCGGTGATCCTGGTGGCCGGCCTGGTCGTCACCGCCCAGTCGCTGGCCCAGACAGGATTGCTGCCCCCGACGTAGCGGCTCGCCCCAGAGGCTCGGCGCGCGGCAGCCTCTCCGCGAACGCGGCGCGCTCCACACCCGCGGGTTCCGCCACGTATCTTTGAGGTGATGGCTCGGACACGGAGCTGTCGGACGGGCGGGGAGCGGCGAATGGGCAGGCTGACAGCGGGGCAGCGGCTGACGCTGGGCATCGCGGTGCTGGCCAGCGTGCTGGCCGGGACGCTGAGCACCCTGGGGATCAGCGCGGTACTCGTCTTCGTGGTCAGCGCGCTCGCCCTGGCGTTTCTGGCGGCGCTGGTGGGCCAGGCCACCGAGCAGCTCGGGGAGCGGCTCGGCCCGGGCGCCACCGGGGTGCTGCAATCGGCGCTGGGCAATCTGCCGGAGCTGTTCGTCGGCATCTTCGCGCTGCGGGCCGGGCTCGTCCAGGTCGTCCAGGCAGCGCTGGTCGGCTCAATCCTGGGCAATAGCTTGCTGGTGCTGGGTCTGGCATTCCTGGCCGGTGGGCTCCGGCACGGCACCCAGCGCTTCGCCTCGGAGACGCCGCGCATGATCGCCACCCTCACGCTGCTGGCCGTGGCGGCGCTGGCCGTGCCGACGCTCGCCCAGAACCTGCACACTCCGGCCTCGACGCATGGCGGCGCGCTCAGCGCCGCGTGCGCGCTGGTGCTGCTGCTCGTGTTCATCGCCAGCATCCCCGTCTCGCTCCGGGGAGCCCCACACGGCGTGTCGGGCGAGCCGGACGAGGTCGCCGAGCACGCCTGGCCGGTCTGGCTGGCGGCGGCAATTCTGGCGATCGCCGGGGTGGGGGCAGCGCTGGTGGCAGACTGGTTCGTGGAGGCGCTCCGGCCGGCGATCGAGGCGCTCCACCTCTCCCAGGCGTTTACGGGGCTGGTGGTGGTGGCGATCGCTGGCAACGCGGTCGAGAACGTGGTCGGGATTCAGCTCGCCGCGCGCAACAAGCCCGACTACGCGGTCAGCGTGATCCTGAACAGCTCGCTCCAGGTTGCGCTTGGGCTCACCCCGACCCTGGTGTTGCTCAGCGTCGCGCTGGCCGCGACGCCCCTCACCCTGGTGCTGCCCCCGTTGCTGGTGGTGGCGCTCGCGCTCACCGCCGCACTCGGGGCGATGGTGACGTACGACGGCGAGTCGACCTGGCTGGAAGGGCTGGCGCTGATCGGGCTGTACAGCATCCTGGCGGCGGCGTTCTGGTGGGGCTGACGCCGCCCGGCGGTTAGCGGCCGATTACCTGCACCTGCACGCGCCGGCTGCGCGGCCCATCCCACTCGCAGAACCAGATCGCCTGCCACTGCCCCAGCCGCAGCCGGCCGCCCGACACCGGCAGCGTCAGCCCGACCCCGAGCAGGCTGGACAGCACATGCCCGCCCGCGTTGCCCTCCGCGTGTCGGAAGCGCCGCTCGTCACCCAGCAGGTCGGTGTAGGCCTGGAGCAGATCGGCCACCACGTCCGGGTCGGCATTCTCGTTCACGGTCACCGAAGCGGTGGTGTGCGGACAGAACACCAGCGCGATCCCTTCGACCACCCCGGACTCCGCCACCGCCGCCTCCACCTGGCGCGTGACGTCAACCAGCTCCCGATGGCGGCGCGTTTGGATCATCAGCTCTTGCAGCATGCCCTAAGCGTACGCCGTCGCGCCCGCCGCTGCCAGGTCACGCGGCGACTGGCCTGATCCGAGAGCAGCGCGTATCATCCCCCCGCGTGCGCAGCGGACCCCGGGCAGGGACCACGCGCCGCCTCGCCCAGGGCGCCCGCGTCTCCGCGGGCCGGCAGCGGCAGGGCTGTCGTGCTCTGGTGGGCTCCCGGGCGGGATCGACAGACCAGCAGGACGGCGGTGGGGGAATGACATCGCTCTGCGGCGTGGCACGCGCGTGCCGTGGTGAGCGGTCGCCTCGGCAGACTGTAGCGGCTGCCCAGCCTTCGCCGCCGCTCACCCAGCACTCCACCCAGTACCACTCATTCATGGCTGCTGCGCGGGGCCGGCGCCTATCGCGCCCGCCAGGCCAGATTGAGAGCTGCCGATGATGGCTGAGCCGCGGCCGCGCATCTGCCTGGTAGTAGAGAACGCTCCCTACCCGTTCGACCGCCGGGTTTACCTGGAGGCGACCACGCTCGCCGAGGCAGGCTATAACGTGGTTGTCATCGCCCCGGCGGAGCCCGGCCAGGCGCTCCGAGAGCGCGTCGGTGCGGTGGAGGTTCGGCGCTTCCCGCTGCGGCCCGGCAGCAGCGTCGGGGGCTACCTGCGGGAGTACGGGCTGGCGCTCGCGCGTATCGCCCGCCTGCTCACCGAGGTCGCACGGGAGCGCATCCCCTCGGTCGTCCACCTCGCCAATCCGCCCGATGTGCTGTTCCTGGCCGCGCTGCCGCTCCGGCCGCTCGGGACGCGGATCGTCTTCGACCACCACGACCTGATGCCAGAGCTGTTCGCCGAGCGCTACCACGGCCCGCTCTCCCCGGCCATCGGCCAGTTGCTCAGCCTCTGCGAGCGGATGAGCGTTCGGCTGGCGGACGTCGTGATCTCGACCAACGCGTCCTACCGCCGGCGGGTCATTGCCCGCCACGCCGTGCATCCCTCGCGCGTGTTCGTGGTCCGCAACGGCCCGCTGCTGCGGGAGGTGGCGGACGCGTGCCCCGACGAGCAGCTCCAGGCACAAGGGGTTCCGGTGATCGGCTACGTGGGCTTGATGGCGCCGCAGGATGGGGTGGGGCTCCTGGTGGACGTCGCCCAGGAGCTGCGCTGCTTGGGCCTGGCCGACTTCCGAATGCTGCTGATCGGCGACGGGCCGGAGCTGCCCGCCATTCGGGCCCGGCTGGCGGCACTCGGGTTGGCGGCGCACTTCGACATCCGCGGCCGGGTCCGCGACCACGCCCGGGTCCTGTCGCTGCTGGCTGCCTGCGACCTCTGCGTCGCGCCCGACCCCTGGACGCCGGCCAACGACGTCTCGACCTTCATCAAAGTGGTGGAGTACCTGGGCCTGGGGCGACCGATCGTCGCCACGGACCTGCGGGAGACGCGCGCCTCGGCCGGCGAGGCGGCGGTGTACGTCCCGCCGGGCAATGCCCGAGCGATGGCAGAGGTGATCCGGGTGCTACTCCAGGATCACGAGCGGCGCGCCCGGCTGGCGACGCTAGCACGCGAGCGACTCGTGTCGGCGCAGCTCGCCTGGGACTTCCAGCGCCGCCGGCTACTGGAGGTGTACCAGCGGCTGGCGGGGTCCCCACGCGACGGGTCGCGTGGGGTGCCCCTGGCGTCCCGGCCGGCCGCGCTGGCGCCGGACGACGGGTGAGCGCGACCGTGGTAGCGCAGCGAACGGTGGACTGGGTGGCGGCGGGCGAGACACGCTCAGCGAGGGGCGGTGGCGCGCCGCGCCGTGCCACTGTCTGGATAGCGGAGCACGAGCCGCTCGCGGTGCTGGCACTAGCACCGTTGCTGCTCGCCGCTCGTCCCGAGGCGCTGGCGCTCCTCAGCGCGGCCGCTCTCCCACTGCTCTGGCTGCTGGTAGCACGGGTCCGCGGAGACGCGGCGGTGACCGGCTTCGATCCCCCGCTGCTGTGGTTCTTGCTGCTGCTGCCATTGCCGCTGCTGCCGGTGGTGGACGGCGGACCGGCGCTGCCGCGGCTGCTCGGGCTCCTGCTCGGCATAGCGCTGCTGCGAGCGCTGGCCCGAGGGCTCCCGAGCCGCCGCGCGCTCGGCTGGGCCGGCCGGGCGTTCTCCACCGCGACCGCGGGCGTAGCGCTGGCCGGGCTGGTGTTCACCGACTGGATCGCCGGCAAGCTGTTGCCGCTGGAGCCGCTGTATGCCCGGCTCCCGCGGGTCGCGCTGGTCAGCCTGCCGCACTCCCGGGCCGGCGGGATTCACCCGAACGAGATCGCGGGGGCGCTGGCCCTGCTGCTGCCGATCGCGGTCGCGGCGGCCCTGGCCGAGCGCGGCCGAGCCAGTGTTCGTCTCCTGCCGTGGGCTGGCGCGGGGTTCGGGCTGCTGGTGCTCGTCCTCACCCAGTCGCGCATGGGCTACCTGGGAGCGCTCTGCGGCCTGGCAGCGCTGCTGCTCGGCTGGCTTGCCACGCGCGGCCAGCCCTGGAGCGCGGCGCTGGCGCTGGCGAGTCTGCCTGGTCTGCTCACCGCCAGCGGGCTGCTCGCCCGGCGGCTGCTGGCGGGTGGCCCGATATCGGGCAGGGGCGAGGCGCTCGACACTCTGGCCGCCCGCCTGGAGCTCTGGGACCGCTCGCTGGCGATCCTGCAGGACTTCCCCCTGACCGGCACTGGTCTGGGGCAGCTCTCCGGCCTGCTTCACACAGTGTACGTCCCGTTCCTGATCCCGCCCGGCACCTGGGTGCCGCACGCCCACAACGAGGTGCTCCAGGTATGGCTGGACCTCGGCGTCCCGGCTGGCAGCGCCTACTTCGTCCTGCTGGGGCTCGGAGTGCTCCGGTTGGTGCAGACCGCGCTCCGCGGCCCGGCCGACCACCGCCTGCTGGCGCTCGGCTGTCTGGGCGGGCTACTGGGCTTCCAGGTGTTTGGGCTCGCCGACGCCATCGCCCCGGGCGCCCGGCCGGCAGTGTTGATCTGGGCGGTGCTCGGCTACGCCGAGGCGCTCTGGCGCGCCTCCGGGCAGCGTCCGCTGGACATGCGGCCGCGAGGGTAAGGCCATGCCGGGACGGCGTCACGGCACGCTTCACCCCGCCCGAGTCCGGCCGTTCCGAACCTGGGCAGACCTGCTCTGGCGGGTGGGTCTTGCCCTCGCGCTCTACCCCTACCTGGGCTACCCGCTGCTGCTCGGCCTGCTCGGCCGGCTCTGTCGGCATGCTCCCGCCGCAGCCGACGACGCTGCCATCCTGAGCACCTCGGCCGCGATCATCATCCCGGCGCACAACGAAGCGGCAGTGATCGAGCACAAGCTGAGCAGGCTCCTGGCGCTGGTCGAGGCCGAGGCGCCAGGGAGCGAGGTGATCGTTGTCTGCGACGGCAGCACCGATGGGACCGCTGAGCTGGCGCGGCGCTGGGAGCGCCGGGGCGCGCGGCTGGTCCGCCTCCCTCGGCGTGCCGGGAAGGCGGCGGCGCTCAACGCCGGCGTCGCCGCCAGCCGGGGCGAGCTGCTCGTCTTCAGTGACGCCAACGCCATTCCGCTGCCCGGCGCGCTGCGCCACCTGCTCCGCCATTTCCAGGATCCGCGGGTCGGCGTCGTCTCCGGGGCCAAGCGGATCATCGCCGAGCCCGAGGCGGTTCCCAGCCCTCAGGAGAGCTGGTACTGGTGCTTCGAGGACCTGCTGAAGTGGCTGGAGAGCCGGCTCGGCGCGATAGCCGGGGTGGACGGGGCGCTGATGGCGGTTCGGCGCGCGGCCTGGCAGCCGCTGCCTGACGACCGCGCCAGCCAGGATTTCTTCCCCGCGCTCCGAGCGGCCCTGGCCGGCTGGCGGCTAGTGTACGAGCCCGCCGCGGTGGCGCTGGAGCACGCGGCGCCCAGCCTGCGCTACGAGCTCAGCCGCAAGGACCGCACCCTTGGCGGCGGCCTCGTGGCCATCTGGCGCTGCCGGCGGCTTCTGGGGCCGCGCCACCCGCTGTTGGCCTGGATGCTGCTGTCGCACCGACTGCTCCGCTTCACGGTGCTCCCGGCCCTGGTCGCGACGCTCGTCGGCGCCGCCCGCGGCCGCTCGCGACTCGCCCGCCCGCTCCTGGCGGCGCAGCTCGTCGCTTACCTCGTCGCGCTCGGCGGCTGGGTGGCACTGAGGCTCGGCTGGCGGCCGCCATCCCTCCTGCTCGCGCCCGGCTACTTCCTGGCGGTGCACCTGGCCACCCTGCGCGGGATCGCCTGGGCGCTCCGGCCACGTACCGAGGACCTGTGGGTCCCGATCCCGCGCCGCGAGGCGCTGCGAACGACAGCATCGCTCCAGCGCGCACCGGAGCAGGCACGGTGCGACAGCGGCGCTTGCCAGGACGGCTGCTGATGGGCGATGGTAGGACAGGCATTTCGCGGGCTGGACGGGAGGAGCGGTGCAGCGACGGCCAGACACGGTCGAGCAGCGGGCCAGGGAGCGGGTACAGCTCTGGCTCATGATTGTGAGCACCGTGCTGTGGTTCGTGCTGACCTACACCGTCGCCACCGTCCTGGACATCGCCCACTCCGATCGCCCGGCCCGGGTCATCCCGCTGGGCTTCGCCATGCTGGTGCTCGCCGCGCTGCCCTGGCTCGCCTATCGCCGGCTGGTGGCGGCGGAGGTGCGGCGCCGGCTGCGGCGTCCCGGTCCGCCCCGCTAGCGCCCCGGCGGACCACCGCGATCAGCGCGGTTGCGCCGCCCCGCTAGCCTGCCCTACGCCTGGGTGTACGCGCCTCTGCAAGCGCTGGTACAACCACGGGGAGACAGCCACGGCGGCGTGGCCCAAGGAGGCAGCGTGACGACGACCCTGGCGATACGCTGCGGCACGCTCATCGACGGGAACGGCGGCGAGCCGCTGCGCCACGCCACCGTCGTGATTCAGGACGCGACGATCGTCGCGGTGCAGCCGAATGGCGAGATCCCCCGCGACGCCACGGTGATCGACGCCAGCGGGATGACCGTGATGCCGGGGATGATCGACTGCCACGTCCACCTGGCAGTATCGAACCTGAGCCTGGAGCAACGGCTCCTCACTCCCTACAGCCTGACCATCGCCCAGGCGCTGGCCAACGCCCACACCACCCTGGAAGCCGGCTTCACCAGCGTCCGCGACGCGCACGGGACACCGCGCGGGGTGAAAATGGCTATCGAGCGGGGACTGTTCCCCGGCCCGCGGCTGCGGATCGCCGTGGGGGCGCTGTCGCAGACGGGCGGCCACGGCGACACGACCATGCCCAACGGGGCGAACATCCGAGTGCTCGGCCCGGAGCACCCGCACACCATCGTGGACGGCGTCGACCAGGTACGCAAAGGTGCGCGCGAGCTGCTGCGCGCTGGGGCCGACGTCATCAAGATCTACAGTAGCGGTGGAGTGGTCTCCCCCAACGACGAGCCCGGCGTCACCGGCTTCACCCCCGAAGAGATCTCCGCCATCGTCTACGAAGCCCACGCCGCGGGCAAGACGGTGATGGCCCACGCCCAGGCGCGCCAGGGAATCCTCAACGCGGTGCTGTGCGGAGTGGAGTCCATCGAGCACGGAGTGTACCTGGACGAGGAGGTCGTGGCGGCGATGAAGGCGCGGGGCACCTTCCTGGTGCCCACCCTGGTCGCCCCGCTCTGGCTGCTCCGCCGGGCCAAGCAGGAACCCGGCTCCGTGCCCCCTTACGCCGTCCGCAAGGCGCAGGCGGTGAAGGAGGCACACCTGGCCAGCTTCCGCCTGGCGGTGGAGAGCGGGGTGAAGATCGCCATGGGCACGGATACCGGTGTCGGGCCGCACGGGAGCAATGCCGAGGAGTTACGGCTGATGGTGGAGGGCGGGATGACCCCAATGCAGGCGATCGTCGCCGCCACCCGCACCGCTGCCGAGTGCGTCCGCATCGACCGTCTCACCGGCACGCTGGAGCCGGGCAAGCGGGCCGACCTGCTCGCGGTCGACGGCGATCCGCTCGACGACGTGGCTGTCCTGCAGCAGCGCGAGCGGCTTGCCCTCATCATGCAGGAGGGCCGGATCGTCAAGAGCACGCTCGGGGCGACGGTGGACGAGCGCGGGCAGGTACGCGCGTGAACCGGGAATACCATCGCTGGTACAGCCCGCTGCTGGGCCGCGACATGGAGCTACTGCTGTTCGGCCACGCCGGCGCCCGGGTGCTGGTGTTCCCTCCCTCCATGGGCCGCTTCTACGACTGGGAAGATCGAGGCATGATCGCGGCGCTGCAACCCCATCTCGACAATGGCTGGGTCCAGCTCTACTGCGTGGACAGCGTGGACGCCGAGAGCTGGTACAACCAGGCCATCGCTCCGGCTGAGCGCGCCCGGCGCCACAGCCAGTACGACCAGTACCTGGTGGATGAGGTCCTCCCCTTCAGCCTGAGCAAGAACAGCAACCCCTACCTCATTACCGTTGGGGCTAGCTTCGGCGCCTACCACGCCGTCAACTTCGGACTGCGCCACCCGGAGCATGCCGACCGGCTGATCGGGCTGAGCGGGCTGTACGACATCAGCCGCTTCGCCAACGGCTCGGCAGACGACACAGTGTACTTCAACAACCCAATGGCCTTCCTCGCCAACGAGCACGAACCGGAGCGGCTGCGGCTGCTGCGGGAGCTCGAGATCATCCTCGCGATCGGCCGGGATGACGCGAATAGCGAGAACAACGTGGAGTTCGCCAACCTGCTCGCCCGGCAGCGGATTCCCCACGTGCTGCGCCTGTGGGACGGCTGGGCCCACGACTGGCCCTACTGGCAGCGGATGGTCCAGCTCTACCTCGGCGGCGACCCCGACGTCGCCCCTTAGCCAGGCGCCCCGGCCCGAAGCGCTCAATGTACGTTGGCCGTGGCTGTCCCCGGCCCGGGTGGTGAAGCGCGCGATGGGATGGGGTCGGGCGGAGGAGAGCCGGTGGAGAGCGGTAGGACAGGTGGCGAGCCTACGGCGCACCGCATTCTGCGCGAGATCGCCCGCGCGGGACGGCGGATCACCGCGGCCGAATTGGCGGAGGTCCGCCGCCAGGCCGCCTCAGCGGGATTCCCTCCGAACGCGCTGGAGCGGGCGGGAGGCCGCGCTGCCGGGGTGACATGGCAGGGTCGGCAGGTCAGCGCGAGCGATCGCCTGCCCCCGGCCGTGGTCCACTACTTGCGGCACGTGGTCAAGCGCCCCGAGTGGCCGGCCGGGACGAGCCTGGCAGGTTACATAAGCAGCATCGAGCGCGTGGTGCTCGATCCGTCCTGTGGCGTCCTCCTGAGCACGTACCAGGGCGAGCTGCAGGTATCATTCGTGGGACGCGCGGGAATCCTGCGCGGGCCGGATGGCCAGCCATGGATCGTCGTGGAATATCGGCTGGCGACCGGCCACTGGGTCACGGCGCACCAGATCACGCTGCGCGATATACTCTCGCCGAAACGGGTGATCATCCAATGGCTGAGACGGCCCCGATAAGCGATCGGCGGCTCGACTCGCTGCTTGGCGCCATCGAGGATATCGTGTTCGACCTGCCCGAGGTTATCGGCGAGTGGGAGACCCTATCAGACGCCGAGCAGGTGAGCTGGAGCCTGGACTGGGACGCCACGATGGGGTCACGCTTGCGCGAAGTCGTCTCCAGCGCGCGGCGGGGGCGGCTGAACCCGGAGCAGAGGCGCCGCCTGATCGCCGTCGGCCGAGCGCTCGACGCCGCCCGCTCCAACCTGGAGCGCCTGGGCCTCGCCCTCCCCTCCGTCACGCTGCCGACTCGCTAGCCTCGGCGCTGCTCGCCCGGCAGCGGATTCCCCACGTGCTGCGCCTGTGGGACGGCTGGGCCCACGACTGGCCCTACTGGCAGCGGATGGTCCAGCTCTACCTCGGCGGCGACCCCGACGTCGCCCCCTAGGCGGGCACGGAGGGAGCACGGGGCGGACGGCCGGACGCGCTGCCCAGCCGTCCGCCAGCGCCCACGTTAGCCGCTGTGGCCGTTGTGGCAGTTGGCCCCGTGGACTGGGCTTGTGGGCGGGACATCCAGCCCGGGGTTGCGCTCGAAGAAGCCGACCGGCTTCAGGTGGAAGCCGATAGAGGCCACCGGCATCACCGGCCAGTCCTCGGGGCGCGGGATGTGGTGCGCCCCGAAGGTGTACCAGACCACGACCTCAGTGTTGTCCAGCGGCCGGTTCGCCTGGACGTACTTCGGCAGCCCCTCCCCGCCCGGGTGCTGGTTCGGATAGTCGCCCGCGGCGTACTTCTCGTTCCGATCGTAACGGGTCACCCACAGGTGCTTGGTCATGAACCCGGCCCGCTTGAGAACAGGCGAGTCCGGCCCGAGGAACGGCAGCACATTCTCGCCGGGCACCAGCTTGTAGGCGACCGGCTGGCCAAGCCGATTGGTTTTGCTCGGGTTGACCACCTTCCAGTAGCGGCCCGAGAACGGGTCGATCACCCGCTGCGCCTCGGACTCGCGCGCCAGGAGTGTGGCTTCGGCGTGGAAGGCGTTCTGATACGGGTTTTCGGGTCCGGGCGGATCGGCAACGCTGTTGACTTCGTACACCGAGTTGTTCAGCCCATCCACCATCATGTCTAGGCGAGCGCAGAAGAAGTGCTGGTGGTTCGGCCCGTAGACTTGCGGCGCGACCAGCTCGCCCCACTTCGGCCGCTCCCCGGGCTTCGCCGCGCCGTTGGAGATGATCCCGGTCAGCTTGACCTCGAGCTGGATCGTGCCATCCTGGTAGAAGTACCAGTAGAAGCCGTACTCGTAGTTGCCCACCGTGGCGATGAACGAGATCACCAGCCGCCGCGACCGCCGCACCTCGGTGTAGTCGGTCCGCCAGTCGTAGTGCTTCCAGAGGATGCCGTAGTCCTCCTCGTGCATGCAGATAGCGTTCTTGAGCGTGATCGCCCCGCCGCGGCTGTCGTTGATGACCGCGTCGAAGTAGTAGATCTCGCCCAGGCAGTCACAGCCGTTGACGAGCTGATTGGCCAGGTTGCCGATGCCGTACTCACCGACATCGAAGGCGTTGCGGCGGAAGTAGGCCGGCCGGGGGTCGCCGTAGGGCACCACCATGTCGACAATAGAGGCGCGGTACAGGATCGGCCGCTCCTGCCCCTGGTCGTTGTAGCTGACGGTGTACAGCACCAGCCCCTCGCGCGGGTTGAAGCCGAGGCGTAGCCGCCACTTCTGCCAGCGCACCTCGTGCCCATCGACCTGAAAGCTGGGGCCTTCGGGCTGGCGGATCTCGATCGGCTTCAGGTCGTTGCGCGTCCCGGCCGCCTCCGGGGAGTAGTTGGCGTCCTCCGGCGGCAGTGGCACGACCTCGCCGTCCTCAACGGCGATCACCTTCATCTCGTTCAGGTCCACCACCGTGATCAGGTTCTCGATCGGCCGGGCGTAGCCGTTGTCGTTGGGGGCACGGCGGATCCAGGTGAGCGTCCGCGACAGGCGCCGGCCCTTCTCGTCCTCGATCCCGAAGTTCCCGGCGGACCAGGGGTCGACCATCGCAAGGTCGAAGTCGGTCACCCCGCGCTTCCGCATCGCCTCCTGCCAGCGGGGATCGGCCCGCACCGCCGCCTCGCATTCAAAAAACTCATCGAGCACGATCGCTGGCTGGACGTCCGGGATGTGCTCCCAGCGCACCACCTCCCCGCGCGTCAGCGAGACGACCGCTTCGTAGGTCTTGCGCGCTTCGCTGTCGATCAGGACGATGAACGCCTCCCGCTCGAACGCAGCGCCCGGGGTGTAGCCAAGGACCACCTCTTTCGGCGGCTCGTGTAGGCTCACGGACACCACCCGGGTGCGTGGCCCGAGGGGGCGCTGCTCGCGCAGGATGGCGCAGGCACGCACAACCTCATCGGCGCTCAGCGGCTCCAGGGGATGGGACAGACGCAGGCCCTGCTCGGGGACAGCAACCATCGGATCGCCTCCTTCCCGTGGCCGTCAGCATGCTGCTGACATCCAAGGTTATGGTCCGGCATTGTCACCGACACCCACCGGCCTGTCAATCGCTCGAAGTGCCGGCCGGAACGTTCTCAGAGCGGCTCGGCATGGCAGAAAGGCTCTGCTCGAACGGGGATCGGAGCGCAACGGACAGGTGTGGCTCAACCGCGCACTCAACCCTGGAGGATCCGAACGGTCCAAGTCATACCGTTCAGCTTTTGCGGGCTGGAGCATCGGCCCAACACGGGCCGAGGTGCATGTCCGCAACCCGCCCTCGCCTCCCTTCGTGTCGTGCCGCGGCGTGGAGCAAGCGCGTGGGCTCGGGCCAATCTGGATGACGCGTCGCGCAGCCCTGCGCTATACTGCGGCGCCTTGTCGACGATCATCTCGCCTGCTCCACCCGCCCAGCACACTCGGCCGGCGGTCGTGCTGGCCGCGTCTCCCGCCCGGCTGCGCC
>Ga0209810_1001103_pt1 | contig 44961 bp, 40 predicted proteins | sample Coa_R1_7_FD_187159 | JGI IMG/M metagenome (GOLD analysis project Ga0209810, IMG submission 187159) | Surface soil microbial communities from Centralia Pennsylvania, which are recovering from an underground coalmine fire - Coalmine... | ecosystem: Environmental > Terrestrial > Soil > Unclassified... | reverse complement strand
CGAGCTGGGCTTCATCGTCGTTCAGATTGACGGCATGGGGACGAACTACCGCTCCAAGGCGTTCCAGGATGTCTGCTGGAAGAATCTGGCCGACGCCGGTTTTCCCGACCGCATTCTCTGGATCAAGGCCGCGGCGGCGAAGTACCCGTACATGGACCTCTCCCGCGTCGGCATCTACGGCACGTCAGCGGGCGGCCAGAGCGCGCTCGGCGGGCTGCTGCTGCACGGCGACTTCTACAAGGCTGGCGTCGCCGACTGCGGCTGCCACGACAATCGCATGGACAAGATCTGGTGGAACGAACAGTGGATGGGCTGGCCGGTGGGGCCGGAATACGCGGCGAACTCGAACGTGGCCCTGGCGTCGAAGCTCACCGGCAAGCTCCTGCTCATGGTCGGAGAGATGGACCAGAACGTAGACCCTTCCAGCACGATGCAGGTGGTCAACGCGCTTATCAACGCCGGCAAGGATTTCGAACTGCTGGTCATGCCCGGAAAAGGACATGGCGTGGCTGGCACGCCCTACGGACGCCGCCGTTTGCAGGACTTCTTTGTGCGTCACCTGCTCGGCGTCGAGCCGCCGGATCGGAACGCGGGGCAGCCTTCGGCCTCCGCCGGTCTCCGCCCAGACGGAAAGCAGGAACGCTCGCCTTCCTCGGCGAAACCGGTCCACGGAATGAAATAGCCCTCGGTCTCCGCCCAGGAGGAAAGCAGCAATCCCTATGAAGGTAAGTGTACTCATGGCATGGATATTTTGTGCCGCGACGGTCGCAGCGGGCCAGGCGGCCTGTTCTGACATGGTGGAGAAAGTCAAGCCCGTGATACCCATCAAGGCGCAGCCCTTCAGCCTGCGCGACGTTCGGCTCCTGGACGGGCCGTTCAAGCACGCCCAGGAGCTAGATCGCCGCTATCTTTTGAGCCTCGACCCGGAGCGGCTTCTGCACAACTTCCGCGTCAACGCCGGGCTGCCCTCCTCCGCCCGACCCCTGGGCGGCTGGGAAGCGCCAGACTGCGAGCTGCGCGGCCACTTCGTGGGCCACTACCTCTCCGCCTGCGCCCGCATGTATGCCAGCACGGGCGATGCGAAGCTCAAGAAGAACGCCGAGTACGTGGTCGCGGAATTGGCGAAGTGCCAGCAGGCGCTCGGCAGCGGATATCTGAGCGCCTTTCCGGAGACGTTTCTCGACCGCGTGGAGGCCCGCCAGCGCGTCTGGGCGCCCTGGTACACCCTGCACAAGATCCTGGCCGGGCTGCTGGACGTGTATCTCTACTGCGGCGACAAACAGGCGCTGGAGGTCGCCGAGCGGTTTGCGCAGTGGGCGAAGCGGCGCACGGATCGGCTGAGCGACGAGCAGATGCAGGCCATGCTGGGCACGGAGCATGGCGGCATGAACGAGGCGCTGGCCAACCTCTACGCCCTCACCGGAAAGCAGGACTACCTGGCGCTGGCGCAGCGGTTCAACCACCATGCCGTCCTCGATCCGCTCGCTCGCGGCGAGGATCATCTGACGGGCCTGCACGCCAATACCCAGATTCCCAAGGTGATCGGCGCGGCGCGCGAGTACGAACTGACCGGCGATCCCGCAATGCACGCCATCGCCGACTTTTTCTGGAACGTCGTCACGAAAGAGCGCTCGTATGTCATCGGCGGGCACAGCGACGGCGAGAGTTTTTCCCCGAAGGAGCATCTTTCTCAGTATCTCAGCGCGCACACCACCGAGACCTGCAACACCTACAACATGCTCAAGCTGACCCGCCATCTCTTTCTGTGGGACCCGAAGGCGGAGTACGCCGACTATTACGAGCGTGCGCTCTACAACCACATCCTGGCCTCGCAGAATCCCAAGGACGGGATGATGTGCTACTACGTGCCGCTGCGCTCCGGCTCCCACAAGGTCTTCAGCACGCCCGACGACTCCTTCTGGTGCTGCACGGGCACGGGCGTGGAGAACCACGCCCAGTACGGCGACAGCCTCTACTTCCATGATGATACGAGCCTCTACGTCAATCTCTTTATCGCTTCGGAACTGACCTGGAAGGAGAAGGGAGTCCTCCTGCGGCAGGAGACGCGCTTCCCGGAGGAGGAGACGACCCGCCTCGTCTTCACCTGCGAGAAGCCGGTGGAGATGGCGCTGCGCATCCGGCATCCGTTCTGGGCCGGCTCCGGCTTCCGCGTGCGGGTGAACGGCACGCCGGAGGCGGTCGAGAGCGCGCCCGGCAGCTACGCGGTCATCGCCCGGCATTGGAGGAGCGGCGATACGGTCGAAGTCTCCCTGCCGATGTCCCTGCGCACCGAGGCGTTCCGCGACAATCCCCATCGGTTGGCCTTTCTCTACGGGCCGATCGTGCTTTGCGGCGAGGTAGACGCGAAACGGCCGGCCCCGGCCATCGTCAGCGACAACGGCCGAATACTGGCCGACCTGAAACCGGAGGCCGGCACGCCGCTCCGTTTCACCGGTTCGCCGCGCCTCTTCCATGTTCCCGGCGCGTCAGAAGGCCAACCGATGCTTCTGGGGCCGTTCTATCGAATGGCGGACAAGAGCTACGCCGTCTACTTCGACGTGTTGACCCCGGAGCAGTGGCAGGAGAAACGGAAGGAATACGAGGCCGAGCAGGCGCGGCTGCGGGAGATCGCGGCCCGCCGGGTGGATTCGGTCGAGCCGGGAGAGCCAGAAAGCGAGCGGGAACACAAGTTTGCGGGGGAAACGACCTATGCGGGCGACTTCGGGGATCGGCATTGGCGGGACGCCCGACTCGGCGGCTGGTTCGCCTACGAGCTGAAGGTGCTGCCCGATACGCCGCAGGAACTGGTCTGCACCTACTGGGGCAGCGACGCCGGGCGAGAGTTCGACGTGCTGGTGGATGGCATGAAGATCGCGATGGTGCGGCTGACCAACGCGCATCCGGGCCACTTCTACGACGAAATCTACCCACTCCCGCCGGACCTGCTGCGCGGCAAGGAGACGATCACCGTCCGCTTCCAGGGCCATCCGGGCCGCTCGGCGGGCGGCGTGTTCGGATGTATGATCCTACGGCAGCGCTCCACCGCGGCGCCACCGCCTGCAATCTCTGGAACCGCCCGATGACCGCCTACAACCACTAGTTAGGCGACGCGGGCAAGATCAGGAACAACGGTAAGGAGGGCAGCTTTCTTGCCACAGCGGTCGGTTGGGGTGCAAAGCGGAGCATGTCCGTGAAACCCGTTCAGGCTCTGTTCTTTGACTTGGACGAAACACTGCTCGATGGCAGCGGCCTCCAGGATTCGATCCTACGTACTTGCGGGAAGATTGCTACGAGTCAGCCCGGGCTGGATGCGACTCGGCTGGTAGAGGCAAACAGTGAGGTCTGGCGAGGCTACTGGCCGGAGGTAGAGGACAATTGGACGCTTGGGACGCTGGACGGCGCATCCGTGAGCCTCGAAGCATGGCGTCGCACGCTTCGAGCCTGCGGTTGCCATGACGAGTCCCTGGCGTGGTTCGCGTCGCAGACTCATGGGCTGTTTGGGCGCGAGGCATATCGTCTGTTCGACGACGTACGAGAGCTATTCACCTCAGTGAAGGAGGCTCGCATTCCACTTGCACTCATCACGAATGGGGCTTCCGATACGCAGCGCGACAAGCTACGCGCTCTAGACTTAGAGCACTGGTTTGATGTCGTCGTTATCTCCGGCGAAGCTGGCCTCGCGAAACCCGATCCAATCGCCTTTGGCTTAGCCCTCGATAAGCTCGCTGTTGAGCCGAAGAACGTGTGGCACGTTGGCGACAGCCTCACAACCGACGTTGCCGGGGCGAAAATGGCCGGCCTTACTGCAATCTGGCTGAATCGACGTCGACTACCTCGTAGGGAAGGCGACCCAGAGCCAGACGTCGAGATTTACTCGTTATTAGATCTCACAGCCTTGCTGCTAGAGTGAGCCAGCGTGCCCCTGGAGCCACAATTGAGATGTCTGCGTAATGAGCGTTTGCAGCGCGCAGATCCAGGCACTCCATGCCAGCCCCTACGACCAGCACAAGGCGATCGGATTTGGTGGGATGATGAGGAAAGCGGCCGGGAAGCTCAAAGCCGTCCTGTTAAGCAGCCTGACGTGCACTATCCTGGTGTTGCTGCCGTCGGTGAGTGGCGCGGGGGGCGCGCGAACGAACATGGAATCTGCGGTGGTGCAGCGTCGGCAGAACCGCGCGGGACCGCCGACGCTCGGATTGGAGCAGGGAACCATTGCTCTGGAAACGCCGGATTTCACGCTCAAGCTGGTCCGCGCGTCGCAGACGGTGGCAGCCTTGCAGCCCAAAGGCGCCGGGGGCTTCGACTTCACTCCCGCCGACCAGCTCCCGAACCGCGCGAGCAACGGCTACCACCATCTCGGCGATCTAGTGTTTCGTGTCCGCCGCGGCAGTTCTGGCGCGTGGCAGGACTTTGATACGGCGCGCGCACGCCGGCCCGTGCGGACGCTGCCGGTTTCCGGCAGCACGCTCGCCGCCGCCGATCTCGCGCCCACGCTTCCCTCCGACTGTCCGCTCCGCGTAAGGCGAAGCTGGAGAGTCGAATCGGACCGGCTCGTGCTTCGGTTCACTCTCGTGAACAAAACGGAGGGTGCGATCCAGATCGGGGCGCTTGGTATCCCTGTAATCTTCAACAACATCCTGACCGGCCGCTCGCTAAAGCAGGCGCACGAGACCTGTTCGTTCTTTGATCCCTACATCGGCCAGGATGCGGGCTACTTGCAGGTGACGCGGCTCAACGGTCACGGGCCGGCCCTCGTCATCGTGCCCGAGGGCGCCACCTCGTTCGAAGCCTATCAGCCTCTCACCGAGCCGACGCGGCCCAGTCAGACCTTCGAGGGCGCCTTCGCCTGGATGGTCCATAGCCGGGCTTACGCGGAGAACGAGTGGCGCGGCGCCGACCCGTGGAACCCGCCGACCCTGACCACGCTCGCGCCAGGAGCCTCGATTACCTATGGGCTCCGGTTCCTCCTCTCCGATTCGATTCGCGATATCGAGAAGACCCTGGCCGCCAACCACCGGCCTGTCGCGGTCGGGATTCCCGGCTACGTCCTGCCGATGGACCTCGACGGCAAGTTGTTCCTCCACTATCCGAGCCGGGTCGCCGACCTGGAAGTCACTCCGAAGGACGCCATCGCCGTCCACGGGGAGAAGCCCACGCGCGGCGGCTGGCGGGCCTACACGCTGCGAGGCAGGACGTGGGGCCGGGCACGCCTCACCGTCCTGTACGCGGATGGGACCCGGCAGTCGCTCCACTACTATGTCATCAAGCCCGCGGCGCAGGCCGTCGCTGACCTCGGCCGCTTCCTGGCGACCCGGCAGTGGTTCGCGGACCCGCAGGACCCCTTTCACCGCAGTCCCTCTGTCATGAGCTATGACCGCGAAGCGGATCGGATCGTTACCCAGGACAGCCGCGTCTGGATCGCGGGACTGGGCGATGAGGCCGGCTCTGGCTCCTGGCTCGCCGCCGCCATGAAGGAGTTCGCGCAGCCCAACGCGCAGGAACTGGCCCGCTATGAGCAGTTTGTGGATCGGGTGCTCTGGGGCGGCATCCAGTACAAGGACGGCCCGAATCGCTACGGCGTCCGCAAGAGCCTGTTCTATTACGATCCCGCCGCGATGCCCGGCTATCCCTACGATCCCTCCCTCAACTGGCGCACCTGGACAAGCTGGAACAAAGCGGCCTCCGAGGACATCGGGCGCGGCTACAACTACCCGCACGTTGTCGCTGCCTACTGGGCACTGTACCGTATCGCCCGCAACGCCCCGGGTCTGGTCAAGAAGCACCCGTGGGACTGGTATCTCAACCAGGCGTACGAGACGACCCGGTTCGCGTTCAGCCGGGATGCGCAGGGGAATCGCCGCATCGGCTATGTGGAGCTTGGGCTGATGGAGGGCGACATCTTTCTGGCGCTGCTCGAAGACCTGAAGCGCGAGGGCTGGTCGGCGAAGGCCGCCGCTATCGAAGCGCTGATGAAGGAGCGTGCCGAGCGCTGGAACCGGGAAGAGTATCCGTTCGGCAGCGAGATGGCGTGGGACTCGACCGGCCAGGAAGAGGTCTATGCGTGGTGCAGGTATTTCGGCTACGAAGAGAAAGCGCAGGTCACGCTCGATGCGATCCTCGGCTACATGCCGACCGTGCCGCACTGGGGCTATAACGGGAACGCCCGCCGTTACTGGGATTTCCTCTACGGCGGCAAGCTGACCCGCATCGAGCGGCAGCTTCACCACTACGGCTCGGGCCTGAACGCGATACCCGTCCTCGCCGAATACCGTCGGCACCCGGATGACTTCTATCTCCTGCGCGTCGGCTACGGTGGCCTTATGGGCGCGCTGACCAACATAGACCGGGAAGGCTTCGCCTCCGCCGCCTTCCACTCCTTTCCCTCGACGCTCAAGTGGGACGCCTACTCCGGCGATTATGGGCCCAACTTCTTCGGGCACGTCTACAATACGGCCACCTACATCCTCGACCATCCGGAGTTCGGCTGGCAGGCGTTCGGCGGCAACGTGGCAACGGAGGGCGAGTGGGTGAAGGTGCGAACGCTCGACTCGCTGCGCAGGCGTGTCTATGTGGCCCCGCTCGGTCTGTGGCTAACGCTCGATTCCGGCCGTTTCGAGGGGATCGAGATCAACAAGCGGACGGCAGCCGTGCGCCTCGGCCTTGCCGGCGCGACGCCCTTTGAATCGCGGGCGCTCCTGCGTGTCGAGCAGCCAGCGAAAGGGAACCAGTTCACATCCTACGTTCCAGAGGGAAGGCTGGCGTCGGAGCGGGGCGCCTACGTGGTGCCGCTCGGAGCCGAAACGACCTGGGTCACGCTCACCCGCGTGCGGCCCGCCATGCAAGACTCACGTTAAGCCCGTGACCGGTGTGCAGGGTGCCTTTGGCCTGCCATTCACCCGTTCTGATTGGCTCATAGTTGTAGCATAATATATAGCTATAGCATCGGACGCTTGAAGGTGTTCAATATTTTCTCCGAACGCTTCCGACGATTTCGGTAGCGTTTCGGCTTACATTTCAACCTCATCGCCGTCATCTGCAACCTAGAACGCGGCGAGTAGACTTATGTAGGATATTAATAGAATTCCATGGCAGGCAATTTCACAATCATATACGAGCCGGGGGAGAATGGGTGGTGGATCGCCACTATCCCGGAGGTGCCTGGCGCTTTTTCGCAGGGCCGGACGAAGGAGGAGGCTCGGACAATGGCGCTGGACGCTCTTCAGGAGCTAATGGCGGCGAGACGTGATCTGGCGTTGCGCAACCGTAGCTCGGAATCAGAAGTTGAGCCACTGCTACTCTCTGGCTGACGTCCTGCCCTTAGAACGGCGAGGGAATCCCGAGGTCCTTGCAGATCTTGAGGACGAGGAATCGGTCGATTTGCGTGTGGCGGGGCACCGCTACTGTCGTGTTGTTGGCGGGCCTGTGTCATTATCAAGGTGATTCGCGACAGCATGGGGGTACCGGTACTGTCGTGTTGTTGGCGGGATTGATGTAGATCGAGTGATTGCCGCCCTGACGTAATAAGACGCAGCCGTTGGCGTGCAGGTGTGCGATCAACTTCCGGCGCTTCATTCCGCCTCCTCCTCATGGTCTAATAGGTCTATTTCCAGGTGTCGGAAAGGCCGCTTGAGCTCACGCGATGAGATATCCTTTGGAATGCGTAGCTCGGCCAAACGACCCCGTTCCAAGAAGTAACGGAGCACGAGCAGGTTCCCGCTAGGATCGGAGGCCGGCTGCGAAGAATCCGATCCACCCTCCTGCTGTTTACGTGTTTGCGTTCCTGAGTCGTCCTTTGGTGAAGCAGGTCGCGTCCGCCTGCTATTGGATCGAGGTACTAAAGCCTATCTGACAAATCGAGTGTGAAAACCGTATTATCCTGACGGAGGTACGTTTTTCATGGCTCGTGGTGATTTGACTGACGCTCAATGGGAGCGTCTTCGGCCCTTGTTGCCTCCTGAACCTTCGGGGAAGCGGGGCCATCCCTATGCAGACACGGGCTACAGCACCTCTGGCTGTCGAACGCTTCTGGGCCAGAGGGGGATCAAACATCTGAATCCCGGAACGTGACGACCAGATTAAGAACCGTCGCAAGAGAGGACGCGCAGGCGGACGCCCGGTGGTCTTTGTCAAAGAGCGATATGCCACGCGCAACGTGGTAGAACGCTGCATCTTACGGCTCAACCAGTGGCGCAGAGTGGCGACCCGCTACGACAAACGAGCCGACAACTACTTGGCCTTTGACCTTGGCGGCGATAATCCTCTGGTTACGATGAGATTTGTCAGATAGGCTTTAGTTCCCTCCGCCGGGACGGACAACGCGCTCTATCGGCTCGGCGAGGACATGGTCGTGCGATTGCCCCGCATCCACTGGGCCACCGAGCAGGCCGAGAAGGAGCACCTGTGGCTGCCGAGACTTGCCCCGCACCTGCCGCTTTCCATCCCGATCCCCCTCGCGAAGGGGACACCTGCCGAGGGCTACCCCTGGTATTGGTCCATCTATCGGTGGCTCGAAGGCGAGAACGCGACCCTTGAGCGCCTCGCCGATCCAGGCCAAGCAGCGACGGACCTGGCACGATTCGTCGCCGCCCTGCACCGGATCGATCCGACGGGCGGGCCTCCTCCCGGAGCGCAACTCCTTTCGCGGGGTGCCGCTGGCAAGCCGAGACGCGCCTACCCGCGCCGCAATCGCAAGCCTGGACGGCATGCTCGATACCGCCGCCGTGACTGCCGCGTGGGAAGCCGCCCTCCAGGCGCCGGCGTGGGATGGCCCGCCCGTCTGGATCCACGGAGACCTGTCCTCTGGGAACCTGCTGGTCGTACAGGGCAGGCTCAGCGCCGTCATAGACTTCGGCTGTCTCGGGGTGGGCGATCCCGCCTGCGACTTGATGATCGCCTGGACGCTTTTCTCCGGCGAAAGCCGGGATGTGTTCCGCGCCGCGCTGTCGGTGGAGGAAGCGACCTGGGCGCGCGGTCGTGGCTGGGCCTTGTCCTGGGCGCTGATCTTCATCCCGTACTACCTGGACACCAACCCTGTAGGCATCGGCGAGGCGCGACGCACTATCGCTGAAGTCCTCGCCGATCATAAGCGTGCCGCATGACACAGCCGGTCGCCCGTTGGCTGCCGGGTCGCGCCCGGATGCGAGCGAGTGGGGCCGGAATGAGGAGCAGACAAGATGGATGAAGGGGTTACCCGCCGCGATTTCCTGCGCGCGACCGGCGGCATCGCGATGTTCGCGCGGATGCAGCCCCGCGGCGCAGCGGCCCAACGTCACGAGATAGACACTCTGCTGGAGCCAATTCGCCGCAAGCACGATCTGCCTGCCCTGGCCGGAGCCGTCGTCTATGAGGGCAGGACCGCCGCCGTCGGAGCGGTCGGATTCCGTAAGGACGGCGACCCGACGCGCGTCACCGAAAGCGATCAGTTCCACCTCGGCTCGAACACCAAATCCATGACCGCCACGGTTGCCGCGATGCTCGTGGAGCAGGGAAAACTCCGCTGGGAGACCACCATCGCCCAGGTCTTTCCGGAGCTTAAGGAGGCGATGCGGCCTGAATATCGCGCCGTCACCCTGGAGATGCTGCTCTCGCATTACAGCGGGTTCCCCAATAACAGCGCGCCGCCCGGCAAAACGCTGCTCGATGTCCACCGTCTACCCGGCACGCCCCGCGAGCAGCGCCGCGCCTATGTCGAAATGTATCTGAAGGAGCCGCCCGAAGCCGAGCCTGGCACGAAATACATCTACTCCAACGCCGGCTACGCGATGGCCGGCGCGATGATGGAGAAGGTCACCGATGCGCCCTGGGAGCAGTTGATGCAGCGCCGCCTGTTCCGGCCCCTGGGCATGACGACGGCCGGTTACGGCGCGATGGGCACGCCCGGCAAAGTAGATCAGCCCTGGCAGCATCGGGTGGAGGGCAAGAGGCGCATTCCTATCGGCCCCGGCCCCCTGAGCGACAACCCGGTCGCTATCGCCCCGGCGGGCTTAGTTCACTGCTCAATGGGCGACTGGGCGAAGTACATCACGGCCCATGTGCGCGGCGAGAAGGAGGGCGGGTTGGTGACGCCAGAGACCTTCCGGCGGCTGCACACGCCTCCGTTCGGCGGCGACTATGCGCTGGGCTGGCTTGTCACGGAGCGCGACTGGGGAGGCGGCAGGGTGCTGACCCATGCGGGCAGCAATACACAGAACTTCGCCGTCGTCTGGCTGGCCCCGCTGCGTAACTTCGCAGTCCTCGCCGCCACGAACCAGGGCGGCCAGGAGGCCGAGCAGGCGTGCGATGAGGTCTGCGCCGCGCTGATCGGCCAGTTTCTAAGGTGAGGTCGTCTGCATCCTGGCGCGACAGAAGAGGATAGCATGAACTCAGAACCGTACGTTGCGGCGCCCTCGGAGGGCCGGACCGCGCCCGGCGTCCTCGTCCTCCATGCGTGGTGGGGTCTCAACGACACGTTCCGCGGCGTCTGCGACCGACTCGCCGCGGAAGGGTTCGTCGCGCTCGCGCCGGATATCTACGGCGATGGCGTCATCGCTACGACGGTCGAGGATGCCGAGGCGCACATGAGGGCCGCTTCGGATAGCGCAATGCGCGAACGGGTCGAATGGGCGCTCGATGCATTGCTCGCGCATCCGGCTGTCGTGGGGCGTTCGGTCGGCGTCATTGGCTTCTCGTTGGGCGCCGCGTTCGCCCTCTGGCTGAGCCGGCGCCGCCCGGAGGTCGGCGCCGTCGTCACATTCTATGGCACAGACGGCGGTTCCGGCGACTATGCGCCCTCGCACGCGGCCTATCTCGGGCACTACGCGCCCGGCGACGAATGGGAGCCGGATGAGGCGGTCACCGCGACCGAGGAGGTGATCCGGGCCGGCGGCCGCTCCGTGGCGATCCACCGTTACGCGGGAACCCGGCACTGGTTCTTTGAGCTGGACCGCCCGGAGTTCGATCCGGACGTGGCCGATCTGGCGTGGAAGCGGACGATTGCGTTCCTGCGCGAGAACCTCGGCCCGCGCGGGGCCTGACAACCGCGGGGGTGGGCGGCTGGGATGGTTCCAGTCGTCACGAATCAGGCGAGCAGGAAGAGAATCGTGTCTATTCCCCGCACCCGCTTCCACCTTTACGCCAACGGCCAATAGCAGTTCCCAAGAAAGGTGCAACCAGAAAAAATGCAGAACGAGCTGGATCCCTCCGTGGAAGCGCTCCTACTATCCCACTTTCCGGTGGGTACGCGGGTTATCGCGGCTCAATCCTATCGCCCGGATTACCTGCCTTATCCCATGCGCGTGCATCTGCAAACGCCCTCCGATGGCCTCCACCGCTGCGCCATCAAGATCGGTCGGCGCGACCTCATCGAGCGAGAAATCCAGGCATTACGTATCCTGGCACGCCTAAATCTACCCGTACCGGAGGCGCTTTCCGAACCCATTGCCTTGCCCTCCGAAGAGCGCGCTATGGTGGTTTTGAGTGAGTTGCCGGGACATTCTCTGCCCTGGTGCGGCACGACGTCATTGGCGGAGGCCGATTTGACTTGTCGCTTGGTGCTGGAAGGAATTGCGCGTTTGCATCAACTCACCGACAGCATTTTGGAGTGGGGTGCAGCCACGGCCTTTCCCCAACACACGCTGCTTGAAGAACACGCGGCCCTCATCGCAGAAGCAGGCGAATGGATGGGCGTGAGCCTGTTCCGGCGCGCTGTAGAGAGGGTGGGGGAAGCGCTTTCCGAGGTAGACGCTCCGTTGGTTTTCTCCAATGGAGACTATAACCCTCTTAACTTCCTCTACGATGGACACGCCCTCTGCGGCTTTGTGGACTTTGAAGGCGCCTGCTTTGAGAACCCGCATATTGGCTTTGCCAAGTTCCTGATCTGGAGCACGGATGAGTATGGATGGGGAACCGGGAAAAAGGTGGGTCTGGTGGAACGCTATCTGTATACGCGGAATGTGTCGCGTCGTGAGTTCGCTCCCATTCTGGTGTTACGTTGTCTGTCCCATCTGATCCGAGAAGTCTCTCTGGAAGACGACAAAGACGCACGGGATCGAGAGCATAGGCTGCAACTTATTGAAGAGGGCTTGCAGACCCTCCAGAGCAGGTGAGCAGGGACATTCTGCTCAGTCGGAACAACGTGATTTCGCCAACGGTTTCCCGAGCGAAGCGTAAGCGTCTGTTACATTAACATAAATGGGTGAGATTACTATGGCCTTCAGCTTCGACCTTTGGGAGGACGCTGCGTCGTCTACAGACCGGATGCCCGCGGTGCTGGCCCGCTACCAGGCCGACCGGGAGAGCCTGGATCGCCTCTACGCGGCTCCCTACTCGCCGCGCCGCCGCGAACGATATCGCACCTTCTTTGCCGCTTGGCAGGAGATACTAAACGCGCTCCCCTTCGACGAGCTCTCCCGCAGTGACCGCGCGGACTGGCTCCTCTTCCGTAATCTGCTGGAACGGGAGCGGCGGCGCCTGGATCGGCAGGCACGGCAGTTTGCCGAGATAGAGCCGCTGTTGCCCTTCGCCCTGGACCTCATCGCGCTGGAAGAGGAGCGGCGGCGGATGGAGGACGCGCAGGCCGACGCCATCGCCGAGCGGCTGCACCGCGCCCAGGAGAAGGTTCGGGCGATGCGCGCGGCTTTGGAAGCCCAACGTAACAAGGACGAGCCGGACACGTCGCAACGGCCGACGGTCGCCAACCGCGCGGCGGAGACTCTTGACCGCCTTCGCAAGATGCTGGAGGAGTGGTTCGGCTTCTACAATGGGTACGATCCCTTGTTTACCTGGTGGGTGGAAAAGCCCTATCAGGCGCTAATGCAGTCCTTACAGGAGTACGCCGGTTTTCTGCGCAAAGAGCTGGCCGGAGCCGAGGACGAAGACGCCATTATCGGCGACCCAATAGGCCGGGAGGCGCTGCTGGAAGAGCTGGAACACGCGCTCATTCCCTACACGCCGGAGGAGCTGATTGCCCTGGCCGGGCGGGAGCAGGATTGGTGCCTGGCGGAGTTGCGCCGGGCGGCGGAGGAGATGGGGCATGGCGAGGACTGGCGCGCGGCGCTGGAGCAGGTCAAGGCCGATCACGTCGCGCCGGGCGCGCAGCCTGCGCTCGTGCGGGACCTGGCCCGCGAAGCCATCGCCTTTGTCACCGCGCAGGACCTGGTGACGGTCCCGCCGCTGGCCGAGGAATGCTGGCGTATGGAGATGATGGCCCCGGAGAAGCAGAAGGTGAACCCCTTCTTCCTGGGCGGCGAGACGATCACCGTCTCCTTCCCAACGAACGTGATGGAGCACCCGCAGAAGCGCATGAGCCTGCGCGGCAACAACCGGCACTTCGCGCGAGCGACCGTCCAGCACGAGCTGATCCCCGGCCACTACATGCAGCAGTTCTCTCAGGAGCGCTGGCGTCCCTACCGCCGCATCTTCTTTACGCCGTTCTGGACCGAGGGCTGGACGCTGCACTGGGAGATGCTGCTCTGGGACCTGGGCTTTCCCCGCACGCCGCAGGAGCGGATCGGGATGCTGTTCTGGCGGCTGCACCGCTGCGCGCGGGTTGTGTTCTCGCTGGGCTTCCACCTGGGCCAGGTGTCGCCGCAAGAGTGCGTGGAGATGCTGGTCAATGAGGTAGGGCACGAGCGCGAGAATGCCGTTGCGGAGGTGCGCCGCTCCTTCGGCGGCGACTACGACCCGCTCTATCAGTGCGCCTACCTGATCGGGGGCTTGCAGGTGCGCGCGCTCTATCGCGAACTGGTCGGTTCGGGGCAGAGGACGCCGCGGGCGTTCCACGATGCCTTCCTGCGGGAGAACTGTATGCCCATCGCCGTGCTGCGCGCGCTGCTGGCCGATCTCCCGCTGGAGCGCGATTTCCGGGGCGATTGGCGCTTCGCTTGAGGTTCGCCTTTGACGACCAACGGGACGGAATTTAGAGCACCTAACACAAGCGCTCTCCCTCTGCCTTGCAGGGAGAGGGCTGGGGTGAGGGGAGAGCTTCACAGCCAGGGGTTGTTAGGAACTCTAAGCCTGGAAGCCAAGCCAGACGGTGAAATGCAACAGGCCGGAACGCATCCTGTGCGTTCCGGCCTGGTTGGAGGTTACAACGAGAGCGAAAGCTTACCAGCGACCGCCGCTGTTGTTGCCGCCGAAGCTGAAGCCGCCGCGTTCGTCACGCTCACGGCGTCCGCCGCTATAGCCGCCGTTGTTGCGCTGCGGACGCGCCTCGCGCGGCTTGGCCTCGTTGACCGTCAGCGTACGCCCGCCGTACTTGGTGCCGTTGAGGGCGCTGATGGCCGCATCGGCCTCCTCATCGTTCTCCATCTCCACAAAGCCAAAGCCTTTGGCCTGGCCGGTGAAGCGGTCGGTGATGATCACCGCGTCCTTGACGGCGCCCTGCGCGGAGAACAGGTTCTCTAGGTCCTCCTCGGTGGCCGAGTAGGGCAGTCCTCCCACGTAGATCCGTTTTGCCATTGTTTCCGTACTCCTTGACAGATGCAATCCAAAACGCGAGGCCCACTTGCCTCGCCGATTCGATTCACGTCTTTATCGAAGCGGAGCGGAAACACGCCAAACACGGGGGAGGGGTCCGACCAAACCGGCACAACCATCGACTCGCGCGCGCACCATTTCGCCCGTTCTTCAATCCGTGAAACCGATGCCTCAGTATACAGGTACTCGGTATAGCTGTCAAGGAGCAAATCTCGTTTTTGGAACAAAAATTTGGGTTTTTGTTGCCACAAGCCTTTTGCTTGCGCCTGGCAGGACTATCGGCGCTTGTTTCAGCCTGCGAAACCGTATGATATACTATGATCAAGCCCTCCCGCAGGCTGGGAGTCAAGTTGTTATAAAAGTGAATGCCGCGCCTGCGGTTCAGCGGTTCAGTAGTATGAAGGAGCCTTCGGATGCCATCTTACCCGGACGAACCGGTTATCATTATCTCGGACGAGAACGTCGAGCCGCCGCGCCCGCCGCGCCTGGGCCGCTGGACGGTTGCCGCCGCGCTGCTCTTTCTCGCCTTTCTCCTGATCCATAACGGCGTGCCGCTCTATACGGACTGGCTCTGGTTCGGCGAGGTCGGGTACCGCAACGTCTTCACCACGACCGTTCTGGCCAAAACCCTGCTCTTTTGCGTCTTCGGCGCGCTGTTCTTCGCTCTGTTCTATCTCAACATCCGCTACGCCCGCCGCCTGGCGCCCGCCGAGGCCGACCGCTTCCTGATGCAGAGCTTCGGGCCGCAGTGGGGGCCGTCCATCGGGCGGGGCATCGGCTGGATCCTGGCCGCCGTTGGCGTTTTCTTCAGCCTCTGGGCCGGGCGGATGGCCGCCGAGTACTGGATGCACTGGCTCCAGTTCCTTCACTGGACGCCCTTCCACGTCGCCGACCCCGTCTTCGGCAAGGACGTCGGCTTCTACGTCTTCCGGCTGCCGTTTATCAACTTCGTCTGGCAGTTCGTCTTCTATACGCTGCTCCTCACCACCCTCGCCGTCGTCGTCATTCACTGGGCCGACCGCGCCATCGACTCGTTTGCGGGCCTGCCCAACGTCGCGCCGGGCGTGCGCGCGCAGCTGCTCTTGCTGGGCGCGGCACTGACGGCGGTCGGGGCGGTCGGCTGCCGCCTGAGCGCCTACGACCTGCTGACCGCAAGCAACGGCATCTTCACCGGCGCCGGCTATACCGACCTGCACTACCGCCTCTTCGCCCTCAACGCGCAGGCCCTCCTGCTCGGCCTGACGGCGGTGGCCTGCCTGGTCGCCATCCGAAAGGGGAGCAGCTTGCGCTGGCCGCTACTCGGAGTGGGGGCCTGGTTTGCAGCGCTCGTGATCCTGGGCGGCATCGTGCCGGCCATCGTCGAAAAGGTCTACGTCGAGCCCAACCAGTTCACGGCGGAGCAGCCCTATATCGCGCGCAACATCCAGTACACGCGCCAGGGCTTCGGTCTCGACAGCGTGCGCGTGGCTACCTTCCCCGCCGACGAGAGCCTCAACGGGGCCGGCCTCAGCGCCAACCGCGACACCCTGGAGAACGTGCGCCTCTGGGACTATCCCTTCCTGAGCACCATCTACTCCCAGCTCCAGACCGTTCAGAACTACTACAAGTTCCAGCAGGACACCCTCGACGGCGGCACGGCCCACAACATAGATATTGACCGCTACGCCCTCGGAGGACGGCCCCGGCAGGTGATGCTGGCCGCGCGCGAGCTCGACCCGCACGGCCTCTCGCCTGCCGCGCAGACCTGGCAGAACCTCCGCCTGGCCTACACGCACGGCTACGGCCTGGTGATGAGTCCCGTCAACAAGGTCGTGGAGGGCGGCCCGGACTACTTTATCCAGGGCATTCCGCCGGTCATCGCTCCAGAAGCGAGCGGCCTGAAACTCGCCCAGCCCGACATCTACTACGGCCAGCTTGCCAACGAATACGCCTTTGTGGATACGGAGGTCAAGGAGTTCGACTATCCCTCCACGAGCGGCAACGGTCAGGGCGACGGGCAGGGCCGCTATACCCATTACCAGGGGCGCGGCGGCATTCGCATCGGCGATGCTCCGCTGGCCAAGCTGGCCTTCAGCCTGCGCCTGGGCGATACCAACGTGCTGCTGGCGCGCGGGTTCAAGCCGAGCACGCGCGTGCTGTTCCGCCGCGACATCCGTGAGCGCGTCCAGACCGTCGCGCCCTTCCTGCAGCAGGACGGCGATCCCTATCTGGTGGTCAATCCCGACGATGGGCGATTGGTCTGGATCATAGACGGCTACACGCTCTCCGACCGCTATCCCTACTCTACGCCGGTTACGATGGAGATCAACCCGGTCGTCTCCGAGTCGCCCAACTATATCCGCAACAGCATCAAGGCGACGGTGGACGCCTACGATGGTACCGTCAACCTCTATCTCGCCGATCCGCGCGATCCCCTGGCGCAGACCTACGCCAAGATCTTCCCCGGTCTGATCAAGCCGCTCTCCGCGATGCCCTCAGGATTGCACGCCCACCTCCGCTACCCGGAAGACCTATTCCGCATCCAGCGCTCGATTTATGCGACCTACCACGTGGACGACCCGCGCGTGTTCTATCTGCGGGAAGATGCCTGGGCCATTCCGGTAGAACCGAACACAGAGCGGGAGGCGGCTGCCCCTGGCGGCGCATCACGCGGCGCGCAGATGGAGCCTTACTACGTCATTATGCGGCTGCCGGAAGGCACGGACGGGCCGGGAACCGGCGACCTGAAGGAAGAGTTTCTGCTCATGAGTCCGCTTGCCCCGATCAACCGGGAGAGCCAGAACATCCTCGGCTGGATGGCCGCCCGCTGTGACGGCGACCACTACGGCCAGTTAGTGCTCTATCGCTTCCCGCAGACGGCCTCGGTCAACGGGCCGTCCCAGGTCGTCGCCCTCATCAACAGCGATCCGGTTATCTCCTCGCAGCTCTCGCTGCTGCGCTCCGGAGGCTCGGCGGCCACCTTCGGCAATCTGCTGGTCATTCCCATAGATCGCTCTCTGCTCTACGTGGCGCCCCTCTACGTCGAAGCCACCAACGCCGCCAGCAAATTGCCCCAACTCCAAAAGGTCGTGGTCGCCTTCGGACAGCGGGTGGCGATGGCTAACTCGCTGGACGAGGCCCTGGCCGCCCTCTTCCCCGACTACAAGGTCGCCAACGCCCCGACCGCCCCGCCACAGCCGCAGCCGGGCACGCCGCCCAAACCCGCGCCGTCTGGTCCGCCGTCCGCCATGCCGCCTGCCGTCCGCGCCCTCATCGAACGGGCTGCCGCGCAGTACGACGCCGCCCAACAAAAACTAAAGGCGGGCGACTTTGCCGGCTATGGGGCCGCAACGCAGCAGCTTAAGGCCACGCTTGACCAACTGCGCCGCGAAGCGGGAGGCAGGTAGCCGGAGATGTTCTAAAATACCCTGAGCCACCTCCGTATTCTTGCCGATAATCACCAGAGAAGCTCTATTTCTGGCAGTAAAGCACCCATGCGCTGTAAGTTCGTAGTTCTCCCAGAGGGGGAATCTACGCAGCGGCTCTGAGCGCTTGCTTAACTACACTGCCCTGTATCCAGTCGCGCTCTTCCGGTTAGTTCCACCCCTTGCGATAAAAGACGGCGCGCAGCACACCATTTCCATTTGGCGGAGGCTCAGGCACGATGCAAATCAAAGAGTACGAGGCGTTCACCCTGAAGGACTGCTTGCAGCAGGTACGCAGCGACCTGGGACCGGAAGCGGTTATCCTGGAGACGCGCAAGTTCCGCAAGGGCGGCTTGCTGGGGTGGGGAGCCCGCGACGCCGTTTGCATCGTGGCGGCTACCGGAATCACCGTCCAGAACGATCTGCCCAGCGGGCGCTCCGGGCAGGCAGCGCAGCCGACGGCGGACACGCCCGCGCGGGCTTCGGATGCTAAGCGGCCAGCCAGCGCGCCGAAAACGGCAGCGACCGCCTCGCAGGCCGCTGCGGTGGCGGCGGCGCGCGCGGCCTTCTCGCGTTCTGCGGCTGGCAACACTTCTCACCGGATTGAGCGGCCTGCCGCCGCTGCACCTGCTGCTAGGAGCGCGGCGAAGGAAGATAGCCAGGCGAGCGCCGTTCCCGGTCCTGCCCCCAAAAATGCCGTTGTCGCGCCGGGGCGCACAGAGAGCGGAGGAGAGGCCGAGCGCTTCGCGCATCTGGAGCGCTATATGCGCGAGATCAAGGAGAGCTTGACCGCGCTTCAACGGGAGCAGCGGGAGGGGCAGGAGCGCACCGTCACGGCGGTCGTCTCCGCCGTCGCCCCGGCAGTTTCGGCGGCCACCAGCCGCACAAGCCTCCTGGATGCAGAAGAGATTGCCGAGGCTCGTTTCCCTGAGCTGTACCAACGGCTGGTAGAGGCCGGCGTCTCCGAGGCGCTGGCAAGCGACCTGCTGGATTCGCTGCCCGACTTCTCCGCCTGGAGCCCGCAGGCCCAGCAGCCGATGGCCGAGTCGGCCCTGCGCGACCTCATCGCCCATCGCGTCGCCAGCGCCGGCCCCATCGCCCTGACGCCGGGGCAGCTCAAGGCGGTCGCGCTCATCGGGCCGACGGGCGTGGGCAAGACAACCACCATCGCCAAGCTCGCCGCCCACTTTTCGCTGGTGGAGCGCAAGCGCGTCGCCCTGCTGACGGTGGATACCTACCGCATCGCCGCCGTCGAGCAGCTTAAGACCTACAGCCAGATCATTGATATTCCTATCTCCGTCGCCTACAGCCAGGCGGAGGTGCTGCCGGCGGTGGCCCAGTACGCCGACCACGACCTGCTGCTGATTGATACGGCGGGCCGCAGCCAGCGCAATATGATGCAGGTAGGCGAATTGAAGACGCTGCTGGAGGCGGTCAACTGCGAGACGCATCTGGTGCTCTCGGCCCCGGTCAAGGAGCGGGACATGCTGGACGCCGCCCAGCGGTTCTCGGCGGCGCGCGTGGATCGGCTGCTGTTCAGCAAATTGGACGAGACCAGCACCTACGGCACGCTGCTGAATGTCGCCGACCGCACGGGTATCCCGCTCTCCTACCTGACGACCGGCCAGAAGGTGCCGGAGGATATCGAGATCGCCGACGGCAGCAAGCTGGCGAGCCTGCTGCTCAACGGAGCATAAACGAGGGCGGGCGCTGCCTGGAATGGGATAATTCCTCCTGAGGTGTAGATTCGTCTCCAATCGGCCTTGCAGAAGAGAGGCATCCACACCCCTTGAGCAGGACGACAGCCCGTTTTGGCCCCCGTGCGAAAATCCAGGCATTTTTGCGCCCCGTAACCCCTTGACAGATCGATCCAAGCGGATTATACTCTAGACACAAAGAACTTTGTTATACAAAGCGCTTTGTGTCTTGCGTTTTTATTCGGTACACAACATCTTGACTTGCCCTGGGAAAGTTTATCAGGAGAGAAAGCCGTGAAAGACGCTCCAACTACGCCGCCAACCGGCGGGAGCACGCCGCCAGAAGAGCCGCGCGCATCCGAAGAGTCAGAAGAGATAGCACTAGAAGACGCTGCAACGGCGGGAACGCCGCGCTCCAAACGCCGTATCGTCTTGGCCGAGGTGGCCGGGTTCTGCTTCGGGGTAAAGCGGGCTGTGGAGTTGACGGAGACGGCACGGCGGGAGCGCTCCGGCAAATTAACGACGCTGGGCCCTCTCGTCCACAACGAGCAGGTTATCGCCAAAATGCAGGCCGAAGGGATTGAGACCGTTCCCTCGCTGGATCGGATCGCCGAGGGCACGGTGGTGCTATCGGCGCACGGCGTGGCCCCGACTGTCACGGCACAGGCGAAGGCGCAAGGGCTGTATGTGGTGGATGTCACCTGCCCGTTCGTAACCAAAGTGCATCGCATGGCCAGACAACTCCACGAGCAGGGCTATCAGGTATTGATCGTCGGCGATGAGGGCCATACGGAGGTCAAGGGAACGCTCGGCGTCGTGGAGGCGCTTGGCGGGACAGCGACCGTCGTATCGTCGCCGGAGACGGTGGGCGAGCTGAAGCTGAGCAAGAAGGTGGGCGTCGTTTCGCAGACGACGCAGCGCGCTGCCAACTTCGTCGCCGTCGTGGCCGAGGTCTGCAAGGTCGCGACGGATGTGCGGGCCATCAATACCATCTGTTACGCCACCGATGAGCTACAGGAGGCTGCCGTGCGGCTGGCCCATCAGGTGCAGGTGGTGATCGTCATCGGCGGCAAGAAGAGTGCCAATACCCGCCGCCTGCGCCAACTCTGCGAGGAGCAGGGCGTTCCGGCCTACCATATCGAGACGGCGGCCGAGATCGAGGAGGCATGGCTGGAGGGCAAGGAGGTCATCGGCCTCACCGCCGGAGCCTCCACGCCGGACTGGATCATTGAGGAGGTAGCCTGTCATCTTAACGGCGGCCATCTCCCGGAGGACTGGCGGCTGCATCACCCAGAGGTATAAGGTGCCTGCCTCACCCCTCAGATCTGAATCTGTCCCTTTCAGACGCAAGGCCGCATGCCCACACGGGCGGATGTCGGCAGGCATCCGCCATTCTCCCTCCACAAAAATAGCTTCGAGAATAGAACAGCGGGAACCATACGCAACTTCCTTCGTAGCAACACTGGATTGCACCTGCGGTGGGCAGATAGCAGTCGCGTATCTGAAATCTACGGAGGGACAGATGCAATACGTCAATCTGGGGCGTACGGCCCTCAAAGTCAGCCGACTCTGCCTGGGCACAATGAATTTTGGCCCGCAGACGAGCGAGCAAGATAGCTATACCATCATGGATCGCGCCCTGGAACTGGGCATCAACTTCTTCGACACGGCCAACGTCTACGGCTGGAAGAAGGGCGAGGGCGTCACCGAGCAGATCGTTGGGCGCTGGTTTGCTCAGGGCGGCGGACGCCGCGAGAAGGTCGTCATTGCCACGAAAGTCTACGGCGATATGGGCGACTGGCCCAACACCGCGCGCTTGTCGAAGCTGCACATGCGCCGCGCCCTGGACGATAGCCTCCGCCGCCTGAAGACCGACTTCATTGACCTGTACCAATTTCACCATGTCTGGCGGGAGGCGACCTGGGACGAAATCTGGGAGTTCTGCGAGTGGGCGGAGCAGCAGGGCAAAGTGCTCTACTTCGGTTCATCCAACTTCGCCGCCTGGCATATCGTTCAGGCCAACGAAGCGGCCCGTCGTCGTAACTTCCTGGGCCTGATCTCCGAGCAATCCATCTATCACCTGCTCAACCGCAACATCGAGCTGGAGGTGATTCCGGCCTGCCAGGCGTATGGCGTGGGCATCCTCCCCTGGAGCCCGCTGGCGGGCGGGCTGCTTGGCGGCGTGCTGCAAAAGATCAGTGCAGGGCGGCGCGCTTCCGAGGGCGTCCAGAAGCAGCTGGAGCAGCACCGCGCCAAGATCGAAGCCTGGGAAAACCTCTGCCGTGAGCTAGGCGAACAGCCCGCCGACGTGGCGCTGGCCTGGATGCTGCAAAACCCGGCCATCACCGCGCCCATCATCGGCCCGCGCACGATAGAGCAGTTGGAAGGCGCGCTGCGCGCTCTGGAGATCAAGCTGTCGGACGAGACCAACCAGAGGCTCAACGAAATCTTCCCAGGCCGCAAGACGGCCCCGGAAGACTACGCCTGGTAAATCATTTAAACCACCCGCTGCGCTAGAGGCACGGAGACACGGAGGACACACGGAGAAAAACAGGAGAGAAAGACCAGGAGACAAAGACAAAAGCCTTTGGACAGGATGAACGGGATGAACCGGATTTCCACCACACAGACAAGCCTGGCTTCTCTGCCTTTGTCTAATCCTGTAAATCTTGTTCATCCTGTCTAAAATCTTGTCTTATTTCTGTCTTTGTCTTTCTCCGTGCCTCCTCCGTGTCTCCGTGCCTCTAGCGCAGCGGGTGGTTTCATCGGTTTTATTCGAGGGTGAAGGAGAGGGCGAACAGCGCCGAGACGACCACCAGCAGGGGATTGATCTCCCGCCAGCGGCCCCGCGCCAGCAGCAACAGCAGGTAGGCAATGAAGCCGTAGCCGATGCCCCGCGCAATAGAGTAGGTGAGAGGAATAGAGATCAGGGTGATGAAGGCGGGCAGACTCTCTTCGAGGCGCTCAAAGGGGATCTCGCGGACATGGGCGAGCATCAGGAAACCGACCACGATGAGCGCGGGCGCGGTGGCCTGGGCCGGAACGACGCTCACTAGCGGCGCGAAGAAGAGCGCGACCAAAAATAGCACGCCGACCACCGCTGAAGTCAGCCCGGTGCGCCCGCCTTCCCCGACGCCGCTGGCGCTCTCGATATAGGTGGTCGTGCTGGACGCGCCGCAGATCCCGCCCCACATCGCCGCCAGGCCGTCCACAAAGAGGATGTCGCGTAGGCGCGGCAGCCGCCCCTCTTTATCCACCAGCCCGGCCTGCCGCCCCACCCCGATAATCGTTCCCATCGCGTCGAAAAAGTCGCTCATGATGAACGCGAGGATGGTAGCCCAGAGCGCCGGGTTCAGCGCGGCCAGCACATTAGCCTTGCCGAAAGTTGAGAAGTCCGGCTGAGTGAGGAGCGTTTTGGGAGGCACGGCCACGCGCGCCGCCAGGGCGATCAGCGTGGTCAGGATAATTCCAAGTAGCAGCGCCGACCGCCAGCGCAGGGTGAATAGAATCAGCGTGATCGCCAGCCCTGCCGTCGCCACCAGCACCGCCTTGTCGTGGAAGGAGCCATAGGTGAGCGGCGCCGCCGGGCTGTTCATCTTAACGAGGCCCGCGTTGACCATGCCCAGCAGCGTGATAAACAGCCCGATGCCCACCGAGATCGCCTGCTTCAACGAGAGCGGAATGGCGTTCATGATGGCCTCGCGCGTGCGCGTGAGCACCAGCAAGGCGATGATAAGGCCCTCGACGACCACGATTCCCATCGCCGTCGGCCAGGGCACCCCGTTTTTCAGACAGACGCCGAAAGCCAGCACCCCGTTAAGGCCCATGCCCGGCGCCAGCGCATAGGGCGTGTTCGTCCAGAGGCCCATCAGAAGCGTCGGAACGGCGGCGGCCAGGCAGGTCCCGGCGGCCAGCGCAGGAACGCTGTGCTTTAAGCCGGGGATATTGCTCAGGATTAGCGGGTTGACAAAGATGATGTAGGCCATCGTCATGAAGGTCGTCAACCCGGCGGTCAACTCTGTGCGCACGTCGGTGCCGCGCTGTCTGAGCCTGAAGTATCTCTCCAGCATGGGACGCGACCATCCTCCTTAACGCAGCCACTCGTCTCGATGCACCGCCACAAAGGCGTCGTCGCTCAGTTCCGGGTAGGCGCGCAGCACGCGGTCTATCTGTTCCTGCTGCCCTGGCGACAGTCCTTCGTGCGGGTCGAGGCACCAGATACCCCGCATCAATCCCTGGCGGCGCAGCACCTCATGGATGCCCGCGATGCAGCCCGCAAAGCCGTTGGCCGCGTCGAAAAAGGCCGCATTGGCATCCGTGACCGCTATCGCCTGCGTCAGCCACTCCGATTCCATCTGCGGGCGGTTGCGGGCGCGCTTGATGTCCTCCAGCATCTCCACCGCCTTCTGCGTCCAGACGGCCCAATGCCCGAGTAGCCCGCCCGCGATCTGGCGCTCCACCCGCCTTCCTGCGACCGGGAGGACGTACCGGGTCAGCAGGTCTACCACAATGTTATCGTCATTGCCGGTATAAAGGGCGATGTCGTCCCGGCCCGACTCGGCGACGGCGCGCACCACGTCGAGCGTCTGGTAGCGGTTAAAGGGGGCGATTTTGATGGCGGCCACGTTCTCGATCTCGGTGAAGCGCCGCCAGAAGGCATAGGAAAACACCCGTCCCCCGACCGCCGGCTGCAAATAGAAGCCGAAAATCGGCAGGACTTCGGCCACCGTGCGGCAGTGGCGTAGCACCGCGTCGTCGTCGGCTTCTTTCCAGGCGCTCAGGCTCAGCAGCCCCACGTGGTAGCCGAGCGCGCGCGCCAGCTCCGCCTCCGCCACCGCCTGCGCCGTCTGCCCGCAGATTCCCGCCACCTTCACAAAGGCGCGCGCCCGCCCGGCCAACGCCGCGTCCACCGTTTCCGAGGCCAGTTCCAGCACCGGCTTGAGCAGGCCATACTGCGGCTCGCGAATGGCAAACTGCGTGGTGTGTACCCCAACGGCCATGCCGCCCGCGCCCGCCGCCACGTAGTAGCGCGTTAGCGCCCGCTGATAGCGCTCGTCCAGCTTGCGCTCCGGCGTCAGCGCCAGCGGGTGCGCCGGAATCACCTTCCCCGCCAGCAAATGGTCCCGCAGTTCCACGCTCGATCCTTTCTTCAAACCACCTGCTGCTAAAGATTCCAACAGGATTAAACAGGATTTCTCAGGATTTACAGGATTAAGGCAAGAGAGAAAAGTCTTCCAGTCAACTTGTAATCCAGAGGAACAGAAATTCGGTTGGTTGGGTGGGTTTTAGAAATCCTGTTTAATCCTGCCTAATCCTGTTAATCCTGTTGAAAGGTTTGTTGCGGGTGGTTAAAATTTGCCGTCCCGCGCCTCGAAGTGAGTCGGCTTATTGAGGGTGGGGCCACCCTGCTGCACCCATTGCGCGACCCACTCGGTCATCTGCTCCAGCGTCACCGTCGGGTAGCCGAAGAGGCGGTGCGCCTGGCCGGCGTTGCTCAGGAGGGCCGTCTCCGCCTCCTCGCCCACAAAGGCCGGCGCACGCCCCAGCAGTTCGCCAAAGCGCGCCGCCAGCGTCCGAATAGAGACCGTTTCCGGGCCGGTGATGTTGAGGGCGACGGGCGGGCAAGCCGCGTGCTCCAGGCATTGAATGGCCCAGGCGCTCGCGTCGCCCTGCCAGATCACGTTAACGTGTCCCATCGTCAGGTCTACCGGCTCGCCCTGCGCGACCTTCTGCGCCACGTCCAGCAGGACGCCGTAGCGCAGGTCAATCGCATAGTTCAGGCGGAAAAGCAGCGTCGGCGTGCCGTGCAGCCTGGAGAAGTATTCAAACACGCGCTCGCGCCCGATACAGGAGTTGGCGTACTCGCCCAGCGGCTCCAGCGGGTCGCCCTCGCGGGAGCCGCCTCGCGCGATGGGCGAATTGGGATAGACGCAGCCGGTGGAGAAGACGACCGTGCGCGCGCCAGCGTACCGCTCCGCCACCAGCGCCGGAACGAGCGTGTTCAGCACCCAGGTGCGCTCCGGCGCCTCCGTCGTGCCGAACTTCTGTCCCGCCATGAAAATGACGTTGGGCGCGTCGGGCAGGCCTTGCACGTCCGCGCGGTTAAGTAGGTCGCAGCGCAGCGGCTCCACGCCATGCGCTTTCAGTTCTTCGGCCACCGCCGGATTAGAAAAGCGGGCCACTCCATAGACGCGCTGCGTCCTGCCTAGCGTATCCCAAGCGCGTCGGATCATGCGCGCCAGCGTCGGCCCCATCTTGCCGCCGACGCCCAGCACGGCGATATCGCCCTCCAGTTCCTCTAATGCCTCCAGCACCTCCGCCGTCGGGCGCGAGAGCAGTTCCTCCAACTCTGCCTCATCCTTGGGCGCAGGCTGGTCCGGCGGTATCACTCGACTTACTGCATGCATGGGTTTTTCCTTCTACCTAACCCCCCGGCCCCCACTGCTAGGGTCGGCCCTGCAACGGTTCGGGCCTCCGCCTAGCGATCCTACGAGGGAAGGGAGGGACCCGGCTTCTCGGTTCCCCCTCTCCCGCAGCGTGGGAGAGGGGGTTAGGGGGTGGGGGCCATTAGGGCCGGGAGTTAGGTTTGTATCGGATAGCCGCCCCGGATGGTATCCACCAACTCCATTGTCTGCACGGCATCAGCGAAGTGGCTGGAGGGCTGGCGGCCATCCAAAATGCAATCCACGAAATGCCGGGCCTGCTGGTAGAAGCCGTTGAGCTTGCGCGCATCCGAAGCGTCCGCGCCGAGCACCTCCGCCGCCGTGCGGTGACGCCGCTGGCTGCCCTCAAGAATCAACTCGTCCATAGCGGTAAGCTGCTCCACGTAGGCCGAGTAGCCCGGACTGTGTACCTCAAAGCAATGCATGCGCCCTCCGACGTTCCAGTTGCTTTGCAGGACGCCGGTAACGCCGTTGTCGAAGGCGACCAGGGCGTTCCAGGCGTTGGGGACCGGCGAGTCGTACTGCCCGACGACCGAGGCAACATGGACAACATTGCCGCCGGCCAGATATCTTAGCGTGTCTACCGCGTGAATGGCGTCACAGCCGATCACATCCACCGCACCATCGTAGTAGATGGCGGAGGCGCCCTTGAAGAACGTGGCCTGCGCCTGAAGGATATTTCCGCGCTGCTTCGCCTCATCCAGCGCCAGGTTGAGCAGCGGGTCGTGCCGGCGATTGAAGCCGACCTGCGTGAGGCAGCCGTTTTCCGCCGCCAGGCGGGCCATCGCCTGCGTCTGGAACGTCGTGACGGCGGGCGGCTTCTCGATAAAGACATGCAGGCCGCGCTTGAGGCAGGTAACGACGATGTCAAAGAGTTGGTGGGGCGGCATGAAGACGCAGACGGCCTGCGGCTCTATCGCATCCAGCATCTCCCGGTAGTCGGCAAAGTGGCGTGGGATGTCCAGCTTTTCCGCCAGCGCCGCGCGCTTCTCTGCGACCAGATCGCACAGGCCCGCCAGTTCCACTTCCCGAAACTCGGCCAGGGAAGGATAGTGGAATGTGCTCGCCATCCCGCCAGCGCCGATCAGGCCAAACTTGATTTTGGACATAGCTTCCGCTCCCTTGAGTGCCCGGTAGAACTGCGCCGAGGGCTAGGGCTATTGTAGGCATTGGAACCGAATTCGTCAAGAGGTCAAGCACCTTCGACGCCAATGAACTCCCTGCGGCGACTGCCCTCACCCCCTGCCCCCTACTGCCAGGGTCGGCCCTGCAATGGTTCGGGCCTCCGCCTGGCGATCCCCAAGAACAGGGGAGGGGAGAGGGGAAGCCTTGTTCTACCCTCATCCCCGGCCCTTCTCCCTAGCAGGGAGAAGGGAGAAGAGAAGCCGGGTCCCCCCCTTCCCTGTGAGCGGAGCAAAGGTTCCTTAGTCCCTTAGAACCTTAGAACCCTAGCACCCTCAGAACCCTAGCACCTTGTGAGCGTAGCGAACGTATTAGGGAAGGGGGACGGGGGTAGGTCAAGAAGGGCCGAAGGAGGACGCAGGAATCTCCCCTTCAGACCGCGAATGGGAATGCCATCGTAGCCAGGCAGGGAACCCAGGAGGCAGGTAGAGGTGGGCTTGACAGGACAAAGGCTAAAGCCGGTAATCCGGGAGCGGAGAACGCAGGGCTTCTCCGCTCCCGCCGCACTACTGCTCGTCCTCCTGCTGCTGGCGTGGGCGGCGCTGCCGGGCTGCGGCAGGCTGCGGGCGGCGGAGAAGAACACGATTACCATCCGATCCTCCTTCTGGGGAGCGGCGCAGGACGCCAAAGTCTGGCAGGAGCTGGCGCGGGAATTTGAACGACAGCATCCGAACATCCGGATCCAACTCGAACATATCGCCGGGCAGGACTATCACGCCAAGCTGTTTGCCATGGCGGTCGGGCGCTGCCTGCCCGATGTGATGGCTACCGACGATGAGCCGTTTCGCTTCCTCTCCGACAACGGCGTCTACGAAGACCTCACGCCCTACCTGGCCCATGAGCCGCAGCTGGCCCGCAACCAGTTTTATACCGCCGCCTACGATACATTCCACGTAGGCAAGAGGCAATACGCCCTGCCCTACATCGCCCATTGCCTGCTCATCTACTACAACCGCGACCACCGCCGCGCCGCCGGATTGCCCCCCGATCCCAAGCCCAACTGGACCTGGGAGGACTTCAACCACGATGCCATTGCCCTGACCCGCGACCTGGACGGCGACGGGCGCATAGACCAGTTCGGCGCCAACCGCCTCTCCTGGTTCTATTGCCTGCAATGGATATGGGGCGCGGGCGGCACGGACATGGACCCGCAGATGACCCGCTACGTCTTCGATACGCCGCAGGCCAAGCGCGGCTTCCAGTTCCACTACGACCAGATGCACAAGTACCACATCTGCCCGATGGAAAGCGACCTGCCCAACATGACCTGGGAATCCATGTTCCTGACGGGCAAGGTCTCGATGTTCATGACCGGCTCCTGGTGGCTGGAGCAGTGCCGCCAGGCTAAGAACATAGACTGGGACGTGGCTCCCATGCCGCGCGGCCCGGTCTGCCAGGCCACGCGCGCCACCACCGAGGGCCTGGCGATCTCGCCGCAATCCCCGCATAAACAAGAGGCATGGGAGTGGATCAAGTTCGTCCTGAGCGATGCGGGGCAAGCCGTCTTTGCGCGCTACGGGCGCGGCATTCCCAGCATTCGGCGCGTGGCGCAGCAGGTCTTTCCCGACCCGAAGACGCCACAGCATGAGGAGCGCTTCCTCTATGCCCTCGACCGCTACGCCCACATCACCAGCATTCACGCCCACTGGCTACAGACGGCCCGCGTCTTCGACCGGGAGTGGGACCGCGTCATGATGGGCAAAATTAATATTGACCAGTTCGTGCGGATCTCCCTGCCGGAAGTCAACGCCATTGTGCGAGGAGAGGACGAGTGAACGTGCAGCCTCCACCCGAGATACCCGTTTCCCTCTCGCGCCGGGATACAGGCGACGCGGCGGGATATGGCCCCTCCCACGCCGGGCGAGACGGCCGCAGGCCGGTGCGGGCCGGCAGCGCGACGCGGCGCCGGAGATATTGGGGGCAAACGCTGGAGGGCTACCTCTTCGTCGCTCCCTGGATCGTGGGGTTCGTCACCTTCACCGTGGGGGCCATGCTCTACGCGGTCTGGATGTCGTTCCAGCGCTGGAACCTGCTTGCGCCGCCGCAGTTCGTTGGGCTGGCAAACTATCAGAAAGCCTTCTGCCGTGACCCGCTGTTCTGGCAAGCGCTCGCCAACACGGCCTACTACGCCTTTGTCAGCGTGCCGCTGCGCATCCTGGCCGCCCTGCTGCTGGCCGTGCTGCTCAATCAATCGGTGCGCGGGCTGCCCATTTTCCGCACGATCTTCTACCTGCCCTCCGTGGTGACGGGCGTGGCGACCTCCATGCTCTGGATGCTGCTGCTCAACCCGGACGTGGGCGGCATCAACTTCGTGCTGCGCCGCCTGGGCGTGGCGCACCCGCCCGGCTGGCTGACGGATGAGCACTGGGCCATGCCCGCCCTCATCCTGATGAGCCTCTGGAGCGTCGGCGGGATGATGTTGATCTTTCTGGCCGGACTGCAGAGCGTCCCCGACGAGCTACTGGACGCGGCGCACGTAGACGGCGCGGGCGCCTGGCACCGCTTCCGCCACATCACCGTGCCCATGCTCACGCCTGCCATCCTGTTCAATCTGGTCATCTCGGTTATCGCGGGCTTTCAGGTCTTCACGCAGACCTACATCATGACCGGCGGCGGCCCCGCCAACGCCACGCTGACCTACGTGCTCTATCTCTATCGCAACGCCTTCGAGTACTTCCGCATCGGCTATGCCTCCGCGCTGGCCTGGATTCTCTTTTTTATCATCCTGGGGCTGACTCTGCTGATCTTGCGCTCCTCTGCCTTCTGGGTTCACTACGAGGGCGAGCGGCATTAAAGGCCGGCCATGAAACCCGTTGACTCTTCGAGGGCTTCGACGGCTCACTCGATTCGTTCCAGATTAAAAGCAGACCATGAAACTCGTTGACTTCAGACCGGAACCCATGAGCCCCTCTGTCCGTGGACGGATGAAGCAGCACCTCTGCCGCTACAGCGTACAGAACGGCCTTCGGCGTGCCCTGACGTATGCCGCCCTCCTGCTCGGCGCGGCGGTCTACCTGCTGCCTTTCCTCTGGATGGTCTCCAGCTCGTTTAAGGATCTGGAGACCGTTTTCGAGTACCCGCCCACGCTGCTGCCGATGGAGACGCTGACCGCGGAGCGGGGGGGCAAGCGCTACAAGCTGGCCGACTACACGCCGCCGGGCGGCCAGCCCGTTCGGTCGGTCCTGATCGCCGATCAGCGTCCCGGGCAGTACCGGGTCGAGCCGGTCGGCGCCGGGGGGCCGCAGGCGCGGGAGTGGGTGGCCGCGAGTGCGGTCGAGGTGCGGCGGCGCATCCATTTCCGCGTCGAAAACTATCGCGCCGCCTGGACTGCCGCGCCGTTTACCCAGTTCCTGATGAACACCTTGATCATCACCGGCCTGGGCATCCTCGGGCAGGTGCTCTCGGCGAGCTTAGTGGCCTTTGGCTTTGCGCGCCTGCGCTGGCCGGGCCGTAATCTGCTGTTCCTGGTCGTGCTGGCTACCATGATGCTGCCGGGCGAGGTGACGATGATCCCCACCTACCTCATCTTCCGGCGTCTGGGCTGGATAGATACCTTCCTGCCGCTGATCGTGCCCTCGTTTCTGGGCGGCGGCGCCTTCTCCATCTTCCTCTTCCGCCAGTTCTTCATGACGCTGCCGCGCGAGCTGGACGAGGCCGCGCGCGTAGACGGCTGCTCCTCCTTTGCCATCTACTGGCACATACTGATGCCCCTCTGCAAGCCGATCCTGGCCACCCTGGCCGTCTTCTCCTTCGTGGCCAACTGGAACGACTTCCTGACCCCCCTGATCTACCTCAACAGCGCCGACAAATTCACCCTGGCCGTGGGCCTACGCTTCTTCCAGGGCGTCTACAATACCGAGATGCAGCTTCTGATGGCTGCCTCAACCCTCGTGCTGCTGCCGGTCCTGCTCGTCTTCTTCCTCGGACAAAGATACTTCGTCAAAAGCATCGTCCTGACGGGCATCAAGGGCTGATGTCTCCATCCCTTCTGGCATGCGGCCTCCCTGCACTGGGCTCAGGGCAAGCGCTCAGGGAAGCATCGCCTAACCGCCGCGCGCCAGAGCTACTACGCAAACTCTGGCTGCTCCCGCCTCTTTGAGGACTCGCGCCGCTTCTCTGACCGTCGCCATCGTCGTCAGCACGTCGTCCACGAGCAGCACGGACTGGTTAGCGAAGTGGAACGGCGTCCTGGCTACGAACGCTCCCTGCACGTTGGCGGCGCGGTCGGCAGGGGCAAGCGAGGTCTGCGAGCGGGTAGGGCGAATGCGGCGCAGGCCCCCGGAATCCAACGTCCAGTTGCGCTCCTGGGCCAGGACGTAGGCAATGCGTTCGGCCTGGTTAAAGCCTCGCTGACACAGGCGCGTGGGATGCAGCGGCACCGGCACGACCACATCGAAGGCGGGATGGTCGGCAGGATGAGAAGGAGGCAGCAGGAGCGTGGGCGGGTTGTCCAATGAGGCGGCAAGCAACCGGCCCAGCGGCAGCGCGAGCGCGGTCTTGCCGTCGTATTTGAGGCGGTGGATGGCGCGGCGCAGCGGGCCGTGATAAGCGCCCAGCGCCTGCGACCAGGCAAAAGGCGGCTCCGGACCGACCGCGCACGCCGCGCACACTATCTCCCCGGCGGGAACGGGCACGCCGCAGCGGTCACAAAACGGCGGCGGGATCGGCGCGATGGCCCCCCGGCAGAGGGCGCACAGCGCCTCCTCCTGCCGGACGCCGCACACCAGGCAGCGCGGTGGGTAGATCACATCCAGCAGCCCGTTCCAGATCAGCGCGCACTGTTCCCGCATGCGTTCGTTCTCGTGATATACCTGATTTATCCTGATTGGCGCCCGTGAAGGACGGGTATCAGGAGGGCGGCACGACGGCCCCGGAACGGGCTCCCTCCCAGATGGCCTTCGGCGCATAGGCATGGCACCACGCGCAGTCCGGGGCGTGCTGCGCGCAGATGCCCCTCCAGGCATCTATATCCGTTAGCGGCGGCAGGTTGTCCGGCTCGTGTACCTTACGCTTGCAGGAGGGGCACTCCCACTGCCCCTCATTCGTCTCACGATGCGTTTTGCGGTGCATAGTAGGGCTCCTTTCGGAATGGCGTTTCCGCATACCGGTCAAGACGGTAGCTTCCAAAACCATAGCCGAGACGGCGCCCTTCCATCCTCGGTTCCCTCGATTGAAACGTTCCCTTAGCACCTTCAGAAACTTCAGAACCCTCAGAACCGGCGCCCTTCCATCCTCGGTTCTCCCTATTGAAACAGCGTAACCAGGACCAAAGCGGCATGAGAGATGTTGTCTCGCCGTGCTTCCACTGTCACTTATTGAAAAAGCTTAACCCGGCGCCTGCGGCAGGACGGCTTCGGGCATCCGGTGCAGGGCGTAATGGTTGCGGTCGCGCTCCAGTTTGCGGCACTCCTTCGTATAGAGCGGCTGCCCGCAGGTCGGGCACGGGCTCAGCGACGAGAGCTTGTCCAGGTACTTGATGACGCAGGTGACGAAGCTGGCGTGGCTCCAGGTCAACGGCGAGACGGAGAGCGGATCGTCGTTATACGGGTTGACCTGCTCGGCCAGCACGCCGGAGGGCAGCGCATGTTGCACACACCACTCCAGGAACGGCAGCGCCTCCTCCAACTCCGTCACCGAGCGCGCCTGCGCGATCTCGTATTGGGCCAGCCAGAGGGTGCTCAGAAACCAGGGATTGCCGGGAACGTTGGCCAGGTCGTGGCTGACCTGGTGGTAATAGTCGTTCTCGTAGCGGGCCAGGCCGCCCACGTCCGTTTTGATCCAGAGGCGCTGGCGCATCGCCTCGACGGTCGCCACGATCTTAGGGGCATCGGCCTCGTACATCCCGAAGAGAAACAGGCCGACCACGCTGGCGTCCATCGTCGGGTCGGGCAGGCAGTTGCCATCGGCGTCAAACTGGATCATGCGCACGAAGCGGTTCCACTGCGCCTGCCACAAATAGGTATCGGTGCCCTCCTTCATGTGCGCGGCCGCGTCGCGGAACTCCACCGCCAGGTCTTCCTCGCCGAAGCTATGGGCGAAGTTGGCGGCGGCGATCAGCCCGCCGTAGGTGGCTCCCACCGTCCAGGCCAGGATGCCGCGCCGCTCCTCCCAAAGGTCGTAGGAGGGTAGGGGCAGCCCGGTATGGGGCGTGCGGTACTCGGTCATCCACTGCCCGGCCCGGATGATCAGGTCGCGATAGAGCGGGCGCACCATCTCAATATCTCGATACTTGTCAAAGTGCTTCCACAGCGCCCAGACTACCAGCGCCGTCTCGTCCTCCTGGATGGGCAACTGCGGCTCGCCGTGGACGATCCAGGGGTGCCAACTGCTGCCCGCGCTGCCATCGGGGTTGTATTTGTGGAGAAAGTAGCCGTACCGGGTGATGACCTTATAGCACCAGAGGAAGAAGTCGGTGGAGATTTGGTTGTAACCTGCCAGATCGAGCGCGTACGCCACTAAGGCTCCATCGCGGGGCCAGACGTAGGAATAGGTATCGCGGGCGAACTGGGTGATGTCGCTATCGTTGGCGGCGAGGATGGCCCCGTTGGCGTCAATCTGGGTGCGCAGGATGAGCAGGCTGCGCTTATAGAGGCGGAGGATGTCGGCGGAAAGCGGGCCGAAGTCGTACTCATCCTTGTTGACCCACAGCTTCCAGAAGGCGGCGGTGCGATGGAGGAGCGTGCGCGGGTGCTTCTCCAGGACGAGCTTGTTGAGGGTCTTGACGCCTTCATAGCGGTCGTCTACACAGATCCAGTAGTAGCACTCGACCGTCTCCTGGGGGCCGACGTGCAGGTGCGCGGCGAGGGTGCTATCGACGCTGCCCTGGGCGATGGGGTTGCGTCCGAGCACGCCGTCGCCCTCCGCATCGCGCCAGGTGCCTTCCGCGCCGCCGATGCCTTTGACGCCAATGGCGAAGTCGCTCATGCCGGTATGGTCGGGCTTGAGGCAATTGATGAGGAAGTAGCGGTTCTCCTTGTAATGAAGGATAGCGTTGAGATCGGGATTAAAGTAGGCGGTATCGCCGAGTTCAAATCCGTTAATGTAGAAGTCGTGGTGAAAGAAGAGGCGAACCTCGCGCGGATGGTCGGCCTGGTTGGTCAGGTAGATGCGCCGCAGGTAGATGGTCTCGTAGAAATCCACGGCATCCTGGCAGCGCAGGGAGAGCTGCAACCCCTTGTGCTCCAGATGGACATCCGTGACCAGGGTTTCGTCCAGATAGTCCAGGCTGCGCGTCCAGTCGTCGCCGCTGGCCCAGGAGGTCTGGCCGTCGCACCAGACGCCGAAGTGGAACGGGTGGCCGGCCGAGTGGTTCTCGTCGCCGACGTGGGGATAGTAGAAATCGCGTATCTGGTAGCGGCTGTCGAAATTGATCAGCAGCCGCCCGTTGCCGATAGGAATATCGCGGGGCATAGGCGCTCCTTGTATGGGGTGTAGGGGATAGGGAGTAGGAGGTAGGGAAAAGCCTGCCGGCCCGTTACCCTACTCCCTACCCCCTAGTCCCTGTTGTGTCGGATGGGGTGGGCTGTGCGTTCTGCTCTGGCGCTTACTTCGGGGCCTGCCAGGCCATTTCCTGCCAAGCCTGGCAGGTCTGCTAAGTGGTGCATCCGGCAAATCTGCCGTCCTTCTTTGCGCCGGAAACGAGGCATCGCAGCGCTGCCCTTGACGCTCCTGCAGGCCAGAGGTATAATCCCCGCAAGAACGCCTTCGTCCCGGAGGAAGCATGCCCATGAACCAGACCCTACAGGACTGGCTGCGCGACCAGATACAGGCCCTCAAAGACCAGAACCTCTATAAGCCGCTCGTGGTGATGGATTCGCCGTCCGGGCCGCGCATCACCGTCAACGGCAAACCCAACATCATTAACCTCTCCAGCAACAACTACCTGGGCCTGGCCGACCACCCCAAACTCAAAGAGGCCGCGATCCGGGCGGTGCAGAAGTGGGGGGCGGGCGCGGGCGCGGTCCGTCCCATCATCGGCACCATGCGCCCGCATGTCGAGCTGGAGCAGCGCCTGGCCGCCTTTAAGCACGTCGAGGCTACCCTGGTCTTCCAGAGCGGGTTCACGGCCAACGCAGGCACTATCCCTGCCCTGGCCGAAGCCGAGGATGTCATCCTCACCGATGAACTTAACCACGCCAGCATTATTGATGGCGTGCGCCTCTCCAAAGCGGCCCGTAAAATCTACAAGCACCGCGACATGAATTCTCTGGAAGAGGCGCTCAAGGAATCCGCAGGGGCCAAAAAGCGGTTGATCATCACAGATGGCGTCTTCAGCATGGACGGGGACATCGCGCCCCTGCCCGACATCGTGGCCCTGGCCCGGCAATACGATGCTGCCGTGATGGTGGATGATGCGCACGGCTCCGGGGTGCTGGGCGGTGGGCGCGGCACCGCCTATCATTTTGGCGTCCACGATCAGATCGATATCCAACTCGGCACGCTCTCTAAGGCGGTCGGCGTGATCGGCGGCTACATCGCCGGCAGCGCCGCCCTGATCGACTGGCTGATGCAGCGCGCGCGCCCGTTCCTCTTCAGCACCGCCCTGCCGCCCGCTGCCGTCGGGGCTATCCTGGCGGCCATCGAGCTGATGGAGACCGACCCCTCGCTGACCGAACGTCTTTGGGAGAACACTCGCTACTGGAAGGAAGGGCTCAAGCAATTGGGCTTTGATACCGGCATCTCGCAGACGCCCATCACGCCGGTCATGATTGGCGATGAGGGAAAGGCGCAGGAACTCCAGCGCGGCCTGTTTGCGGAGGGGGTGATGGCGCTGGCCATCGTCTATCCGACCGTGGCGCGCGGCAAGGCCCGCCTGCGTACCATGCCCAGCGCCATGCACTCCCGGCAGGACCTGGATGACGCGCTGGAGGCCTTCGCGCGCGTGGGCGAGCGCCTGGGGCTGATTGGCTAAGCCCTAACGCCCGTTGAGAAAATGTGCTGGAAGAGCGCCTGGAAGGTGGCCTCTGGCACAAACTTTGCAGGCAAAGCTAACGGGGAGTTGTGATTCGCTCGCACTCGGCTAGGAGAGCCTGGCCGGGGTGAAAAGGAAGGAGTCCTTTTGTTCCTGTTTACTCCGGCCAGGTCAAAAAGTGGCAGCCCTGCCTGAAAGCGAGGTTGCCTTTGGAAGCTCGTCCTCAAACCAAGGTTTAGAGGGTTGCTGTCCAAAAAGAACGGATGGAAATCTTTTCCTTGACAAATGAGTTACCTGAGGGTATACTAATAACGATGATGCGGGGTGGAGCAGTCCGGTAGCTCGTCGGGCTCATAACCCGAAGGTCGTCAGTTCGAGTCTGACCCCCGCTCCCATTTGCGAGTTTATCGCTAACTTATGACCGCTGAGTTCTGCAAACGGCGCAAGCCGCAGAAGGACGCGGTCTTTTTCTTTGACTTCGACATCTTCCACCAGCGCGCTCAGAAGTTCGGCTCGCTCCTCCTCCGTCAGTTCGGGCCACACGTCCAGCACTGCGCCCCAGGACTCCTGTACCTGATCGGCGGTAGGCCGCTCTACTGTCGCTGCCTCGATTTCCTTCTCCGCTTTGTAAAGGGCGGTAGCGACCTCCTGTTCTTCCTGCTCTAACTTCGCCAGCCGTTCCAGCAGCGACTTTTGGGCTTTGCCCTCTTGGAGGAGATTCAGGATGTTGCTGATGCTGGTCTTGATTCCCGCCCGCCGCTTCGCCAGCGCGCCCTTATGGTCTTTCTGCGCCTGGGTTGCCGATGACCAACCCTCCGACCGTGCGATCATCAGGTGCATGATGGTATGATGACGGGCGGCGCGTTCGATCAGGGAAAGAACGGTGTAGTGCAAAGCGTCGGCGTTCAGCCGCTTCACGGGGCATTTCGTTTTGCGCTTCATGTCCAGCAGGCAGGCGTAGTAGTGGACGCGCCCCGTTGCCCCCGTGACGCTATACTGCGTGTAGGCGCAGCCGCAGTGCGGACAGCGAACCCGTTGCCGTAGATAGTACACAAAATCGTCGGCACGGTCGGAGCGCGGAGAACGGCACGGCTCCTCCTCATCGAGAATCCGTTGCACTTCGTCCCACAGGGCGCGATCAATGATAGACGGGTGCGCGCGCTCTTGCCGCCACTTCCCGAACTGGTAATGGCCCAAGTAGATTTCATTGCGAAGCAGATAGGTGGTCTTGTCGGTGTCCCATTCGCGGTCTGTGACCAGTTTCAGATAGTCGCGGATGCTCGCGATGGTGCAGCGCGACTTCTTCATCAAGAACGCCTGCTTGACATACTCCGACTCGTCGGGGTGCGGCACAAGACGCTTCGGCGGCTCCTTTTCCGCCGAAACGAAGTCGCCCGCGTCGGTGGCGACCACCTTCATATAGCCCAGAACAGGCTGCCCGCCGCAGAAGTACCCGCGCTCGACCATCGCTTCCATTTTCGTCTTTGTGAACGCGCTGATCTGCTTCGGGAAGATGCCGTCTACAAAGACCGTCAGTTCCTTCTGAATCTGCCCCTGCATATCATCGGAAAACGTTTCCTCGACCATCTCGACTTCGACCCCCGCTTCCCGCAGCAGGTACTCGGCAATGTAGTATTCCTTGCCCCGCGCCAATCGGCTCATGTACGTGATGCACACGCGGTCGCAGCCGCCGTTCTGCGCGAACGCGAGCAGGTCTTTCCAGCCCTTTCGCTTGAGGTTGGTTCCCGTCTTTCCTTCGTCCTTAAACTCCGCGACGATGATGCCGCCTTTCTTCTGGACATGGGCGGTATCCTTGTCGCGCTGGCTCTCGATGGTGGAATAGTCCTGGTACTTGTAGTCGTCGGACGAGCAGCGATAGTAGTTCGCGTAGCGGAGCGGGCCAGTGGTCTTTTTACGGGAGCGGGCCATGAACTGCCTCTTTGAATCATGTGCGTTCTTAGGGTATCATTTTACCCGATCCGTCTGACTATTTTCAAGCGGATTATGGAAAATCCCATCTCGGAGCCAGGGCGGAAAGGAGCAGGCGGATGAAGGTGCTGACGGTGAAAGAGGCGGCGGAGCGGTTGGACTGTACTCCGTCGTCGCTGTATCTGGCGGTTCAGGAGGGGCGGTTAAAGTACGTCCGTCAATTAGGGCGAATCGGACTTCGGGAACGCGATGTCGAGGAATACGGTAAGCGGATAGGGCAGGCGAACGGATGGGTGAAGCGCAGCCAGGGCATCAGCGCGCCCGCAGGGGCGGCAGACAACCCCATAGACGGGAGGGAGTACGGGTTGGATCAAACTTCATAGGTATCGCTGTCGAACCAATCGGGATCATCTACACTCTCCCCTTCACAGGCAAACGGGTCATCGCTGCCGTTGTTCTCGTCCAGCGCGGTCGTGATCTCCTGAGCCAACAGGTCGCGCTCTTGCTGGGTGTAGGCGGTCGGGTTTTCCAGGACGGACAGGCAGCGGCGGAGCAGGGCGCGGAAGAAGTCGGCTTCCCGCCCCACCATGATCCACAGGCCGTTATTATTATCGGTTCCCATTGCTGCGGCCCCTATCGCACATAGAACAAGAGGCGGATGGGGCCGATGCCGTCCACCAGGCGGGTTCCTCGCGTTCCCCACCCTGCGCGGTTTGTGGTACGAATCGGCGTCCCTGAAACGATCATCTCGCGGGCCAGGTCGAACGCGCCCTGAAAGTCAGGATCGCTGCGACGGCTTTTGGTGGCGTCGTAACCAAAATCCAGAACGGTAAATGTGGTCGCGCCATCGCTGAGGGAGAACACGGTCGGGTCGGTTAGGTCTTCGCCCGCCAGCGTGCAGCGCAGGGCATATCCCAGACACCCAGATAGGCGGCTCACCTCTTCGGCATCAAGCCTGCGGTCACAGACAACGCGGACGGCATAGAAGTCGCCTGCCAGGGCGTCAGGGGCGTCAATGGGCATCCAGGCGTGTTCCTGCCGTGCGGTGTCCAGCAGGGGCAGTGCGCGGCGGTTCAGATGCAACAGCGTCGTCGGGTTCGGGTCGGCAGCATAGGCGCGGGCAGCGGCATCAAACTGGTCGTAGACAGTCATGGTCGGTTCTCCTTTCGGACAAGCGGTCAATATTCATCGGCGCGCATGATGGTCATAACGCGCACGGTCACAGCGGGGTCTGCCGGGTCAGGCGAATGGAACTCCATCGCCAGGTCGTAATAATCAATTTTGAAAAAGTAGCGCGTGCCGTCCATCTCCACCGCGCCGAAGTCGCGTTCGCCATAGGGGTCGTTTTCCGGTGTGAAGGCTCGAAAAGTGGCGACCAGAGCGAGCAGTCCAGCAACGCGCGCCGGAGGCAACGCGGTCACGCCGGGAGTCAGACAGCACTTACCCGGACAGCGACGGAACTGGTCGTTCAGAGCAGCAATCTTCTCGGCGGTCTGGTTCACGCGAACACCTCCTCGTCGGCAATGGTTCCCGTGCGATCAGGCAAAAAGTGGTACATCGGTCGGGAACCGATCATCGCACACATCATAAAATGGACATCGCAGCCGGGATAGCGGCGGGCAATGCTCTCCTCGGCTGCCAGAAAGCCCCGAACGCACTCCTCGCGCGTGAAGATATGGCGGCGGGGATCATACCCCTCTTTGAAACTGCCTCTATTCGCACTCCGCGCACGGCTCGGTTTCGTGTTCTCCATACTTCATAACTGGACATTTTGTCTAGAAACCGGAAAGACTTCGCCGGAATTTCTGGACATTTTTTCCAGTTTGCGCTACAATACGGGAGTTCAACCGAAGGAGGAAACGCCTGCTATGCCCGACACCGATCCAGATGAAACGGCCTTGCCGTATGTGAGCGTCGCCGAAGCCGCCGCGTTGCTCGGCGTCCATCGCAGTGCGATTTACCAGGCGGTCGAAGCGGGCCACCTGGACACGATTAAAGTCATGGGCAAGAAGGCTTTGCGCCGGGCCGACGTGCTGGCCTACAAACCGCGCCCCAACAAGTGCCGTAAGTCCCAGGATGCTTCTGATAGAGGCGGGTAATCTGGGGTTCTTCCTGTTTTGTGGTCTATGCGAAACTCTGAAACCTGTTCTTTCGTAACATAAAGGAAGGACAGACATAAGGCGATGGAGACCGCCGAGACGGATACCCGTCTGAACCGCTCTATTCTCTAGGGCTGATGGCTCCTGATTCGACGCATAGCGTGTCGGGTCAGGGGCTTTTTGGTGTCTGAGGCGGCGTTGTCCCGGAACGCGCCACACCGACAGCCTCCCCGGTGAGAAAGGGCGTGCAGAAGATGGTCACCCACCAACCAGGCGGAAAACTCTATCGCGTCATCTGCTGGCTTACAACCCGCCTCCCCAGACGAACCCAACCCTCTCCCCACAAGTGGCTGCCCGCTGTGGATAAGCACATGGTCTACTATGATCTTCGGGCGGCGCTGCAAGATGGGACTTGCTCGGTCTGTGATCTGGTCGCCCAGGCCACCGCGCGGCGTCTGCGGTTCCTGTTCCACGAGTGCATCACCGACCCCGGCGTGCGGATGGAACTGCGCGCCTCCCTCGGTTTCTGCCCGCGTCATGCCTCTGCCGCCGTGCAGCAAGGCCATGCGCTTGGGATCGCCATGATCTATCAGGATGTGGTGAACCAGGCGCGCAGCCGTCTCTCTACTTCCAATGCAAAATCCCCGGCCCGTTCTTCCTGCCCGGAGTGTGTCTCCGAACGAGAAGATGAGACACGCTATGTTCGCGCGCTCGCCAACGACCTGATAGATGCCGAGATGCAAGCAGCCTATGCTGCCGGGCCGGGCCTGTGTCTGCGGCATCTGGATATGGCCCTGGCGCAGTCCCGCGCCCAAGTCCGGGCCTTTCTATGCATGCAGGAGGAGACGAAGTTGGGCCGCCTGGCCTGGGAACTGGGAGAGTTCATCCGCAAATCCGACTTCAACCATTCCCACGAGTCGATGGCGGACGAACGTGATTCCTGGCTGCGCGCGCTCACGAAGATCGCAGGTCGCGCGCCCTGTGGCGACCGGAGGTGCGGGCTATGACGCATACGCTCTTCACCGCCGAGTTCAAGCAAGCCTGTCGGGAACCGGGCTGCCCCTTCTGCACGCTGACGCAGACGGATACGGAGCGGTATCTGCGGAACCTGCTCTACGAATACGCACTCGCGCCCGACATCCATGCGCGCCTGGCGGATGCACACGGGTTCTGTAACGCCCACGCCTGGCTGTTGCAGCGAGTGGAATGGGCGATGGAAAAGGACGGGATGGGAACCGCCCTCCTCTACGGCAGTGTCGTCGAGCGTCTGCGGAATGACCTGACCGCCTGCCTGGAACGCAATGGCGGGAAGCGAGGGCATGGAAAGGCAGTGCAGGGGTCTGCCTTTGCCCCCGCCGTGCGACGACACTTACAGCCAGAGGCGGACTGCCTGGCGTGCGAGCATCAGGCACGCATGGAACAGTTCTCCACACACCAGATGGTAGAGCATCTTGCCGAAGCGGGAACGGACACCGATCTGGCGCACCTTTATCGCGCCAGCGCAGGCGCGTGCCTGCCCCACTTCCTGGCGCTGTTGGAGCAGTCCCTACCCGATTCCGTCGCCCGGTGGCTGACGGAAGTGCAGTTAGAGAAGGCGGCCCGATTGCGAGAGGACCTGGATGAGTACGTGCGAAAACACGATGTCCGCTACAAGCACGAACCGAAGGGTACGGAACAGGACAGTTGGACACGCGCCATCGAGCAGATAGCAGGCAGGCGCGAAATCCCGCTCTACTGTTCTCACAAGGAAGGAGCGCGGAAATGAAGGTGCGCGTGGCGGCGGTCATCCTCAAGGGAACCGACATTCTGCTGATCGAGCATCGGCGACGCGGGCGGGCCTACTGGACGCTGCCGGGCGGAGGGCTGGAAGAGGGCGAGACGCTGCAAGCCTGCCTGCTGCGGGAGGTCAAGGAGGAAACCGGACTGGACGTGGAGGTGCGCCGCCTGCTTTTCGTCGCCGATGTGATCCCGGATAACCCATCGAACGGGCATACGGTCAACCTAATCTTCCATGCCGCCATCACGGGCGGCGATCTAACGCCCGGACATGGCGGACGGCTAGACGAGACCCATGATCGCGTGGAGTTCGTCCCGCTGACCTCGGTTCCGGCGCTGGGACTGTATCCGCCCATTGTCCCGGAGATCGCGCAGACCTTCGCGGAGGAGTTCGGAGGCCCGACTCTCTATCTGGGCAATCTCTGGCGCGAGATCGAAACGGCGCAGCGTGTCGGCGGCGCAGCAGCCGAGTAGATAGTCTCTTCCCATTCACTTCGCCAGGAGGGGGAGGGAACGCATTAGCATAGAGGAGTTCGCCATGTCGAAGATCACCGAGATGCTGGGCATAACCCATAAGCCGGAAATCCCGCCCGACGAGACACCGCCCGATGAAGAGGTAGACCTGAACCACAAACTGCCGTTCATCTTTGAGGAGTCGCTCAAGTTTCAGTTGGGAGCCGACGAGCAGGTTCTTGCCACCCTCTTTGTGCCGTCCGAACGCCTGAGCGATGCCGAGTTCCGCCCAGCCCGCGCGATGTTGGTCACCAATCTGGGGGTTCTGTTCCTGGAAGAGGGCGAAGACCAGATAGCCAACCAGCGTTGGGGTGTGCATACCCGCTTCTATCCTTACAACCAGATCGCGTTCCTGGAAATCGGCAGCGCCCTGTTGCGCGGGCGCTTTGCCATCAATAGCACTACGTACCAGCCGCCGACCGAGTTTATCCTGCGCTGGTACGATGTGAACAACTTTCGCGCGGCGATGGCGCTGATCCGCCAGCGCATCCACCAGGCAAACGCTCCTCTGCCAGCACGCTCGGAGGGAGGAGGGCCATGCGGTTCCTGATCGTATCTGACATACACGGCAACATTGCCGCCCTGCGCGCCGTTGTCACCGATGCCGGGGATGTGGATGCGGTCATCTTTCTGGGAGACGCTGTGGACTATGGGCCATGTCCAGTGGAGTGCGTCTCCTGGGTGCGCGAACGCGCCGTCGTCGCCGTGCGCGGCAACCATGATAATGCGGTGGCGCATGGGGAAGATAGCCGCTGCTCTCCTGCCTACCGGCAGATGGCGGAGGCGACCTGCGTACTCCATCGGCGGCTGTTGGGGCCGGAAGACAAGACATTCCTGGGCCGTCTGCCAATCGAAACCTACTTTGAGAATGATGGCACGCGGTTCTATGCCGTCCATGCTGCGCCAACCGATCCGATGTTCAAATACCTCCCGGAAGACATCTCCGACGAGGAGTTGGCACAAGAAGTAGCCCCAGTCGAGGCCGAGGTCATCCTTTTAGGTCATACCCACCTGCCGTTCGTGCGGCGCGTCGGCGGGAAGCGGGTCATTAACCCCGGCAGCGTCGGGCAGCCGAAGGGCGGCGACCCACGCGCTTCGTATGCGCTCTGGGAGGATGGCGAGGCGGTTTTGCGTCGCGCCGCCTATCCAGTCGAGGAGACGGTCAAGACTCTACAGGCGCAGCCGCTTCCAGAGATGGTGATCGAAGATTTGATGCGCGTTCTGGGAACCGGGCGGCTCTGAAAAACTGAGCGGAATGCCTCTGCGTCTGCCCGGCTGCTCACGGAGGAGATAGGAGGGATCGGTGACGGGAGAACTGCACAAACTATGCATCGGGGCCAATAGCCCGCAGGAGGTCAATGTCATCGTGGAGATACCGCGCGGCAGCAGCAACAAGATCGAATACGACACCCGCACCTGCACGTTTCGTCTCGACCGGGTTCTTTACTCGCCGCTCTACTACCCGTGCGAGTATGGATTCATTCCCAGCACGCTCTTTGAAGACGGCGACCCGCTTGATATTCTCGTGCTGTCTAGCCAGCCGACCTTCACGGGATGTCTGCTGGTGGCGCGTCCGGTCGGCGTCCTCAAGATGAGCGACGACAAGGGCTACGATGACAAAATTCTGGGCGTCTCGGCCCACGATCCGCGCTTTGAAGCGGTCATGCGGCTTGCCGATGTCTCAGAACATCGGCTCAAGGAGATATTGCACTTCTTCGCCGTTTACAAAGACCTGGAAAACAAGGAGGTCACCGTGCAAGGTTGGGAGTCGGAAGAGGTTGCGCGTGAATTGATTGCGCGGTATCACCACGCGGAATAAGCCTGCCGATGTCTGGATGGGAGCATGATGACTGATGGGCATAGTCGCCATCTTGCCGCTTCTCTGACGGCAATCGAGGAGATCGCCCGACAGATGGAGCGGGCAGCACAGGAAGGGCGAAGTCCCGCAGGTGGGCAGCCGCTTACGCCGCTTGACCGGGAAGGGTGGGCGACCCTGGCGGCCTCGCTGACGCGGATTCGGGAGCGGATGCAGGAGGCCATTCATCGCTTTGCGCCGGACGTGTCGGAACGGCGTGAGGCGGTGGAAAGTCGTGCGGCGACCCTGTACTGGCTCTCGCTGCTCTTGCTGCGTCTAGATGAGGAGATCATAGACGACCTCGATCCGGCGCGAACCGAACGAAAATTTGGGACGCTATCGGCAGAGGAACGCACAGGCTTATCTCAACTCGTGGAAGCGTTGCATTCGGAAGTGTCTCAGATGCGCGCGCAGATCGAGCGACTGCGCGCGGAGAAAGGAGGACATTCCTGATGGGCATTATCACCATCTCGCGGCAGATCGGCGCGGGCGAGACCACCATCGCCCCCGCTGTGGCAGAACGCCTCGGCTGGGAGTGCATAGACAACAAGCTCCTCGACCGGGAGGTGGAGGAGACGGGCATCACCATGCCTTATGTCGTCCACTATGACGAACACGCCCCCGGCCTCCTCGAATCCTGGCAGCATCCGCACGAAGCCGAGAAGTATTTCCACGCCCTCAAGCGGATTATGGAAGAG